>Ga0153916_10000542_pt1 | contig 25497 bp, 24 predicted proteins | sample Opewatmetagenome_FD_109642 | JGI IMG/M metagenome (GOLD analysis project Ga0153916, IMG submission 109642) | Freshwater wetland microbial communities from Ohio, USA - Open water 3 Core 3 Depth 4 metaG | ecosystem: Environmental > Aquatic > Freshwater > Wetlands | place: USA: Ohio, Lake Erie...
ATCACTATCTCGCCCCCGGCCTGGAGCTTTATTATCACCTGTTCTGCTTCGACGGTCTCCATCTTCATGCCGAGCTGCTTGGCCATCTTCTCCATCTGCTTGGGGTTGAGCTTCATGGTATCAGATTGTTGTCACGTTGGTTTAAATTGGTTGTTGGAAAATCTGCTTTAAGAAATATATTCTTCGGGTTGGGCTGTGCTTTTAATAGCTGAAGACAAAAGAACTAGTGTTCTTTTTGGACACTCTTGGGGATGGGATGGAGATACAGATACTGGACGTGGATTATACGGCGCTGGATCCGAGGGATCCGGCTGCAGACCCCATAGTGAGGATATTCGGCAAGACGCCTGAAGGGAAGACGGTGTGCGCTTTCTACGAGGGCTACAGGCCTTATTTCTACTCAGACTGCGACCCGGAGATACTGAAGATGCTCGACCCTGAGAAGGAGGGCCAGGTCGTGAACATAGAGAAGGTCAGGAAGACCGCTGTCATGGGCTACCAGGGCGCAAGGGACTTCTACAAGATAACGCTCCACAATCCTGCGAAGACCCCGGAGATTAGGGATATGGTGAAGGCTAGGGGGATAAAGACGTACGAGGCGGACATATTGTTCAAGTACAGGTTCATGAATGACATGGACCTGGGGAGCCTAGTGTGGGTGAAGCTGGATGCCGAGCCTGCGAAGACAGAGACTGTGAGCGCGGACACATGTGTGCGGGTGAAGGGGATAAGCCGCGGGAAAGGCGTCCAGGACGCGCCTCTCAGGTACATGGCCCTGGACATAGAGTGTGTCCCGCTGAAGAAGGGGACTGTACCTGAGGCTGAGAAGGACCCTGTTGTCATGATAGCCCTTGCGTTCAATACGCCTTTCCGCGGGAAGCAGGCGATGGTCCTAGCCACAAGGAACGGCGCGGATGCGGTCGGCTTTGATTCCGAGAAGGAGATGCTGGAGGAGCTCGTGAACCTGATATACGAGTATGACCCGGACATCATCACCGGGTTCAACATAAACAACTTCGACCTGCCCTATATCCTGGAAAGGATGCGGAAGAACAAGGTCCAGGCTGTCTTCGGACGGTGCAGGCGAAAGCATGCGATCGCCAGGAAGATAATGGCCAGGTACAGGATCTCCGTGACCGGAAGGGTGGTGGTGGACAGCTACGAGATCGTGAAGAAGGACTTCTCGCTCGTGAGGTACGGCCTGGACTTCGTGGCGAAGAGCCTGCTCAAGCAGAGCAAGGCGGACGTCCGCCATTCAGAGATAGAGAAGCTCTGGTCCGGGAGCCAGGAGGACTACAGGAAGCTGGTGGAGTATTCCCAGAATGACGCTGTGCTCGCGCTGGACCTCGTGCTCAAGCTGAACTTGATAGACAAGTATGCCGCCCTCTCCAAGATATCCGGCACGCTGCTGCAGGACACGCTGGACAGCGGGGAGACCACGAAGATAGAGAACTTCCTCCTGAAGGAGTTCAACAAGCGGGGTTACATACTGCCGTGCAAGCCCGACCCCTCTGACGTGGACAGGAGGGAGGCTGTGATGGGGAAGGACCTCAAGGGCGGGTTCGTGCTGGAGCCTGAGAAGGGGCTGCACTCTTATGTGGCTGTGTTCGATTTCAAGTCCATGTACCCGTCCATAATCAGGACCTATAATGTGTGCCCCACCACTATACTGAAATGAGTTGAGATCGAAGGCTCTATCGTCAGTCCGCTGGGGACGAAGTTCGCGCCAAAGGAGCTGAGGGGCGGGATAATACCCGGGATACTTGAGGGCCTCATGGACAGGAGGCAGGCTGTCAGGAAGGCCATGAAGTCCGCGAGGGACCCTGGAAAAAGGCGTCTGCTGAACGCTGAGCAGTACGCGCTCAAGATAATGGCGAATGCTTTCTACGGCCACATGGGCTATGCCAGGGCCAGGATATATGACCTGGACATCGCGAACACCATAACCTTCACGGGCAGGACCATGATACAGAAGACCAAGGACACGATAGAGAAGGAGCTGGGGTACAGTGTGGTGTATGGGGACACGGATTCCGTCTTCGTCAAGATGAACGAGGAGGATATGGAGAAGATACGCGCAATCGGGGACAGGATAGCCAAGCATGTCTCGGACCAGCTGCCCGGGGTGATGGAGCTCCAGTTCGAGAAGGTGTTCAAGCGCTTCCTTCCGCTCACCAAGAAGAGGTACATGGCATGGAGCTTCGAGCCCACTGCAGAGGGATGGAGCGAGAAGATAGACATGAAGGGGATAGAGACCGTGCGCAGGGACTGGTGCGGCCTGGTCTCGGAATCCACGAGGAACGTGATAGAGATAATACTAAAGAGGGACGACCCCAAGGCAGCGCTCAAGTACTTCAAGGGTGTGATAGACGACCTGCTCAAGAAGAAGATACCCCTGGAGAAGCTCGTGATAACGAAGAGCATGAGCAAGACGCCGAGGAGCTATGCAGGCATGCAGCCCCACATAGAGCTCGTGAAGAAGATGCAGATGAGGAACGGTGAGGCGCCGGGCGTCGGGGACAGGATAGGCTACGTGATAGTCAAGGGGACAGGTCTGCTTTCCAAACGGGCAGAGGACCCTCTTTACGTGATGGAGAAAGGGCTTGAGGTGGATTCCCAATACTATATAGAGAACCAACTCCTGCCTCCGCTGGAGAGGATATTCGGGGTGCTGGGGTTCTCCAAGCCTGAGATACTGGGAAATGGAAAACAGATGTTCATTTTTGACGCCATCAAGAAACAAAGCGCTCCTGAGCCCAGCAAGGAGATAGCCCTTTCTGACTCCACAGGGTTCGTGTGCAAGCGCTGCAGCAGGTTCTATTCCAGGATTCCTCTTGTCGGCCTGTGCGAATGCGGGGGAGAGTTTGTTTTCTCTTCTCCTTTAGGTATGGCCGAAACTGTTGTTGTGGCATGATTTCTGGCGTTCTGATTCACGCCTGTTTGTGCTCTGTTGCGTGAAGCTGGCGTGAATCTCCTTCGGAAATCAGGGGGTGTTCCACAGGAAATATAGGTGTTCACGTTACGTTGGTGTTTGGTAATTTCAATAGCAAGAGGCTGCATTTCACCCCCTTGTTTCTTATGGAACTTCATGTTCCTTAACAAATGTTCACACCCTTGGTGGAACAATCAGATTCCGAGCATGTATGAGAACGCTGCTTCAAGTCCTGAGAAATAGAGTATTGTCGGAAGTATAAGGAAGCCCATCATGTGCGAGCGCTTTATACCGAGCTTTATGGCAGCTATGCCCAGGAGCGTTCCTGCAAGGGAAACCAGAAGGCCCAGCGGTCCGGTCAGGATTGCGACAGCTGCCAGGAGGAAGATTATTATGGAAAGATTGAGCTTCCTGTAGCTTATGGAATGGATGCGCGTTGTCACGATGCCCGCTGCCTTGAGCGTGAGCACGACCGAAAGGAGAGCGGTCATCAGGGCCGCTGCCATCAGGAGCGTGAGCTCGTTAATGGAAATGGATGGTGTGAGCTGGGCTATTGCTGAGACCGCTCCTGAGCGCGTCTTCCCGAGTGTGTAAAAGGCCACGAGCGTGAAGATTATGTTGGCCGCGTTTATCCCTCCGAGCGATACCAAGAAGTCCTTCGTCTTGGTCCTGAAAGCCTGGCTTGTCACCACAGCCGCCTGGGAGGAGCCGATCCCGGGGAGCAGGCCAGCCAGCATGCCGGCCAGCCACCCTGCCGCAGCGCCTTTCATGGAGCCCAGCTGCATGCGGGCCGTTTTCTTCTGCTCAGGGAGCTTGGACTTCCCGTAGAAGCTCACTATCAAGCCGCTGAATCCGAAAAGGCCTGTGAGCGCCGGGAACATGGAAAGGTTTGAGGGAAGGGTGTTCAGTGTTATCATGCCGAAGAGACCGGCAAGCAGGAACACCAGAAGGGCCCAGCCTCTTTTCCGTTCGGTCCACACCATCCATCCCACCACGGCTATCAGCAGCACGTGAATGAACGGATGAATCTGTGAATATATTCCGGGGATTGCCAGTAGCAGGAGGGGAAGGGTGGCTATTGTCAGGAGGGTCGCACCCAGGCCTCCCATGGCCGAGAGGAAGACTGCTTCGTAGCCGCGGCCTGTCATGAGCATCTGGTGGCCGGGCAGGACTGAGAGGCAGCTGTCCGGGTCAGGCGCTCCGAAAAGTATGGAGGGTATGAAGTCCAGGAACACGTTTGAAACGGAAAGCGAGATTATGAACACGAGCGTGCATATCACAGGGAAACCTGTGAACAGGGTGGCCAGGGAGAGCACGAGCACGAAGACTGTGTTGGGGTGCAGACCTGGGAGCAGCCCTGTTAGGACCCCGAGGACTATCCCTCCTGCCATGAAAAGCAGGATCTCCAGGAACATGTGAGAATTTTGTTTTTTGGGAAGAAAAGCATGATTGGATATAACAGCAGCATTATGAAACCTCGCTTGCCCGGAAGGCAACCTCTCCTGCTCCCAGGTCCACCTCAGCTGGCTCCTTCCCGTCAGAGGAGATCACTATCACGCCCTTGTAGCTCTCCTTCCATTTCTCGGCCTGCACTATCCAGAGCAGGTCAGGGATGGGCTCTATGAGGAAAGGGTCATCTGTGCCGCGTATCTGGCTCCTGTCCGGGCAGAGGTGGCGCTTCCTGAGCCAGGCCAGTACCTCCTTCTGCGTCACTGGCTTCTCTGGCTTGTACACGAGGATGGTCACTGCTGCAGATTCCCTGTTCATTGTTATCCAGCCCGGGTTGGGAATGCTGACCTTCTTCTTGTCGAAGCCGTGGACGGCCTCTGGCGTTACGACAATTGTGTCTTCTTCAACCTTGTGGCCGTCCTTGTCAGCCAGCAGTATCTTCATGTCCGGATGGTTGTGAGGCCGGCCCATCGGGATGTCAGGCCATATTATCTCCTCTGCGAACAGCTTCTCCTCCTTCACACCAGCCTTCACGGCTATCACGTCATCGGCTACAACATCTTCTGCCTTGGTTATGACCTCTGCCCAGCCTGTTGTGTCCTCGATTGTGAATCCCCTCTGTGTGGGCTCCCTCACCATGCCGATTGTGGTGACAGTCGAGCCGGACTTCTTGGCGTTGGCCACGGAGACCACGCTCTCCGCCTTCTTCTGGAGCATTGCCTTCAGCCCCTCGAAGCGGGTGTTGTAGTAGCTGGCGAAGTCCTGCGGGGAGAGCTTCTGTCTTTTCTGCGTCTTCCTCACCTCGAGGCTGGGTTCTGGCTGCTCTTCTGTGAAAGTGAAAACAAACGCCTTGGACTTCCTGGCCTTCTCGAGCATCTGCTCCACGTTGCTCTCGCTTATCTTCTCCAGCGCCGCTGGCGAGAGCAGTATCCCATCGCTCAGGAACTGCCTCACTATATTCTCTTTCATAAGCTCTCACAGTTCTTTCGAAAGCATCTCCTCTACTTTGGCCACGACAGTGCCGGAAAGGTTCAGGTTTATCTTCCTGGTCCGGCCGTACCTGCCTTTCGAGATGTTCACCGTGCTCACTATCCCGAACGTGTCAAGTTCGGAGATGAGGTCTGACACACGCCTCTGTGTGAGCGGCTTGATGTTGTTCTTCTGGCATATCCTTCCGTAAAGGTCGTACACGTCACCTGTCTGCACAGCCTTCGCGTTCTTCCTGTAGATTTCCAGAATCGCCTTCAGGACAATTTTCGACTGCTTCGGTTGGGTGCGGATGGTCTCTATGTACCTGTCTGTGTCCACCTTGTTCTGGGCTATGTCCACATGCTCCTCCTTCACCTGGACCGAACCTATCCTTTCAGCTGTCTCGCCTGCCACCCTGAGCAAATCGATCGCTTTTCGCGCGTCGCCGTGCTCCTGGGCTGCGAGGGCCGCACACTTCGCTATGGCGGCGTCTGTTATGGTCTCCTGGTGGAAGGCCATGCGCGAGCGCTCCGCGAGTATGTCTTTTATCTCGGTCGCGTTGTATGGGGGGAAAACCAGCTCCTCCTCGGAAAGTGAGGATTTCACCCTGCTGTCAAGGTTCTCGAGGAAGGAGATGTTGTTGGATATCCCGACAAGAGTGACTTTTGTCCTCTCGAGGTCCTGGTTGACCCTGGTGAGGTTGTAGAGAAACAGGCTGCCTATCTTGTCCACGAGCGAGTCTATCTCGTCCAGGACCAGGACCACATTCTGCTGTGAGGATTCTAGCAGCTTGAAGAACCTTGTGTACAGTTCGCTGGTCGGCAGGCCTGTGTAAGGCACCTTCTCGCCGAAGAACTCTATCAGCTGCGCGAGCAGCCTGTACTCCGTGTCCGTAATCTTCCTCATTTTGCAGTTCAGGTAGATTATCTTCAGGTTGTTGGATTGCGCAGCGACCTCAAGATTGGCCGCCACCTTCTTGGCGACCAGCGTCTTCCCTGTACCAGGCTTGCCATAGATGAACACATTGGATGGTTTCTCATTCCTCAAGACAGGCGCCAGTATGAGGGCCAGCTGGTTTATCTGCTCGTCCCTGTGCGGCACGTTCTCAGGGGTGAACCTTATGGAAAGCGTGTCTTTGTCCCTGAATATGGGCTTCTTTGAAGCGTAATTGGAAAATATGTCTTTGAGAGAGATTTGAGCCATTATACCCCCTTTCTTTCTATTGGAAAAGGCTAATATAAAGTTGAGTTTCCATAAGAAACAAACCATAACACTGTTATATTATATATAATAAAACTTTTATTATTATTTATTATTCTCCATAAGAAACCAAGGTGTGATGTGGTGGGGTTTGTAAAAAACATATAAACCCCTTCAACAAAGAACGTTAAACTAGTTAAGGTGTCATGATGAAGATTCTGATATTCGCGGATATACACGGTGAATACGAGAAGGCGGCGGAGGTGTTAGGTCACGTGAAAACAGAAGGCATAGACCTCATACTCTGCCCAGGGGACTTCACTGACATGTTCGCGGTCCCCGAAGGGTTCTCCCAGATGGACATAGCTGACATGGTGCTGCAGAAGATCATGGCGCTGAAGGTGCCCATTCTCTGCGTCCCAGGCAACCACGACCCTTATGAGGTCCTTGAGCTCTTCAACGAGTACAACGTCAACCTACACGACAAGATGAAGAAGATAAAAGGGCTCCTCTTCATGGGATGGGGAGGGGCGCCGACACCATTCAATACTATATTCGAGCCCAGCGAGGAAGAGACAACCGAAAGCCTGGAAAAGCTCTACGGGAAGGCGAAAGGCGAGAAATTCGTCCTCATGGTGCACGACCCTCCCATCAACACAAAACTCGACACCACATTCACGAAGAAGCATGTGGGTTCAAAGGCGATAAGGGAGTTCATAGAGAAGAGGCAGCCTGTTTTGGCGATATCCGCGCACATCCATGAATCAGGAGGCATTGACAAGTTGGGGGAGAGCACGCTGTTCTATCCTGGTGCGCTATTCGAGGGTTATTACGGCATAGTTGAGATAGACGAGAAGTCAAAGCATATAATAAAATGTGAGGCCAGGAAGATAAAAGTCTGATTGCCTGACAGAAGGTAGCCTGTCACCTTCCTCCCTACAACCCTTTCAGCTTCTCCACTATCTTCTCAGGGCTTTCCACCCTTGAGACGGCAAGGGGTATGTTCTCCACCTCTGCAATCCTCTTGGCGACGTCGTCAACCGTCTCCAGGCCGTGAAATATCACAAGTGCAGGATGCAGGTTGGTGAGCTTTATCGCGACCATGGGGGTCTTTCCGCTCCCCACCTTCGTGAAGATGAGCGCCCTCTGCGTGGTCATGCCGTAGAGCTTGACGAGCTCTGAGAAGGAGAGCTCTGTTATCGCCTTGAGCGAGTCCACGATGGTGTAGCCGTATATCTCCCTGTCGCTGCTCACATTCTTGGTCACGAGGTCCGCGTCTATCCTCTTGCAGAACTCGGCCAGGCTTATCCCACTGCCGAATTCCTTTATGTCCATTATCGCGCTGGAAAGCGGCTGCTCTGCGGACACCCTCGCGAAGCTGCGTATCACATTCCCGCCCTTCGCGGCGTCTATCTCAAGAAGCGCCTCCACATACTTCTTTATCATCTTTATGCCGGGCGACTTCCTCCTCCCGGACTCATAGTCTGAAATCACGGACGAGGTTATGCCTAGCTCAGCCGCAAGCCTCTTCTGTGATATCTTGAATATAGTGCGCCACTTGCGGATCACTTTCTCCGAGTTCTCAGAAAGAACTATCTCCCCCACAATGTCCTTTGCCAGCGATTTCTTCGCCAGAGCAAATTCGTCAGTCACGTGCTCCATATACGCTAATTGACTTTCATATTTATAAACATTTCGCTAGTGCAATCTCTATATGCAGTTATAACAGTGTTATACTTTCCAATATAAACCGCCTCCACCAAAGAGGAACCATGGTCAAAACCTACGCCAAAGGCTCACGCTTCGAAAGAGACATAATCCACTTCCTGAACTACAAAGGCTTCGCAGTAGCGCGCGTGCCCTCAAGCGGCGGCTTCCTCTCTCCCATGGATGTCATCGCGATAAAGAAAGGCCTTGTGGTCGCGATAGAGTGTAAGGCCTGGGACAAACTTCCCAAGCTTGACAAGAAGCAGCTCACACACTTCCGCGAATGGATTGACAAGGCCCACGCGATCGGCTTCGTGGCCTGGAAGAAGCCCGGCGGCAAATGGCTCTTCCTCCGGCTGGAAGACGCGGAAGCGAACCGTTACGATGAGGACAACTGGCTCCCCATGGAGAACGTGCTCAATGCGCTGGATTTCAGATAGTCAAACATTAAAAGACTATTCTTAATATTTTCTCATGGAGGAACAAGATTTCACATACAAAAGCAAATTCTGGGAATATTTTTGTCCAATCGTGGAGCATCTAGCTATGGTCGGTACATTAGTAGGCTCCAACGATCATTACGCAGGAGAAATTGGCGCAGGATTAGATTAGTCAAAAAAACAAGCGACTATTTCATTCAAAAAGGCGTCAAAAGACTAAAACTATAGCTTCACATCCAATCCCCTGAGGAGCTGCTCCTCTGTCATGTCCGGGTTTTTCAGCCTCACGAGCTTTATCCTCAACCCCACCTGCTCCAACTCTTCCACCACCACGCTCTCCACGAACGGGTGGAGCCAAACATCTATCGTCCTGGACACGGACCACTTATGTAGGCTTGTCATGCGCGCTATCTCGCTCACTGTGATGGGCCCTCTGTCCTCCATGTAAGCCTGCTTGAGGGCTCTGAAAATCTTGATCGCATTCACTTTCGTGTTCTTGTAATACCTCTTGGCCATGGGTAACTATTTGATGAGGTCACGCTTAAATAACTTGGGATTAATGGGGGAAACATGGAAACAAAGCTGGAAACGCTTGAGATTTTGCCCCGCTACCTATGCCTTAGCATAGAAGGCCTAGGAGAAGACAGGTTCTACTTTTCTCCGGCAAACGAAATAATCGGGAATGCACTCAGGAGAAGCCCCAGGATATTGGACCGCATAATAAGATCCACGGGAAGATACAAGTCTTGGCAGGTGGAGGAGCACGAAAAAGGACGTTCTTACGAGCCAAAATTCCCATGGCCCGATGAGCTGCTGAAAGAAGATTATGGAGAACTGCCGGAAATCGTTAGAAACGGGATAAAGAAAAAAGACGGGACGTTTATACTTTTTGATGCCGAACCACACGAAGCCGTGAGGAACCTCACGCTCAAGGGTAATGTGCTCACGGCAGAAGTCAAATCAAAGAGGAGCGTGGACGAAACCAGACCAAAATACTACAAAACGCTCTTAAGGAGCGCCTTCGTGGATGTGTTTGGGGGCCCAGATTTGGTCGAGCTCTGGTGCACATGCGACGATTATGCGCATGATTTGGAAAAGGGCGGCAGAAAGATAAGCGGCCGCATGCAATGTACGCACAACAGCGCCGCCAGGAGTGAATTTGAGGAGAGGGTATACCTGCATCCACAGGCAAAAACCCCGATGAAAACAAAAGGTAAGGTATCAAAAAGGTCCCTCTTTTCTCCGTTCAATTTCACGTCAAACTGGACTTATAGGAACGGTATGTACCAGCCAAAGGACAGGCATCTCGCAGCGCTGGAAGGCGACGTTCTGGTCACATATTATGCAATAGGAGGAGAAGACGACGACATATTCGGGATAAACAAGAGGCTCCTGACAATACCCGAATGCTACTCTCCGTCCATGCTCGAATGGATAAGAGCAGGCAAAGCGACAAGAAGGGTCTTGGGTCAGCAAAGGAAGAAGGAAGAGATGAATTTCGTTAGATGGAAGGACGAGAAAAAAATATCAGCGATTTTCGATGCAGAGGTCAGGAAGAGCGGATACGATTATGACGGCATGTGCATGGAATTGGGAAGGGTGGCTCAAAGATACATAAACAGGCAAACAGGCGGCACATTCAACATTGCCTTTTCAAGCACAGAGCCTTCATTTTACACCGTTAGGAAGTCTCTAAAGGAAAGCAAAGTCATACCAACCGGGGAATATGCCGGGGAGTCTAACCCGTTAAAGCTCGTTGGAAAGCGCAATCTGAAAGCGTTTGACGACGTCACGATGAAAGACACGGAGATAAAGGTGGAATTGCCCACCGTTCTAAGAATCCCAGAATCAGAACCAATAGACATGCACCTATCGAGACAGACGCGCAGATATTTCAAGGAAGAATTAAGGAAAGCGCACGGCGGGGAAGTCGCGGGAATAGAAAAATATTCAAGAGTCCATTACACGGATTAGCTCAGCTTCTTGACCGCTTTTTCTATGTTATTCATGGCCCTCTCGATTTTCTTGTATTCAGTCGCGTAAGAGCAGCGTATGAAGCCCTCACCCATCCTACCGAACTCCGTCCCAGGCGCGACCGCAACCTTCGCGCTCTTGAGCAGCCATTCCGAGAACTTCAGGGACTTCATCTTGTAGTAGGAGATGTCGGGGAACGCGTAGAAAGCGCCCTTGGGCTCCGTGCACCTGAATCCAGGAATCTCGTTCAGTCTCCTTACGACCATCTTCCTCCGCCTGTCATACTCCCTCACCATCTTCCTCACAGGCTCCTGCGTCCCTTTCAGGGCCTCTACCGCAGTCACCTGGGAGATGGTTGGTGCGCAAAGGGAAGTGAACAGGTGCAGCTTCGTCATGGCAGCTATCAGCTTCTCATTCCCCACAGCATAGCCCAGCCTGAAGCCAGGCATAGCATATGTTTTCGAAAAAGAATGAAGCGTGAGCACGCGGTCCTCCATCCCGTTCAGGGAGCCGATTGAGATGTGCTTCGCGCCACCATAGACCAGCTTCTCATACGCCTCGTCCGCTATTATCAGCAAATCATACTCTATCGCGAACCCCGCGACCTCCTCCAAAACCTTTTTGCTGAAAACCGTTCCCGTGGGGTTCGAGGGGCTGTTGAGGATGAGCGCGTTCGTTCTCTCCGGGATTATCGCTTTCTCCATCCTCTCCACATCCAGCAGGAAGCCGTCCTCTTCGTAAAGCGGGACAGAGATAGGCATGCCGTTAAGCACTTCCACGGTCGGCTTGTAAGCCAGGAACCCAGGGTCAGGCACCATCACCCCTTCCCCGGGGTCTATCGTGCACATGAGTGCAAGCATTATGGCTTCTGTGGAGCCTGTGGTCACCACTATGTTCTCGGGCGAGGCGCGTATGCGGTTGTCCTTCCTAAGCTTCTTTATTATCGCCTCCTTCAGGTCAGACCTTCCCGCCGGCGGGGAGTAATGCGTATAGCCCTTGTCCAGCGCCTTCTTCGCCGCCACGATTATGTTCTTGGGCGCGGTGAAATCCGGCTCGCCTGGTCCAAGAGAAATAATACTCTTGTTCTCCTCCGCTATGTGCAGGAGCTTGCCTATGGTGAGGACTGGTAGTTCGCTTTCGCGTTCCGAGATTATCTTACGCAACATCAATAGATTTTTAGTCTCCTGTAATAAATGGTTTTTGAAAATAACACATTCATATGATATTGTGCGCTCCTAAATATCCTTCCGCAAAATCAGCATTACCAGCCCGAACACCTTTTTTGTATTCGTTTTCTAGGGCCTTTTTGGCCAGTCTAGCGACTCTTAGCGACAGTCCACCAAGAATGATACAGTCGTCACACTTAACATAATAGCCTTTTGCATTTTTGCCAGTCTCGTATGTTGGCCATTTCATAGATCTGAATTAATAATAAGCCTTAAAACTGTTGTTATCTACAGCAACAACCAACTAACAAATAAAGCACATCGTCTATATATTATGCATGGATCAGCTGGACTATTTTTTCAGCCCGAAGTCAGTGGCCATAATAGGCGCCTCGCGCGACCCCAAGAAGATAGGCCACGTGATATTCCGCAATTTCGTGGAAGGGAAGTTCGCGGGGAAGATATTCCCCATAAACCCGAATGCAGAGGAGCTGTTCGGCCACAGGTGCTACCCGAGCGTCCTCTCCGTGGACGAGAAGATAGACATGGCAGTCATAACAATTCCCGCAGCCGTGGTTCCGCAGGCGCTTGAGGAATGCGGAAAGAAAGGGATACCTGCCGTGATAATAATAGCAGGCGGTTTCAAGGAGATAGGCAACGCGGACATGGAGAACCAGGTCGCTTCAATCCTGAAGAAATACCATATCCGCGCGATAGGCCCGAACTGCCTGGGCCTGTACGACCCGTACTCGAACGTGGACACGTTCTTCCTCCCAAGGTACAAGCTCGAGCGGCCCGGAAAAGGGAAGATAGCATTCATCTCACAGTCAGGAGCGCTCGGCTCCGTTGTCCTAGACTGGATGGCCATGAAAGGATACAAGATATCCAAGTTCATCTCCTATGGCAACGCGGTTGACGTGGACGAGGCCGACCTCACGGAATACCTTGCAGATGACAAGGACACGGACGTGATATGCTGCTATTTCGAGGGAGTCAAGGAAGGCCGCAAGTTCTTCGACATAGCGAGGAAGGTCTCGCAGAAGAAGCCGGTGATTGTCCTGAAGGGCGGGACTACATCCGAAGGGACGAGCGCCGTGGCCTCCCACACAGGCTCGCTCGCAGGCGCTGCTGAGATTTACTCAACCGCTTTCCGGCAGGCAGGGGTGATTCAGGTGAGGGACCTCGAGCAGATTTTTGATTTCGCGCGCGTGCTTTCCACAGAACCCTGCCCGAAGGGGAGCCGTGTGCAGATAATCACGGACGGCGGCGGCTATGGGGTGATGACCACGGACTGGATAATCAAGAACGGTCTGACCCTCGCGAAAATGAGCCAGGTCAGTGTGGACAAGATCAAGAAGGCATGCCCTTCCCACGTGATCGTGAAGAACCCGATAGACCTCACAGGGGACGCCGACACCGAGAGGTACAGGATTGCGATGGAGGCCGCCATGGAGGACCCGAACGTGGACATGGTTGCGGTCATAATACTTTTCCAGATACCCACCCTCACCCCTGACATAGTGGACGTGGTTTCCGCGGTATCCGACAGGAAGCAGAAGCCGCTCATCGTGATAGCAGCAGGCGGGAGATACACGGAAGTCCTGAAGAAGAGCCTGGAGGATTTCGGGGTCCCGTGCTTCTCCTATCCAGAGGGCGCGGCCCTTGCCCTCAAAGCACTTTATGACAACAGCATGAGGACGAGATGCTTCGTGAAGCCCGAAAAAGAAGGAAGGCACCAAAAGACGCCTTCGGTCAAGAGGAAGGTCAAAGGCAAGAAGAAATGAAAACATACAAGATTCTCATAGACGGAAAATGGGTGAGCTCCCAGTCCGGGAAAACCTTCCCGAGCCTGAACCCGGCCACGGAGAAGGCCCTTGGACGGTTCCAGTCAGGGAACGAGAACGACATAAATCAGGCCGTGGATGCGGCGGAGCGCAGCCTTGAAGGATGGAACTCCACCCCTGCCCCGAAAAGAGGGGAGATACTTTTCCGGCTGGCCTCCCTGCTCAGGCAGACCAAGGAATCGCTTGCGAAGCTAGTCTCCACAGAGATGGGCAAGGTCCTCCCCGAGGCAAGAGGGGACGTGCAGGAGGCAATAGACATCGCTGAATACATGGCCGGGGAAGGTCGCAGGCTTTTCGGCCACACCACACCCTCCGAGCTCCGCGACAAGTTCTGCATGACTGTGCGCAGGCCTGTGGGAGTGTGCGGTCTCATAAGCCCCTGGAACTTCCCGATTGCAATCCCCGCATGGAAGCTCATGCCGGCCCTGATATGCGGCAACACGGTTGTTTTCAAGCCGGCCTCTGACACGCCTCTGTGCGCGATAAAGTTCGTGGAGATCCTTGAGAAGGCCGGGATCCCGAAAGGCGTGGTAAACCTTGTGACAGGCTCAGGGGAGGATGCAGGCCTTCCCATAGTGCGCCACAAATCAGTCCGCTGCATCTCCTTCACGGGCTCTAGGGACACAGGCCTGCAGATAGCCAAAGAGGCAGGCATAAAGAAGGTGGGGCTTGAGCTCGGAGGAAAGAACGGCATAATAGTCCTGGAGGATGCGAACCTGAGCCTGGCCATAGAGGGGGTGATATGGGGTGGCTACGGGACCACAGGCCAGAGGTGCACGGCAGCCTCGCGCGTGATAGTCCAGCAGTCAATAAAGGAGAAGTTCGAACGCAGCCTACAAGAGCGCGTTTCCAAACTCCGCCTAGGAAGCGGGCTTGACAAAAAGACAGACGTTGGACCCCTCATAAACAGGAAGGCCCTGGAGAAAGTCCATTCGTATACAGAACTTGGAATCAAGGAGGGCGCGAAGCTCCTCTGCGGTGGCTCGCATTTGAAAGGAAAAGGATTCTTCTACCAGCCCACGCTTTTCACTGACACAACCTACGATATGAAAATCGCGCAGGAGGAGATATTCGGCCCGTCAGTGTGCATAATCTCCGTGAAGGACCTGGAGGAGGCGATAGAAGTGATGAACTCTGTCTCTTACGGCCTGAGCTCCTCCATCTACACCTCCAGCATGCGGAGCGCGTTCAAGGCGATAGGGGAGATAGAGGCAGGGCTCACTTACGTGAACTCCAGCACGATAGGATCCGAGGCGCACCTTCCCTTCGGAGGTGTGAAGCAGACAGGGAACACCCGCGAGGCCGGGATAGAGGGCATAAACGAGTTCTCAGAAACCAAGACTGTTTACTTCGACTATTCGGGAAGATTGCAAAAAGCACAGATTGATGGTTAGCATGATTGAGGCGTTCGTTCTCGATGGAAAGAAAGCGTCAAAAACAAGCATACTCAAGACAAACAAGAGGATATGGGCGGATGTGACAGACCCCTCGAAAGCCGACCTGGAGACTCTCAGCCGCTCCTTCCCCCTCCACCATCTCACGCTCGAGGACTGCTCGAAGACAGGCAACCGCGTGAAGCTCGAGCAGTTCCCTGAATACCTTTTCATAATAACGTATGGGATAGAATCCGGGAAGAAAGGGCCTCTCGGGTTCCAGATGAACTTCGTCCTTGGCAAGAATTTCCTTCTCACTGTGCACAAGGAAAAAATCCCAAGCTTCGATTCTCTCAAATCAGACCCGAAGCGGCTGCATGCCATCCTCTCAAAAGACCCTGACCTGCTCATGCACCACCTCATGGACGTGGAGACAGACTTCTACTTCCCCGTTCTGGACGAGATAGAGGACCAGATAGACGAGCTCGAGGAGGAGGTGTACAGGAACATAGACCACAAGGTGCTGGGCCGCCTGTTCAGGCTCAAGCGCGAGCTGCTCGGGATAAGGAAAAGGACAGCGCCGCAGAGGGAGGTGGTGCTCATGCTCTCCCAGAAGAGCTTCCCCTTCATAAGCGATTCAGCCTCGGCATACTACAGGGACATCTACGACCACATAATCAGGATAAACGAGTCCATAGACGACTACAGAGAAATTCTTTCGAACACGCTTGAGGTCCACCTCTCAATGATTTCCAACCGCATGAACGAGGTGATGAAGGCCCTCACCATAGTAGCGACAATCATGATGCCTCTCACCGTGCTCACCGGGATCTATGGCATGAACCTGAACATACCCGAATCCCACTTCGACTACATGTATTACCTCGTGCTTTTTCTCATGGGCGTGATATCGTTCATAATGTTGATTTATTTCAGGAGGAAGAGATGGGTATGAAGGACTTTGTAATAATCTCCCTCGGCGGCTCCATAATTGTCCCGGAAGAGATAGACGTCGCTTTTTTGAAGAGATTCCGCTCGCTGATTTTGAACCATGTGAGAAAAGGCAGGAGGTTCATAATAATCGTGGGAGGGGGGAAGACGTGCAGGAAATACCAGGCCGCAGCCTCCCAAGCAACAAAAGTCACAAGAGAGGACCTTGACTGGATCGGCATACATGTCACGAGGCTGAACGCGCACCTCCTGCGCACGCTCTTCCGCGACTTCGCGCATCCTGCCGTGATAAGGCACTACGACGAAAAAATCCAGACGAAGAAAAAGGTCATCATAGCCGCAGGCTGGAAGCCGGGCCACAGCACGGATTACGACGCGGTCATGTGGGCAAGAAACTTTAAAGCGCGGACAATCCTAAACTTATCCAACATAGATTACGTCTGCGACAAGGACCCCAAATACCACAGGGACGCAAAAAGATTCGAGCGCATGTCCTGGAAGGATTTCAGGAAGCTTGTGGGAAACAGATGGGACCCGGGACTTAATGCCCCGTTCGACCCCATAGCCTCGAGGAAGGCGCAGGGGCTCGGCTTGAATGTCGTGATAATGAACGGCAGGAACCTCGCGAACCTCGGGAATTTCCTGAACGGGAAGAAATTCAAAGGCACGATTATCAAGGGCTGAAAACATGACTCCACAGCAAAAAATCCCAATAGTGACAAAAGATGTCCTGAAGAAGATTTACCTCCCCAGGCCTGACTGGAGCCACAAGGGGAACTTCGGTCACGTGCTCGTGATAGGCGGCTCCCGAAAGTATTCAGGCTCCCCCGCTTTTGCAGCTTTGGCGGCATTCCGCTCAGGCAGCGACCTCGTGACAATAGCAGCGCCCGAGCGCGCCGCCAACACCATCGCCTCATTCTCCCCGGATATGATAACAGAGCCTCTCAAAGGGAACTATCTTAGCAACAGCCACCTCAAGCCCATACTCGAGATAGCCAAGTCTGCGGACGCGATAGTGATAGGAGGAGGGATAGAGAGGAGGCCTGAAACCGCGTCTCTTGTCCAGAACGTCCTGAAGGCTGTGAGGATTCCGTGCGTGATAGACGCTGACGCGATCCATGCGCTTGCCAAAACAGAAATGCTTGCGGGAAAGCCTTTTGTCCTCACCCCACACCAGAGGGAGTTCCAGTCGCTCACGAGGGAGGACCCCACGTCCGAGATAACCCACAGGACGGATATAGTGAGGCTTTTTAGCCAGAAGTTCAAGACCACCATCCTCCTGAAAGGCCACATAGACATAATCTCCGACGGCGAGAGGGTTTCGCACAACACCACAGGGAACCCAAACATGACAAAGGGAGGGACGGGCGACACGCTCGCAGGGATATGCGGCGCGATACTCGGAATGAAGTTCGACACGTTCACAGCAGCCTGCGCGGCCGCATACATAAACGGCGCCGCGGGGGACCTTGCAGCGAAGGAGAAAGGCCCGGGTATGATGGCTTCTGACTTGCTTGATAAGATACCTCTGATAATAAAATAGCATGGAGAAGAAACGCGTTCTGATAATGGGCGCCGCTGGAAGGGATTTCCACAACTTCAACGTATTCTTCCGCAAGAACGAAAATTATGAAGTCGTATGCTTCACAGCCGCCCAAATCCCTGGAATATCCGGCAGGAGATATCCTCCTTCCCTGGCAGGCCCGCTCTACCCAAAAGGCATCCTCATTTACGATGAGAAAGAGCTCACCAACCTGATAAAAAAATTCAGCATAGACCTCGTGGTGTTCGCTTACTCAGACGTTTCGCATGAGCAAGTGATGCACAAGGCCTCCCTCGCTCTTTCCTGCGGAGCAGACTTCATTCTCCTCGGCCCCAAGTCCACTTACCTGAAATCCACAAAGCCTGTGATATCCGTCTGCGCTGTGCGCACGGGCTCTGGGAAAAGCCAGACCTCCCGCAAGATAGTCTCCATCCTGCGGAACAAGGGCCTCAAGGTGGTGGTGATACGCCATCCCATGCCTTACGGCGACCTTGAGAAAGAGGCCGTTCAGCGCTTCGCTTCTTATGAAGACCTTGAAAAGAACAGGTGCACGATAGAGGAGAGGGAGGAGTACGAGCCCCATCTTGAGAACAAGGCCATAGTTTATGCAGGCGTGGACTATGAGAAGATACTCCGCCAGGCCGAGCAGGAGTGCGACATAATAGTCTGGGACGGAGGGAACAACGATTTCTCCTTCATAAAACCCGACCTTTCCATAACAGTGCTCGACCCACACAGGGCAGGCCACGAGCTGAAATATTATCCTGGAGAATCAAACTTCCTGCTTGCAGATGTGCTGCTGATAAACAAGATGGACAGCGCGAAGCCCGAGGACGTGAAGGCCCTCCTCGAGAACATAAAGGCTTACAACCCCCGCGCAACCGTGATAAAGGCGAATTCCGCGATATCGGTGGACAAGCCGGAATCCGAGATAAAGGGGAAGGATGCTCTGATAGTCGGCGACGGCCCCACCCTCACACACGGCGGCATGTCCTTTGGGGCCGGGATGGTGGCAGCCCAGAAATACAGCGCCAAGATAATAGACGCGGAAAAATATGCAATCGGCTCAATCAAGGAAATTTACAAGAAATACCCCCACCTGAAAATAATCCTTCCCGCGATGGGCTACAGCCCCAAGCAGATAAAAGAGCTGGAGAAGACCATAAACCGCGCGAAGTGCGACATAGTGATAGACGGCAGCCCCGTGAACCTCTCCAGAATCCTAAAAGCGAACAAGCCCATCGTGAACGTGAGCTACTACCTTGATGAGATCGGGAAGCCAAACCTTGAAACAGTCCTGAACGATTTCCTAAAAAAGAAAAAATGATCACTTGTGCGGCTTCTCCAGGATTTTCCTGAACTCCTTCACAGCGGAATCCATCACGTTTATCGCTGCCGCCCCGGAACTCGAGAACAGGTCCGTTCTTCCCGAATCATTCAGCCGCGCGGCCAGCCTCTTTATCCCGAAGGATTTCGCAAGCTCGCATATGGCTGAATTGGCCTTGTCATCACTCGTGGCGGCTAGGAGCGCGTCGCACTTCTCCGCGTTCGCGTGCTTGAGGACCTGCTTCTCCGTGGCATCCCCGAACAGAACAATCGAACTGAGCTTCTCCCCGAGATACTCCGCCCTACCCTCATCCTTCTCTATGACTATGACCTCGTTCTCCCCGGCCAGCTGCTCCGCAAGCCTTGCCCCGAGTTCCCCGCCGCCTGCTATTATCACTCTCATAAGAATCCCTTCTCCTGACAGCATAAATCTTTCACGGACTACTTCCCTGTCGTCCATATGACTACATAGACAGTCAGAATATTTCCTGACTCCGACAGGGCATACCTTCTGGTTTCAACGCTTGCCGCAGTGTTTGAAATTGGCACCCCCCACCTACAGTCGGCCCTTACTACAGGACCTACCTCAACAGTGGTTTCAATCACCGTGATCTTCAGCCTGTGCTTCGGTGACAGGTCGAACTTCTTGATGAAATTCTCATAACCGCTGTTGCATGAGGAGTTCAGCCAGGAGATTTTCGTGGAATTGAGAACAGGCCACTCCTGCGCGAGCCCGACGGTCACAGGATTCCCTCCTGACCAGCTCCCCTTGTTCAGGACAAGCAGCTCAGCCACCTGGGAGACCTCGCTCTCCATGTTCTGCACGGAAAAATCGCTGCTGTAGCCTGAAACAGTCCAGCTGAGGTAGTTTATCGTGTAAAAAAGTATCCCGAAGAATATAAGCACGGCAACCAGGAACTCGAACACAAGTTGTGCCTTCTTCATTTTTCTGACCTTCCCTGAGCAGCGCCTCATAATATAATAAATAGATTGAACTGCATAATATTATTTAATGAACCGAAAAGCATTCGTTCTCCTCCCAGCTGTTCTGTTTTTAGTGATATCTGTCTCCGGCTGCACCTCAGAAATCCCGTTCATAGGTTCAATCTGCATACCAGGCTTCGGGACATGCGGCACGACAACGGAGTACGAGCACGACGTCATGATAATAAACACGCTCGAAGCAGTCCCCTCCACAGTTTCCACAGGCCAGCAGTTCCGCCTCTCCGCGTGGATTGAGAACAAAGGAGGCGAGACAATTCCGCAGAAAGACTTAACACAAAGCGTTCCCGTAAAAATCAAGCTCTATGACACATGCGAAGGCCTCTTCAAAGAGATAAAGGTCACATGTCCCGGCTCGAACACAGAGACGACCGCAACAGAGTGCACAATAACCAACATCCTTCCCAAGCAGAAGGTCGCTGTATTCTGGACGCTCGTGGCGTATGACAGCACCAAAATTCCGCTTGAGACCTCATGCAACCTCAAGGTCTACGTCCAGTATCCCTACCGCACAAAAAGCATCACCAGCATAACCTTCGTTGACTACGTGGAATACCAGAGGATGCTGGACGAGAACAAATTCACCGCAATCACCTCCTACATAACAGAAGGCTACGGCCCGATAAAGCCATACCTCACGGTTGAGGACCAGCAGCCGATACCCGTGAAGAACGGCGTCGCCTCAACCACCACGCTGGCATTCCAGCTCAAGAACAAGGGGAGCGGCTTCCTCACAGGCTCCTTTGAAGTGCCTTCTTGGGGGCCAGGGACTCTATCAACAGACACTCCAAAAATACCTACTTCCGCAATAAAAATATCAACAAACGTAGGTACCGGAGCAAGCGAGTATAAAATAGAAGGGCTTGTAGTAACAGCAATTCAGAAAATGGAAGCTTTCCAGTTCGTAGGAAAGGAATCACCCAAACAATTCTTCACAGTGGCCACGCCTTCCAACAACAAAATAGAAAAAACAGCCACCTATTATGTGAGCACGAGTGTGGACTACATTTACGAGTTCCGCAAGGAAGTGAAGGTCACGATAAAGCCGCCGAAGATAACGGCCTAGATTTTCTGAAAAACACTCGGCCAACGCCAACACTTAAATAGGAAATCCGACATATATTAAAGAGATATTAATGAAGGCCAAGAGTTCTCCGAACCTGAAGCTACTTTTGCTGCTAGTCCCCATTGTCGTTGTCGCTATATCAGGCTGCACAGGCACAAGCGACAGTGGCGCTACCTTCGGGACAGGCATTGCGATCCTCAACTGGGAGCCCACATTCTCTTCCGGATTGGAATCCGGCGACAGCCTTCAGTTCAGGCTGAGGGTACAGAACCAGGGTGAAGTGACAGCAGTGGAAGTGACACCCGTGATAACAGGGATAGTCCCTGAGGACTGGGGTCTGCCAACGTCACAGTTTTATGGTTATGGAATCGGACAATCTTTTGATATGATGCCTCCGAACCGCATCCAGAACACACCAGGCGAGATAAGGCAGGAAACATATGACGCAAGGGCACCCAGCCTTCCATTCGGAGTCACGCAGACATTCACGCCCCAGATAAGAGTCTATTACACTTACAGGACCACTGCAAGCAAGCTGATAACACTCGTGAACGAGCAGGAGCTCAAGAGGCTCCAGGACAAGGGTCAGACACTGTCCTCGAAAGACACAGTATCAAGCGCAGGCCCGCTGAAAGTCACTATTAATGCAGGCAAGTTCCTAAAGTCCAAAGATGTGGGAGTGAGCAGGGCTTTCCCGATAACAGTGGATATCCAGAACGTGGGCGGGGGCGTCGTGAGTACGATGAACCAACCGGAGATGGATTATGTAGTAGACATTGCATTCCAGACAACTTCAGGAAGGCTGACGCTAAGCGGTTGTCAAAACCAAAACACACAAGGAGGCGTAACGCTTTGGAAGGGTCAGTCAGCGACAGTGACATGCACCGCTACTATAGGCCAAGTGTTAGCAACCGAGGAAGCCAACATAAAAGTCGTTCTGGATTATGATTATTACGTGGACGCCAGCACGGCAGTGACTGTCACAGGCACGGAAGAAGGCTACTATATAGGCTAGGCGACCACCAATAATTTTTAAGTCTTTCATTTTATCGATAGTCTAATCCTCAGGAATTTAAGACCGCGCAGCAAAAACAATATAATGGGTGCAGCGCGGCTTTCTGGCTCAAGTGTTCTTTTCTTAGCGTTCCCTGTTCTTGCCATCCTTCTAATCTCGGGCTGCACTACCGGAACCACAACCACAGGAAAGGGGGTGACAGTGAAGGAGTTCTCTACAGACTTCTCTCAGGTGTATTCAGGGGAGGCCGTGACCTTCCGGGTGCTCCTCAAGAACGAGGGCACGGTCGAGGCAAAAAGCGTGCACGCGGAGCTGCTCGGGCTTGACGAGGACTGGTGCAGCCCGACCCAGGGATGCGGCACGAGCGCAGGAAACAGGCTGGAGAAATGGCCGAACGAGCCGGAATGCAAGTACGGAGGGAGCGGATTCAACATGATTCCACCTGACCCCACCACGGGCACGGAAGGGGCTTCCCATGTGTGCACGTGGACTTACGCGGCCCCTGAGCTTGACAAAGGCTTCACCATATCCTACACGGCAATATCAAGGGTGTTCTATTCCTACAAGAGCATAGAGTCAAAGCTCATAAACTTCGGCTCGAGCGCCGAGATCCGTAAGCTGCAGGACTCGGGAGACAAGCTCCCGACCGAAGTGGTAGCCACCTCCAACAGCCCTCTACAGGTGACGATAGAGACGAGCGGTCCCATAAGGTTCTGGGAGGGCAAGGTTTCGTTCCCCCTTACAATCACAGTGAAGAATCTGGGCCAGGGAGCTCCATGCTCCAAAACAGGGATGACCACATATGAAAACATGAAGGATGCGTGCAAGGCGACTGTTTCAGGCGAGGATTCGAAAAACAGGGTGGTGCTCAAGGCCACGCTTGACAGCAAGATGAAATTCATGGATTCGGAGTGCCAGGCCCTTGCCTCAGGGCTTCTCATATCCCTTTACAAAGGTGAGAACGCGCTTTCCTGCGATGTTGAGGCGTCAGACCTGACAGATGAGCCCACCCAGAGGGCCATAACAGTGGAGGCCTATTACGAATACTTCACGGACACAGAAACGAAGGTCACAGTGATAGGCAGGAGGACCCCGGGAAGCTAGAACTGCGTCAGGCTCTTCTGACCACTCGGAATTTCGGACGTCGGACTATCAGAACGCTTGCTTTTTAGCCTTCCTCTGGGCCTGGCCTTCTTTTCAGAATCCGCGGACTTGGAGGCCTTCTTCTCAAGCTTTTCCAGGGAAGCGCCCTTGAAGACAGGATAGCCATAAACCCCGTCATAACCAGGCCTTATCTCCACCTTCCCCTGCCTGACATTGACTATGGCTTCCGCAAGCCTGTGCTCGGCCGGCAGGGCCTTCTTGAGCTCGGCAAGCTCCGCGTCTAGAAGGACCGTGAACTCCGACCCAAAAGCCTTTATGAGCTGGTTGTACACAGCCCATATCTTCTTGGAGTACAGTTGGTCTATCCCCATCTGGGCCGAGATTATCTCCGTGAGCGGGATGAGCGACTTGAATGGTATGGCTCCCTTGGGCACGTAGCCCTCCGGCCTGTCTGCGAGCTCCTCCACCCTGTGCAGCACGCCTATCGTGAGCTGCCTCTTGCACACAGGGCACCAGTTCCCCAGCTTCCTGGCCTCATCCGGGGAGAGGGAAACGCTGCAAGCCCTGTGGCCGTCAAAATGGTATTTGCCGTAAGAGGGGTCAACCTCTATCGTGTAAAGGAACCTTTTTGGGTCCTTTTCCCTTATGGCCGAGAGCAAGTCCCCATATGTGAGGTCCTTGAGCTCAAATACATTGGCTTCCCTGCCTATCCTCCACGGCCAGAAGGAATGGCTGTCAGAATTCGAGACCAGGCTGAATCTGTCGAGGGAGGACAGCCTCCAGTTCATCGCTGGGTCGCTGGACAAGCCCGTCTCAAGGGCATGTATGTTCCTGGCCTGGTCTTTGTAGCAATCCCTTATACTATCGAACCCAGACTCCGACCCGAACACGCTGAACCACGGGGTCCAGGCATGGGCGGGTATGACCTCAGCCTCCCTGTCCACCCCCAAGATGAGCTCCACAAGCTCGGGGCAGGGTATCCCGCAGATGGGCCTTCCGTCAGAATTAAGGTTCACCTTCCTTCGCGTGAGCGCCTCGTTTATCTGCTCAGCCACCTCGAAGCTCTTGGCAAGGATTATGTTGTGCACCCTCCTGACCTTCCCTCCCTGGGAGTAGATGCTGGATACCTCCCCGGAAAGGATGAACCCGAAGCCTTCCCTATCCTTGAGTATCCCCGTTCCATCCTCTGTCATCTCTAATTTTAACTCTTCAAGGTAGGCGGGATAGGTGAAGTCACCTGTTCCCAATAAGTTCAACCCCTTGATTCTAGCATATTTTGCCAAGTTGGCAGGGGTGAGCTGGGTGCTGGTGGCCCTGGAGTACTTCGAATGTATATGCAAATCCGCAATGACTTTCATAAAACCTATAAAGAAATTGGCAAGCGGATTTATCTGTTTATTCAAGCGCTAAATCCTCATGGTTCTTCTTCCTGTTCTTCTGCTTGGCCTTGAGGTCCCTCTCGTACTTCTCTATCCACGCCTTGACGGCCTCCGCGTCCTTTGCGGAGTTGCCCACACCTGAGGTGTTCCCCACGCCCACTATTATCACGGTGTCGCCCGGCTTGGTCATCTCCAGGCTCCTGTCTATGGATTTCCTCACTTCCGGCAGCGCGTCCATTATGGTTTTCCTCATGGGCGTTATGGCCTCCTCCTGGCTCATCTTCACGACTATGGAGTCCACTGGTATGTTCTTCTTCACTATGACGTCCTCTATATAGAACCTCTCGGTCCCAGGGCCTCCCATGGCCACCCCCACGCCTTCGGCCAGGGAGCCGGTCTTCTCCCCTTCCAGCTTGGCCGCGGCGTCTATAGTGATTATCCTGGCTATCTTCTTCTCCTTCACGAGCCTGGAGACCGCCTTGCCCGGGTAGCCTATCCTGCCTCCCGGGCCCTTTGCCTTCACAAGTATGATGTTCCTCCCGTTCATCTTGGACTCGGAGACCAATATGTCCTCCTCTATCTCCTTCCAGCTGTTCTTTGTGGACATTTCCGCAATCACGAGCGGTCCTAACCCGTCCCCTATGGGCTCCCCCTTTGAAAGCGACTCCGTGCCCTTGAACATAGCCTTCGCGATCCTCTCTATCATAGGGAGCTGCATCTGCAGGACCATGGCTATCTGTATGTTCTTGGTCTTCCTCACCATCTCCACGTAATGCCTCACTATCTTGGAGATCTCATGCACGGTTATCCCGCCTGCCAGGCCCATCTCTATGTTCGCCCTCTCCTCGGGATTTAGGCTGGGTGCGATCTGCTTCACGAAATAGGTGAACCTGTCCTTCTCTCCCCTTATCATGTGGTCGAACTTCTGCACGACCCCGTAAGGGTCCATGGTCACGGGCCCTATCACGAAGAACTCATAGAACCGGTTTATCGACTCCTTCAGCTCCTTGGTGGGCTTCTGCTTCCTGGTTATCTCTGTTATTATGAACTTCTTGGA
>Ga0153916_10000543_pt1 | contig 25496 bp, 18 predicted proteins | sample Opewatmetagenome_FD_109642 | JGI IMG/M metagenome (GOLD analysis project Ga0153916, IMG submission 109642) | Freshwater wetland microbial communities from Ohio, USA - Open water 3 Core 3 Depth 4 metaG | ecosystem: Environmental > Aquatic > Freshwater > Wetlands | place: USA: Ohio, Lake Erie...
CGTCCCGTAGGGACGTTCGACAATTGCCCAGCAGTTCACTGCTGGGTAAATGGGCAGTCCAGGCAACCCATCCGTCCCGTGCGGACGGCTGAATTCGCCGTCATCCGGCCGTCCCTACGGGACTTGTTGGCCGATGTTTTGCGATCCGACGCCCCAGCAGTGAACTGGGCTATTCTCAGATGCCCCTACGGGGCAGCAGCGCGCCGGCCTGTTGCTACTTGTGTGTAACAACGGGAGCTGACACCCCAGGCCCGCTGCCGTCGCGAGGTGCTCAGTTGGACTTTCAGGCCAGCTCGGCGGCCACCTTGTCGAAAAAGGCGACGCACCGGGCGATCTCGGGCAGGGAGTTGAGCCAATTGTACTCGTACTCGATGGAGAAGACCCCCTTGATGCCCTGGCGATAGATCTCCTTGAGGACGGCCCGGACATCCCCTTGGCCGGTTCCCCAGGGCACGTCGTGCGCGCCGCGGCCGTAGCGGTCGAGGTCTTTGAAATGGAAGGAGACGATCCGCCCCTCCAGCTTCTTGATGGCCTCGATCGGACGGATCCCCGAGCGCATCCAGTGGCCGGTGTCGGCACAGGCGCCGATCCGCTTGCTGCGTCCCTTGCAGACCTCCAGGACCCGGTCGGGCTTCCAATAGGGGGAGGGCTCGGGGTGATTGTGGAGCGCCACGTTGATCCCGTACTCTTCCACGAGCTTGTCGAGCAGGTCGAAGGCGTCCGCGGGCGGCTCGGAAACGATCGTTTCAATTCCCATGTCTTTGGCAAACTCGAACGTCTTCCGCGCCGCCGCTTCGTTGTTGGGCAGTCCGGTGACGCCGTAGCAGACCAGCTTGACCTTGGCGTCGGCCAGCTTCTTCTTGACTTCGGCCCGCTGGTCGGCCGACAGGCCCTCGCCGATCCTCACGTTCGGCTTCTCGGCACTGAGTTTCTGTCCCGGGTAGGCCTCCAGGTAGTGAAGGCCCAGCGAGGCGTTCTTGTCGACGGCCTCGAAGAAGGTGAACTGATTGAAGCTGTAAGCCTGGCAGCCGAGCCGCCAGCCGAGCTTCTCTGCGTGGGGAGCCCCCGGGGCTGGTTCCGCGGCGGTGACGGCCGATCCCGCCAGACTCGCCCACCCGAGTGCCGCGCCGAGCCCACCGGCGGACTTGAGGAAACTGCGACGGTCGATGTTGTGCGTCATAACGGGGGTCCCTCCAAAAATGGCGAACGAGACTCTGGGAAACGAAACGCTGGGGGGAGGAGCCGGCGCGCGAAGCCGCTCGACGCGTGCGCGGTGGACCAAGCGGGCCGCCTGCCCCCCGTCAGGTCACGCGGCATTATAGGGGCCGGATGGGCCGCACGCAACGATCCCGCCCTAAAGCACGCTGGCGCAAGCAGTTTGGGAAGTTTGACGCGGGTCGGCGACGCGGTTATAATGGACGGTACGGCGTGAGTCTGGCATTATCTCTCGGGCGTTCGCCCTCTGCGCAACCGGGCCACGACGGCTTCAGCAGGCCGCCCATGCAGCTATCGTCGGGACAAGGTGCTCAGGGAGACTCCACCAAGAGTTCTCCGCGCCCGGCGGGAGGACCTCCCCCGGTCATGCCCGAGCAGGAGCCGACGGTCATCTCCCACCGGGCTCCGCTGAGCTTGCCCGTCCTGCTCGACATGGGCACTCCAGGCCACCGTCTGGTTCCGGGAATGCGGCTCGCGCAGTTCGAGCTCCTCCAGTACGTCGGCGGCGGGGGTATGGGCCGGGTGTTCCGGGCGATGGACGCCGCGCTGGTGCGGACGGTCGCGATCAAGGTCCTCTCGCGGGACCAGGCGGCCGACCCGGAAACGCTCGCCCGCTTCCGCAACGAAGCCCAGTCGGCGGCCCGGCTCGACCACGACAACATCGTCCGCGTGTATCACGTCGGCGAGGAGGACGGGCTGCCGTACATCGTGTTCGAGTTCATCGAGGGAGTCAACATCCGCACGATGGTCGAGCAGCGGGGCGCGTTGCCGCTTGCCGAGGCGGTCAGCTACACGCTCCAGGTCGCCCAGGCCCTCGAGCACGCCGCCCGGTGCAACGTCGTCCACCGCGACATCAAGCCCTCCAACGTGCTGGTGACGCAAGAGGGGTGCGTCAAGCTGATCGACATGGGGCTCGCACGGCTGCAGAAGCTGAGCGATTCCGATCCCGAGTTGACCGCCAGCGGGGTGACGCTGGGCACGTTCGACTATATTTCGCCGGAGCAGGCCCGCGATCCGCGGACCGCCGACGTGCGGAGCGACATCTACTCGCTGGGGTGCACGCTCTTCTACATGCTCACCGCCCGGCCGCCGTTTCCCGAAGGGACCGTGCTGCAAAAGCTGCTCCAGCACCAGGGCGACCAGCCGCCCGACGTGCAGGAGTCCCGCCCGGAACTGCCCGACCAGGTCTCGCGCCTGGTGCGGAAGATGATCGCCAAGGACCCGCGCCGCCGTTTTCAGACTGCCGCGGAGTTGATCGCGGGGCTGAGCACGATGGTGGACGAGATCGGGCTCGGCCCGCTGGGTCTGGGGGAGAAGGTCTTGGGAAGGGCCCGGCCGTCGAGGCTCTCCGTGCTCCAGCGGAACCTGCCGTGGCTGGCCCCGGCGGCGATCCTGATCGCGGTGATCCTGCTTTTGGATCGCTTGGTCTGGTCGCCCCCGCCCGCGAGATTCGAGTCGGCGGGAGGGCCGGTCGCGGGACGCCGCGATTCGCCGCACCCGCCTCTCGACAAGTCCACGTCGGCCGGGCAGGACTCCGGCACCGGGAGACCGACGCCGGAACCGGCCGGCGCAGGCAAAGACGCAGCGCCGTCGGGAACCCCCGACTCGCCCGGCGGCACCTCGCCGGCTCCCAAACCGCCCGAGAAAGCACCCTCTTCCGGCGCCCCGCCGGCCTCGGGAGGACCGTCTCCCGGCGGTGCGCCCCCCGCGCCGGCCCCGGGCGTGGCAAAGCCCGCCGTGGCGGCCGTACCGGACGCCGGCCCGGCGGCCGGAAAGGCGTTGGGCGGCTCGCTCCGGGTCGAGGCGCTCCGGGCGGGGATCGGGGGGGTGGAGCCCGCCTGGTTGGGCCGGTTGGCAATCGCCGGCACCTCGCCCCTCCAGGGAGAACTCAACGGCGCGTCGGTCGCCGGCCTTGCCGTCCCGTCGCCGGGGGCCGCTCCCGGCGAGCGTCTCCTCGGCCGGCCCGGGTCGGGGGTCCTGGTGGTGGACGGCACGGGCGACGAGAGCGGTCGCGTCTTTGCGACCCTCGAGCAGGCTTGCAGCAAGGCGGCCGACGGCGACGTGATCGAGCTCCGCTACCAGGGCCCGCGGAAGGAATCGCCCCTCACTATCCACAATCGCAAGATTACGATCCGCGCCGCGGAGCAATACCAGCCGACCGTCGTTTTCCGGCCGTCCGAGCTCGACCCGTCGAAGCGCGCCATGGTCACCCTGAACGGCAGCCAACTGACCCTGATCAACGTTTCCGTGGAGTTGGACGTCCCCCGGGAAGCGCAGGCCGAGAGCTGGTCGCTCTTCGAGATCCGCCAATCGAAGACGGTGCGGCTGGAGAGGTGCCTGCTCACGATCCGCAACGCCTCGGAGCAGCAGGAGGCGTATCAGGAAGTGGCGTTCTTCCGCATCAAGGCGCCGCCCGGGAGCGGGCTGGTGGAGCCCGAGCCGGCGACCGCGGCGGATCGGGCGGCCCTCTTCCTGGTCGATTGCATCCTGCGCGGCGAAGCGACCGTGCTCTGGGTGCACGATTTGCGGCCCGCGCAGCTCACTTGGGAAAACGGACTCCTGGCGACCACCGAGCGGCTGCTGGTGGCGGACGGCGGCGAGCGGAGCCCGCTGCCCGGCGAGAGCCTCAAGATCGAACTCCGCCACCTGACGGCGGTCGTCCGCGGGGGGCTGTGCCAGTTCAACCAGGGCGAGACCGGGCCCCGGCAGCTTCCCGCCCAGCTCACCTGCGCGGACAACATTTTCGTCGCCGGGGCGGCCGGGCCCCTGGTCGAGCAGACGGGGGTCCCCGCCTCGGATCGCCCCCTGGAGCGGATCGAGTGGAACGGCGAGCACAACTTCTACGAAGGCTTCGCCGTCTTCTGGAGCGTCGAGAGGTCCGACCCCGAGCTGCCCACCACCGCGATGGACTTCGACGCCTGGCAATCCCACTGGCAGCCCCGCCGCGAGAACTCTCCCGCTGCGGATCAGGTGCGGTGGAAGAATCGCTTGCCCAGCGCGAGCCGGCCGGTCCACACGCACACGCCGGAGGACTACGCCCTGGACGCCTCGGCCGGTTTGCCGAACCCCGCCCTGACCGGGGCCAGCGACGGCCGCGGCGTCGGCTGCCGCTTCGACCGCCTCCCGCAGCTCTCCGCCACCGCCCCCCTGCCCTCCCCGCCCTCGCCTCCCCCGCCCGCGAAAACCGATACCCCGGATCCCTGGACCGCAGAACGCACGCAATGAGTCGGGCCCCCTCGCTCTCCGGCGACCTCCTGGGTCGGGTTGGCACGATTGCGAGACTGGGGGTCAGGCAAGATCAAGTTTGTGAGGACCGCAGCCAGGCCACAGGGGTGGGGTGACCCCAATTCTCCTTCCGCCGACGATTACCGGCCCGTCCCGGCTTCGCTGATCTGTTTTTTTGCCGCGGCTCCCGGGCTCACGGTGGGCAGGTCTTTCCAGCGGGAGGATTGGAAGTGCTGGAGCTTGCCTTCCGGTCCGCGGAGGATATAGGCCGCCGCGCCGGGCGTGCTGTCGACCAGCTTGAGCCCCTTCTCCGGCCCGAGGACCGCAACGGCCGTGGCCAGCGCGTCGGCCGTCGCGCCGTCCGGGGCGACGACCGAAACGCTGCTGTGATCCGTAAGCCCGATGCCGGTCTTGGGGTCCACGATGTGCGAGTACCGCCGGCCCTCGATCATCGTGTACTGCATCGTGTCGCCCGAGGTGGCGATCGACGAGCGCGACAAGCTGAGGTAGAAGATCGGCCGGGCGCCCGACTGCGGGGGGGCGATTCCGACGATCCAGCCGGGCTTGTCGGGCGGGGGATCGCCGAGGCTGATGTCTCCCCCGGCGTGGACCATCGCCCGGGATAGCCCCTGTTTGCGGAGTACAGCCAGGGCCTCTTCGGCGGCGTATCCCTTGGCGATACCCCCCAGGTCGAGCCGCATCCCTGCCTTCGTCAGTTCTACCGCCCGGCACTGGGCGTCCAATCGCATCAGGCGATACCCGACCAACTGCCGGGCCTGCTCTATCTTTTGAGGGGATGGGAGCTCATGGAGATCCCGGGCGCGGCGCCAGATGCGAATCATCGGGCCGATCGTGACGTCGAACGCCCCCTCGGATCTCTCGGACAGCTCGTAGGCACGGGTGAGGACTTGCCAAAGGTCATCACTGACGGGGACGGCTTTCCCCTCTCCGGCGGTGGCCCAGAGGCGCCTCATTTCGCTGGTGGGCTCGTAGTCGCTGAAGACGGCGTTGAGCGCGTGGATGCGGTCCAGCGCAGCTTGGGCCCCCCCATTTGCAGCCTCCGGGTCGTTGGCGTACAATAGAATCCTGATCGGAACAGCCATTTCCACCCGGTCGAACTCGAACCTGGCGAGTTTCGGTTCGGCCGGGTTAGCCGCAGGAATTCCCGCCGCAAGCAGCCACACGAGTACGAACCTTCTCAAAGGCATCAACGTTCTCCACCCGAGACACCCCGGTTCTCGCTCAGGCTAAGCCTCCCGCTGATTTTGTTTGCACCACGAGGAAGCGATCCATGCTCATCTTACGAAGAAACCGCTTGGCAGTTCAATGGTTGAGTATCGCGGCGGCCGCCTTGGGGGTCATGGCGGCGGCCTGGTCTGTCCGGGCCGAGGACAAGAAGGCGGCCGGCGACAAGAAAACGTTTGACGAGAAGCGGGACTATTACTCGGACACCGTGGCCGTCAAGTGGATTCCGAAACCGAATCCGGTCCCGGATGCCGACGCGAAGACCGAGGCGGAGATGAAGAACTACACCGAGTCGGTCGCGGGGACCGATCTGAAGTTCGACATGGTGCCGATCAAGGGGGGGACGTTCAAGATGGGGAGCCCCGCCGGCGAGAAGGATCGCAAGGACGACGAGGGGCCGCAGGTCGAGGTCTCGATCGAGCCTTTCTGGATGGGCAAGCACGAGGTGACCTGGGACCTGTACGAGGAGTGGTCGTTCGAGATGGACATCCAGCGCCGCAAGGTGAACCGGACCGCGGCGACGTACTGGGACGAGATCGCCGACGCGATGGCCCGGCCCACCAAGCCCTACTCCGACATGACCTTCAGCATGGGCAAGGATCGCCGCCCGGCGATCTGCATGACGCAGTACGCCGCCCAGTATTTCTGCAAGTGGCTCGTGGCCAAGACGGGCCGGTACTATCGCCTGCCGACCGAGGCGGAATGGGAGTATGCCTGCCGCGCCGGCACGACCACGGCCTACTCGTTCGGGGACGATCCGAAGAAAATCGGCGAGTACGCCGTCTACACCGACAACAGCGACGACCGGTACGCCAAGGTCGGCACCAGGAAGCCGAACCCCTGGGGCCTCTACGACATGCACGGCAACGTCTCCGAGTGGGTGCTCGACCAGTACGTGCCGGACGCCTACAAGAAGGCGGGCGGCAAGCCGCTCTCGAACCCCTACGTCGTGCCGACCACGGAGTTTCCGCGGGCCGTGCGCGGCGGCTCCTGGGAGGACGACCCCGACGCGCTCCGCAGCGCCGCCCGCCGCGGCTCGCACAAGGACTGGAAGATGCAGGACCCGCAGATCCCGCAGAGCATCTGGTATCTGACCGACGCCAGGTTCCTCGGGTGCCGGGTGGTGCGTCCGCTCCGCGTTCCCAGTGAGGAAGAAGCGAAGCGCTACGAGCCCGATCCCAAGATCCGCGCCGAGTACAAACAGGCCCAGGGCGGGAAACAGTAGACCGCGGCGGCAACTGACGCGTTGCGCTCGCGGCGCTCGATCCAGCCTACTTCGGTCATTCCATGGAGCGCTTCCTTAGAGGGCGCGTTCAGCTCGCGAGGGCTCTCGCGGTCGAGATCCCGGGCGCAAGCTATGCAGATGTCGTCCTGATCATCACTGCCGTTCTCTCCGCGTGTGCATCGTTCCGCTGGCCAGGTAGAGGCATCGACAGGAAGCGGTTTGTTGAGCTACTTGTACTACACTCGCCGGAGCAATTCCGGACTTCATGGGTGAGCATCCCTGCTCTCATAAACGGCGCATTCATCTCGGAAAGCGAAACGCCATATGCGGGGGGAAACGCCGATCGGATCTTTCGTGACCACGAGACAGACCTTAGCTTCGACGAAGCAAGAACGCGGTACGGCGATGTTCCGCGGAGTGAACTTCGGAAACACTCGTACGCGTCCCTGATTTACGAGTGGTTGAGGTGTGGCTACGCGCATCGGTACTGCCCCCACGAGAATATCACTCACGTGCAACCGAGCACGCGGAACGCACGCGTCAGCTATATCAGCAGATCGATCGGCGGGCAGGTGAAGAGAATGATGACGTTTCATCTCGACTACCTACTCGAGCTCGCCGAGCACCACGTGTCGATTGTCCCGAGCGCGGCGTCCTTGCGACCTGCAACTTGGTGGATTGACCGTCCGTAACAAACGCATCGACGGGAGTTGCGGACCCGGCGTGACGGTGTCCACGCGATTCAATCGCGCTCTTTAGTCCGACGCAATTGGCGCCACAATGCCGCACGAGCTGAATTCTGATTACGTCCGGCGCATCATGCAAAAGGATGTATTGCGGGGCGAAGAAGTGCTGGTGGTTACGGGCGAGCAATTTGGTGTCGCGACTCAGCACCCGACAAACGATAGAGAGCGTCGCCAGATCGGCCGCAGCGCGTTTACCATAGGTGCGTTCAACTACCGGGGATGGAGTGTCGCCGGGAAACTGTATTGCGCCAAGTGTTGGTCGGCCTTGGTTGGAATCCCGCGAGCGATCTTGCAGCGCAACTGGTGCGACAACTGCAACTCGCGGCTGTATCCTGCGGACGATGGTGAATGGCTAGATTGGATCGGGTATCGCCTTTACCGTGGGCACGTCGCGCGATACACGCAGGTTGCGGCAAAGGGATTCCCGCAACTAATTGCAGGATCGCACAATCTGTGGCGCAATGGCGTCGCGGCGCCAGGGCACGACCTAGATCATATCTACTCGGTTCGGGATGGCTTCGAGAATAACGTGCCAGAGATCGAAATCTCGGCGCCTCCGAACATTCAAGTGCTGCCGACGCGAGCGAATATCGCAAAGGGACGAACGAGTGGTTTGACGTTGCAGGAGCTGGGCGAGCGATACGCGCACTTTCTTTCGGAGCACCCAGAATGGCTCCGGCTGGTCAGGGAATCGGACGACAAAGAGGAAACGTTCGTTTGGCCCGATTGGGAGCCGCCGAAGCGCGCGGCAAAGCGCCGCAACCGAGAGCGCGGAACGCAGCCATGAGTGCCACGGTGTCCGTCGGCGTAATTGGCTGCGCGGTGGCAGGGTCGGCTCGCCCGAGCGCCGCTTCACCACTGCTCGACAGGCGAGCGGTGGCACCCGCCGCGAATCCTATCGACCTTGAGGAGAGTGGGAATGGTTGAGATTCATCCTAACTTCCTGGAACGCGACGGCAAGAAGGCGTTCGTGGTCCTTCCTTACGAGGAGTTCGTGATGATCGAGGAGGAACTCCAAGAGTACGAGGACCTCAAGCAACTCCGCGCTGCGAAAGCCGAGGAGGCAGGCGAGCCCAGTGTCCCGCTCCATGAGGTAAAGAAGGAGCTGGAATTGTAAAAGCGATTCATCGCGGCACGCAGTTGCAGCGGCCGATGCTCTCGCGCGGGTCGAGCGACACGAAAATCGCTTCGTCCTCCAGGCACAGACGGATGTCCCGGTCGGGTCGCTCCCGCCGGATACACTCGACCGTCACTCGATGGAAAGCGTCCGCGACCGGTAGTCGATCTGCAGTCTTCGATCTCGCAGCAGACCCACGCCGAGCAAGGGGAACTGCCCTTCGTTTGCAACGACCTCGACCCTTCGGTCCTGACCAAACCACTCGACGATGCAACTGTAGGTGTCCAGCACAACCTGTGTGCCGTCCGCCAGTCCCGCCATCACTGCGGCCGATTGCTGCAATCCCAGCTTCTCAATCATCCCTCGGGGAATGACAAGTTCACCCGTAAAGGCGGTATCTACCCAGGCGGCCAATGGAGTTGCCTCAGCGTCAACAGACGGCCGCAGGCGGAGTGCAATCAACGCTCGGCCCGAGTTGTCGACTTCGCCATTCATGGGGTCAGCACGCCAAGTTCGATCGTCGACGTGTGCCCAACGCGAAGGGCGAATGGCACGCGAGCGGGATGGGCCGCGCGCGCGGCCTGGATTGCCTCGCTCAAGGTCTTGCCCAGAAAGAAATCTCCGGATTCAGGCTCAATCGCCACAAAATCGTCCGGGTTCGTGGATTCTAGCCGGCTTCTGAGCTTCTGCTCGTAGATCGCGCTTGCCCGACTCGCCAGTTCAGACGACTGCTTGGACGCCATGTTTGGCTGCCTTTCTTTCTCATGGCCACTCTTGCCTTCCGAGCAAATCATACGGAAAAAGGCCGAAACCCACCAGCCGAGTCGCTCCAGGTTGCCCGCTGCGGCATCACGGATGGCCGTCCCTTCACTCGGATCGAAAGCGCCAACGACCGAGGTGATTGAGTTGTCTTCCGGCGTGAGGCTACAGGGCTTTGGAGAGCCACCACGCCAAGAGCGCGGTTCCCACGACCGCCAGCGGGAAGGCGACGAGCACCACGAGGGGGCCAATCAGCAAACGGGGGGACGTGAGACGGGTGTCCCCCATCTGAAAGTCCGAGTACGTCTCCTCGCTCGCCGCGGCCAAGGGATGGGTGCTCTGGGAGACTTGGCTGGGACTGTCCTTCTGGCCCGGGGGAATCTCGGGCAGCTCGGGAAACGTGGACTCGGTATCTTCACTGCTGGCGAGGTCGCGGGTGAGCGTGGAGGCGTCGCCGGCGGCGAAGAAATCGGTCCCCGGCGAAAGGGCGACGGCCCGGGTCACGAATCCCGTTGCCAGGCCCGGCGCGGGCCCACGCGGGTCGGCCCCCGTCCACGCGGCCAATCGGGCGGCCACCTCCGCCGCCGAGGCAATCCGTTCCGCCGCGTTCTTGGCCATCATGTCGGCAATCACCTCGATGAACCGGTCGGTCAGCTTCGGGTTGAGCCGGCGGGGGTCCAGCGGGCGGAGCCGCAGGTGGGCCTCGGCCTTGTCGGCCGTCGTGCCCCCGGGGAACGGCACCTTGCCGGTCACCGCGTAGTAGAGCGTGCAGCCGAGCGAATAGATGTCCCAGGCCGGCTTGGGATCGCAGGGGGTCCGGATGTGATCGGGCGAGAGGTAGTCGGCCGTCCCCACGATGCGACCGAAGCGAGGGTCCGCCTCCTGGTCGCCGTTGAGCGGACCGGCCAGGCCCAAGTCGGAGAGCTTCGCGTGGCCGTCGGGGGTGACGAGGATGTTCCCCGGCTTGACATCGCGGTGGACCACGCCCTGTTGGTGGGCGTGCTGGAGTCCGCAGGCGATCTGCGAGATGACGCTTGCGGCGTCGATCATGCTCAAGGGGCCGCCGGCGCGGACCAGCTTCCGCAGATCGCTGCCCGGCACGTACTCGGTGACCAGGTAGTAGACGTTGCCGTCCTCGCCGGCGTCGTAGGCCCGAACGAGGTTAACGTGGTCGAGCCGGGCCTGCGCGCGGATCTCGCGGGTGAAGCTGGCGATGGCCTCGGGCGTGGACCGGCTCCGCGGCAACACCTTGATCGCCACGACGCGTCCGAGCACGCCGTGCTCCGCCTTGAAGACCTGGCCCATGCCCCCGCGGCCGATCGAGTCGACGATCCAGTACGGGCCGAGGTTGAACTTGGTGCGGCCTTCGAGGAGTTGCTTCGCCTGCCAGACGTTGAGCCAGCCCATCTCGACCAGCTTGTCGGCGAGCCGCTGATCCCAAGGGTCTGTGGGAGGGGAAGGGAGGTCTTGCTCGGCGCGTGCGAGGGCCGCGCGGGCCATGGCGAGCTTCTCTTTGGCGAGCAGCCCGCTCACCAGCGCACACCGCTCGAAAGCAGATCGGCGAGGCGTCTTCACGCTTCAGCACCCACCCTGCCGGCACCCTACCGCCGCTGCGAAGGCCGGGCAGAAAAGACAAGACCCGTGCCGCCACACTTCCCCCACCTCCTACGTTAACGCCCGCACCCCCTGGCGCCAAGGGTCGCCCGCCGCTCACCGGCGAATTCCCGCACTTGCCCAGGCCCTCGGCAGGGGCGCCTGGAAGTGCAAGGATCCCCCCTGTGTGGGGTGCAAGACGGTGAGGCTGCGGGCGTGCAGGGCGATTCCCTCCGGGAATGCCCGGCTGCTGCCGTACTTGCGGTCGCCCAGCACGGGCCAGCCGCGATGGGCCAGTTGGACGCGAATCTGGTGCTTCCGACCCGTGTGGAGGACGACCTCCAACAGGGACAAGCCGTCCCAGCTCCGCAGGCGGCGGTAGCCGAGCCGGGCCTCTTGGGCCCCCGGCGCCGCGGAGCCGACGACGTGCATCCGCCGATGCCGCTCGTCCTGGCGGAGCCAATCGACGCACTCGGCCGCCTCGGGCTCGACAACTCCTTCGACGACCGCCCAATAGACCTTTTCCACGGTGCGGGTGCGGAACTGCTCCGTCAGCCGCCGGGCCGCCTTCGAGGTTCGTGCCAGCAGCACAACGCCGCTGACCGGGGTGTCCAGCCGGCTCATCACTCCCAGGTAGACGTTGCCCGGCTTCCGGTAGCGCTGCTTGACGTATCGCCGCGCGGCCTCCAACAGCGAGGGCTTGCCCGCAGCTACTCCCATCGTCGGCAGTCCCACCGGTTTGACCACCGCCAACAGATGGTTGTCTTCGTAGAGGATATCGAAGGGGAAGGCGTTCACGACCAATCCGGCTACCCGGCCCGGGCGGGTAGTCCTACAATGCGATACGGCGCGGAGTTGAATCTCGATCATCCTAACGGAGGAGCGTTTCCCGGGGGAGTGGCAGAGCGATTGGCGATGAAAGAGGAGACCGTAGAGGCCACCCGGCAGCAGACCCGGCTGGTCCTGGCGAGCCGTTCGCCGCGCCGGCGCGAGCTGCTGGCGGCGGCGGGCTACCGGTTCGAGGTGATCCCGCCGCGGGAAGAGGCGGAGGGGGGCGTCGCGGCCGAGGGGGACCCCGCGCAACTGGTCGCCCGGCGGGCGTATCAGAAGGCGGCCGACGTTGCCCAGCGGGTGGCGGCGGGCGTGATTGTCGCCTGCGACACGGTCGCCGAGTGCGGCGGCCGGATCCTGGGAAAACCCGCCGATGAAGCCGATGCCCGCCGCATGCTCCAGGGGCTCCGCGGGCGGGAGCACCGCGTGCTGAGCGGGCTATGCCTGTGGAGACGACCCGGCGGAGAGCCCATCGTCCGCGTCGCCATCACCACCCTTCGCCTCGACCCGTTGGCCGACGCGGACATCGACGGCTATCTTGCCAGCGGCGCCTGGCAGGGAAAAGCGGGCGCCTTCGGCTATCAAGACCGCCTGGGTTGGGTCCACGTTCTTGGGGGAAGCCAGTCGAACGTCGTGGGCCTCCCCATGGAGTTGCTGCGCGAGATGCTCCTTGAGACGCTCTCCGCGCCGTGAGCCGGCACGGCAAGCGGCGGACAGTGCGCGGGGACTGGCCGGCACCCGTCCGGGAATGGTTCCGGGATTCCCTCGGACCAGCGAGACGCCGACCCTACGGAGTTCCCGGACGGCATACCCGTCAACCAGCGCCCTCTTAAATCATGTCTTTGAGGCTCTTCAAGGGCCGCACTTTGATCTTCGTGGTGGCGGGCTTCGCCGGGACGTCCATCAGCTCGCCGGGCTTGAACGGGTTCGGCACGCCCTTGCGGGCGGGCCTGGCCGGGACCTTCTTCTTCTCGATCTTCACCAGACCCGGGATCGCAAACACGCCGGGCCCGCGGGCGCTGAGATTCTTCTTGATCTCCGCAGCCAACCCGTCGAGCACCGCGGCGACCTCCTTCTTGGCGATCCCGGCCGTTTCCGCGATGTTGGCGACGACCTGACTCTTGCTGAGAGCTTTCTTTGCCGCTGCTTTGGCCATGATCGATGACCCTCCATGCGAGGTTACTGGAGTGAGAAAACGTCCGTCCGGTCAACGGGACGGGGATGATTAGAAACACTTTGCCGGAAAAATCAACGGGGAGAACGGAGAAAACCCCGAAAAAATCGGGAAAAACTGCCCTCACCCGACGCTTTTCCCCAAGAAACCGGCCGTTTTGCCGGCTGGACTCGGTGCGGGAAGCGGCAAGACGTGGCAGGAACCGGCCCCCGGCCCCCGCCCGCTTGACCTTCCAGCCAAGGCGAGCGGGGGTTCGGTCCTACGCACAGCCGGGGCGGTTATAATGAGTATTGCCCTCGGGTGTCGGCTTTGGTGCCTGGGGCGGAGCCGGAACAGGGACGCACGTCGTTACACACCCCATCCACGGAGGGGCATGGATTGCGGCGGCTCGCTTGCCAACGCCCCGCAAATCCTCTAATAATTGACGAGGCAAGAGGTTAGGGTCTGTGGCCACGGTGGGTGAGCCTCTCAAATCAAAGGCATGTAAACGCATGGCTTTAATGATTTTTTCAAATCCCTATTGCTGAAAGAACTTCAGGCAGGCAAACATCTTCTAAACTAGATAGCACGGTCGTCCGTAGCCATGATCAGCCGTGTCGGCGGTGAGACCTTGCGCCTAATTTGGGGGGCAAGCGGGCCCTCGCTTTTTGCCGTCACGGCTGGCAGCCAGGATTAGTCCTGAAATGTCCGCTCGAAGAGGTCGCCAAGGCGGGTTGGTCGCGGCTCTTGCCGGTGGGGATTGAGGAGGAATGAGGATATGACTCCAGGGAAATGGGGCTCTTGGGTAGTCGTGCTCACGGGCCTGCTGGGGAGTTGTATTGGGCGTGTGGCGGTTGCGCCGGCAGCGAAGCCGCTTGAAACCGTGGCCGCCGCGCAGGCCGACCCACGCAAGAAGGAAGCGGAAACGCCCGAGCACGACGTCTTCCTCCCGCCCGACCGCAGCCTGCTCTTGCTCCTCTCCAAGGCCCGCCAGTTGAAGGAGCAGGGCCGCCATGCGGAGGCCGTGCGCTGCCTGGGAGCGATCCTGGAGGCGCCCGAGGACTCGTTCTTCCAGCCCGACAAGCAGTCCCGGGTATTGCCGAGTCTGAAGGGCCAGGCCCAAGCCATGCTGGGAGAGATGCCGCGGCAGGGGCGGGACTCCTATGAATTGCTGTACGGGGCCCAGGCCAGGACGCTGCTCGCCAAGGCGGTCGAGAGCGGCGATGCCAACGGCCTGGCCGAGGTGTCGCGAAGGTTCTTTCACACCCAAGCCGGGTATGAAGCGACGCTGCTGTTGGGGCTTTGCCATCTGGATCGGGGGAGCCCGTTGGCGGGGGCGCTGGTGTTGAAGCGGCTGAAGGACAATTGCGCGGCCGTGGAGCAGTTCGAGCCCGGCTTGTCGGTGGCGATGGCCGCCTGCTGGCTCCGCGCGGGCGCGCCGGACAAGGCCAAGGCGGCGTTGGAGGCGGTGCGGAAAGAGTTTCCGCAGGGGAAGCTGACCGTGGGCGGCGTGGAGGTCGCGCTTTGGGCCGAGCAGTCCGCCCTTCTGGGGCCTGTGCCGGCGGGGGCCCGGGACGTCCGCGAGACGCAGCAGTGGCTGATGTTCGGAGGCGATCCGGCGAGGAATGCCTCGACTTCCGGCAGCGGTCCCTTGCTGAGCACCTGCTGGCGGGTGCCTACCACGGAGGATCCCTTTGTGGAGTCTCTGTTAGAGCAGATCCAGCAATCCTTCGAGGAGCAGGATCGCTGGGCGATTCCCGCCCTGCACCCGCTGGTGGTCAACAACGTCGTGCTGATGCGGACCGCCCGCAATCTCCTGGCAGTGGATTTCACGACCGGCAAGCGGCTATGGGAGGTGCCGGGCGAGGATCCGTTCGAGTCGCTTGTCGACCCGCCCAGTGAGGCGGCCGGACTCGGCGGGCTGTTGCAGATGGACCCGGTGGCGGCGATCCGCTACCGGATGTGGGGCGACGCCACGTTCGGAACGCTCAGCAGCGACGGCCAGCGGGTGTTCTGCGTGGAAGACCTCTCGCTGGACATCGGGGTGATGGGCCCGCGGCAGACGTTTTTCTCCAGCCGCCGCAACACGCTGGCGGACCCCAAGCCGTTCAACCGCCTGGCGGCGTACGACGTTCGCACGGGGAGGCTCGTGTGGCAGGCGGGCGGACCGCCGTCGCCGTCGGGCTCGCCGCTTTGCGGGATGTTCTTTCTCGGACCCCCGTTGCCCGTCAGCGGCCAGCTCTTCGCCCTGGCGGAGCAGAAGGGAGAGATCCGCCTGGTGGTGCTGGACGCGCGAACCGGGAGCGCTGCCTGGACGCAGCACCTGGTCGTGGTGGACAGCGAGTCGGACATTCTTCAGGACCCGATCCGGCGGCTGGCCGGGTCGTCCCCCTCGTACGCCGAGGGGGTGCTGATCTGCCCGACCTCGAACTACGCGATCGTGGCCTTGGACATGGCCAACCGATCCTTGCTTTGGGGCTATAACTACAAGCCGCGCGACCCCCCGCCCCCCCGCCAGCTCGGTCCCTTCGCTGGTCCCCCGCTCGAAGTGGATCCGGAGCCGGGGAACCGCTGGGCGAGTTCCGCCGCCGTGATTGCCGAAGGGCGTGTCCTGGTCACGCCGACCGATTCCACGGAACTCCACTGCCTGAGCCTCCTCGACGGAAAGCTCCTTTGGAGCAAACCCCGGCTGGACAGCCTCTACGTGGCGTGTGTTCATCAGGGCAAGGTGATCCTCCTGGGGCGGCGGACCTTGCGGGCATTGAAGCTCGACAGCGGGGAGGCCGCCTGGGGTGGCTCTACCTTGCTCTCCCTGGTTCGCGGCGCGCTGGGCGGCCGGGCCGTCGAATTCCCCGGCGGCGCCTCGGCCAGCGGAACCGGTTTTCTCAGCGGCGACCTCTACTTCGTCCCCCTGGATACCGGGGAGGTGGCCTCCATCAACCTGAACCGCGGCCAACTGGGCCATCGCTACCAGGGGAGGCGGGGCGTGAAGCCAGGCAACCTGGTCTGCTACCGCGGGAAGATCATCTCGCAGCGGGCGGGGGCGGTCGATGCGTTCTACCAGCTCGATGCCCTCCGCAAGGAGCTCGACCAGCAGTTGACTGCCAATCCGAACAACCCTGAGGCCTTGTCCCTGCGGGGGAGCGTCCTCTGGGAGGAGGGAAAGATCAAGGAGGCGGTGGCCTCTTTCCGCCGCTCCCTGGAGATCGCCCCGAGCCCCAACGCCCGCAACCAGCTCCGCGAGGCGCTCTTGGAAGGGCTGAAGGCCGATTTCGTCACCTACCGTCCGGCGGGGGACGAGATCCAGCGGTTGATCGAGGATCCCTCGCAGCGGGCCTCGTATCTGCGGCTGATGGCGGAGGGATTGGAGAAGCTGGGCGAGTACCGGCCCGCCCTCGACTACTACCTCGCCCTGGTGGACTTGGACCGCGAGAACCGCGGGCTGGAGAGCCTCGACAAGGCGCACCGCGTCCGCCGGGACCGGTGGGTCCGGGAGCAGTTGACGGCCCTCCGCGGCGCGGCACCGCCGGACGTTCAGGCCGAGATCGACCGGCTGGCTCAAGCCCGGCTCGAGACGGCCCTCAAGGAAAACACCGCCGAGGCCTTGCAGCGATACCTCGATTACTTCGCCGGCTTCCCGCAGGCGGATCGGGCGCGGGCGGAGCTGGTCGACCGGCTGCGGCAGAACCGCCGCCTGCTGCTGGCCGAACTGGAGCTCCGCCGCTGGGAGCGCTCCCCCGAGCGCCCGCAGGCCGGCGGCGCCCTGGCCCAACTGGCCCTCCTGCTCCGCGAGGCCAAGCTCGCCGACGATGCCGCCTTGTGCTACGCCCGGCTGGGCCGGGAGTTCGCCGATGTGGTTTGCCGCGAGGGGAAGACGGGGCGGCAACTGGTCGAGGCCCTCCCCGGCGACGATCCGATCGGCCGCAAGCTCCGGCCCCCGGCGCCCTGGCCCCAGGGGATGGTCGTCGCGAAAAAGACCGCCCAGAAGACGGCCTCTCCGACCTACCAGGCGGCGACGGTCATCCCGCAGGTGTACCACGCGGAGCCTTTTTACGCGGAGTTGAGCCTGGAGGTGACCCTCAGCCCTCCGGTGCTCACGGCGCGGGACGAGTGGGGGAACGTCCGTTGGCAGCTCGGTCTGGGAGACTTGATCCGCCAAGGCATCCCCCTGATGGCTCCGGCGTTCATGCGGGCGGCGGCTCAGGACCATCTTCTGCTGATGGTGATGGGCACCAAGATCGTCGCGCTGGACACGCTGGTCCCCGAAGGCACGTCGCCCCGGATCCTTTGGACCCAGGACCTGGACGACGCGGGCAGGCTCGCGGGCCTGCGGCGCGGGGCCCAGCTCGCGCCGGGATTCAACGTCGCCGCGGCCCGCCGGTACCCGCAGTTCGGCTCGCTGCACTTCCCCACCAACGTCCCCTCGGCCGTGAGCGAGCAATTGGTGTGCTACCAGCGATACCGGCACCTGTACGGGGTCGATCCGACCACGGGAGACGTCCTTTGGACGCGCGACGACGTCCGGCCGGACAGCATCATCTTCGGCGACGGGCAGATCGTTTTCGTCGTGCCCCCCGACAACTCCCCGGCGACGGTCCTCCGCGCCGCCGACGGAAAGCACCTCGGCACCGTGAGGCTGCCCCCGCCCACGGAGCGGTTGGCGCCGCACCAGCGCTGCCTCCTGCTCTGGCAGAACGTCGAGAGCTCGATGGTGCTGGTGCTCAAGGACCCCTGGGAGAATCGGACGGTCTGGTCGTCGCGCAAATTCGCCCTCGATTCCCGCGTCAGCTACTTCGGGGGCGGCCTGGTCGGGGTGTTCGAGCTTGGCGGCCGCTTTGCCCTGTTCCGCGTCGCCGACGGCCGGGCGATCATCGACGCCACGCTGCCGCCGGAGCAGGTGGTCTCGGACATGTATTTGATCCGCTCGCCGGAGAACTACCTCTTGGTCCTCAACGGGCTCCAGCGCAAGGAGCCGGGCCGGCCGCAGCCCTACGGGCTGCACGGCGTGCTGGTCCGCCCGATCAGCAAGGCGCACCTCTACGGTTTCGGCCCAAACGGGAACTTGCTCTGGCCGGCGCCGGTGACGGTCGAGGACCAGTTCCTCATCCAGAATCAGCCCGCCCGGCTCCCCTTGCTGATGTTCGCCTCCGGAGCCTGGAGCCGGGGGACGATGACGGCGAGCCAGCCGCGGATCGCGCTTTTGGGGGTCGACAAGCGGAACGGCCGGGTGATACGCCCCGAGGAAACCTGCGAAGGGCTCGGCTACCTGCGGCTCTCGGGAGACCCCGACAAAAAAACCATCGAGGTCCACTTGCCCCGGGACGTGGTCAGCCTGACCTTCACCGACCAGGCGCCGCCGCCGGCGACGACGGGCCGAGCGCTGCTCAAAGCGGCCTCCAAAGCAGTCGGCGACAGGCTGCGGATTCCCTCGTTGGAAGGAATTCCGGGCCTGGAAGTGCCTCTCGACGTCGGGCCGGCGAGAGTCTTTGTACCGGCGGATCGGCGGCCGGGCGGGCCCGCCCCGGTCCCCGTACGCGAAAAGGCCCCTCCGCAGCCCCCCAAGGCCACGGACCCGCAAAAACCCCCAGCCAAGGACGCCAAACCATGACCCCAGCGTGCAGCCGATCTACTTGCCGCCGAGTCTCATGGCGGGCGTCGTTTGTCGGGTGCGACGGTTGGCATGTCCAACCGTGGCGCGGGCACTGCTGGACAAGCCAGCAGTGGCACCCAGCCCGCCAGCAGTGGCACCCAGCCGGCCAGCAGTGGCACCCAGCCAGCCGCTTTGCATTTGCCGGACTACTGACCGCCTTGGCGGCTCTGGCAGTCCTTGCCGGACCCGCCCGGCCCGCGGCTGCCGCCCCCAAGAACCCGGATGTCCAGCGCGTCGTCTCGCGGGGGCTGGACTGGCTCTCAGCGCACCAGTCGCGGCGGGGGAGCTGGATCGCCAACGGCGGCCGCTACCCCACCGCGATGACGGCCATGGCCGCGATCGCCCTGCTCTGCGAAGGATCGACCACCACGCAGGGCAAATACGCCGCCAACGTCCGCCAGGCCGTCGATTACCTCCTCAATCGCAGCCGTCCCAACGGGCTGATCGGCGACCCGCGCGAGGACGATCGATACACCTACGGTCACGGCTTCTCGATGCTTTTCCTTTCCCAGGTCCTGGGCGAAGAGGAGGACCTGGAGCGCCGCGAGCAGATCATCGACGTGCTCACCCGGGCGGTGGTTTTCTGCGGCCAGGCGCAGACGGACGCCGGCGGGTGGGGCTACGTCAGCGCCAAGGACGGGCAGGGCTTCGACGAAGGCTCCACGACGATTACCCAGGTGCAAGGGCTCCGCGGCTGCCGCAACGCCGGCATTCCCGTTCCCAAGGAGATCGTCGACAAGGCGATCCGCTACATCGAGCGATGCACGCAGCCCGACGGCGGCGTGCAGTACAACATCAAGGGGGGCGGCGGCCGCCCGGCTATCACCGCCGCCGCGATCGCCTGCCTGTTCAACGCCGGGGAGTACGACAGCCAATTGGTGCCCCGGCTCCAGGACTACTGCAAGAAGAATCTGGGCGGCCTGTCCACGGAAGGATTCGGCCACTGGCACTATGCCCATTACTACTACTCGCAGGTGATGTACCGCGAGGGAGGCAAGGCGTGGGAGGAATACCGCGACAAGATCTACCCGCGGCTGGTCAAAGAGGCCAATCCCGACGGCTCCTGGACCCAGGGTCACAGTTACATCGGGACGGTCTACACGACCTCGATCGGCCTGACCATTCTGCAACTGGAGAACGCCGCGCTGCCGATCTACCAGCGTTAGCCCGGATTATTCATAGCGGTGTGCCACTGCTTGCCGCAAGGCAAGCAGTGCAGACAAGTTATGGGTGGCACTGCTTCTGACGAAGCAGTGGCACACTGTTTTCGCTTCGAGGACAACCTATGACGCATGACGAAGGTCTGACCGCCCACCATGCGGCGGCCATCGAGAAGCTGGGCGAGGCCCGCGGCAAGATCATCCACCAGCTCGGCCAGGTGATCGTCGGGCAGCACCAGGTGATCGAGGAGCTTTTGATCTCGCTTTTCAGCCGGGGCCACTGCCTGCTGGAGGGCGTGCCGGGGCTGGCCAAGACGTTGATGATCAGCACCCTGGCCCGGACCCTCAACCTCTCTTTCAGCCGCATCCAGTTCACCCCCGACCTGATGCCGGCCGACATCACCGGCACGGAGATCATCGAGGAGAACCGCTCGACGGGGGGGCGTGAGTACCGCTTCCTCCAGGGGCCGCTGTTCGCCAACGTGATCCTCGCCGACGAGGTGAACCGCACGCCGCCGAAGACCCAGGCCGCGCTGTTGGAGGCGATGCAGGAGCGGCAGGTGACAGCGGGTCGGGTGCGGCACAAGCTGGCCGACCCGTTCTTCGTGCTGGCCACCCAGAACCCGATCGAGCAGGAGGGCACCTACCCCCTCCCCGAGGCCCAGCAGGACCGCTTCATGTTCAAAGTGTTCGTCAAGTATCCCTCCTTCGAGGAGGAATTCGAGGTCGCCCGGCGGACCACCGCGCCGATGCAGGACACCGTCGAGCCGGTGCTCGCCGCCCAGGACATCCTCGAGTTGCAGCGGATCGTGCGGGGCGTGCCGGTCTCGCCCCACGTGATCCGCTACACGCTCTCGCTGGTCCGGCAGACGCGCGTGGGAGAGGCGGGGGTGCCCAAGTTCGTCGAGGAGCAGTTGGGCTGGGGGGCCGGCCCCCGCGCGGTGCAGTTCCTGATCCTGGGCGGAAAGGCAAGGGCCCTGCTCCACGACCGCACCTACGTCACCGTGGAGGACATCCAGGCGCTGGCCAAGCCGGTGTTGCGCCACCGCCTCGTGCTGAGCTTCACTGCCGAAAGCGAGGGGATCGCCGCCGACGAGGTGATCGAGCGGCTGCTGGCGATGACCCCCACCCGCGAAGACGAGCTGACCCGCGATGAACGATTCCAGAAGATTTTTGCATCCTGAGACGATCAAGCGGATTGCCCGGCTCGATCTCCGCGCGCGGCACGTCGTCGAGGGATTCCTGGCGGGGATGCACCGGAGCCCCTACTTCGGCCAGTCCGTCGAGTTCCTCCAACACCGCCAGTACACCTGGGGCGACGACCTCCGCTACGTCGACTGGAAGGTCTGGGCCAAGCAGGACCGCTTCTACGTCAAGCAGTTCGAGGAGGACACGAACCTCCGCTCGACGCTCCTGGTGGACGTCTCGGGGAGCATGCGGTACGGCTCGGGGGCGATGGACAAGTACGAATACGCCTGCACCTTGGCCGTCAGCCTCGCCTACCTCGTGCTCAGGCAGCAGGACGCCGTCGGCTGCGTCTCCTTCGACGAGGCGGCGCGGATGAGCGTGCCCCAGCGGACCAAGCGCAACCACCTGGACTCGGTGATCAAGGCCCTCCAGATCAGCGAGCCGCGGAACAAGACCGAGCTGGCTCCGATCCTTCGCCACGCGGCCGAGAGCTATCCCCGCCGCGGGATGATGGTGCTGATCTCGGACCTGCTGGCCGACCGGGAGGGATTGTTCGAGGGGCTGCGGCTGCTCCGCAGGCGCGGCCACGACGTGATCGTGTTTCACGTGCTCGACGACGACGAGCTGGATTTCCCCTTCAACGGGCCCACGCGGTTCGAGGGCCTGGAGCTGCCGCTCCACCTGGCCTGCAACCCCCGCGCGCTGCGGGAAGGCTACCTGGCGGCGCTTGCCGCGTACTTGGAGGAGGTGCGGCGCGGCTGCGCGGGGCAGAACGTCGACTATGCCCTGCTCCGCACCAGCCAGCCGCTGGGGGCCGCCCTGGCGGCCTACCTGAACCACCGGCTCGCCACGCAACACCGGAACTGACAAGCGGCGGCCCATGACGACCTTCCTCCACACTCCGCTGCTCTGGGGACTCGTCCTGCTGGGCGTGCCCGTGCTCATTCACCTTATCAACATGCTCCGCCACCGCCGCGTCCGCTGGGCCGCGATGGAGTTCCTCCTGGTGAGCCAGAAAAGGAACCGCACCTGGGTGCTCTTGAGGCAGTTGCTCTTGCTGGCATTGCGGATGGCGATGATTGCGGGGGTGGTGCTGGTGGTGGCCCAGCCGCGGCTGCGGAGCCGGTGGGCCGAGTGGTTCGGCGGCACGACCCACCACGTCGTGCTCCTGGACGACAGCTTCTCGATGTCGGACCGCTGGGAGGACACCAGCGCGTTTGACCAGGCCAAGGCGGTGGTCGAGCGGATCGGGGAGGAAGTGGGGAGGGAAGGCTCGCAGAAACTCACGTTGCTCCGCTTTTCCCAGGCCGGTCGGCCGGAGCGGGGCACCGAGCCGGAGCTGCTGGAAGAGACCGTCGATGCCGATTTCGCCGCGCGGCTCGACGACCTGGTCGCGCCGATGAAGCCGTCGCAAAGCGCGGCGGGGCCGATGGCCGCGCTGGACGCGGTGGACCGGTTGCTGGAGGACTCGGCGGGCCAGCAGCGGATCGTGTACCTCGTCTCTGACTTCCGTGCCCGCCAGTGGGACGACCCCTCGGCGGTCCGCAAGCGGCTCAGCGAGTGGACGGCGGCGGGGGCGCAGCTTTACCTGATTCACTGCGTCGACGCGGCCCGGCCGAACCTGGCCATCACCCGGTTGGCCCCCGGCGACGCGACCCGCGCGGCCGGCGTGTTCTTCTTCATGGAAGTGACCGTGCAGAATTTCGGCGACGCCCCGGTGAAGGACGTGGCGGTGCTGGTGGAGGCCGACGGCCAGGCGCAGCCCGCGGTCACGCTGGCCTCGATTCCGCCGCGGGGGGCGGTCAAGGAGCGGTTCCCGGTGCGTTTTCTTACGGCGGGGGAGCACCGCGTCACCGCGCGCCTCGAGGCCGACGCAGTGGCCGCCGACAACTTCCGCTACGCCGTGGTCGACGTCCCCTTGAATCTTCCCGTGCTGTTGGTCGACGGCGACCCGCACGCCCAGGACGCCCGCTACCTGGCGGCCGTCTTCGCGCCGGGCGGCACCGTGGCCACCGGCGTCAGCCCGCGCATCGAAGGGGTCCGCTACCTCGGCACCAATCCGCTCGACCAGTTCCGGGCGATCTATCTATTGAACGTCGACCGGCTCGAGCCGTCTTCGGTCGCCGCGCTGGAGCAGTACGTCCGGGCCGGCGGGGGCGTGGGATTCTTCCTCGGCGAGCGGTCGCAGCCCGACTTCATCAACGGCGCGCTTTACCGTAACGGGCAAGGCCTTTTCCCGCTGCCGGTGGGGCGGCCGGCGGAGCTCTTCGTCGATTACCTGGAGAAGGCACCCGATCTGGAGGTCACGCCGCATCCGATGTTCCAGGTCTTCGCCGGCAACCGCAACAGTTTCCTCCCGCTGGTGAACGTCAGCCGCTACTTCTCCGTGCCCAAGTCGTGGCAGCCGGAGGCCGACGGCTCGGTGCAGGTCATTGCCCGGCTCCGCAACGGCGCGCCGGTGGCCGCCGAGCGGCAGTTCGGCCGGGGGCGGGTGGTGGCGTTTCTCACCACCGCGGCCCCGGTCTGGAACAACTGGGCCCGCGAAAACCCCAGCTTCGTCGTCGCCATGCTGATGCTCCAGGCGCACCTGGCCCAGCAGCCGCTCGGCGAGCTGGCGCACGAGGTCGGCGCGCCTCTGGAGCTGACGCTGGAGTCTTCGCAGTATGAGCCGCAGGTCCGCTTTGCCACGCCGCAGGAGGAGACGGCCCCCACGGCCACGAGCGAGGCGACGCTCGGGCCCGACGGCCGGTGGCACGCGGCCCTGGTCAACACCGACTCCAGCGGGGTCTACCAGGCCAGGCTGCTCCGCAAAGACGGCCGCCAGGAGACCCGCCGCTGGGCGTTCAACGTCGATGGAGAGGAAGGCGATCTCAAAACCCTCGGAAGCGCCGACCTGGCGGCGCGGCTCGAGGAGGTGAGCTACCGGTACTTTCCGGCGGGCCGCTTCCAATACTCTCCGGAGGAGCGGGCGGGCTTCGACTTGAGCGAGCCGCTCCTCTGGCTGTTGGCGGTGTTGCTGGTGGCCGAGCAGGTCCTGGCCTGGTCGGCGAGCTATCATCCCCAGTCGGCCCGGCCCGCCGCGGTCACAGGAGGTGCCCGATGAGCCTCGCCTCCTGGACCCTCTTGGCCGACGAAGTGACCCACGTCCGCTTCCAGTGGGGGCGGATCCAGTCCAATGCCGATTGGCTCCTGCCGATCGTCGTCTGCGGCGCGCTGGTGGTGTTCATTCGGGCGATGTACCGCCGCGACGCCGTGGAGCTGCGTCCCGGCCTCGGCTGGCTGCTGACCGGCTTGCGGACGGCGGCGATCCTCGGGCTGCTGATCCTCTACCTTCGCCCGCAGTGGCGGACCGAGCGGGAGGTGGTCGAGAACTCCCGCGCCCTGGTGTTGGTCGACAGCAGCCTGAGCATGGGGCTGGCCGACGGCGACGCCTCGGTAGTGCCCGAGTCTTCGAGCCGCTCGCGGCAGGTTGCCGCGGCGCTGGCCGACACCGGGTTCCTCGACCGCCTCCGCGCGACCCACGACGTCGTGGTGATGCGCTTCGACGAGGCGGTCACGCGGATCGCCTCGCTGGCGAAGTCGGACGGCTCGGCCACTACCGGCCGAGCGGCCGCCGGCTCGGTGCCGTCGCTGGAGAGCAAGATCGACTGGGAGCGGGCGCTGCGGCCGTCGGGCAAAGAGACCCGGCTGGGACAAGCCCTGCGGCAGGTGATCGCCGAAGAGCGCGGCGCGCCGGTCTCGGCGATCGTGTTGGTGAGCGACGGCGGCCAGAACGCCGGCCCGCCGCCGGAAACCGCCGTCGACCTCGCCGCCGAGGCGAGGATTCCCGTGTTCGCCGTGGGCGTCGGCTCGACGCGCCGCCCGGCGAACGTCCGCGTCTACGAGCTGGAGGCCCCCGAGCGGGCGCATCCCGGCGACCCGTACACCGTCTCCGGATTGATCCAGGGCGAGGGTCTGGAGGGGCAATCGGTGGCCGTTCAGTTGGCCGTCCGGGACACCGCCCGGGGCACCGAGCAGGACGTCCAGACCCAGCAGGTCGTCCTCGGCCACGACGGCGACACCGTGCCGGTCAAGTTCCAGGTCACGCCGACGGAGGCGGGGCGTCGCCAGGTGGTGCTGCGGGTGGTGCCGCCCCGGGGGGACCACAATCCCAACGACGACCACCGCGAGGCCGACGTCGAGATCGTCGACCGGAAGAACCGCGTGCTGCTCTTGGCCGGCGGGCCGACGCGCGAATACCAGTTCCTCAAGGCCCTGCTCTACCGCGACGCCTCGACGACGGTCGACGTGTTGCTGCAAACCGGCGCTGCCGGGGTCTCCCAGGAAGCGGCGAAAATCCTCGACGATTTTCCCTCCACCCGCGAAGCCATGTACGCCTACGACGGCGTC
>Ga0153916_10000544_pt1 | contig 25492 bp, 20 predicted proteins | sample Opewatmetagenome_FD_109642 | JGI IMG/M metagenome (GOLD analysis project Ga0153916, IMG submission 109642) | Freshwater wetland microbial communities from Ohio, USA - Open water 3 Core 3 Depth 4 metaG | ecosystem: Environmental > Aquatic > Freshwater > Wetlands | place: USA: Ohio, Lake Erie...
AGGTCTCTGAATACCAGATAGCGGGTCCAGAGATCAGGATCTCCTTTCATAAGTTCATCCACTATCTGCCTTGCTTCAATCTGCTCTCCGGTAAGTGACCTTGTGAGGATCCTTTTCCTTTCAAGAAGATGAAGCATTTCGACAGGGTCGAGCTGCAGTCTGCCGTCATCTAGACGGGTTCCGTAGAAACCATCCTGTGATATCCTATCAGCCTCGGCACCAGAAACGTAGCCGTACCTATCGTAGAATATGGCTTCCGCTGGTTCCTCCTGAAGCTCTGTCAGCTCTTCTGCAATTTTCTCGTCATCAGGATTTCCTGTTTCCTCTGACTCTGGGTTCTCGCCATCTTTATCGGGCAACCAGTCTCGCCTGATAGAGCAGGACCTCAGCCGATTCGAGAAAAACCCTTCGTCGAGGTACATTGCGAGAATCTAGGCAAGTATTTGGACCAGTGAGCCTGTGATGAAAAGCATGCTGGAAGAAGGCCTCAGAAGGTTCATCTCTGGGGCCAAACGTGTGGCGGTTCTAGGGATAGGGAACGACCTGAGAAGTGACGATGGTTTAGGCCCGTTTATAGTTGCGGGGTTGAATCTACAGCATCCGGACCTGATTGTAGAGAACGTTGGATCCGTTCCAGAGGCCTTTGCACGCCCTTTGGCCGATTTCGGTGCTGAGCGCGTAATCATGGTCGATGCAGCTGACATGAGAAAGCCCGCAGCGCACATCGACCTGATAACAAAGGAGCGAATAGGCGGTATCACCATAAGTACACACAGCATGCCATTGTCTTTGCTCATGATGTACCTAGAGCAGGAGACTGGGGGCAAGACCGTCCTTCTCGGTGTGCAACCGAAAAGCATCGTTTTTGGCGAAGGGCTGACTCCCGAAGTACGGCTTGCTGCTCAGAAAGTTATTAGAATCCTGAGAAGAGTTCTGCAACAGCACTTGGGAGACTCCAGAGATGTTTCGGACGATAGAGTGGCTAGATGATAACACAGTCCGCTACGTAGACCAGACAAAGCTTCCTCTTGTAGTGGAGCACGTGACTACTAGGGAGCACGAACGAATAGCACACGCGATTCAGCTGATGGAAATCAGAGGCGCACCTGCAATTGGTGCAGCCGCAGCCATGGGAATGGCACTGGCAGCACTGGAGAGTCACGCGGCATCAAAACCAGAATTAGTGCAGTCCCTAAAGCATGCCGCTATGTCATTGAACGTGCGCCCCACTGCCGTGAACCTGACTTGGGCAACCACTCGCATGTTGCGGTTGGCAGACACTGCGAAAGGCAGCGTAAGCGACACAATCAAGGCCCTGATAGATGAAGCGAAAGAAATCGCCGAAGAGGACATACGAATGTGCAGAAGCATAGGGGAGAATGCGTTACCGCTCATTAAGTCTGGCTGGACGATACAAACCATCTGTAATGCAGGATCGTTGGCAACGGTTCTCCTTGGTACCGTGGGTGCTGTGATTCGAGTTGCAAATGAGAAGTACGGCAACATCAAGGTCTATGCTGCTGAGACTCGCCCAAGACAACAAGGTGCAAGGCTAACAGTGTTTGAATTCATGCAGGACGGTATAGACACTACCTTGATTACTGATGGAATGATTGGCACAGTGTTTCGGCAAGGACGGGTGAACTGCTGTGTTGTGGGCGCAGACAGGATATTGAAGACCGGCCATGTGACAAACAAGATAGGCACGTACACAATGGCGATCACTGCAAACTATCACAAGATACCGTTCTATGTGGCAGCTCCGAGTTCGACAGTTGACATGGACAGTAGAATCGAGGGCGTCAAGATTGAAGAGCGCGACCCTGACGAGGTTCGAATCATAAACGGGCAGTATGTGACTGTGCCGACTGCGAAGGTATACAACCCCGCATTTGACGTGACACCACCCGAACTCATCTCTGCAATAATCACCGATAGAGGAGTTGTGCGCAGGCCCAACGAACAAAAGATGAAGAAGCTCTTCGGGGCGTTGGCGCCAACAAGCACAAATTCCATTTCCTGCGAATAGCCGTGTGCATTCTGTGCTTTGTCGATGACACAATCTTCTGAGGAGCGATGGTTGAGCACGACTCCGGACCGGATTTCATATCTCAGGGCTGATTCCACAGGATGGTTGCTCGAGCAGGACAACGCATCTGTTCGTTACTTCGCTCTAAGAGACCTTCTTGAATGTCCCCCCAAAGACCCAGAAGTCCTCGATGCCAAACTCAGAATTGGAGCATCCGAGCAAGTCACGAAGATATTCCTGAAGCAGAAACCGGACGGTCACTGGGAAAGGCCCGAAGAGCCGTATCAGCCCAAGTACAAGGCATCCTACTGGCAAGTTATGCTTCTGGGCATGCTGGGTCTTGACAAATCGGATGAGCGAGTCAGGAGTGCTATCAATCACATCTTTTCGTTTCAGCATGAAGAAGGTGGTTTTGCTCAGTACGGAGCGGAAGGAGCTCGTGCGGAATACGACTACGTCTCTCATAGGGCATCACGATATGGAAAGACTATTCTTTCATTCAGGCCTTGGGCCGAGAAGGAACTCCATGACTCCCAGATGTCTTGCCTCACGGGGAATGTCTCTCTTGCTTTGATTCGGCTAGGGTATTCCAGAGATGCCCGACTGCGCAAAGCATTGAATTGGCTGGTGAAGGTACAGAACCTCGACGGCGGCTGGTTGTGTCCGTACTGGGGGGCCCACATACATGACAAGCATGGCTGTTTCATGGGCACCATCACTCCTCTTCATGCATTCGCTGAGTATCCCAAGAAGTACAGGACACCGGGTATGCAGAAGGCCATCGAAACCGGTGTCGAATTCCTTCTAATGCACAGGCTGTTCAAGGCGGACAATCATGGCTTCAAGGTGATCAAACCGTCTTGGCTCACCCTCAGTTTTCCGCAGTTCTTCTATGACATATTGCGTGCCCTTCTGGTGGTGACTAGCCTGGGATACGCTGCTGACGAGCGAATAGATGACGCACTGAAAGAGATCCTTCACAGGCAGAATGAGAAAGGCAGATGGGCTGTCGAAGCTACCTTGGCCGGCAGACTGCAAACTACCTTGGAGAAGCAAGGCCGACCGAGCAAGTGGATTACCCTAGATGCTCTGAGAGTGATTAAGAACGTTGTCAAAGAGAGAGGTCAGTTGAACACCGGCGGAGGCGGTTCCGAACCGTGACTTGTCAAAAACCCAAGGCGATGTTGAACGCCTGCTTGACCAAGTGGCGGGCACGGTCGGATTTGAACCGACGACATCCAACTCCGAAGGCTGGTGCCTTGTCCAAGCTAGACTACGTGCCCCTTGATGGCCCATGAAAACCGGCGCCTTAAGGACTTTTACTCCCGAACCTCTGAAGAGGCAGAGGTCGTCTCTCATTTCCTTGATCTCTTCCCCCAGATTCCTAAGAAATTATCGAGGGACCGATCGTAGGTCTTCTCGGCCTCGGGCGGGAAGAGACACCCGGGAAGTTCGTGATTCTTCCAGTGATACTGGAGGCAATCACAACAGTAGCCCTTTCTAGGGCAGCCTGCGTACGTACAAGCACAGCGTTGCCTATTCCTTTCCGAATTACAGACTCTGTCCGTCATTCTCGTCTTGTCTGCCACTTGCCTTAACGATTAAACCTGTTTGGTCTGGGCGATACGCTAATAGACCAGAGGGCGTGATTGTCTGGCACAATGGTCATCTTGAAGGGTCTGGGCAGTGACTTGACAGGGGTTGATGGCACCAAGCTTGATCCATCCCGTCTTGCAACACTTGAGGATATCTTGAAACAGGCGTTCGGTGCCAGTACCAAAGCAACAGTCGTACGAAGATTCGAGAGCAAGAAGAACGTCGTTCTTCAACTCAGGATTGAGGGCAAGAGAAAGGCTGCTCAAACCAACATGGTTGCGAAGCTGTTTGTAACTGACCGTTTTGAGATAGAGCTGCAATTGCTCAATGCATGTCATGAGCGTGGGCCCGATGTACCAGAGGTTCTTGCTGGCAAAGAAGGCGTGATATTAATGTCATTCATATCTGGGGAGCTTCTAGTTGAAGCAATCAACCGGACCTTCGACTCCGGATTGATTGACACACTTGTTGCATGGTACTACGAATATCACACCCTACACAAGCTCACCAAAGGCGATCCTAAGCTGAAGAACTTCATCTACAATGATGGTGTGATTTTCGGTATAGACTTCGAAGAATCCCGACCCGGAGACTGGATGTTAGATATCGGGGGTATTGCCGCCAGTCTGCTCGATACAACACCTGTTTTTGACAAGCGGAAGAGAATCTTAGCTTGGCATCTACTGGAGCAATACTTGAGGCTTAGGAACGAGACCCGCAACCATGACATTGATCATACATTCCTTCAAACAGTATCAAGTGCGCTGAAAGAAACTGCTCACTGGCGCAAAGACAACAGCCTTCTTTTGCTCGCCGAGAGCGTCTCTCGCTTCGGAATTCCTATCGAGTGAGATATTGCCATTCCAAGGTCTTTGGCTGCCTTTCCCTAATCTTCATATTACCATCTCCGTACTGATATGTTCACTCGAACATATCAGTAGGCTCACATGGAGACTCCTTGAATGAATCGTGGAGCAGCTGTACTTGTGCTCTCGTTGGTACTAGTGGCCGCAGGCCTCGCAGTGGGTCTGTTTGTCTTTCAACCCATAAGAGAATCTCCAGCAATCTCGGTCCAAGGGGGATACCTAGTTGGTACGTCAAGTGATACTGCATTGGTTCGGGCTATGAGCCTAAGTCTAGACATCACGCTGCTTTGGGAATCTCAGTCAGGAGTCGGCTTGTTCAGAATCAATGTGACCAACATAGATACCGAGAGAATGATTGCAGAATCGGATGCACAGGTCACCGTTGTTGCAGTCGGGTATAGCTCCAAGACTTTCGAAGTACGTACGACCGCACTGAAGGCCGAGTTCAGTCTACGGCATACGTCCTCAGATTCCATTCGATTCTATGTCTTCGGCGATTCACAAGGCTATCAAGGCGGAATGCAGCAAATCGTATTATCTGCGAACGAGAACAGACCAGACTTTCTGTTCCACTGCGGAGACCTTACGCCCTTCGGTCAGGAGAACCAGTACGTTAGTTTCACGCAGGCTCTTCATAATCTGACAATACCTTTGTTCGCTACCACTGGAAATCACGACGTACGCAAGGGGGGCGACTTGCGATACCTTCAACACTTTGGTCCTTCCAGTTATTCGTTTGATTTTGGCGCTGCACACTTTACAGTTCTCGATACTTCCAGTGGCAATGTTTCGGAGGCGGCCTATAGTTGGCTAGCTAACGATATCATCGGATCTTCTGCAGAATGGAAGATTGTATTCACTCACATTCCCCCGTTTGATCCACGCCCCGGAGGAAACCATACGTTAGGTAATACCACTACAGCCGAACGGTTGATGAATCTGTTCAAGACTTCGGGTGTAAACATAGTGTTTGCCGGCCACATTCATGTATTCAATGAAACCATCTTCGGTGGTGTGCATTATGTAATCACAGGGGGCGCCGGCGCGACCGTATCTCCGAGTTCACAAGGAGGAACGTACCACTATGTCAACGTCACATTACAAGGGTCAAATCTCCTGATGAATGTCATACCGTTGAGTCCTCCAATTCTGGCCGTTGGCACAATTACAATTCGAGGGGTTTTAGATAGTATGACGGTCTCGCTTGAGGATTTGGGAACACTCACAACTATCGTGGGTTCATCGTCATTCCAGAATCAGTATGGCAACTGGGGCGGACTAGGCGAATACAGAGGAGTCCGAGTATCAGACTTGGTCGACATGGTTGGTGGAATGACAACGAATGAATTACTGTCCGTGTCAGCGTTCGATGGTTACCAACGACTGTACTCCTACTGGAATGTCTATCCCAATGATTCTTGGCATTCACTGCAGGGCGACATGATACTCGCATATGAGTTCAACGAGACATTGGGCCCAACTTGGCAAGACGGTCCGAGGATCGCAATGCTCGCACCCGACGGCGCTTACAGCAACGATGACTGTTTGGCTACTTCGGCTCCGGGGCTAGGCTTCTACTATTACCCGTCTGCGGGCGCGCTCTGGGTTAGGTGCGTAGTACTTATTGAGGTGAATCACGAGTGAGTCTTGACCGTTCAACGGCACAAATGACCCGTGAAATCGTAACGGTCGCTGTTCTGGCCTCCCTCGGTGGCGCTCTAAGCACCTTTGTAGGCTATCTAGGTAATCTCATAAATGCCGGCCTGGGTGTGCCATTTGGAGCAGGCCAGTTCATGGCTGGTCTCCATGTCTTCTGGATTGTGCTGATCAGACTATTGGTGCCGAAGAGGGGGGTCGGAACCGCAGGAGGTCTTCTGAAGGGCTTCGTTGAGTTCCTGACAGGCAGCACACACGGAATTGTCGTTGTGTTGGTATCCGTCATTCAGGGCGCTATTGTGGATCTGGGTGCTACCTTGGGGGGAAGACCATCCCCCGCAGGACCCGGGGCGAAGCTCGTGTGGTGGCTTTCAGCCGGTGTCTCTTCTGCTTCCAACGTGTTAGCGCTCCAATTCCTCTACTTCTCAGGCGCACCTGCAATCTACCTCTTCCTAATCGCAGTCCTCGCTTTCTGCTCTGGAATCATCTTTGGCGGCTATTTCGCATGGGAAACAATGCAGTTCCTATATGACGCAAGAGTCATAGTTCCCGTCTCTGAAGCGGCGGTGCCAGTTCTCTCATCTAAGCGGAGGATAAGGATTCGAAATCTCCCGGCCATAGTACTGATTCTTTTCCTAATTGTCGGCTCATCCTTCTATCTTGCGTTTGTGATGAAGGCTTTGTCAGACCCGTACTCTTGCGAAGTTACGGGGCTCGTCACAAATCCGTATACTTTCACATACTCAGCATTTGCTGGTGAGCAGGTTACAATTGTGGCCGAACTCAAGGGCGCGTATATCTCTCTCCCTCCCGCGAATTACACTGGGGTTCTTCTGAGTGTAATTCTGGCGAATGCAAGTCCGCAGTCAGGAGCTTCCATGTTGAGCGTGAGCGCACGGGATGGCTACGTTGTAGATTTCGGCCTGGATGGCGTTCTCGCTGATGGCCATTTACTGCTGACAAGAGCTGACGATGGTCTCTGGCTTATTGCCGGAAACTATGCCGGTTCGATGTGGGTAAAACAGGTCACTACTCTCAGAGTGTACTAGGCGAGAACCACTATGCTTGAAGCGCGTCACGTCACTTTCTCCTATGATGGAATACAACCTGTACTTCGTTCCATAGACCTGACGCTTCAACGAGGGGAGACTCTACTAATCACGGGCCCAACCGGTTCGGGAAAGTCGACTCTGGCCAAGTTCCTCTGTGGATTCATACCACGAATCGTCCGTGGCGAATGTTCCGGTGTACTGTCCATCGACGGTGACGACGCCGATTCTCTTACACTAACCGAAATTGCGCGGAAAGTATCTCTCGTACAGCAGGATCCCGAGAGCCAGATTTGTACCCTTACGGTAAGTGACGAGGTAGCATTCGGACCAGAGAACTACCTGATTAAACCCGAAGTCATGACCCGCCTAGTTGACTCGTCGTTGGCATCTATCGGATCATCTCATCTTGCTGGTCGTTTGACTTATGCATTGTCCGGTGGAGAGAAACAGCGGGTTGTGATAGCTTCAATGCTTGCGTGCCAACCTGACTATCTGATTCTAGATGAACCCTCGTCGAGTCTAGATCAGAAAGGCATTCTCCAGCTCGGACAGATATTGAGTGAGCTGAAGAAAAAGAACTTGGGTGTCATATGCATTGAACATCATCTTGAGCCATTCCTGCCGGCGGCAGACCGTGTTCTATCATTATCTGAGGGCAGACTGTTTCCTTGGGCCCAAGACGTTGGCCGGAGGGGCGGCCCATTCCAAAATCATTCTGTTCTGCCAATCGAGACCGATGCCCTCGCTTCAATGAAGAATGTCAGTTTTGCCTATGCAGACAGGCCTGTGATTCGGAGAGTCACAATGGCAATTCATCGTGGAGAGGTCATTGCACTGATGGGAGACAACGGCTCCGGGAAGACGACACTTCTTTGTTTGTTGGACGGACTGCTCAATCCCTTGGAGGGCGAGATCTGCTTGGGCGCTAATTCGGTCAAGAGGCTGTCAAAGAAAGACATAGCAAAGAAAGTCGCAATGGTATTTCAGAATCCGAACAATCAGATATTCGAGCGGACTGTCTCAAGGGAGCAACTTCTTACTTTGGACGTTCTGGGACTCAAAGAGAGTCGTTTGACCGAAAACAGCGGCGCGCGTCTCGATGAGGCTGGTCTTGCAGAATTCAAGGACAGAAACCCGTTCGCGTTAAGTCACGGTCAGAAACGTCGGCTCAATGTGTGCTCAGCTGTTGTTCATGATCCCGACTTGTACCTGTTTGATGAGCCCTTCATTGGGCAGGATGAGCGTGGCCAAAGATTCATCACAAATACGATAGCCGAAAGGGCCCGAACAGGCGGGGCCTGCGTCGTGGCAACTCACGATCTCCCCTTTGCGGCAGAGTATTGCAGCCGACTAGTTTTCCTAGAAAATGGCTCGTTGCTTTTCGATGGCCGCCCCGAATCAGTCTTTCACAGGCTCGAACAAACCGGGCGGCCGGAATACAGTCTTGGCAAGGTGGCGTCCTAATTGACTTCACGGACTGGATTCATAGATAGGAATACGATACTCCACCGTCTGAATCCCGCGATGAAGCTTTGCGCACTGGTATCCATAGCGGTTGCTACCATAGTCTATCCGAGTTGGCGACTAAGTGCAATTGTACTTCTGTCTATCTTGGTATGTTTCAGACTCTCACACGTTCCCCTCCGGTTGACGAAAGGCCGGATGAAGTTCATTCTAACATTCGCGGCGCTGATGTTGTTGCTACAGATTATCGTAATAGAGAATGGCTCGATTCTCTTCTATCTGCTCCCTCAAATCGGCAGCTTGGGCCCCTTCTTTCCGGTGACCGATTTCGGCATCGAACGAGGCCTAGATATAGTGGTCAGGTTTCTCTTGATTATATTCTCCAGCATACTCTTTGTCTCGATCACTGACCCCACGCTGCTTGCCTATTCTCTGGTCCGGATTGGAATCCCCTACAGGTATGCTTTCTCACTTGTATTAGCGCTCAGATTCCTGCCGCTATTTGATTCCGAGAACAATATCGTTCGCATGGCTCAGCAGTCCAGAGGTATTTCCCTTGAGGTCGGCAGCATTCACAAGATACTCAGAAGCGTAAGGTACACATTCTTTCCTCTGCTCGTATCCGCCCTGTCGAGGGTTGACAGCCTTTCCCTTTCAATGACTGGTAGAGGATTTGGCTATAGTGATAAGAGAACGTACCTGCGCATCACACATTGGTCTCCAAGCGACTGGGCGATTCTCGCCATCTCGGTCATCTTCACAATCTTCTGCTTCATACTGGCACTCGGTTTGCTTCCTCAGGTCTCTCGGTTCCTTTGAGATCGAGTGTGCGGAATGCGTGTCTCCACAGCAGTGCTGATTGAGTGAAGAGCATCCTCTGGAGTAACTCTGTTTCCATTCCGAAACACATTGGGATAGTACATGGAGTAGCACTGCAGGCATTTTCCAAGTGTCATTACTTGAACTTCAAGCGGAGTCGGTTTCTCTCCTCTTGTCTTGAGCACGGCCACCACCTCTTTCGATGCCTTGTCGATAGACCTTCTCACCGAGGCCCAGGATCTGGAGCGCCCTTGCAGCTCTCTCCTCCGACATACAAGAACAACATCATACTTGATGCTGTTGGTTAGGCGTAAGTGAGTTGAGGACTCCATCTCGCTTCTAACCGGGTAGGCCGCACTTATGGCAAAACCAGAATACAGCACTGCTTGAAGCACAGAGACCCACTCATTTAGGCTTCTATGATGAAATGTAAACACAAGGATACCGTCCGGTTTCAGTACTCGGTTCGCTTCGGCAAAGATACCCGTGAGTCCCCGAAGGAACTCTTTCTCTCCTTTTTGCTGGACACTGTTAGAGATTACCTCCTCCTCCCATGGAACTGTTTCACTGTCGAACCACGAGTACTTGGTTCTTAGGCCCAATCGTAACCAGACATAGAAGAAATTCGATAGCTCCGAATACATCACGTTCCCTGCATATGGGGGGTCGGTGACGACAGCATCGATGACTGCATCCGGAATATCAATATGGTCCGAGGAACCGCAGATCAACATTGCCTGTTTTGTTTTGCGAAAATCTTTGTAATGCAACGCTAATTGGCCACTAATCGGCGTGGTGAAGTGTACTGCTCTTATCTCAGTACCTTCAACTACTCTCTCAAACGGTGCTATACAGTAGTCTTTTGCCTCCATCACGAGTCTGACAAAGGCCGTGAAAGGTCCTCGCCCTTTTGCAGTATCATAGCAATTACCCTCCACTGGCGTCATTGAAGGCGAGTATGAGTGAGTTCTGAAGATGTCAGTTATGAAGCCCCTTGTTCCGTTGTACTTACATAGCATGTTATTATACTTCAGGCAATTCGAGAAAGCAAGGACAAGAAACTCCTTCAGATTCCAGTCTTCGATACTCAATATCCATCTGTATATCTTCCCGAGGTTCAGTAGCTGTCTAGCATTGAATAAGTCCCTGAATTTCACGTATCCGTGGTTCAGGACGCGTCTAGTCTCCACCCCTTGCGGAATCGCTACGTCTGGGATGGGTAGATACTGTACTTCACTTTCGTACTCGCTTTCTGCTTTCTTCAGAAGCTCGTAGTCAGCACTATCGGGCGCCTTGTAGCCTCTGCCGTGCATCAATCTGGGGTTATTGTTTTGATCACATGCATGACAGTAGAATTCGATGGCATACATTCGCTCTCTAGGTCGGCCCTGCTGTCTTATCGCGCGCGTAATCTGTGCAGGTTTGCATGTTGGTCTAAGGCAGAAGAACTGTTGTCCTGAAGTAAACGATGTTGCTTTTGCGCAGAATTCAGCCCCACATTTCGGGCAAGTGCTCGGTTGTGCTGCATTGAGGGTTTCGAAAATGCCCCAGCAGTTTGGGCAGACCACTACATCCCCTCTTCCTGTAGGGGCTTTGGCCAAGAAGAAGTCCCGCATCAGCGGAACCGTGGTGCCGCATTCAGGACACTTCAGCTCCTTACGATGAAAGTAGTAAATCGCTTCTGCACTGCCACTACACTCAGGACACACGGTTTTGTAGTACCTGCGGAGTTCGACTCCAAGCTCGCTCTCAAGCTTCGAGAGACAGTCTCTGAGAGAAGCCGAGTCAATATGCTCAATCTCTTTTTTCACCACAAACCAAGAGACCGGATTCAGGTCTCCTCCAATGACCTTGCACCCAAGCCTGAGTGCCTCAACGATTGTGGTACCCCCGCCCATCATCGGGTCGAGGACGACCTTTCCGTTCAGCTGAGTGTCACGGGAATAGAAGGCCCATAGGTTGTTGGGGTCCTGATCCCATTGTGCCAATCCTCGGTCAGCCAGAGAATATAGAAGTATGGCACGAAAGACAGAACCAAGTCTTCGTGCCCACCATTTGTGCATCAGATACACAGGACGATAATGCCGTCTTCCAAAGCCGGTCGACTCCTTCTCCGCAATCTTGTTGATTTCAGCAATTGGAAAGAAGTCTTCAATCGGTCTGGACGACACGGAAGAGCCCCCTTGTTCTCTGTCTTCTCAGTTGATGGAACCACCTTTCAAAGATTCCGAAGAATCGGTCTGAGCCAGCAGGACTTGATAAGAAACCGTGGTCAACTGAGTAATGTTTTTATCCAAAGCTAGAGGCCTTCTGTGCTCACGGGGTGTAGCTCAATCTGGCAGAGCTACGGACTGTAGATCCGTTGGTTGCTGGTTCTCCTGTACCGATTGCCGGTTCGGGGCCAAAAAATCCGGCCACCCCGACCATGTTTTCCCTCTATCAGACCTGTTTCTGGAGTATTATAGTGCTATTACAGATGTTTTAGTGTTCTCTCTCTTGTTCTAGATCAGAGGATTAATCAAAATGGACGAAATCGAGTCAAGGATTAGATCCGGCCTAAGAGGCCTCGGCATTCCCGTCCACTCGGTCTACATATTGCCTGGCTCGGAAAAGGAGCGAGTTCTGATTGCTTTCAAATCCGAAGATAACCTCAAACTCACAACAGCAAAGGTTCAGACAGCATTGAACTCCTTGGGGGTGGGCGAGTTTTCGGTACCAACCAACTTTGAGCGCTTGAGTGCGAGCTTTCTTCACCTAGAGGTTGTGCTTGGCGCTCGAATGGAAGGTCGAGTCGGGCAAGATGCTGAATAGCTGTTCCAGCTGGTGATCGCAGAATATGGATTTGAAGCTAAAGAACCGAAGATTCCTTGTCACAGCTGCCTCTCGTGGTCTCGGCTTCAGCGTTGCAAAGGCGCTCGTGCAGGAGGGAGCAGGTGTCACCATCTGCGGACGCACTGAAGACTCACTGAAGAAGGCGGTTTCAGCGCTAGGCGAGCGAGTGCGATACGTCGTCTCAGATGTTTCGACTGAGAAGGACGTGAAAAGACTGATAGGAGACGTACAATCCGTAAGCCCTAGACTGGACGGGCTGTTTGTCAATGCCGGTGGTCCTTCCCCTGGAACATTCTCAGCTTTGTCTGACCACGATTGGTATTCATCTTTTGACCTGACGGTGATGAGTGCTGTGCATCTTACTCGATATGCATTGCCTCTTCTGCGTAAGTCCGATGGCCCATCTATCCTATACAGCACTTCTATCTCAGTCAAGCAGCCTCTTGAGAATCTTCTTCTATCTAACGCATTGCGACCGGCAGTAGTCGGCATGATGCGCACTCTAGCCGATGAACTCGGCCCGGAAGGCTTTCGATTGAATGCAGTCTGTCCGGGTTACATCCACACCAAGCGTGTCGAAGAGATCATGTCAAAATCGAAGGACACTGAATCTGAGGAGAGCATCAAAGCAAGAATCCCTCTGCGTAGAATGGGTCAGCCCGACGAGTATGGTGCAGTCTGCGCATTCCTTCTAAGCCCGGCTGCCAGCTACATTCACGGGGCCCTGTTGCTGGTTGATGGCGGACTATACAGGGGCATGATGTGAATCATTCGCAGACTCCCAGTTCCTCAATAGATTCTGAATGCATCAGCATGCGGCTGTTTAAAGCCACTCTTGCTCGGGTCATGCATTTGTACGACATGGTAGGACGCCATCTGTAATGCAATCGTATTCGGAATTGCCTGTGCAAGAGGTGTGACAAGGTCCAGTGCGTCAGTATGTAGGAGGTAGGTTCTCATGTTCAACTTTCCCGCAACAATCTTCGAGAAGCTTTCGTCTTTGGGTGAGACGGGGTCATCCAAGACAAGAACCGCCCGTTCATCCTTGCCAATTGATAGGTTGTAGTGATGTTGGAACTCCTCCCTCACTGCGGCGACACCCTTTGCTATCGAGAATTCATTAAGTTTCATCATACCGATTTGGGCAGCCACGTAGTTTGGCCCATCAGAAATCAGGTACAGAAGATCACCTCGCTTGACCAGCTTGGAGATGGCAATGCCCTGTCCCTCGGACCATTGTATGATTTCTTTTCCTCTGGACTCCAGAATCTGACAATCATGCCGAAGCCCGCCTTGGACGGGACTCGGAAGCTGAGAGGCGAGTGCAAGAAGATAGGCCATTGCTGCAGTGGTAGGGGCTGACGGGCTGATGTTGTAAGAATCCACACCTGATCTAGTCTGCCATACTGACTCTGCAGTTTGAGCAGCTCTGCCATCAGGATTGTCCGTCAGGGCAACAGTGGTTGCGCCTAATGACTTGGCGAACTCGAGCGCCTCAGTTGTCACAAGACTACGACCTGAGGCACTCACTCCTATGACTGCACAATTCGACCCAATGGTGATTCTCTGTAGCTCGGGCGGAGAGACCGAGATCGCGTTGAATCCAAGCATCAGGAGTGCCCACTTTCCGTACTCAGCGACAGCGTACGAATCGCCGCATCCGATTAGCAGGACCAATCGCTTATCAGACAAAAGGCGAAGGTCATCGGCTTTCGCAGCCGTCATGGTGTCTGCTATTGACGTGGCCTGTTTTACAATCGCACGGTAGCAAGCATCTAGGAATTGAGTCACAGAATATCACACCGGGATGACGTACTTGCATTCACTTTCTGCTCACGGCCCAGAAGAAGTGGCGCCCCCGCCGGGATTTGAACCCGGGTTAGACGAGTGACAGTCGCCTATGCTAGACCGGACTACACTACAGGGGCGTTCGAACAAACGGCCAATAGTCCTCGCGCGAAACGACTCCTCGGACGGTTTTCTATTAAAGTTGTCGGACTATTATCACGCAATTCCTCCGGCTATGGTGCCAACTCAATCGAAGTAGCCGAGATTCACGGAGTACCTCTTGACTAACAAACAATTATCATAGTGCAGCATCACAAACATGTGTTTCATCAAAACGCTTTTATGGCCTCAGAAGTCCGGTTCGCAGGCTCAGTCAGAGCTGCTTCCCACTAATGCATGACCGTGTGTGTTGCCCGGTGCGTATCATGTTCGGCACGAAGACTTCATGCAGAGTATGTACCATCGGACGCACAGACATCAACATGGGCTAGTGGCGCAGCCAGGTAGCGCGGCAGGCTTTTAACCTGAAGCTCGCGGGTTCGAACGGCGTAGACGATTCGTGACGCTTGAAAATCCCGCCTAGCCCGCCACGGGCATAACGAAAGTGGCAGCAGACAAGCGCTGGGTCAAGAAAAAACACGGGGCGACTACCGCGACAGCGAACTCAGTTTTTCTGGGTTCATGCATTGGGAAGCGCATGTGCTGACAGTGGTTGCCCCGAATCCTCCATCAAGGTGTGGTAATAACTTGGCCGCGGAAGAAAAAGACAAATACTGGCCGGTGATAGAGGCCTTCTTCTCTGAGTTTGGATTGGTAGGTCAACATCTCGACTCGTTCAACAGATTCGTTCGCGAAGAGCTGCAGGAGATCGTTGAAAGCGTTGGCAGGCTCAGTCCTAAGGTCGAGGACTACTTTGTTGACCTTGGTGCTATCACCGTGGAGCGCCCGTCTGTCCGAGAGGCGGACGGCAGTGAGCACCCCCTCTATCCAAATGAGGCAAGAATCAGGAACCTGACATATGCGAGCAAGATGCACCTAGAGTGCACGCCGGTTCGGAAAGAGGGTTCCGTAACCACACGTATGGAGACTCTGAGGATCTACATCGGCGATTTACCCATCATGCTACGTGGCGAAAGCTGCTTGTTGCATCGATCTAATTACGACGACTGGTTGAAGAAACAACGTGAGTCCGGCAAGGCCGTCGAGATGAGCTACGACGAATGGCTCATCCTCCATGGCGAAGACCCCAAGGATCCCGGCGGTTACTTCATCATTAACGGCTCCGAGCGCGTCTTGGTCACACAGGAGGATCTGGCCCCCAACCGAATACTCATTGAGGAAGCCAGCAAGAGCTCAAGCTATACTCACATTGCCAAGGTCTTCTCCACCTCGCGTGGATTCAGAGCCCCGGTCACCATAGAGAGAAAGCGCACAGGTGAGCTACGTGTTTCATTCCCTTCCGTACCGGGCAAGATACCTTTGGCAATACTCTTGAAGGCGCTAGGCCTAGAATCCGATAGAGAGATAGCTGATGTGGTCTCGGATGACGAGGAGATTCGTAATGAACTCATAGTTACAATAGAACAGTCCGCCCCGATAAATGCGACACAAAACGAGGGCGAGACATCCACACGCATTAACGCACTGGACTTCATCGGCAAACGAGTAGCTGTTGGGCAGACTAAGGAATATCGTCTGGCCAGAGCAGAGAAGGTGCTGGATAGATATCTGCTACCCCATATTGGCACTGAAGAGAAGCACAGACTTCAGAAAGCGTACTATCTCGGCCAGATGGTCGAGCGCTTGTTGGAGCTCGTATTGTACAAGCGTCAAGCAGATGATAAGGATCACTACGCAAACAAGAGGCTCAAGCTGTCTGGGGATCTTCTGATGTCGCTCTTTAGAGTAGCACTCTATTCTCTTACACGTGATATCAAGTATCAGCTTGAGCGCACGGCAGTACGGGGTCGAAAGCCCAACATCCGCACCGCTGTCAGGGCTGATGTCATAACTCAGAGACTAAAGCATGCCCTAGCAACGGGCAACTGGGTTGGCGGGAAGGCTGGAGTCTCACAGCTACTTGACCGTACCAACTACATATCTTCCTTATCCCATCTGCGGAGAGTAGTCTCACCTCTCTCAAGGTCGCAGCCGCACTTCGAAGCAAGAGACCTTCACTGTACACACTGGGGCAAAATCTGTCCGAACGAGACTCCCGAAGGACCAAATTGTGGTCTGGTCAAGAACATAGCCATGATGGCATATATCTCCGTAGGCACTGACGAGGAGTCTGTTGAGCGGGCCTTGCTGAAGGCCGAAGTCGAACCGATTGAGCGCTTGAAGGGAAAGCGTGGTGCAAAGGGCGCAGATGTATTTCTTAACGGGAGACTAGTGGGTATACACGCCGCGCCCCAAGTGTTGGTCAAGACAATCCGTCAGAAGCGTCGGGCGGGAGAAATCGATCACGAAGTGAACATCGCTTACTATGAAGACACACGCGAAGTTCAGGTGAATAGTGATGCAGGAAGAGTCCGGCGTCCACTGATTGTGGTTGAGAATGGTCGGAGCAGGTTAACCGATGAACATCTTCGCATGATCAAGGATGGTGAGTGGACTTTCGTCGACCTTCTGAGGAATGGCGTCGTCGAGTTCCTTGACGCGGAAGAAGAGGAGAATACTCTCATTGCTATGTATGTCAGCGAAGTTGGCACTCATACAACTCATCTTGAGATAGCACCATCGACGATACTGGGTATCTCTGCTGCATTGATACCGTTTCCGGAGCGAAACCAGTCACCACGTAATGTCTACATGGCCGGGATGGCGAAGCAATCAGTTGGGGTGCCCTCGTCGAATTTTAAGTTCAGGGCCGATACGCGCGGGCATTTCTTCCACTACCCACAAAAACCCCTCGTGAAGACACGTGCAATGGACGCTATTGGATACGAGGCGCGCCCTGCAGGGCAGAACTTCGTTGTTGCCATTCTGTCCTTCGAAGGCTACAATATCGAAGACGCGTTAATCATGAACAAGGCGTCGATTGAGCGAGGACTTGGCCGAAGCACTTTCATGCGAGTGTATGAAAGCGAGGAACGAAAGTATCCTGGTGGGCAAGAGGACCGGTTCGAGGTACCTGACAGAAGCGTACGTGGCTACAGAGCGTCAGAATCCTACCGCAACTTGGGTGAGGATGGTATAATAGAGACCGAGGTTGAGGTACAGGGCGGAGACGTACTCATCGGCCGCACTTCTCCTCCGCGATTCCTTGAGGAGTACTCCGAGTTCGAGATACAGTCACCGAACAGACGCGAGACTTCTGTGGCAGTTCGTCATGGTGAGTCTGGCGTAGTAGATAGCGTGATACTGACTGAGACAATCGATGGCAACAGGCTTGTAAAAGTCAAGGTCCGGGACCTGAGAATCCCAGAGCTCGGTGATAAGTATGCCTCGCGCCATGGACAGAAGGGTGTTATTGGCTACGTTGCTCCTCAACAGGACCTGCCTTTCACTGAGGATGGCGTTGTTCCAGACTTGGTAATCAACCCGCACGCGATACCGAGCAGGATGACAATCGGTCAGATTCTTGAGATGATCGCTGGAAAGGCCGCATCAATGGTGGGCAAGCAGCAGGATGCCACACCATTCTGTGGAGTTACGGAAGAAGAGCTTTTTGAGATTCTCAGGAGTCATGGTCTCAAACACAACGGCCGCGAAGTCATGTATTCGGGTATCACTGGTGAGAAACTCAAGACTGACATATTCATAGGCTGTATCATGTATCAGAAGCTACATCACATGGTGGCTGACAAGATACACGCTCGTGCGCGTGGTCCAGTACAGATTCTGACTCGACAGCCAACGGAGGGTCGTGCGCGTGAGGGTGGTCTGAGATTCGGTGAAATGGAGCGGGATGTGCTCATAGGTCACGGAGCTGCGATGTTACTCAAGGGTAGACTACTTGATGAGTCTGACAAGAGCAACATGCTTGTTTGCGAGAATTGTGGGCTCATCGGTGTTTATGACCGTAACAAGGACATCTATTACTGTCCAATCTGCGGCACTAGTGCAAAGATAAGCAGTATCGTCGTGTCATACGCCTTCAAGCTCCTAATACAAGAAATGATGTCCTTGGGCTTGGCCTGTAGGCTGAGACTGAAGGAGATGATATGAATTGATGTCTGGTCTTATTACCAAGAAAGTGGATGAGATTGAGTTTGGTCTTCTTTCACCGGACGACATACGCAAAATGTCAGTCGCTCAGATTGTTGTAGCTGACACATATGACGAAGATGGTTATCCAATAGAGAGCGGCATCATGGATCCTAGGCTCGGTGTTATCGATCCGGGTCAGAGGTGCAAGACTTGCGGAAACCGTGTGGGCAACTGTCCTGGGCACTTTGGTCACATAGAACTCGCACGACCTGTTATGCACGAAGGTTATGCGAAAGTCATCCACAAAATCCTACGAGCGGTCTGTAGGGAGTGCAATCGCATCCTTATTTCTGAAGATGAAATCAAGCACTTTGTTAGACTGTTCAAGAAGTACCCCGATGTTGGTCAGAAAACGGGAAACCTGTCGAAGGAAATCATCAAGCGGGCAGCGAAGACGAAGCAATGTCCTCACTGTGGCGCGGAGCAGCTGAAGCTGAAACTTGAGAAGCCGACCTCAATCTATGAGGTTAGTGAGGCTGGGTCTGTTCGGCTCACCCCAATTGATATCCGTGGTCGATTGGAGAACGTGCCGGATGATGATTACATGCTATTGGGTATCAACCCGAAAGCCGCGAGACTAGAATGGTCCATACTCACAGTCTTGCCTGTCCCACCCGTGACAGTTCGGCCAAGTATCACATTGGAGTCCGGCGTACGAAGCGAGGATGACCTTTCTCACAAGCTTATCGACATAATCCGGATTAATCAAAGGCTTCGCGAGAACCTGGACGCAGGTGCTCCGGCGCTTATTGTAGAAGACCTCTGGGAGCTTCTTCAGTACCATATCACCACCTATTTCGATAACGGGGTGAGCGGTATTCCGCCAGCAAGACACCGCTCCGGTAGAGCTCTGAGAACTCTGGCACAGAGACTGAAGGGGAAAGAAGGTCGCTTTCGATCAAATCTCTCCGGAAAACGTGTGGACTTCTCAGCGCGTACGGTCATCTCCCCAGACCCGAATCTGAGCATGAATGAGGTTGGTGTACCGGAGGAGATCGCCAAGATACTCACCATTCCTCAGCGAGTCACTGAATGGAACACAGACGAGATGAAGGAACTCATCCTTCGTGGCCCAGATAGACACCCTGGCGCGAACTACCTTATTCGTTCGGACCAACGAAGAGTTGACCTTCGCTTTGCCAAGGATCGCTCGATTATCGCTGATACAATCGAACAGGGCTTCATCGTTGAGCGCCATCTTGACAACGGAGACATAGTACTGTTCAACAGGCAGCCATCTCTTCACAGGATGTCGATTATGGCTCACGAGGTCCGTGTGATGCCTTTTCGGACGTTTAGATTGAGTCTGTATGTATGCCCGCCATACAACGCTGATTTTGACGGTGACGAGATGAATCTACACGTCCCTCAGTCGGAAGAAGCAAGGGCTGAGGCTCGGGTACTGATGAGGGTCCAAGAACAAATCCTGTCGCCGCGATACGGCGGGCCAATCATCGGCGCCTTACAGGACTACATATCTGCCGCATTCCTATTGACGAGGCGATCGAGTCTCTTTACTTTAGATCAGCTGAATCAGCTCATGGCCACAGCTAGCTTTGCTGGTGAGCTTCCTCCACCTGCAATCAAGGCACCGGTCCAACTATGGACTGGTAAGCAGATATTCAGCCTATTCGTTCCTCGTGGCATAAACATGTCTTTCAAAGCCAACATCTGCAAGAAGTGCAAGACGTGCAAGAAGGAGGACTGCGAACACGATGCCTTCGTGGTCATTCGAGATGGTATTCTGCTCTTCGGAGTGGTTGACGAAAAGGCAATTGGTGCTGGAGAAGCGGACTCGCTTTTCCACCGAATAGTGAAGGACAACGGTTCAACAGCTGCAAGGGTATTCATAGATTCTCTGGGTCGTCTCCTAATTCGACTGATAACGGACAGAGGATTCTCCATGGGCTTGGATGATGTAACTCTGCCTCGTGAAATCATACAAAGGATAAGGGTCATACTTGAGGAGGCAGACAACAAAGTGAACCAGCTCATAGAGACCTACAAGCGTGGCGAGCTCGAAGCTAACCCTGGACAGACACTAGTACAGACACTTGAGCAAAGAATCAGAGCCGTTCTTGCAGAGGCCCGTGACTCTGCGGGTACTGTTGCCGGGGAGCATCTGGGTTTGGAGGACTCAGCGGTCATCATGGCACAGACTGGGGCAAGAGGATCCGGACTCAACCTTTCGCAGATGGCTGCGGTCGTAGGACAGCAGGCAGTGCGAGGTGAGCGGATAAGCCGCGGGTACTTTGACCGTACACTCCCACATTTCGAGCGCGGGGATCTCGGCGCACGAGCCCGGGGATTCGTGTCGTCAAGTTACAAGAGTGGCCTAGATCCAATCGAGTACTGGTTCCATGCAGCGGGAGGACGTGAGGGTCTGGTGGACACCGCAGTTCGTACGTCCACTTCAGGATACATGCAGAGAAGACTGATGACGGCTCTACAAGATCTCAAAGTCGAGAGCGATGGGACTGTCAGGACTGCGCCAGGACGCATAGTTCAATTCAAGTTCGGCGACGATGGGGTGGACCCGAGCAAGTCTGATCACGGACGGTCTGTGAACATAGACATGGCAATAGAGAAGGTTGTTAGAAGAAGTGAGGCTGTTGAAGGAGGTGGCGAGTAGTGTCCAGTGCTACGTTGGAGAAGTATACAGAGAAGCGCTTTGAGCAGATGAGAGAGGAGCGTAGGCTTCCGCCAAAGGTGCTGATGGAACTCGAGAAGAAGATAGGCGCGCTTCCGCAACTGACCAAAAAAGAATTCGATGATATCTGCGATAACGTTGTAGAGTCATACGAACGTGCCATAGTGGATCCAGGCGAGGCTGTCGGGACTGTGGCAGCACAAAGTATCGGTGAACCCGGTACTCAGATGACTCTCAGGACATTTCACTATGCTGGTGTTGCAGAGCTCAGCGTTACTCGTGGTTTGCCCCGTCTGATAGAGATAGTTGATGCGCGTAATAACCCCGCTACTCCAACTATGAGGGTTCATCTTTCCCCAGAAATCGCAAAGGATCAGGCAGCGGCGAAGAAAATAGCCCGCAAGATAGAGATGGTTCTGGTTCAGAGCGTGGCCAGCAATTTCTCGATAGACCTTCTGCGGCAGGCAATCGTTGTCAGGCTTGATCCCGAAATGATGGATGACAAGGGTTTGTCGACGCAGGATGTTATTGACGCAATTCAAGCCAAGATTAAGGCGAAAGGTGATGTCGAGGGGGACGAGAATGTCATCTTCATCTATCCAGCGAGCGAATCACTTGCCGATCTCCAGCGTTTGATGGAGAAGATTCGCGAGGTTCGGGTCAAGGGTATAAACGACGTGACTCACGTTGTCATACGGAAAGAAGCTGATGAGTTCGTACTCCTCACTGAGGGTTCAAACCTTCAAGAAGCACTTGAAGTGGAAGGCGTCAACCCGCACAGGATATACACCAACAATCTTCGAGAGATATACACCGTGCTCGGAATAGAAGCCACTCGAAACGCAATCATCCTAGAGGCAATGAGTGTGCTCAAAGAGCAGGGTTTGGACGTCGACGTGAGACACATACTTCTCGTCGCAGACATGATGACGGCCGATGGTGCCATAAGGCAGATTGGTCGTCATGGCATTTCAGGAGCAAAGAACAGCGCTTTGGCTCGTGCCGCTTTCGAAGTGACAATCAAGCATCTACTTGGTGCAGGGATTGCAGGTACCAGAGACCCGCTTAGGGGAATAACTGAGAACGTAATACTGGGGCAGCTTATCCCACTAGGCACAGGATCCATTGACTTACTGATGAATCCCCCGAGCACTCTTGCCAAGAAACCTTAATCTAGCATAACACATGGCATAAGCATTAAAACCGATGGGCATATGCCGCAAGTAGTCTGGGAAGACGTAATCACAAACAACATGTCATTCAATGAGGTTGTCTAGTTTGAGCCTGAATCAGCCAATCGCAAGTGCAGTTAGTACGGGTGACTGCAGAATAGGCGGTAAGTCATCCATAAACGCCATTCGCACCGGGATTGCGAAACTAGTTGTGGTCGCCGCTAACTGTCCGAAGGAAGACTACGAAGACATCGTGCATTTTGCCAAGTTGACCGGGACCAAGATTCACAAATTCGAAGGGTCGTCTTGGGATCTCGGTGAGATTGCTGGAAAGCCATTTATGGTGTCAGCCATTGCTGTGATAAAGCCAGGCGACTCCAACATCTTGAAATTGGTATGAGGAGAGATTTCTTGCCCCGGTTCAAACTCTCAATGGAAGACATGGGACTTATAGCCACATTCGAGAGCATCACTGGCGTGTCTGCCGTAGATGTTGTCCGTGATGACGAAAGCGAACGTCTGATCTTTGTCGTTCGCCCAAAACAGCTTGGCAAAGCAATCGGACGGGACGGAATTAGGGTCAGGACCGCGGCCGATACCTTTGGTCGGCCTATAGATGTTGTAGAAATGGCTGACTCTGCTGAAGATTTCGTGAAGAGTGCACTTGCTCCAGCTCGGGTTGAGCACGTGAAGATAGTTGAACACAAGGATGGAAGCCTTGTCGCAAGCGTGACTGTCAAGGCAGAAGACCGAGGAATAGCAATAGGTCGGGATGGCAAAAACGTCGCTCGCGCGAGGATACTTGCCCGACGCCATTTCGATGTGGACAATGTTGTGATAGCCTGAGCGTAGTCTGGCAGTGGGCCTTTCTTGCACTCTCTTGCCAACAGCCTACCTAAGCCTGTTCATAAGCCTTTTAAGGAAACACTCGGCGGGTGGTCTGAATCCGGTCAGGACGGACTGTCTATGTCTTGTTCCTGATAGTATGAGGTAGACAACTTGACTCACTCCAAATCCCCACTCGGTGAGTTTGCCGCAAGGCCTCTCAAGGCTAAGCGAAAGCGATTCCAGTGGAAGAAGTCCGCATACAAGTCCATGGTGCTGAAGCTAAAGGAGAAAACCGACCCACTAGAAGGTGCTCCTCAGGCGCGCGGCATCGTCCTTGAGAAAGTTGGCGTTGAGTGTAAGCAACCTAATTCGGGGATAAGGAAAGCAGTGAGAGTTCAGCTCTCCAAGAATGGAAAGCAGATCACGGCGTTCATACCTGGTGATGGCGGTTTGAAGTTTATCGACGAGCACGATGCAGTCGTTGTCGAAGGCATAGGTGGTGCTATGGGTGGAGCGTTTGGAGACCTGCCGGGTGTGCGATGGCGCGTGGTCAAGGTCAACGGAGTCTGTCTTGAATCACTCATCTATGGCAGAGTGGAGAAGCCAATACGCTAGGTGGTAGCGATGACAGAAGAGGAGAAAACTGAGCAAACACCAGCCCCTGAGGCTCCAGTCTCACGTACCGTTCCCAGATTGCTGCTATTCGGCAGATGGGATTCAACCGAAGTCCAGGTCAAGGATGTCGGGCTTCAGAGATACATAACGCTGAAGCCGGTCTTGATACCGCATACGTCGGGCCGGCATGCGGGCAAACGATTCCATAAGTCGACCGTGCCTATTGTTGAAAGGTTCGTGAACAAGGTTCTCAACGCGGGAGATCGGCATGAGAAGAAGACACGAACTGGCAAGAATGCTGGCAAGAAAGTCAGAGCAATCGGTTTCGTCCGTCGTGTGTTTGAGATGATTGACTTCAGGACCGGAATGAATCCGATACAGGTGTTGGTTACCGCAGTGGAGAACGCAGCTCCTGCTGAAGAGACCACTCGTATCTCATATGGTGGTATGGCCTATCCTCGTTCTGTCGATATTGGCCCGCAACGAAGAGTGGACCTTGCGTTGAGGCATATCATGGTTGGAGCTGTTAGGGCATCACACAACAGTGCAAAGTCACTCGAAGAATGTATCGTTGACGAAATCCTACTTGCTTACAAAGGCGATGCCGGAAGCTTCGCAGTTGCAAGGAAGGAAGAGCGCGAGAGAATAGCACGATCCGCAAGGTAGGGGAAACCAGTCTTCAACTTTGCTGTGCGCGGCAACTCCTAGGGCTGTATTTCCGAACAGAGGTGCAAACCTTTTCAGAGCCCCGACCTGCAGTGCCGTATGGCGTGGATTCTTGTCTCACGAGAGGCGATTCATCAGTTGACGGCACCGATAGCGAGAGTAAGGAAGTACGAGTCCGAAGACGAGCATCAGGTCGTTCGGCTCATTGCTGAGTTCAGAATAGCGCTGGATACTCTGAAGCAGTCAGGTGTTCTCCCGAACGATGATTCAGCAAGACAGGAACTGCACGAATACCTAGGTAAGGGATTTCCAATTCTCGTGGCGATAGATGATATGAAGAAGATTCTTGGCTATGTAGTGTGTCGGGTTGACGAAGATGTGGTTTGGGCCGAGTCACTATTCGTATCTCCGCGCGCTCGAAGGAGGGGGATAGGCTCGCTATTGTACTCTGAAGCGGAACATCTAGTAGAGTCGTTAGGCGGGGGCACGGTTTACAATTGGGTTCATCCGAATAACAACGTCATCATCTCGTTCCTTCGAAAGCGGGGCTATTGTGTGCTCAATCTGGTCGAGATTCGCAGACCCAGAAAAGGTGAGAGACTAACAACCAAGGTCCAAGTTGGCGAGTACGAATTCGACTACTGATTGATTCCGTAAGCTTTAAAGACACACCAGCCCTTTCGCGCTTAGTTTAACCTAGTCTGAGTTGAGGTTAGCACATTGAGTAAAAAAGAAGCAAAGCCCGCAGCGGAAAAGGCAAAGCCCGCAGCGGAAAAGGCAAAGCCTGCAGCCGAAAAGAAGGCTGGAGCAGCACCCGCACCGGCGGCCGCTCCTGCTGCAGCGGGTAAAGAAAAGGGAAAGGAGCACCTCAACCTCGTCGTGATTGGACACATAGATCACGGGAAGAGCACACTCACTGGGCGACTTCTCTACGAGGCCGGTGCCCTTGACGAGAGGACAGTCGCAGCCAACAAGGCCGAAGCGGAACGCCTTGGTCGTCCTGAACAGGCGTGGGCCTTCGCACTGGACCGTCTAAAGGAAGAGCGAGAGCGTGGCATCACTATTGATATCGCGTTCTTCAAATTCATGACACCAAAGTACTACTACACAGTCATTGACGCACCGGGCCACAGGGACTTCGTCAAGAACATGATAACAGGCGCATCGCAAGCGGATGTCGCCATGCTGGTCGTGTCTGCCAAGACTGGTGAGTTCGAGGCAGGCGTTGGTGTCGGCGGTCAGACCAA
>Ga0153916_10000546_pt1 | contig 25481 bp, 21 predicted proteins | sample Opewatmetagenome_FD_109642 | JGI IMG/M metagenome (GOLD analysis project Ga0153916, IMG submission 109642) | Freshwater wetland microbial communities from Ohio, USA - Open water 3 Core 3 Depth 4 metaG | ecosystem: Environmental > Aquatic > Freshwater > Wetlands | place: USA: Ohio, Lake Erie...
ACAGCTTTGGATCGCCTCAGCATCCTATTACGAAGAGCAATTCGAAAAGATGCTCGAAGACCAAAAACAGGCGCAAAACGCCTACATGCCTCTGCATGCCTTCGAGGCCCAGTGCGATGCGTGTAGTACCCACTATGCGTACGACCGCTTGGGTAGGATAACCGTACCAACACTTCTGACAGTCGGAGAGGCCGACATCTTCACCCCCCTGCGGCTGACAGCGGAGATGCATGACCGGATGCCCAACTCGGAGCTTCTCGTTTTCCCTGGCCGCGGCCATATTCACCATTGGGAAAACCTCAGGATGTTCAATGACGCTACAGCGCGCTTCCTGCAAGGTTGAAAACGCCAGGCACATAACCTTAATCCAGTGAGTAGCAACCGGCGCCAACCGATCGGACTCCACATCACAAGGAGATAGAGTTGGAGAAACAATACCAGCCTACCTGGAACTCGCTTAGGACTCACCAAACCCCGCAATGGTTTCGGGACGCCAAGTTTGGGATCTACACCCACTGGGGAGTGTATTCAGTGCCCGCCTGCGGGCCTAACGTAACCTGGTACCCCTACCATATGTACCGCGAAGGGACGCCGCAGTACGAATATCACCTCAGGACCTACGGACACCCTTCCAAATTCGGTTACAAGGATTTTATCCCTATGTTCACAGCCGAGAAGTTCGACCCTGATGAGTGGGCTGAATTATTCAAGCGAGCTGGCGCGCAGTTTGCAGGCCCCGTGGGCGAGCACCACGATGGCTTTGCGATGTGGGACACGCAATACTCCGAGTGGAATGCGGTCAAGATGGGCCCCCGGCGAAATGTGCTCAACGAGCTGGAGAGAGCGATCCGCAGGCAGGGCATGCGCTTCATGGTCGCCCTGCACCACGCCGAGAATTGGTGGTTCTTCCCCCACTGGCGCGAAGAATTTGACACAGCGGACGCCCGCTATTCTGGCCTGTACGGAGAATTACATAATCAAGAGTGGGCGCAGCAAAAACCTGTTACGAGGAAGGTGCCACAAGAATGGGAAATACAGGGGGATGTTCAAGATAAACCCAGTCATGAATTCCTGGACCAGTGGCTTGGCAAGACGAAGGAGGTTATTGATAATTATCATCCCGATCTGCTCTGGTTTGATTACGGCATCCGTTGGATCCAGGAGCATTACAAGCGTGAGATGCTGGCCTATTTCTATAATAAAGCACTCGAATGGGGTCAGGAAGTAGTTATGACTTATAAATGGAACCATATCGTACCAGGCGCGGGGGTGGTGGACCTGGAACTGGGTCGCTTCGACACCCAGACCTACCACGACTGGATCACCGATACCACGGTTGACGACGGTCACGGGTGGGGTTATATGAAAGAAGCAAAATACAAATCCCTGAGCACCCTCATTCACTACCTCATCGACAATGTCAGTAAAAACGGTTATTTGCTTTTGAATGTGGGTCCAAAACCGGACGGGAAGATCCCAAAACAAGCAGAAGAACTATTGGCAGGCATGGGAAAATGGCTGGAAATCAACGGCGAGGCCATTTTTGGCACGACCCCCTGGCTGACATATGGTGAAGGTCCGACCCGGATGATCAAGGCGGGTTATTTCATGGAGGATCAGGAAGTGAAGTACACCGCCCAGGACATCCGCTTCACGGCGAAGGGTGATGTGCTCTATGCGATCTGCCTGGGCTGGCCCAAGGAACAACTAACAATCCAATCCTTTAAGAACCTATATCCTGCGGAGATCAGATCCGTGCACCTTATAGGGGTCGAGGCACCCCTGGAGTGGTCATTGGAGCCTGACGGCCTGAAGATCCAACCACCGGCTCTAAAGCCGTGCGAGCACGCTTACGTTTATAAAATCGTGAGAGGTCACCCTTTTGAATGTTAGACATGTACCCTTCAAAAGATAACGAATATATCCAGTACGGATGCACCTATGAACAAACCTAAACTTTCGTTGGGAAGCTGGGCTTTTTCCTTCGGACCGTTTTCGAATAACCCATGGTCGTTCTCGCGCGTACTCCAATATATTGCTGAAGCAGGATACGATGGCGTAGAAATCAATGGGTTCCGTCCCCATCCTCACCCGGATGATTATGACACACCCTCGAAGTGCAAGGAACTGATGAAGGAGATCGAGGGGTATGGCCTGGGCATATCCGGGTATGCTCCTCCCTTTGCCGATGTCCCTCCCGCGGAGGTCAGCTCAGAAGCATACCTGCAGGTTTTCCGCAAGGGTTTACGATTCTGCACCCAGTGTGGCATCGATTTGTTACGCGTCGACACGGTGAGTTCTCCTTTACCTAGACCACCCGTCGAATACGAGGTACGCTTTACACGTCTGGTCAATACCTGGCGCATGGCTGCTGAAGAAGCAGCCAGAGCCAGCATCCGCATGGTGTGGGAATTCGAACCTGGCTTCTGGTTAAACAAGCCATCCGAGGTCCGGCGGGTTGTGGAATCAGTTAATAACGAAAACTTCAAGCTGCTGTTCGATACCAGCCATGCGTACATGGGTGGGGTTGTCGGCGCCAAGCAGACAGGCCACAAGGAATTGCTGAGTGGAGGCGTGGTCGAATATGCTCGCCAGTTAGGAGAGATGGTCGGTCATCTGCATCTGATCGATTCTGACGGCAGTCTGCACGATAATGAGACGAGTACGCACACGGTTTTTGGACAAGGGAACATCGATTTCAGGGATGTGTTGATGGCATTAAAGCCGGTAGCCAGCAAGCTACCCTGGTGGTGTGTCGATTTCTGCTTCAATCCACTTACCCCAACTGCCGCCAAAGCCGCCGTCCCATTTGTGCGCGGGCTCATGGACGAGGTGTTGAGATGAGCCCGATCAAATTTGGCTGCCAATTCTACACGTGGCAGATGTCGGGGGGAAAATATGTGGGCAAGCTGCCTCATATTCTCAAAGTGGTCAACGCAGCGGGTTTTGCCGGAATCGAACCGGAAACCTGCATGCTGGGACCCTATTATGACGATCCGCACGCCTTAAAAGATGACCTCCTTCAGCACGGATTGAAACTCGGCGCAATTGCCCTTGTTCTGGATTGGGCTGAAGCGGGTGAAACGGAAAATGAGTGGCAGGAGGCTGAACGCCTATTTAAATACCTGGAGCTTTTTCCCAGCACGCATCTCGTGCTTTGCCAGATCCCGGGTAAAGATCGCACAGACCTCCGACAGCGACAAGCAAACGCGATCGCCTGCGTGAACGCGGTCGCCGCTCGGGCGATCGACAGGGGTATCACCTGTTCCTTCCATCCCAACTCGCCTCCGGGATCTGTATTTCGTAACCAAAACGACTATCGAGTTTTGCTCGACGGGCTGGACAGCCGGGTGGTAGGTTTTGCGCCTGATTCCGGGCATATTGCAAAAGGCTGCCTGGATGTGATTGAGGTTTTCCAAAACTACAATTCCCTGATCAAGCATGTCCACTTCAAAGATATTACCGCCTCAGGGCAGTGGACTGCGATGGGTGCAGGCGTGATCGACTTTCCCCACATTGTGGCGATATTAAGAGATACTGGTTACGATGGTTGGATCATGATCGAGGAAGAATCGCTGGAAGCTGAAACAAATCCCGACGCAGCCACGAATAAAAATGGAAAATACCTTCATCGAGTGTTGTTGCCGATCGTTCGGGATGGTTCCATACCTGAAAAGCAATCACTTTTCGATGACACAGGTATCTCTCCTGAATCTCACTTCGAAACCATTCACTATCCAGCTCCCGACCAGGTCCGCATCACCGGGCGATTGTTCTCACGCTTTCAAGGAAATTTAGGCTACCTGGAAGACATTTACGAAAAGAAAAGGGATTGGATGCTGGAACCATTTCAAAATCGAGGTATGGAATGGGTTATCGAGCCTCGTCGAAATCAAAAGGGGGAGCTGCCCTGGGCAGGCGAGTACGCCGGGAAATGGTTGGACGCGGCTGCCCTGACTGCATCCAGCAGTAACGATGAACAACTAAAACGATATTGCTCGAGCTTTGCTACCAGCCTAGTCGAAACCCAGGAACCAGACGGTTACCTGGGCATCGAGGCGCCTGCAAAAAGGGGAGGGAATTCGGAGTGGGATCTATGGAATATCAAGTATGCCATGACGGGTCTGCTGGCTTATTATGAAGCTTTCCGAGACAAGTCCTCTCTTGACGCGGCCTTGAGATGCAGTGATTGGCTCATCAATCAATACGGCATGCAGCCTGATGCGAACAGCTCCTTCTATCACAGCGCAGAAGAAGGGGGAGTGAGCATGATGATCGACGATGATCTCGTGCAACTCTTTCGGATCACCGGCGAGAAGAAGTATTTAAAATTCGCAGCATCGGTAGTGACAAATTTTGCGCCCATTGCCAGGATGCGTTATACCCAAAGTCCGCTTCTTGCGCATGCGTATAACATGCTTGGCTACCTGGGGGGTGCAGTCGAGTTGTTCAGCCTAGAAAACGCCTCGAACGAGCTCCGTTGGGTTGAAAAAGTCTGGGAGGATCTGGTCGATCAGCACCTGTATCCAACCGGGTCACTCGGCTATAACGAGCTCTTGCGCAAGTCAGCACCCAATGACACACCAGTCGAAAACGGTCAACCAGAACGGCATCATCAGGAAACCTGTGCGACAGTTGAATGGCTGCTGTTCAATGCCCGTTTGTATCAGGTCACCGGCAATGTGCGCTATGTACAGAAAATGGAGCAAACCATCTACAATGCCCTCCTGGCAGCGCAATCTGCGGACGGTATGAACTGGATGTATTACACTCCTTTACGATACGAGAAGCGCTGGTTTATGGGTCCTACGAGCTGTTGCTATTGGTCCGGCCCACGCGGCATAGCCCGTATACCAGTATGGGTGTACGCAGTGGATAAGGAAGGCATTTTCGTTAACCTTTATGAGTCAAGTGAAGCTACGATAGTTATAGATGGTCAAACAGTAGTTGTCAGGCAAATTTCCTCGTTTCCGGACGAAGGGAGAGTGAAATTGCGACTACAGACCGGCATCCCGCTTGACTTTACATTGCGGTTACGCAACCCATTCCAAGGGAGTGGAGTTCAGTTTAAACTTAACGAGATGCCCATCTCTCTCGAACCAGAAGCAGACGGCTATTTCCACATCCGGCGCAAATGGCGCACAGATGACCAAGTCGAGATGGAATTTCGCCTCCCGATATCCGTACGCCATTTCCTGAGCGAGCAATATGGGTTCGTAGTACGGGGTGCAGAAGTTCTCTCAGTCAATCAAAAAGACAATCCTTCACTTGAATTGGATCAAATATCACTTCCTGAAGAGATGACTCTCACAAGTCTTCATTCTGCGGCTGGAAGGCGTTGCTACGTAGGGGAGTCGTTTTCCGACGGTCAAATGGTGCAGGTTGTTTTTACGCCTTACGCAGATTGCGGCGGTGAAGGTTCCCGCTTCCGGACGGCCTTTCCTATTGGTAGGAGACAGTGAAAAATATGACAGGGACTTTTCGACCTCTTCCCAATCGCCAGGTTACATTACTCCCGGGACTGTTCAAGAACCGCTTTGATGCAAACCGGCGCTACGTAATGTCACTCGAAACCAAAAACCTGCTTCAAAACCACTATTTGGAGGCCGGATTGTGGGCGCCACGCAACAAGCCCGAGAACGCGCATTGGGGATGGGAATCGCCCACGTGCCAGATCCGCGGGGAATTCCTTGGACACTGGATTTCGGCGGCTGCCCACATTTATGCCAGCACGGGAGACCAGGAGATCAAAGGCAAAGCCGACTTTATTGTCTCCGAGGTGGCGCGCTGTCAGCAAGAAAATGGCGGGGAGTGGGCAGCACCCATACCGGAGAAATACCTGGAATGGCTGGCGCGCGGGAAGAAAGTATGGGCACCTCACTGCACCATACATCGGAACATGATGGGGCTTTATGACATGTACGCCTGGGCAGGCAACCAGCAAGCCCTGGAGGTCCTGGTCAGGTGGGCACGCTGGTTCAACCGCTGGACTGCCCAATTCACGCGCGAGGCGTTCGATGACATGTTGGATGTCGAAACAGGCGGGATGCTGGAGGCGTGGGCGAACCTGTACGGCGTGACGGGGGAAAGGGAACATTACGAGTTGATCAGGCATTATGACCGCCGGCGGTTATTTGATCCACTGCTTGCCGGAAAAGACATGCTGACCAATATGCATGCCAACACCACCATCCCCGAGGCCCACGGGGCGGCACGAGCCTGGGAAGTGACGGGAGAAGACCGCTGGCGGAGTATCGTAGAGGCTTACTGGCGCTGTGCGGTCACCGATCGAGGCTTCTATTGCACGGGCGGGCAGACGAATGGGGAGTTCTGGACAGCGCCTCATCAGCTGTCTACCCGTTTGGGGGAAAAGACCCAGGAACACTGCACCGTATACCACATGATGCGCCTGGCAGAATACCTGCTGCGTTGGACCGGTGATGCCTCGTATGATGATTATTGGGAAAGAAACCTGTACAACGGCAGTCTCGCCCAACAACATCCCGAAACCGGGATGGTTACTTACTTCTTACCCTTGCGTTCCGGATCAGTAAAGAAGTGGGGAACCCCGACGGAAGATTTTTGGTGCTGTCACGGTACGATCATCCAGGCGCATTCCGTTTATCCAAACCATATATTCTACGAAGATGGAGACAATCTGATTCTTTCGCAATACATTCCTTGCCAGCTTGTTTGGAATAATCGAGGGAAAAGTGTGCGAGTTACCTTGTCAGCCGACTCGCAACCGGAGGCTCTTAATCGACCCAGCAACCGTTCCTACACATTGAAGGTTGAATGCCAGGAACCAAAAGAATTCACCATTAAATTTCGTCTGCCCTGGTGGATAAGCACCTGTCCGGAGGTCCGTGTGAACGATGTAAAACAGGTCATTCCTGGAAATCCGTCCTCCTACGCACCGATCCAGCGAGTCTGGCATAACGACACGGTCCAGATCACCCTACCTCTCAGCCTCACGATATGTCGTTTGCCCGACAGGCCCAGCACGTTGGCTTTCATGGAAGGCCCGGTCGTGTTGGCAGGGATATTGGGAGGTGGAGACCGGCAGAGTGGAACAGAAACACTCACCGAAAAAACACTCTACTCCGCTGAAGAAGATCCGACCACCATTCTCATCCCAGATAACGAGCGGGAATTCACCAGGTGGCGCATCGGATATAGAACCGTGGGCCAACCACAAAATATCCGGTTTATCCCGTTGTATGAAATTCGTGATGAATGTTATGCGGTCTACTTCCCAATAATGAAGCAGATATTGGAAGACTAACCAATAAATAGCGCAGGAAGGCCAATAAATGACCAACCTACCGAAAGCCACCATTCAGGATGTCGCCAAATATGCTGAGGTTTCTGTCGCGACCGTTTCCCACGTCATCAACAATACTCATTATGTAAGTCCTGAGCTTTCGCAACGCGTAAATGAAGCGATAAGAGCGCTCAATTATCAGCCCAACAAGCTTGCCAGGGCTCTCAATCGAAGAGATGTTCCTATGCTGGCTTTGATCGTGCCAGATATCAGTAACCCGTACTGGTCTTCATTTTCCCGGGCTGTACAGGATATCGCCGATCCGTGCGAATACTCGGTGATCGTATGCAGCAGCGATGGTCTTTACGAGCGGGAAAAACGCTTCTTACGCTCGTTGAGTGGCTTGATCGGCGGTATCATCATCCACCCATATCATGTGACTCTGACGGATGTAAACCAGTTGATCGGTAGCAAAATCCCGGTCCTCATCCAAGGGGATTTCATCTCTGTTGAAGCGCAATCGCAAAACTGGGACCAGGTGGTGTCTAACAACCTGGAGAGTGCTCAGCTGGTGGTCGAGTACTTGATCGGACTAAGACACCGGAAAATCGCCTTTATCCAGGGACCAGAAGGTACGCCAACCAGCAAGCAACGCCTGGCCGGTTTCCTACGGGCGTTCGAAACTGCCGGCATTCCAGTGATGAATGACCTGATTGTGCCGGGTGATTATACCCATAAGGGAGGATATCTGGCGATGAAAGATTTGCTCAACCGGCAGATCAGGCCCACCGCCGTTGCCTGTGCCAACGATCTGAGCGCCCTGGGTGCGCTGGAAGCTGCCAAGCAGATGGGGCTCTCCATTCCGCAGGATCTTTCAATCGTCGGTTTTGATGATATCGATGAAGCCGCATTAGCCTCGCCACCCCTAACAACCATCCACTTGTCTCCGCGCTATATCGGCAAAGTGGCTGCTGAAACCCTTATCGGGCGAATGAAAGGCAGGCAAGAACCAATCCGGGTATTGATCGAAGGCTCGCTAGTCGTACGAATGTCCTCTACTGTGGCGGTATAGGATTCATCCAAAGTCCATCTATTAGCCTGGGAAAGGAGTACTATTGTGACGTTGACGGATCATTTTAGGTAGTGCCCGCGGCCAGCATGCAGTACCGATCTCGCGCACCTTGGGATGTGACGGTGAAACGGTTCGGTACGTGATCAGGGGTTTCAAGGCCAAAGGGTTGGGGGTGCTGCAAGAAGGTTCACACCGCCCACATAAGATCAAGCTGGCGATACCGGATGAGAAAGCAGACTAATTTAAGGAGATACTGCACCAAAGCCCGCGCAAATATGGGAAAGAAATGAGCGTATAGACGCTGGCTCTGTGAGTCTTACCCAGGAAGACCCCAGGATTAGTTTATGACGAAACCAGTCGAGTGACACTCAAGCGTCTGGGATACAAGTTGTCAGCAACAGCATTCGGTTAAACCTATAAACCATTACGGGCATATGGCAGGATCATGGTCACTAAAACTTTCACTAATCCCTGGCGCACGCTGTTGAGGTGGATCCTCATGGCAATCTCTGCTTCTTCAGAATTACCGTTAATTACTGCGTTAATGATCCTCTCATGTTCATCGGTGGCGATATCGAGACGCCCCCTGAGATTAATATAACCTTTACGAAGGCGATGCCATTGATCGTTTAAATGTTTGATAATCTTCTCAGCTCTCTCATTTTGCGCCATCAGGTAAAATAAATGGTGGATTGAAGAGTCCATTTCTATCCAGCTGGCGACATCGTCATTCGTAGAAGCTTCGCGCATACGGTTTAGATAGTCTCGCAAGGTTTGGTGATGCTCTTCGTTTTGCTCCATGGCTGCTTTTCTTGCCATCAAACCCTCAATCTCGCACTTGAGGTCGAAAATATCTTCAATGTCTTTAATCGTCAGCGAATAAATCCGCCAACCTCGCCGTGCTTCAGCAATGAGGAGACCTTCATTTTCGAGACGCTGGAATGCTTCTCGGGCAGGTGTACGGCTGATATTTAATTCAGCGGCGACCTGTGAATCATTTATGAAATCACCCGGGTGGTATTCCATAGATAAAATTTTGCTACGAACATAATCGTACACCTGCTGTTTGTATGTATCACTCGTACTCATCGGATTTGTGCCTGCGATTTTTATTTGAACCTTCCTATTTTATAGATAATTCACCAAGAATCCAACAATTATACAATATTATCTTTTTACAATAAATCATAGTCGTGATTCTGTTCATACAGTATAGCGATTCTTACCAGTAGTAAAAAGGCATTTTTTTAATGGGATTTTCATTACATACAAACTGTGGAGGGAGGTTTTTCCCCTGCCCCCAGATATTGCGCGCCAACTCGACATAATAAAGGTAATTTTCATAGGGTACATCTGGCGGCACACGGTGGTCTGGGAAGGGGATATAACCACCCTCTTCAACAACAGGCGTCAGACGGTATACTTCAGCTTCAATCTGCTTTTTGCCCTGTGAGAGAATATGTTTATCAAAACCACCCATCATAAGCAAGTCTTTTCCATATATCCTTCGGAAGGATATGGGGTCCCCGCTCCATGTTCCAACTTCGATAGGGTACATGCAATTAATGCCTGCATCAAGCCATAATGGCAGCAGGGCGTCGATCTTACCATCGCAATCAAGGTAAATAACGTCCACGCCGTGCTTTCTTGCCAGGTCGGAGATGCGGCGGTAGTGGGGCATCAGGTATTTCTGGAATAGCCTGGGGCTCATTAACGGACCGCGGTTATATGCCATATCTTCCCACATGGAAATCGCGTCGAATTTACCACCAGTAGAGAAGATTTTCGCTAATATACCAATGATGCAATCCGCCACGGTGTTGACCATTTCCTCAAACCAGGCAGGATCATCGTAAAGAACAAGGGAGAGATTTTCCATGCCCATCCAATTGCGCAGCCAACCATACAGACTTCCACCGGGGAGAACGATAGGATAGGGGCGATCAGGATCTCTCCATTCTTTTACTCTAGTATCCCAATCTGGTGGATAGCGTTGAGGTTTTTCGGGATCGAGGCGAGGGAGGTAATGCTTCCTCCAACTCTCTTTATCCTGCAGCAGGTAGGATATTGGATGTGGGATGGAGGCATACTTTTTCTGACGCTTTACGCGAACGCCATCTCGTTGTTGTAGAATCCAGGCCTCACCGCAATCTTCGAGTATCTTCTTCTTAAATGCCGGGTATAACCCGTCCCTCACCCAGGTCACATGGATATTATCGAGTGAATAATCAAACCCGAAGTAGGAGTCTTCATTTCGCCGGTTCACCCACCGAGGCAAGCCCTGGCGATGCCAGTGTGGTAGAGTATCTGACCAAAAATTAAAGTCCATCAGGGGCACCCGATCGCGGGTTCGATAATGCATCGTGGCATAAAAACGCTGCCGGTCATTCATGGCGGGATCTTCCATGGACTTACCTGCTCCCCAAATGCACTGGTTTTTTGGTCAACGCTGATTCTGTGATTGCCAGGGCAAGGTCCAGTGAAAGCGCTCCTTCCTCGATTGGTGTTCGGGTGGTTGTGTTATTTATAATGGCTTGATAAATGTCTAGAACCTCTCGTAAGTAATAATTTTCATTGGATGAAATGCTCTCCGTTTTGACCTCCTCCCCGCCTGTATGCGTGAAAGTAGCATTATTCGCATCGGCAAACTCTGCGGTTAATTTTTGGGTAACGACATGGAAATCATTGAGCCATTTGCCAGGGATGGCATTGTTGGTGGCAAAGATCACACCAATCCCGCCGTCCTTGAATTCCATCACCGTTCCAGACGTGTCCTCTATGGTATAGTTTTCAACACTTTTATGGAAGAGATTGTTTTGGATGCTGAAGACAGTCTGGGGATCTCCCATCAGGTAGCGCATTAAATCTACCATGTGGATGACTTGCTCGGTGATTTGCCCCCCGCTTTTTTCGCGTTCACGCCACCAGGGGGCATGCAAAGCGTTGCAGAAATAACGCGCGCTCATCAACCCCACCTGCCCAGCAGACCCATCCACAATCATGGTCTTCAATTTTTCGATGGCAGCTCCAAAACGAAACATAAAACCCACCTGAGATTTAATGCCAGATTTTTCCACTGCTTTCACCATTTTCCAGGCATGCTCGCTGGTCAGAGCAATGGGTTTTTCGATCAAGATGTTCACCCCATGATCGGCCGCCGCCTCAACTTCATCCTTGTGCCCAAACGGCGGTAAGCAAATTAACACCAGGTCCAAAGGGGTCTGGTCGAACATCTGATGGTAGTCGGAAAAAATCCCAGCTTTTCCGCCGGAGTATTTTTCTGCATACTGTACGGCATTTTCGGTTACAATGTCGCAAAAAGCAGCGATTTCAAATTTCTCTGGCATAGAAACCAGGTTGGCAAGATGTTTATTGGCAAATTTACCACAGCCAATTAAGCCTGTTCTTAAAGTAGTCATGATTGCTCCCATTCGTTCGTAAAATCAATGACAACCTGCAATGCCTGGTCGGAATGCTCATCCAATAACCGGTAAGCTTCCGCTGCCTGTTCCAGCGGAAACTTATGGGTTATCAACGGTTTTAAGTTTAGGAGGCCTTCCGCTTGTAATTCGATCCCTCTACGTACCATGCGATCTACATTCCAGCGATTGGATAGTTCCGGTGATACACCGGAAATTTGCGAGCAAATTATATTGATGCGGTTATGGTGGAATTCCTCACCTAAGAATAAAGATTGTCCCCCACCTTGAAAGAACCCCTGGGCGATCACCTTTCCTGAGTAAACAACGCTTCTGATGGCTTCATGTAGAGCGGTATAAGAACCGCTTATTTCAAAGGCAACATCTACTCCTTTATGGCGGGTGATCTCTTTAATTCTTTCGGCAACCTGTCCCTGCCTGCCGTCAACTGCAATATCCACCCAACCCTGGTCTTTGCCGATTTCCAGGCGCATAGGGATCATATCGACCCCGATGACCCTGGCGCCCGATCGTTTCACCATCTGTGCACAGATCTGACCCGGCACACCCAGACCAAAGATGGCGACAATTTCGCCCAGGCGTACAGCAGCATCCAGGATTCCGTTGTAGACGATTGCAGTCATTTGAGAAAATATACCCAGGATCGGATCGAGACCAGCTGGGATCAAGCGGTTTGCAGCGTAATCTTCACTGACAATATGATGTGTGCGATGTTGCCAGGTGCCATAGACGATATCCCCAACTTTCACCTTGCCAACCGCACTGCCCAGTTCAATGACTTTACCGCATTCCTCATACCCCGAGCCGTAGATCGGGTATGTTTTAGAGGTAACGCCCTCACCCGTCAGGAACAGACGGTCGGTTTCTTTCCAAAGTTTGTGCAGGTATACATTGCTGCCGCGATAATGGGTCAGCTCGGTTCCTGCGCTGATTCCCGAATATAGGGTTTGCAGGCGCACTTCATTTGGTTTTAATATGGCATCTTCGTATTCCGAGATCCCCACTTTTTTGGGTCCAAAAAAGGTCACAACTTTTCCCATGTCAAATCTCCGCGTGATCAAAATGAACAACAGGATGTATCACAAAAGCGTCACAAGGATTTTATCATCGGCAGGTAAAGAAGGAATATTCTCTCGCAAGATAAATATACAATAAAGTGTATTTACATTATACATTATTTATTTTTATCGTCAACAGATAGCAATTTATAATAATATTATATTTGACCATATCGATATATTATATATTGACTTAAAGTATATTTTTGTATATACTGTTTTTGGTGGTATAGCCTTTTATCCGCATAAAGACAAGAAACAGTTTCCTTACGCAGAAAGATAGGCTGTAACCTTGCTAATAACCCCTAGTATCAGAATTCTCCATACACTCAACCATCAAGAATCGGATATCGTACTATACCATATACCGATCGAAATCGATTGCATGGATAGATGGGAGCATGAAGGAAAAGCCCCTCGTTATTTGTCACAACTTTCATGAATATCCATAGACTGCTTTAATGTTCACATGCAAAAAGGAGGAAGTTGACCAAACCATCAGACAGAAATCCCCCACCCCCAAAAAACAGTAAAACCAAGCCAAGAAATAAGAAAATATGAATGGAGGAATATAATGAAGAGCAAGGATAAGTCATACAGAACGTTGAGCCGGCGGGATATGCTCAAAATGATGACCCTGGGAGCTTACACTGCCGTCTTGGCAAGTTGTAAACCGAAAGCCACCGAAACTGCTGCACCGGTACAACCTACTACCCCTCCTACTGCTGTCCCTCCAACTGAAGCGCCCAAGGTAGTAACTTTGCGGTATCAAAACCATTGGACCAAGGAAACGGACGCCCATTATAAGGGTATGCTATGGCTTTACAAAGAGTTTGCGGCAAAGTACCCCAACATTAAAATCGAGAATATTCTAAACCCTGACAGTACCGAATCCTTCAAAAAGATCGTCGCGGACTGCGCTGCGGGAGACTGCCCGGATATCATCCATGAAGGCAACCCTGATATGTGGAAAGCAGGATATCTTCTCGACCTAGCACCATACCTCGATGCAGACCCAGCCTGGAAGAACCTGTTCATCCCCAGCACATTCTTCACCGCTGGAGCTGCCACTTACGGTCTGTGCGCTGAATTCTCGCCCATGCCGACCATCTGGAACACGCGCATCCTTGAAGCAGCGGGCGTGAGCGATCTACCCAAAACCTGGGATGAGTTTATGACCGTTTGTGAGAAAGTGAAAACATACGGCAAGCTACCCACCTCCTGGGAAGTCGGTGGCTCGCATCAATGGCACAACATCATAGCCAGCCAGACCGGAGGATTGGATGCCATTGCGGCCAACAAGTTCGATGCACCACAGATGAAAGAAGCCTTCACACGCTTGAAGGTATTTGTCGATAATAAGTGGCTACCCAGCAACGAAATTGAGATCACCTGGCAACAATCGATTGCGTTTTTTGTAGCCGAGGAAACGGCGTTCTATATCGATGGCGCATGGACAATAGTTAACAATATTAACTCTTCGGGTGCTGCACCTGACTTAAGAAATTATGTCAAATATGCACCCTATCCTGCTGTTGGAGATAATGGCAGTACCGTAGAATTGAAGCCAGGAACCCCCCTCTCCCTCGCTGCCAAACTAAAAGAGGATCCTGCTAAACTGGATGGTGCCATAACGTTCTTTAAGTTCTGGTTCAGCAAAGAAGGCGCCAAACAGTGGATCCTGCTCTGCCAGTCCCCAATGGGCATCGCTGTCGATTTATCCACACTCGAGGGTGTTGATCCTGGTCTGCTTGGACACCTGGGAGCTCAGAATAGCGCGAAGACCGTGTATACCTTGCCGTCCACTCCGGCCGTGGTTGAACGTGGCTGGGATGATTGCCAGTCCGGCCTGGATACATTGTTGACTGGCGGGAGCGTGGATGATGCCATGGCTACCTACCAAACCGAAATGTCCAAATATAAGTAGCATATTGATAATATCTTCAAGAATACTGGCAGCCGGATATATATCCGGCTGCCAGTAAATAGTTTTCACTTCAATTAGTTAGGCTATAATCCTCTTGAGCAAGTCTTCCTCCTGTTTTTTTAGGAGGATTATAGCCTGACTATTTAACGAGAAAACCAGCCAAATAGGTAAGTAATTATTATGCCATCATCCAAAAAGCCATTCTCTGCACATTATGGAAGCCGCCTGGGCATCTTTCTATTCCTGTTGCCTGGGGTGGGAGCCTATACGCTCTTCATGCTCTATCCCAGCCTGTTGTCCCTCTACTACAGTTTCCTTGAATGGCAGGGTGGTCCCATCAACAAAGCGCCATTTGTGGGATTAGCTAATTTTCTCCAGATGTTTCGCGACCCATACATCCGGCTAGCGCTGGGCAACAACCTCAGGATTCTGACCCTGAACTGGGCTTTCCAATTACCCATCGCCTTAATGCTGGCTTATATACTCAGCCGGTTAAGGCGGGGGGTGACATTATATCGTTTTATCTTTTACATCCCGGTTATTCTGCCGGCGGCAACCATGGCGCTACTGTGGCTGTTTATTTTCTCCGGTAATCAGTACGGGTTGTTGAATAATGTTCTGGAAAGGCTTAACCTTGAAAATCTGATCCGCCCATGGTTGAGCGGAAATGGAATCGTTCAATGGACTACCAGCCTCCCTGGTGCGTATGATTCGGTGGGTTTTTTTATCATTATTTTCCTGGCCGGGCTGGTGGGGATTCCAGAAGAGCAGTACGAAGCCTCAGCAATCGATGGTGCAAACAGTTGGCAACAATTCATATATGTCACAATTCCCAATATGCGGGGTGTTTATGTATACGCCATGATCCTCGCAATGCAGGCAGCCCTCGGCGGATTTATATTTCCATTGCTAATGACTAAAGGTGGCCCGCTGCATTTGAGCGAAACCCTCATCTCCTACTCATTATACTTGCTGTGGGAGAAAAAGATCTGGGGTTATGGCAGTGCAGTTGCCACACTGTCATTCCTGCTGGGAATCATTGCCACTGTCCTGGTATGGAAATTTGGCCGGCGCGGCCAAGAAAATATGAATTAGGTTCAGTTTCAAGTGGATATGTTAAGTTTATGAATAATCCTATAACGCAGGCGATCAAAAAATCAAAATTCAGCTGGAAACGTGAGATTGATCAATTTCCCATGCATATCCCGTTGATCCTGTGGTGTGTATTCTGTATCTTCCCTTTGTTCTGGGTGGTGATCACATCTCTCAAATCGACACCAGAGTTATATCGCGATCCATTCGGATTTCCTCAGGCACTCAAATGGACCAATTATCGCGATGCCTGGGTTTTTGCCAAAATGGGGATCTATTTCGTGAACTCCATAGTGGTCACGATAATATCGACCGGCTTGGTGTTATTCTTGGCTTCCACTGCAGCATACATCCTGGCACGTTTTGATTTTCCCTTTAAGAATATCATCTGGGCTTATGTTCTATTTGGTTTTCTCATTCCCCATTCCATTTTGCTGATTCCACTGGCAATTTTCACCCGAAAGCTGGGTATCTACAATAGTCTACTTGGGCTGGCGCTCATCTACAGCGCGGTATCGATCCCCTGGAATACCTTCTTCTTGCGCGCCTTCATGGAGACCATCCCCAAAGAGCTTGAAGAGGCTGCCATTCTGGATGGGGCTGGTATGTGGGGCGTCTTCTGGAATGTGATGATCCCGCTGTCGCAACCCGCAATCGCCACCCTGGCAACCTTTCACATCCTCTATTCCTGGAGTGAGTATATCCTTGCGCTGGTATTGACTGGCACAACCGTCTCACGCACGCTTCCGGTAGGGATCAGCCTGCTGGAAGGACATTTCACATCCAATGAACCCGGTGTCGCGGCAGGTATGGTGATCACCATCGTTCCGGTGATTATTGCCTTTGCTTTCCTGCAACGCTATGTGATCAAGGGGATTACTGCCGGTGCTATCAAAGCATAATCCCGGAGTTTTACCGATGTGAAACCATTCGACCTACCGATACGCTATTATCGATTTTATCCGGGTGATGCACCGTTGGGGTTTTCTCACCAGACAATCCCCATTGATCCAGCATTAACTGCCTTATTACTGGTGGATGTTTACCATGCGGCTGAAACAACACAGGGAAAGGATCTGGTCAACACCCATTGGGACCAGGCCTTTTGGAAAATTGTTGATCAATGCCTGGTCCCCTTAATTGCCTGCGCACGCAGGATAAAGCTTCCGGTTATTTATGTTTCTAACTCCAGCCCACGCGTTGAGATCAACAGCTCCCCTTTTGGCAGACGACTCAACCAATCCCTTGGTTTTAACCCGACCATTGATTTTCGCGAACCTGATGTCAATTCACTTGAGTTTGATAAGGGCGATCCAATTCAATTATTTATTCCACCCCAGATCTCCCCGCAAACAGGAGATTATTTCATTCGCAAACACACATATAACGGCTTCTTCGAAACCCGCCTTGACAGCCTCCTGCGAAACCTTGGTGTTCGTAACCTAATAAGTGCTGGTTTTTCAGAGGATGTTTGTGTTCTGTTGACACTGGCAAATGCTGTTTTTCTTGGCTATAACACGATCCTCGTGCGCGATGGAACCCTGGCAACCGAGCTTCCCGACGAGGTGAATGAGTTCAGGCATACCCAAAGGACAACCCTTTGGATCGAAAGCTTTCTTGGACCATCCACTACTTCTGAACAATTAATTGCTGCTGTCAGCCAATCTCAGATGAACCAGCCTTGATGTCACAAGATATGAAGAAATTAGAGACATGACTATATCCACCAACAGAGAAACGATTGACCTTGCAGGATCCTGGGGACTGGTGTTTGATCATGCTGGTCAGGGCGTCAATGCTGGATGGGGTGGTTCGCAATACCCAAGCGATGTGGCTGAAACAGTGTCGGTTCCTGAGATTTGGAACAAATGTTATCCAGGAATTGACGGCTCCGGCTTTTACCAGAAGCGTTTTACTCTGCCGCCAAGCTGGCAGGATAGGAGTGTAGAGCTCGTTTTTGAGGGCGCTTCATACCTGACTAGCGTCTGGGTCAATGGAGCATATGTGGGAAGTCATGAAGGGGCATACACACCCTTTCGTTTCGATATCACCACCTGCCTCCGTTGGTTCGGGGAAAACCAATTGGTTGTGAGAGTCTCTTCCCTTTCTAAGACCAGAGTTGTGGATGGAATCAGGTTAAATGAAGCTCCGGCTTCAAAACAAGCCTGGTACTATACTTTTGGGGGAATATGGGGGAACATCTTTCTTGAGACTCTCCCAAGTCTTTCCTGCCGTTCTGTGAGAGTAACCCCCGACCTTCCAAAACAACAGGTACGCATCGATTTGTGGCTTCAAAACACCCTGCCAGAAGCGCGCCAGGCGGATTTAAAACTGATGATAAACTCCAAATCGAAAGGACAAATCACCGAACAATCTTACCGGGTCAATATCCCGCCGGGAATCAATCGCTTTACCTTTCATATTCCCATCCCCTCTCCCCAACGCTGGAGCTGCCAGGACCCTGTGCTTTATCAACTAAGAATAGAAGTTTCCGATCTACTGTTGAATATAGTGGATATTCAGGAAATTAGCTTCGGCATGCGAGAATTCACGATGCGCGAGGGGCAGTATTTCTTGAACGGAGAACCGATATACATTCGAGGTTTGATATTACAACCCGATTACCCAATCTCCTTGGTCACCCCCCAAAACAAAGCGACCATGGAGAAGGAAATCCGGCTGGTCAAGGAAGCCGGGTGCAACCTGATCCGCATCCACCTGCGTCCAGCTGCACCAGGATTTCTAGACCTGACGGATGAGATGGGTTTATTGGTCTATGCAGAGACCAGCTTGGGCTGGATCAAGGATAGCCCGCGTTTATTGGAACACGGGTTAAGAGAGACCGAAGCTCTTATAAACCGTGATTACAATCACCCCTCAATCGTTTTTTGGGGTATTTACAATGAAAACCCCCAGGCCGCCAGCATCAACGGCCTGGAATTATCCAGGTTCGCTCACTGCATAGACGCCTCTCGCGTGGTAATCCATAACTCAGGTGGATCTCTGGCAATTGACCAAGACTTTGGGTGGATTGACCGCACCTGGGTACTGCCAAGTAATGAAACACTAGCTCAACGAGTCATGGATATTCATCTTTACCTGGGATGTTACCTAACAAAGCCCACCTATCAATGGCTGCAGTCCGTGGGAACAAACGCCATCCAATCCACTATCCTTTCCCAGGAGGGTTTTGGTTCACCATCCATCTTCAGCGAGTTTGACCGCGAAATGCTCACTTACCGGGGGAAAGTGTTCGTTTCGGAAATTGGCTGCGGAGGATTTAATGATCTAGATAAAACAATAGCAGGCTTCAGCAGATGGGAGAATTTGCTAGACGCACGAGAGGCGATCAGCCTGCGTAACGGCCTTTATCAAGGATTTCATCAACGCGGCTTGGAGAGAGTATTCGGTTCGGTTGCGCACCTTTTCGAACAATCTCTGGAGAGGCAAAGCAAGGGTCTGGCGCGCCAGGTCGAAGCCATACTGACGAACCCGCAAATTTCAGGCTTTATCGTGACCCAATTGAATGACGCAGCCTGGGAATTAGAGGCTGGCGTCCTGGATATTTGGCGTAACCCCAAACCTGCTTATTATGCTTTGAAACGGTTGAACCAACCTTTCTGCCTGATGACTGCGTTGCAAACCCATTCCTTGTATCCCGGCTGCTCGACATGGATGGATATCTCGCTGCTTAACCAGGTACCTCTGGAAGGCAGCGAGCAGATTGAGGTAACAATCCAGAACCAGGTCGGCGCAGTGCTTTCCCGCCAGTACCTACAACCGGGGTATTCATCTGGGCTTCATAGGCTTGATCGTTTTACATTTGAAGCAGGTGAGGAGTGCGGCTGTTTCCATATTTTTACCAGGCTAATGCACTCTCAAACCGTGCTGGCTGAGACCGCTGAAACAATCCACTGCCTCTCGAAAGTTCATTGGGAAAACCTCCGGACGAAAATTTACCTGTGGGGTCCATTACCACCGCTCTTACAAGGCGATGATTTTAAGGAGTTTATCAATTCATCTGGTCAGGATGGTCAAGTGATAATTGTAGGCTCGCCTTCAGGGCTTTCAGCTGAAGAATGGGCTGAAATATTGAAACTAGCAAGTTCTGGATATTCCGTTGTCATTGGCGCGCTGAGCCCGGAGAACAAGATTGCGTGCCTAGCGCTCTCACGAGTTGGAACACCCATCGAATTGCATCCAGGGTATGGAAGCTGGATGGGGTGCCACCACTGGCTGCCTGAGACAGAATTGACCGAAGGCCTTTCAACTTCTGGAGGGTTGGCGAGTGAGTTATTCGCCGATATCCTGCCGCGCTATGTATTGGCTGAGCTTGGCGGAACTGTGTTTGCTGGAAGTATTCGCTGCTCAGAAAAACGGGAATTCCCTAAGGAAATTCTCTGGCTAAGCGACATCGAGCAGGTATCATTCGGGAAAGGCAAGTTGGTTTTTTGCCAATATCGGCTATTCGAACAGGCATATGCTCATCCGGTTGCATCTCGCTTGGCTTACAACTTGCTCAGACTGGCAGCCTATATATAAAGAATATCCCATCCTCCGGTCTATGATTTCTTTAAAATAACCAACCCATATTGAGACGGATGGACGAATGGCAATAATATTAAAGACGGAAGAATTAAATAATTTAGAAAATATGGCTTACCAGATTCGCAGGCTGGCGCTGGAAATGATCTGTCATGGGCAATGGGGACACCTGGGAGGTTCATTTTCGATGGCTGAAATCCTGGCTGTCTTATACTTTCACACCATGAATATCAAGCCAAATAACCCCTCCTGGGACCGGCGAGATCGATTAATCCTCTCCAAGGCGCATGGGTCACCTGCATTATATGCTACGCTGGCCTTGCGCGGGTTCTTCCCTGTAGAGAAACTGTATACTTACTGCGAACTGGAAGGCATCCTCGAAGGGCATACGGATATGAAAAGAACACCTGGACTGGAAAACTCAGGTGGGCCACTGGGAATGGGCCTATCGGTGGCAGCTGGGATCTGCCTGGGTTTGAAGCTGAAGGAAGAGCCCCGCGCCCGGGTTTTCTGTATCTTGGGTGATGGGGAGGTGAATGAAGGGAATATCTGGGAGGCGGCTATGGCCTCGTCCCATTATCATCTGGATAACCTCATTGCCATCGTCGATTACAACAAAGTAATGGCGAAGGGCATGGTCAGTGACCTGATGGGGATTGAACCGTTATCTGCCAAATGGTCAGCATTCGGCTGGGAAGTGATCGAAGTAGATGGGCATGATATCGAAGAACTGACCGATGCTTTGTATCGAGCACGCTGGATCAAGCCGCATGGAGCTCCCATTGTCATCATCGCTCATACGGTGAAAGGCAAGGGAATCGAAACCGCTGAGTTCAACTATAAATGGCATACCCATGCCCCCGATCCACAAACGACAGATGCCATGCTGCGCGAGCTGTCCCAGCGATATGGAAAACCTGTGGAAGGCTACAGCCGAATCAATGATCCGGTCAGGAAGGAAACCTTTTATGGCGGAGAATGAAATGGTAAGTAGGATTGAAATGCGAGATGCTTTTGGAAATGCCCTGATAAAGATCGGACAAAAATACCCGCAGGTAGTTGTCCTGGACGCAGATCTGAATACATCCTCCAAGACAGTTCTATTTAAAAAAGTGTTCCCCGACCGGTTTTTTCAGGTGGGCATCGCTGAACAAAACCTATTCGGAATTGCTGCGGGATTGGCTCTGACCGGCTTTATTCCATTTCCATCGACCTTTGCTGTTTTCGCCTCCCGCCGGGCGCTTGACCAGATTGCCATTTCGATTTGTTACCCGAAACTAAACGTCAAAATCCCGGGCTCTTACGTTGGTCTACCTACCAGCCGGGCTGGCGCATCACATAATTGCATTGAAGATATCTCCATCATGCGGGTCATCCCGAATATGCGCGTGGCAGATCCGGGAGATAACAACGACTTGCGCGCCATTATACAGACCGCCGTCGAAACTGATGGACCGGTCTACTTCAGGGTTACACGTTTGACCGTGGATGATATTTTTGGAGCAGACCATAAATTTGAATGGGGAAAGGGCAAATTATTGAAGCAAGGTAATGATGTAACGCTTTTTGGAACTGGGATGATGACATCACTGTGCTTAAGTGCAGCGGACCAGCTTGCGCGCAATGGAGTTGATGCTGAAGTCATTCATCTGGCATCCATTAAACCAATCGATCGGGAATTAATCATCGAATCAGTGAATCGAACCGGTTGCGCCGTCACAGCGGAGAACGCTTCGGTCATTGGCGGATTTGGAGGTGCGGTTCTCGAGGTGCTTGCTGAGAGTCATCCAGTACCGCTGCTGCGTATCGGTGTTCAGGATCGCTGGGTAGATAGCGGCGGTATCGATGAGCTTTTCACGTACCACAAAATGCAGCCCAGCGATATTGCATCCTCCGCTCGTCAGGTGATCGAGATGAAGCGTCCTTTTCAGATCTCAATGAGCGGGTGATATGGGCATACTGGAACACCCCGATCAATTCTTTTCTCAGTACATTTTGCTCAGTGGTATAGCCCATCTTGGTCATGAAAAGCAAGGGAATCCCGCTTTGCTTGGGAAGCGACTTGGAGTGTTAAATGGCTCATCATGGATCACGGCATGGAGTAATTACTTTGGGCGGTTGTATTTACCCGGTGTGCACCTTGTGAATATGGGCAACGAGGCTATCCAGTTGAATTTCATGTAGGCTTATGCCAATGGGGAACCTTACCCGCCCCAGGCCAACATTGACCGTTTTGTGCAATATGCCTTGCCAAGGTTTGCAGGATGTTCTCCAGCACTCCCTCCCGTCGCCATTCCTGGAAACGACGATGGCAGGTGGCCGGTGAAGGATATCGATCCGGTAAGTCTTGCCAGGCAGCACCAGTACGCAGCACCCACAAGATGCCGTCCAGTACCTCTCGATTGTTTATTCTCGGGCGTCCTTTCGCATCTGCCCGTGGTTCTCTCATTGGAATTAGCGGCTTCAGGATTGCCCATTGTTCTTCTGTCATATTCATAGGTCTCACTCCATCCAAGAGTATGGCCTATTTTAACCATTTTTGAGATGTGATCTAGTTAGTTACATCGAATTTGCACACTAATGTTGTGAAAGATAGAGGAGGTACTATCAGCGTAGTCGTTTTATCTTTAATTTCAAAACCTGGTAGCCTGATAGGAACCACCGTTTCTGGTCGTTCGAATGTATTAGCTGCCTTTGGATCCATACCAGCAAGCTGGTAAATATCAATAACTGTCTTAGGCGCCAGATCCTGCCAGATAATTTCTAAAGGCAAGTTCTCCGATAATCCTCGGTGGACAATATAGATGGTGCTTGTGCCAGAATCGGGATCGTAACAAGAGGAGACATCCAGGAGAGGCACTTCCCCAACCTGATCCGCGTGATAGACAGGTGATTTGACCAGTACATCAAGAGACTTCCCGTTCGTGAATTTTCTGAATAAGTTAAAAGGATAAAAAGTCGTCTGTTTTACCAATCCGGTCGGATTGGTTAAGATCGGAGCGATGACATTTACGATCTGTGCCAGACAGGCAATCTTTAATATGTCACATTTCCTAAGAAACACATTCATCCACTGTGCTACGACCAGGGCATCTTCCAGGTTATATTCTTCTTCTATCAAATGGGGAGCAGGTGTCCAGCCACCTTGCCAATTTTGGGCTTTATACCAGACATTCCACTCATCCCATGAGAGATATATATCGCGTTTTGACCGTAGCTTAGCTTTAACATACCGTAGAGCCGCAGCTAATATATCGACCTGTTGCTCAAGTTGAGAACTGATTGCTAAATATCGTGGAGTGTTATTCTCACGATTGCCCACATAACAATGTAAAGAAAGGTAATCTACGTATTCCCAACATGCTTCTAAAACATTGCGATCCCACTCGGGGAAAGTAGACATGCTCATGCTGGATGACCCGCAGAGGATAAGCTTGATGGATGGGTCTTGCCATTTCATCAACTTTGCGGCTTCGCGTGCTTTAATCCCATAGTCCAAAGCCTCCAGGTGACCGATTTGCCAGATGCCGTCCATTTCATTTCCCAGGCACCAATACTTTACATCATGAGGTTGGCGAAAACCATGTGAAATTCGTAAATCAGCAAGATAGCTGCCAGCCGGAGCGTTGCAATATTCAACTAGGCTTGCAGCTTCTTCGATACTTCCTGTGCCTAAATTTGTCCCCAACATTGGTAAAGTATTAATTTCCCGGCAAAATTGGATGAACTCATTTACCCCAAACTGGTTCGTTTCGATGGATTGCCAGGCTAATTCGCGCCGTCTGGGGCGTTGTTTACGATCCCCAACTCCATCCATCCAATGATATCCGCTGAGGAAATTACCACCAGGATACCGGATGATACTGAAGTTTAATTCCTTCAAGGCTGAGATGACATCAGTTCGGAACCCATTTTGGTCAGCCAGAGGTGAGGAAGGATCGTAGATACCTTCATAAATACAACGCCCCAGGTGTTCTGCGAAACCACCAAATAATAACGGGGGGATATCACTAATGATACGATTCGTGTCGATGTATAGTCTAGCGTGGTTTTTCATCTCTCGCTCTCTCTTAGCCAATTTGCCAGGTTTCATTTTCAACAAGTTCTAATTTATTACCGGAGGCAGAACGTACGCCTGCGTCAAGGATCGCCATAGCATGTAAATTATTCTCTAGGTTGAGAGTCGGACGTAATGCCTCACCAGTTTCCAAGTGATGTATGAATTCTTCAGCTATATCTTCCCGTCCCTTTGGTAATGGATCAGGAGTAATGGACGTATACTGACCATGTCCTCGGCTTATTCGTACTAGTTCTTGCGCGTATTCAGATACCCTCGTTCCAGTGGTTCCATAAACAATCGGTCCGCCTGGCACCCCATAGTCCCATTGTGTCCAGGAACCTTCAAATAATACCATCGCCTTGGGGAAGCGAACCAGCATGGCAGCATCATCATTAGCATCGCCCCATTGGCTATCTAATCTCACTTTTAGATATTTTACTAGAACATAAGTATGTAAGCAAGGAATGTGGGAGTCCATATAAGGCTATCTCCTGGAATTGGGAGCTGGATCGGCTGTTATCATTGGATACCCGGCAGCAGGTTATTCAAAGGACTACCAGTTGGTGGTATCGCAGGTGAAGCTCATTTTGATGTCCTCCCTCATTACGTTTTGGACGAGATGGGGGAAAAAGTATTAAGCGGCTCTTTCAGGACCACCTGGAACCGTGATCAGCAGAAAGACGTCCTGTGGTATAGCGACGTTGAATCGATCGCGATAAGCACCGACAGAATAATCTTCTGCCAGCAGCTAATATTAAACCAAAATCCGGACCATCCAGTTGCCCTGCAACTTACAAACAACCTGTTACAAATGATGGTAGAGAATGGCGTGGGGAGACATGGAACCTAATCGGAGTATAGAAGAGATTAACCATCGGGTGCCACGTTTTTTTATCTAGCAGCTCCAGTCCGGCACCATTCTCCTGGCAAGTGATGGCGCAGGTATTATTCTGAACAGCGATCACCAATATCCTCCAAGGTAACTAACAGGACGCTATCGGCCGGGCTATAAAACTGGTAATC
>Ga0153916_10000547_pt1 | contig 25472 bp, 22 predicted proteins | sample Opewatmetagenome_FD_109642 | JGI IMG/M metagenome (GOLD analysis project Ga0153916, IMG submission 109642) | Freshwater wetland microbial communities from Ohio, USA - Open water 3 Core 3 Depth 4 metaG | ecosystem: Environmental > Aquatic > Freshwater > Wetlands | place: USA: Ohio, Lake Erie...
CTCCCTCCGTACAATTCCACCACTTCCTTGGCGATCGCCAGACCCAGCCCGACACTCCCGGGCGTCGATTCGGACGCCAATTTCACCTGGACGAACTTGTCGAAGATGTCCTCGAGGTGTTCACGGGCGACCCCGTGCCCCGTGTCCTGGATATCGACGCGGAGCGACTGCCCTTCCCGGCAGACGCGCACTACGACACGCCCACCCGCATCCGTGTACTTGAGCGCGTTGGAGAGGAGGTTGGTCACTACCGACGTCATCAGCTGTTCATCCGCCAGGAGACGCGGCAGGCCGTCCCGGAGTTCGGGAAGCAGCGTAACCCCCTTTTCGTTGAACTGCACCTGAAGCGCCCGCACACACGTCTCGATCACCCCACGCAGGTCGAGCTCTTCGTTCTTCAGCTGCAGCTTGCCGGACTCCAGCTTGGAAAGCTGCAGCAGTTCGCGGGCAAGCTTCGTCAGCCGGGAACAGTCCCCTTTTGCGGAATCGATCAGCTCTTTCTGCCGGTCGTTCAGCGGTCCCAGGATGCCGCGGCTCAGAATGTCGACGCTCATGTTGATGGAGGTGACCGGTGTCCTGAACTCATGCGACAGGCTGGCGATGAAGTCTGATTTCATGCGGTCCAGCTCCTTGAACTGCGTGACGTCCTGCAGCACCATCAGGACCCCGTACAGCCCCCCCTCGGCGTCATAGAGGATGGTCAGTTTCGGCCGGTAGTACAGGTCCTTCTCCCCCCGCTCGAATTGAAGAACCTGAACTTTGTGCTCCTGCGCCGCGGCACGGCCCGCCATGGTATCCTCCAGAAGGCTGAGGAGGCGCCGGTCGTGAAGGACGCTGCCCACCGGCTGGCCAATCGCGGCGAACTCGTCGGTCCCCGACAGATCCGCCAGCACCCTGTTCAAGTGCAGCACCTGCATCTCCGCGTCGATCACCACAAGTCCGTCGGAGATGCTGTCGACAATTGCTTCCGATTTCCGCTTCTCCGCGATGATCCGCTCGATGTTCATCTGTTCATACTGCCTGAGCCGCTCGGTCATCTTGTTGAACTCGCGGCTCAGCTGGCCGATCTCGTCATCGGACAGAACATCGATTTTCAGGTCCAGCTTCCCTTTCCCGATCTGCCGCACGGTCTCCGTCAGGCGCTCCGCCGGCGTGACGACCACCTTCGTGAGCCACGCGGTCGCAAGGATGCTCAGCACCAGCGCGATAATCGAGGCGACCATCGTGCCGAACGCCGTCTGGTTCGACAGGGAATGAACCTTGGATTCCGCGTTGTACATCGCTCCCTGGTTGACGCCAAAGAGCTGGAAGCAGAGATCACGCAAATGGTCGGATGTGTGGCGAACTTCGTCGTAGAAGAATTGCTTTGCTTCCCGCAGCGCTCCCTGCCTCATCATCGCGTTCATCCGATCGCCCTGAAAAGCATAGCGCTGGTAGGAAGCCTGGATGGAATCCCGAAGGGAATCTTCCATGGAGGCGGAGCGTACGGCTTCCAGGTACCAGTGGATGAACATCTCTTTGCTTTCTGCAAAGGCACGGCCCACCGATGAATCCGGCGCTTCCGTGGCAAGCAGAAGAGCGTTGTCCCCCCGCTCCAGCGTTCTCACCATGTTCTCCGCGGCCTGAACACTCCGGTAGTTATCCCGGACGAGAGTGGCAACCGTCGTTCCCAGGCTGTAGAAATTGTAGATCGACCAGAAGGCGGCAACGAGGTTCAGAAGGACCAGGCCGATGAAGGTGAAGATGATTTTCGCGCGAATCGTCTGAATCACAGCAGCACCCCGACGAAGGGACCGTGCATGAGGCAGGAGTACCGGAGGACGTGGTCAGACAGGGACCACGTCTGGTACCGCACGCGGTACCCCAGAGCCAGGCTTCCAAACAGGGGGAACCGTGTGAGCAGGAGTGTCGCATCGCCGATCAACGCGCCCGAGAACCCGTACACGGGACGAAACGCCGCAAAGCCGAGCTGCGCGATTGCACCCCCCCCCACAGAAAAATGGGCACCGCTTCCCGCTTTGCGGTACCGCAAGCCCACGCCAAGACCGATACTCCCCACATTAAATTCGGATTGCATTCCCCCGCCCCCCGACCGCGTGTAGTCCGCCCCCACGAGCAGCGGCAGAGACAAGCCGCTGCGAGGGGCGCCGGTCAGGGCGACGTCGAGGCTGTACAGGGCGTTCAACGACACGGTGCTTTGTGAGCCTGGGACTGTGGAGTACCGTCCGTAGGAAAACTGCACGTCAAGGTTCTCAAGATGAAGGCCGATTGCCGGCACGACGATCCTGTAGTCGAGCGGTGTCGGACTCGTGTTCGAAGGGAGTGGAGAAAAGGACTTCCAGAGGACCCCGGCGCTGAGATACCGCTCACCCGGCGGGCGGGATCCTTCCTGCTCATAGTATTGCGCATGCCCGGCAACCGGGACGGTGACTGCCGCCAGTGCCGCGCACGCCAGGAGACGCGCACAATGCCTCCCTCGCCTCCTCATTGGATTCCCCCTGCCGGGCGTTGAAGGCGCAGGGTTTTCACTTTCTTTCCCTCCACCTGTTCTACCGTAGCGTGCCACGTGCCAAGGTTCACCGTAGCGCCACGTTCCGGCACGCGGCCGAGAAGATGGATGATATACCCTCCCACAGTCACGACATCGCGGGTATCGGGATCAATCCCGAACATGCTGCTGAAGTCATGCAGCGCCATGGCGCCGTCCACCAGGAATTCCTGGTCGCTCACTTTATGGAAGGGGGCAGCTTCTTCGTCGAACTCGTCCCGGATCTCCCCCACGACTTCCTCAAGAACGTTCTCCAGCGTGACCAGACCGGCGGTTCCTCCATACTCGTCCACGGCCATGGCCATCAGGACACGCTTCGCCAGAAATGTCGTCAGGATCCTCTCAAGGGGCATTGACTCCGGGACGAAGAGCATTTCCCGCTTGATTGCCAGAAGTTCCGCGCCGGCACCCTGCCGGCCTTTCAGCCGGAAAAGGTCCTTCAGGTGGATCATGCCGACCACATTGTCGACATCCCGTTCGCAGAGAGGATACCGGGTGAACTGGTTCTCCAGTGCTGTTGCGATATTCTCTTCGAGGGTACGCTCGGTGGAAAGGAAGACAACGCCGGTCCTCGGCACCATCACTTCGCGTACGGTTCGGTCATGGAGCTCCATCGCCCTGAGCGAAATGGCCTTCCCGAGCCCGCTGAGGATCTTTCCGCGGGAGAGAACTATGCGGAGTTCTTCCTCTGACTGGACTCCTTCGGCCTCCAGGTGTGGCTGAATCCCCAGCAGGCGGAGGAACCCTTTCGCACTTGCGTTCAGGAGCCATATGAACGGGCGCAAGACGCGGGTGAAGAGGTGAAGCGGTCGCGCGACAAAAAGGGCGGACCTACGCGGGTATTGAATCGCGTACCACTTCGGCGCCTGTTCCCCCAGGACAATGTGGAGGTACGTAATGATGGAAAACGCCACGGCAAACGCGATGGTGTGGAGGAGCGCCGATTCCGTCACCCCCAGAGGTGCAAGAAGGGGGATGATCAGCTCGGCAACGAACGGCTCACCCAGCCATCCGAGACCCAGGCTGGTCATCGTGATTCCCAGCTGGCAGGCGGAAAGGTACAGGTCAAGGTGGCTGGTAACATGCTGTGCAATTTTGACCCGGCGCGTCCCCTTCCCGCTCAACAACTCGAGCTGCGTCCCCCGTACCTTGACGATGGCAAATTCCGCCGCGACGAAGAAGCCGTTGAGCAGGACCAGCGCAACCACGCCGGCCGCTCGAACAATGAGTGAGAAGAAGTCCATGCCACCTAAAATGTACACGAAACACGCAGGGAAAGCAAGGAATGCCAGGGGAAGCCGCAGGGGGGCAACTCAGCTGAAGGGATCGGCGAAGAAAATGACGAGGAAGACCGCCAGGACCGCGAATTCCAGCGCATAGCGGATGCGCGGCGACCCGCGTTTCACCCGGCTCCACGCGAAGGCCAGCACGTACATAAGAAGAAGGAGGGTGGAGGTTGCGATCAGAGCTTCGCCGTAATCGAAGCTCCCCCGCACACGCTCGGCGAAACAGAAGGATCCGAACTTGCCGTAGATCAGAACGAGATGCGTGACGTACACAATGAGTGATTCCCGCCCGAACAGTGCCACGACGGAACCGGACGACACCCCGCGATGCTTCTCGTAGACGAACATCACCACGGTGAGGGCCATGACAAGCCCGAGGCGAAACAGCACGAAGCTCGGGCTGGTCTTCCAGTAGTCGTATGCGGGGTACAGGCACGCTGCGACCGGTTCCATCGCAAACGAAACGAGGACCGCCGCCAGGGCACCCCACCCGAGGAGGCTCCTGAAGCGGTCTGTGGCATCTCCCGCTTCGGCCTCAGCCTGCCGGTCTCTCGCCCGGTTGAGGAGATGTCCGGCCACGGCACCGGCAAGCAGAAACACAGACCAGGGGAAAAGGGGGAAGAGGGATCCATGCATGCTGTTGAGATACGCTGCAAGCGGTAGAGGCAAGGCGGTTGCCCAGTCAACGTTCCACACCAGCGGGGTCGCCAGGGCAACGAGAACCGCCACAATCGCCGCTGCACGATAGGTGCGCTCCTCCGTGCGGAAGACGGAGAGCATCACCTGCAGAAAGAGAAGGGTCACGGCGATGCAGTGCAGGACGTCGACCTGAAAGAAGTTGACCCATGCTTCCGCCCCCACTTCATAGAGGAGATGGTGGAAATTGAAACGGGGAATGTGAAGCAGGTAGCCGATCGCCAGGATCGAGAGCAGGCGGCCCACCTGCCGAAACAGGGCTGGTCCGCACACGAGATAGTCCTTCAGCTTGCGCCGCGTGGTGACCGCATACGCCATCCCCGACGCGAAGAGGAACGCGGGAGCGACAAGACCATTCATGAATGTCAGCACCGGAAAGACGGCCCCGCTCCACAGGCTTTGGAGGAGGGTGGCATTCAGAACGTGGGTCTCAACCATGACGATCACCGCCCAGCCCCGGAGGAGATCGATGGATTGTATCCGCTGCGACGGGCGGGTCATCGGTCAGGGACTCCTGCGGACGTTCGAGGGCAGCAGAGTCGATTGAAAGAGGTGTTCGAAGGGATGATCCAGCCTTCGGCCGTCGCACGACGGCCGCGGGGGGAATGTGTCCGGGTGTTGTTCCATGGAGCGAGAAAGCCCGTGCGCGGCACGCACGGAGGGGAAGAGAGGGCTTCCTATTCGCCGATCTTGTCGCGCAGGATTTTCTCGAGTTCGTCGAGATCAACAGGCTTGGTCACGTAGGCCGCCCCGCCGATTTCCTTACCGAATTTCTTCGCGTAGTAGTCGTCCACTGCGGTGAGAAACACAAATGGAATGGAAGTGAACTCCTTTTCTTTCTTCAACTCCTGAAAGAGCTCAAAGCCGTTTGTCCCCGGCATGACAAGGTCCGACACGATGATGCAGGGCCTCATATCGTGCACAGCCTTTATGGCCGCTTCCGCCCCCTCGACGGCCTGGACATTGAACCCGCGGTCAAGGAGCCCTGCACGCGTGGCGTTCAGGATAGCCGGTTCGTCATCCACCAGCAAAACGATCTTCTCTCTAGGCATTTTCCGTCCCGACGTGGTCTTCTTCTTCATGTGGGTAATATCCCGATTTGGGTTCTGAAAAGCAACTGCGCCGGATATTCCTCCCGCGGCATCACGCGCGAGCGAGCGCAGCGCCAGGATGGCAGCCCGCTCGCCGCTCGTGACAGCCCCCTCGATTGTTGCAGGATAGCCGGTGGCCGTCCAGTCCCCCGCAAGAAAGACGTTCCTGATCGGCAGCTCCGGCCCAGGGCGCAGGGGCTCAATGTCCGGGGTGAGGGAAACCGTCGCATGCCTCTCCCGGATAACAACGCCGCGGATGAGGTGCTCCGCAGCACTCCCATAGACGGCACCGAGATCATCGCACGCAATCCGGACCAGTTCTTCGTTGCTGAGAGAAGCGTACGCATGCGCCGCGCTGATGGTCGCCGACAGATGTCCCCCCTTCCCGGTCAGGACGATCCGCCGCCTGTTGCACACCCACTGAATTCGCCGGCCGATGAACCCTACCATCAGCTGGGGCACAAAGTCACTCTCAAACCAGAGATGGAGGGAGACGATCGGCGAATGGGCGTACGCCGAAGAGTGCAGAAACTGCGTTCGGCCGCACAAAGCATCCCGCAGCAATGCCTCCGCCCTTGCCGGGGGAACCGCAAGAATGACGGCCCCACACTGATGAAGTGCCCCGTCCCGTGTCCGGACTCCGGTCACCCCGTTCTCATCCCCGACAAGCGACACAACGTCTGCCCGGGAACGGACATCTCCGCCGTGCCGCCGGATGTAGTCGGACGCAGGATCGGCGAAGAGTTCCGAGAGGCCCACGGTCGGGATCGCCATCGCCGCATTTCGCCACCCCCCGAAGAAGGCCGTTCTCATCGACCGGAGGAAGAGAAGGGCTGATGCCGCCTCCGGTCTCTCGTTCATGATCGAGAAGGCGAGTGGTTCCCAGAACGATCGGATAATCTCCTCCGGCTGCCTCTGCGCAGCAAGCCAGTCCCGGACACTCATCCCCGCAACCTCCGTTTTCACTCCACTCCGGAGGGCTGCCCCTGCCCGCAGCAGGGCTCGCAGGTCTGCACCGGAGAAGAGCGGGGACCGCAGGGCGCCCACGAGGAAGTGGAAAGGGGCCGCGAGCCTCGGAAGCCGCAGCGTCTGGAAGCCTTTGACCGGATGATGAAGCAGGAGCTCGGGCCGCCGTGGAATGAACAGCCGGTCCACCGTCCCGATGGTCCGGAGCAGCTCCAGCGTCCTGGTGTTGCCGACGATCAGGAGATGCTGACCGTTATCAATCACTTCCCCGGTTTCTCTGTCGCGGAACGAATAGGCCCGCCCGCCCAGGAAGGGCTTCTGTTCAAAGAGGAGGAGTGGGGTGTTGCCTGTTGAGAGCGTCACGCCGGCAGCCAGACCGCTCAGGCCACCGCCGACAATCACCACAGGCTTCACGCGACATCCCTGGCAGGGTGGTCGAAGGTCCAACGGCGTGCGCGCCACGTGTACTTCAGCCGGTGGCTCAGCCAGTACCGCAACGCAATCAGGAGCTTGAGGAGGCGGGAAATGGAAATTCGTCGCTCAAACACGTTGTAATCGCATCGTTCAATCCGGCGCAAAATGTGGGCGTAGACAGACCACATGACGCGCGCCGCGAGGAAGTAGTACTTGTCTTCATCTTTGAGCGCATCGCGCGCCGCGTCGAAGTAGTGCCGGGCCCGGTCGCACTCAAAGCGCATCAGTTCCACAAACTGCGGAGTATACCGGCACCGGAGGATATCCGCCTCCGTGCAACCGAACCGCTCAAGGTCTTCCAGGGGGAGGTAGATCCGTCCCCTGCGGCTGTCCTCCTTGACGTCGCGGATGATGTTCGTCAGCTGGAGTGCTATGCCAAGGTTGACCGCGTACTCACGGGTCGATTCGTTCCGGTATCCAAAGATCTGGCGGCACATCAACCCCACGGAGGAAGCCACGAGATAACAATACTCCCGCAGCTCTTCAAAAGTCGTGTATCGCGTCTTCCCCAGGTCCATCTCCATCCCCCGGATCAGCTCATAGAAATGCTCCACGGGGATATTGAACCGGCGGGCCGTCATGCTGAGCTGGTTCAGCAGGGGAAACGATGAGGCGCCGCGCAACGCACGGCCGAGCTCCATGCGCCACCGGCGCAGAAGAGCTACCCTCCGGTTCGTTTCCGGCCCCTCATCCACAATGTCGTCCGTGTAGCGGCAGAAGGCGTACACCGCATGGACTGCCTCGCGCTTGTCCCTGGGAAGCAGCGAGAAGGAATAGGCGAAATTTGTGCTGCTGGTTTTCGTCATGCTTGTGGCAAGCGCGGTCATGGGTTCCTACGGAATGCTGTCTTCACGAGCACAAAGGCCCTCTCCGGTACCGTAAGCGCAGGGCGACGGGTCAGCACATCGTAGTTCCCGCGCCGGATCCTGTCCAGGATGGCGATCCCTCCTGCAAGTGTGAGTCTCAGTTCAAAACGGAGCCTGTTGGAGGCAATCTCCGCGAGCGGTTTGCCCGCGTCGAACAGCTGCCGCGTCCGCTCCACCTGGAACCGGATGAGCGAGGCAAATCGCGTGTCCGCCTTGAATGCAAAGAGATCCTCTTCAGTATAGCCAAATCGATCAAGATCTTCAAGCGGGAGATAGACACGCCCTTTCCGGAGGTCCACGGCGACGTCCTGCCAGAAATTCGTAAGCTGCAACGCGGTGCAGAGTGCGTCCGACAGAGGAATGGTGCGCTCGCTGGCCTCTTCGAACAGATACAGGATAAGCCGGCCGATCGGGTTGGCTGAACAGGAACAATACTGGAGCAGGTCGCGATAGGTTCTGTAGCGCTTGGTCGTAACATCCATACGAAACGCCGCCAGCAGGTCATGCAGGGGTTGTTGGGGAATCGCATGGCGGTGAACGGTCTCCGCGAGTGCGATGAAAACAGGGTCACTCGCCGACCCGCGATAGCACGCATCGAGTTTTGCCTCCCACCCATCGAGACGCCTGAGCCGTTCTGCCGGGGGGAGATCCCCCTCGTCCGCAAAATCGTCAGCGGCACGCGCGAACGCATAGATGGCCGCAACAAAGGGGCGCTTCGCGCGCGGAAGGAAAACAGATGCAACTGGGAAATTCTCGTAGTGCCGCCGCGCGATTGCCTCGCAGTACCGAAACGCCTCACGGATATTCGCGGACTCTTGCATTGTCGAAGGTGCGGCACTGGCGGAAAGGTATCCATTCGCACGCGGATTAGCAACGGTAGCTTGCTCTTCAGGCCCGTTTTGGGTATATTTTCACGTTGCTGCATATTTGGCGGGATAGCTCAGTCGGTAGAGCAATGGAATCATAATCCATGTGTCGGGGGTTCGAGTCCCTCTCCCGCTACACCTGGTTCAGGTGCTCTCCCCTCTCTGGCGACGGGCATTTGCGGGGGCAGGCCTATGAGCATGCTTTCATCTCGAACGTTGCTTGCGCGGTTCCAAGAGTATTGCCGCCGACGGCATCTGGTTGGGGAACACGCCAAGATCATCGTCGCCGTGAGCGGCGGCATCGACTCGACAGTTCTGCTGGATATTCTCGCCCGGCAGGGGGACCCCCTCGGACTCAGCCTCATCGTCGCCCATTTCAACCACCAGTTGCGGGGCGGCGAGTCCGATGCGGACGAGGAGTTTGTGGCGACTCGCGCGAAAGAGTACGGCCTGGAGCTGTACGTCGAGCGCGCACCGACCGCCCAGATTGCGCAGCATGCGAAGCGGGGCATTCAGGAAACCGCGCGCGATCTCCGCTATGAGTTCTTCCAGAAATTGCTGGTCTCCAGCGGATTCGATCGGATCGCCACGGCCCACAATGCCGATGACAATGCGGAGACGGTTCTGCTGAACCTCCTCCGCGGCGCTGGGGTGCAGGGACTGGCGGGCATCCCGGTCTATCGATCCGACACCAAGATCATCCGTCCATTGCTCTTTGCCCGCCGTCAGGAGATCAGTGCGTACGCGGACGCCGAGCGGATTCCGTATCGCAACGACCTGTCAAATGAGAAGGACTACTACACCCGGAACTTCATCCGGATGCGGATCCTCCCCCTGATCAAGGACCAGGTCAATCCGGGGATTGTGCAGACGCTGCATCGCACGGCAGAGCTCTTCCGTGAGCTTGAAGTCTACCTTTCCGTCAATGCCCGGCAGGCGCTTGACCTCGTCGTGCTCCACCGCACGGAGGATGCACTGTCTCTCTCGATCCCGCGATTGCACAGCCACCCCGTCCTGCTGCAGCAGCACGTGGTAATGCTTGCCGGGGAGAGCTGCACCGGGCATCGTATGGAATACGACACTGTGAACGCGGTCCTGGACCTAACGGAGAGCGAAACGGGTTCCTCCGTTGTGCTCTCGGGGGGCACCATGGCATACCGGGATCGCGACAGCCTGGTCTTCCGTAAAGCCGAGCCGGAACCAGAATTCCGCATTGTGATCAGACAGAACAGCTCCTACGAGTTCGATGCCTTCTCTTTCTCCTCGCAGCTTCTTGATCACAGCGGGGATGCGCTCGAACAGAACGGCGGTGCTGAGTACGTCGATGCCGATCGGGTCAAGGCCACCGACCTGATTCTCCGAACATGGAAAGATGGTGACGCATTCATGCCGCTCGGCATGACCGGCATGAAGAAGATCAGCGACTATTTCATCGACGCAAAAGTCCCTGTGTACGAGAAGCACGCATATCCCGTGCTGGAGACAAAAGACGGGGCGGTCGTCTGGCTCTGCGGCCAGCGCATCGATGAACGCTTCAAGGTGACGGCTGACACCAGGCATGTCCTGAAACTCCACTTCTCACGTACCAGAGACAAGGCGCATGGCGAAGGACATCAAAGTTAACGGCGACCGGTTTACGCTCATGATCGGCGAGCGGCGGCTGCGCGACCGGATCCGGCAGCTGGCACGTCAGATCAGCAGGGACTACCGCCGGAGAGTTCCGGTGTTCATTGGCGTTCTCAACGGCTCCTTCATTTTTTTTGCCGACCTCATCAGGGAAGTCACGATTGACTGCGAGGTGGATTTCTTAAAGCTCTCGAGCTACGGCGACGCGAAGATCAGCTCGGGCAATGTCCGGTTGCTCAAGGACCTTAATTGCCAGGTGACCGGGCGTGACATCATCATCGTGGAGGACATCGTGGACTCGGGCCTCTCCATGGAGTACATCCGAAATCTGATCCTCCAGCAGAACCCGGCGTCGTTCAAAGTTGTCACACTTCTGTACAAGAAAGACTCGGTGAAATCGGCGATCACTATCGACTATGTGGGATTCAGCATCCCCAGCGATTTTGTCATCGGATACGGGCTCGATTATGCGCAGCGAGAACGTAACCTGAAGGCGATCTATCGATTGGCGCCTCCCAGAAAGCCTGTATCGGCAGGCGGAACCTACAAAAGTTGATGGAGAAACAGACGACAGCATGAACGATCCGAACAGCAAGAGAAACTACCAGCGCCGGACCAAAGGAAACCGCCAGAACCAGCAGTTCCGTCCGGACGACGACTTCAACTGGAACAAGGTCCTCAAGGTCGTCCTGAGCTGGTCGGCCATCATCTTGATGGTCTTCGTGGTGATGACTCTCTTCAAGGGCACCGAACCGACCGAGGTAGAGGTCCCCTACACCGAGTACGAGAAATTGCTCCAGGAGAATGTCATCGCCCGCGCGACAATCAAGAAGTCGGAACTCACCAACTACGACTTTCACGGGGAATTGAAGACGGAACACACCGCAGTGGTCGGGGGAAAAGAGCAGAAGTTCACGCGATTCGTCCTGACCCTGCCCTTCATCGACAGCAGCGTTGTCAAAGAATGGACCGAGCGGGGCATTCAGTTCACCATCCAGAAGGAGGACAACACCTGGGTCAACGCGCTCGTCACGGCGCTTCCGTGGATTCTCATCCTCGGGGTGTGGCTCTTCATCATGCGCCGCATGCAGGGGGCGGGTCCCCGCGGCATTTTCTCGTTCGGCAAGAGCAGGGCGAAGATGCTCAACGAGGGTGCGCCGCGCGTTACGTTCGTGGACGTGGCAGGCGCCGACGAAGCGAAGTCGGAGCTGATGGAGATCATCGAGTTCCTCAAGGAACCCACCAAGTTCCAGAAGCTGGGGGGAAAGATCCCCAAGGGGGTGATCCTGCTCGGGCCTCCCGGAACAGGGAAAACCCTGCTGGCGCGCGCCGTCGCGGGTGAGGCTGCAGTTCCGTTCTTCTCCATTTCTGGGGCTGATTTCGTCGAAATGTTTGTCGGCGTCGGTGCAAGCCGCGTCCGCGACCTTTTTGAACAGGGGAAGAAGAGCGCCCCATGCATCATCTTTATCGATGAAATCGACGCCGTCGGTCGCCACCGCGGCGCCGGGCTCGGCGGCGGGCATGACGAGCGCGAACAGACTCTCAATCAGCTGCTGGTCGAAATGGATGGCTTCGAACAGAACAGCGGTGTGATAATCATCGCCGCGACGAACCGGCCGGATGTGCTCGACCCCGCCCTGATGCGCCCCGGCCGCTTCGACCGCCAGGTGGTCGTGGACAGACCCGACGTCAAGGGACGGGAGGGAATCCTCCGCGTCCACACGAAGACGATCCCCCTGGCAGACGATGTGCGGCTGGAAACCCTGGCAAAAGGAACACCCGGCCTCGCGGGCGCGGATCTCGCAAACCTCGTGAACGAGGCGGCGCTCCTGGCGGCACGACAGAATGCGAAGGCGGTCACCATGCACCATTTCGAGGAGTCGAAAGACAAGGTGATGATGGGCATGGAACGGAAGAGTCTGATCATTTCCGAGAAGGAGAAGAAGATCACTTCCTACCACGAAATCGGTCACGTGCTCGTGGCCCGGATGCTCCCGGACGCGGACCCGGTGCATAAGGTCACCATCATCCCGCGCGGCAGAGCGCTGGGCCTCACGACCTATCTTCCGATCGACGAAAAGCACACCTACTCGAAAGCGTACCTTGAGGCGATGATCACCTATGCGCTCGGGGGGCGCGCCGCCGAGAAACTGATCTTCGGCGAACTGACCACAGGGGCAGGGAACGACATCGAACGCGCCACGGAGATTGCGCGCAAAATGGTCTGTGAATGGGGAATGAGCGAAAAGCTCGGCCCCCTGGCCTACGGTCAGCGGGAAGAAGAGATTTTCATCGGCCGCCAGATCACGCGCCACAAGAACTACAGCGAAGAGACGGCGGTCACCATCGACGACGAGATCAAGAAGATCGTCACTTCCGGTGTGAAGCGCGCGGAAAAGATCCTCACCGACAACATGGACACACTGCACCGGCTTGCGGCTGCGCTGCTCGAGCGGGAGATTCTTGACGGGAGCGAAATCGACACCATCATCCGTGGTGAAGACCTCCCGCCCGTGGATCGCCCCCGCAACGGGGGGGACGACACCACGGGCAGCACCCAGGCTCCGGCACATGCACCGGAAGAGCGCCCGCCCAAGCAATGATGGAACTGCAGAGCGTTGAGCGGAGTTACGGAGCAGAGGTCGCACGGAAGCTAATCCACCTCTGCTCCCTGTCTATTCCCGTCATCTACTACTTCATCACACAGCGGGCCGCCCTCGCGATCCTCGTTCCTCTCACGCTGGTGCTCCTTATCGCAGAAGTGGCACGGCTGTATCACCCGCCGAGCGGGCGCCTGTATGAGCGGTTGTTCGGGTTCCTCCTGCGGCCGCACGAACTCATAGACCGGGGCAAGAACCTCACCGGCGCATCCTACGTGCTGATCTCCGCCACCATCGGCATCTGGACGATGCCGAAGGTGGTCTTCATCACCGCATTCGCAGTCATGATCGTGTCGGACACCTCTGCGGCCCTGATCGGGAGGAAATTCGGGCGGCACCGCTTCTTCGGGAAGACCATCGAGGGATCGACGGCGTTCCTCCTGAGCGCGCTTCTGGTTGTCATGATCGCACCAAAGGTGCAGCATCTCCCAGCCGAGTACCTTATCGGATTCATCAGTGCGGCAGCCGGCTGCCTCGTGGAAGCCGCCCCGTTGCCGGTTGACGACAACCTCTCCATCCCCTTCTCCGTCGGAGTGATCATGTGGGGACTGTACATTCTGTTTCTCCCACAGGTGAATGTCTTCGCGCTGGACAGCCTCCGGTAGAAGATGACAACGCTGCCTCCCCATCATGCGAAACGCGTCTATCTCTCCGGAGGGATGGAATATGCACCCAACGAGGGGCGCGATTGGCGATCCACGCTGCAGGAGTGGCTGGAACGGGAGTTGCGCTGCGAGGTCTTCAATCCGAATGCGGAGAGCGAGAAGTTTCTGGGGAGGGTCTTGCCGGGGATTGATTTCCGCCAGCTGAAGCTGGATAACCCTGAACGGTTCCGGGAAGTGGTGCAAGAGATCGTCGACCTGGACTGCCGCGAGATTGCCGAGAAGAGCGACTACGTCATCTGCTACTGGGACCGATCGGCGGCACAGGGCGCCGGCACCAAAGGCGAGATCACGATGGCACGATACTTCGGCAAGCCCGTCTATCTGGTGACATCCTTCCCCCTTCAGGAGATCCCGGGATGGGTCCTCGGGTGCACCTCACGGGTGTTCCCCGACTTCGAAACGCTGAGGGACTTCCTGCGCCAGTAGACTCCAGGCTCGTCTGCCTCACCCCCCCGCATGCTGGATGCTGAACCGGGTAACCCCGTGTGCTTCCATCATCCGCAGAACCCAGCCGGCCAGATCCGTCAGGGAGTCGCCGGTAATGTTCGTCCCGTGGAGCGGTTCAACATGCACGTCGCCGCGGTACTCAACACCACTCTCGAGGCTGCGTGCCGCCGCAGAGAGTTTCCCCCCGAGGGCATACATCGCAGACTGGTGCGTGGAGCACGAGACCGGGGGATTGCCCTCGCCATAGACGAAATAGCCGCCCGGAAGGATGGCCGGATTGATGAGTCCGTGCCAGTGCACAAGCGCCGCCCCGGCCCTCGACAGGCGGCGGGGAAAAGCTGATGCCGGTCTGAGTCGCGCCAGGACGCTGGCCACAAGCGCGTTCCCGACTGCGTGTGCAAGGATGGTTCGTGTATCGTAGGAGGGTTTGCAGTCAATCTGGGTGTTGCGGCTGTTCGGCGTTTCGAGCACCACTTGCCCTCTCCTGAGGCCCATCAGAACGAGATCCCTGCTGATGTCGACGTTGGCCTTGTCACAGCCGGACCGGGTCGTCAGGACCCAAACGTCCGGCACTGCCACCACAAGACGCTCCCCCGCGATGGAGAGCACAACCGCCACACCGTTCTCCCTTCTCCACCCGTCCGCCATGGACGCCGGCGGCATTCCATCCTGCAGTGCCGCCTCAGCGAGTGTCTGTGCCGGTTGGACCGCGACCGGCAACTGGCGCGCCAGGAATCCGTAGCTCATGCCGGAACGGTGGTCAAGGTAGGCCGCGGCAATGCGCTGATAGTATCTGTTCCGGAACTGAAGCGTCTCAAGAGAGGTATGGAACAGCATCAGGCCTGTCTCGGCCCATTTCCTGCCACTGCGGGCAAAGTCGCACGCGAAGGAGGCCTGCCCGTTGTGGAGCAGGTCCAGCGCCCCCTCACGGACCTCGAAGTCCGCGGAACGAGGGGGCACTACAGGAGCGGCCAGTTTCGGGACCAACACCGAGAGGACGGCAGCGTCGAAACCACCGCGAGAATCGATGCTGACGATCGCGCCGTTCATGGTACAGACGGTCCATTTCCCCTCGTCGACAAAGATCACCACCTGGATGAGGCTCCATGCCAATACGCGCACGACGCTGTTCAGCTGATCCTGTAGTCCGGTCAACCCGTCAGCCGGACAGGGGCCGTCGACTATTCCGACGATCGTCGCCGTTCGCAGGTTCGTCACATGGTCGACCGGCAGGTTCCCCGTGGTAAGGCTGCCGGGGGCGATCACCACAAGGCCTTCCCGCAGCCTTCGGCTGCCACCGCTTGTGAGGGCGTCGCTGTAGTCAAGGACCGTCACTCCGGCCTTGAGCAGTGCCCCATTCAGTCGCTCCGCGAAATGACGGACACGCGCCGACGGATCACCGTCGGGAAAGAACGTCACACGAAGCGCTCTGGCCATCTCATCCGTCGTCAGAGGGACGCTTCCCCTGATCCCGAGGATCGTCTTGACAGACTCCTCATGGATGTGCGAGAAGAGCCTGTCGGGCTGTGACTGCGTGTTGTTCATTTCGTCCTTTCCTCGCCCCGGAGCCGAAACACCCGAACAAGCCAATCGCCGAGCCGAGGGCTAAAAGCATTTGCCACTACGAGCAACTTGGGGCCGGGCCATGGAACAATGACCTCCGCCTTCCTCCGCCTGAGCGCCCGGAGCGTCGCCCGCGCAACGTACCGACTGGAAACCTTCGCGGAGATCCAGGGGACATCCAGCTGTGCGATCATGGGTGTGTCGACGCGGCCAGGCAGTATAGTCGTCGCGTACACCCCCGTCCCCCGGAGCTCCTGCCGGAGCACGTCCATGAATCCCGTGATCGCGAACTTCGACGAGACATACGGACCGTCAGGCGGCAGCCCCTTTTTCCCGTCAACGCTGCCCACGACGACGATGTGGCCACTCTTGCGTGAGAGCATGGACGGAAGGAGGCCGAGAATCAGCCGGACGGAGCCGTAGAAATTCACCGCCATGGATTCCTCATAATCCGCGAGCGCTGTCCCCGCAACCGGCTTGCGCACATAGACCCCGGCACTGCACACCAGAACGTCAATCTTCCCATGGCGAGCGAGGATCTCACCCACCACGCGGCGGGCCCCGGCGTCGTCCGTCACATCAAGCCGCACGCCATGAAACCGCCCGCCCCAACCACGGACAGCCTCTTCGAGATCGTGGAGCGAGCTCTGATTCCTCCCACTTCCGAATACGATTGTTCCCTCACGCGTGAGTCCCAGTGCGATGTCCCTGCCGATGCCACTCGTCGCTCCGGTGACCAGGGCAACTGCGTTCCGCAATTCTACCGTGCTCATGGCATTCTCCACTTACGAAGTCCCATCCGGATGAGCGGGAAACCAGACCATTTCGATGTGCGGAATGCCGTCCTCGTCGTACGGCTCACCCGTTGTCCGGAATCCCAGTTTGCCGTAGAACCGGACAAGATACTGTTGCGCAGAAATGCGCACGGCCTTCCCGGGGTATGTCAGCGCCGCCATTCGCAAGCCCTCCTGCATTGCCTGCTCTCCCAGCCCTTTCCCCCGAACCTCTCTTGCTGTGACAACCCTCCCAATCGAGGGTTCCGCGAACCTTCGGCCGGGCGCGACGATGCGGAGGTATGCCCGGAGCACGCCGCCGTCGTCCGCCCCCAACAGATGCAGTGCATCAGGATCCCGGCCGTCGGCGTCAAGATATGGACACTTCTGCTCGACCACGAAGACGGTCTGGCGGAGTGCGAGAATCGCGTACAGCTCATCGCGGCTCAGCTCCTCGAAGGTCCGCCAATGCCAATGGAGGCTGATCCTCTTCATCTGCCTTCACCGCGGCCGCCACTGGCGAGCCCTTTTCTAATCCCGGCAGCAGCATCAAAGATCTCCTCTTTCGGTATTCCGGCAGCCGCGTAGAGGGCGAAAATGTTTTCTGTCGGTGTTTCCGGCGGCACCGTATGCGACGCTGCGAGGATGTACCCGCCACCGTCTCCCGTCATAATTTCGAGAAGTTCTTCCGTCGCCCCGCGCACGGCACGCGGGGAGCCGTTCGGAAGGAGATCCACCGTGTCGACGCCCCCCATGAAGGCAAGGTTCCTCCCGAATTCCCGCTTGAGATCCCGGGCATCCATCCCGGGACAATCACACTGCACGGGGTTGAGAACATCGATCCCGATCTCGATCAGGTCAGGGATGATCGGGCGAACCGCCCCGCAGCAGTGGTACGCGACCCACACCCGATGCGCTTTCCCCACCTGCACAACCTGCCGGAGGTGCGGCTTGATCATCGCCCTCCAGATGGACGGGCTCATGATCATCGAGCGCTGCCCCGCGACATCGTCCCCCGTCCAGAGCCAATCCAGCGGGAACCGACGGCATGCTTCTTCCCCAAGCCTCACCCCAAACGCCGCGGCGCGATGAAGGAGATGCGCCGCAAGCGAGGGATCCTCCGCAAGGTCGAGGATCGCCTGTTCCATCCCGCGTAAACGGCAGATCATTTCGAACAGACAGGGAGAGATATCGCAGCCGACGAAGTAGCGCGGGGAGAGCGACGCCACCGTGGCCATGCGGGCGAGCAGTCCCTCGACCGACTCATACGGGAAGGAGTACGAGCGGACCGCAGCAGGCGCAGCATCCTGAAGGGGCGCACGGAGGATCTGATTGAACTCTCCCACCCGCACCCATTCGATTCCCCAGTCATCGGTGTGGGTGTCGCCCTCCATCGCGTGCGTAATCCCTTCCATCGCATGGTTATTCCCGACCCAGGTCTGGCGGACGTCATCTCCCAGGCAATCGGCAAGGCGGGAGGGAGGAACCTCTAGGAGGCTGGAGAGCCGCCGCACCGTCACCGGATGGAGCCACAGAAAGACCGGGATTCTGTCGACCGGCTCGCGCCGCAGCGCCGCATGCACCCGCTCTCTCGGAGTCATGGGTCCCTCCGCATGGTTCGTCATCTGCCAGAGAACCTGTCCATGAAGTCCCGTTCCTCTCGGGTAAGACTCGAGGGGCCGGCGGACTGGAGCTTTGCGAGGATGCGATCCAGTTCTTCCCGATTCACCTCGTGCAGCTTTTCCCGATCAATGGCTTTCCATCGTGCAACATCGGCTGAACCCGCAGCATGCGATGCCATCTGGGCATGAAATCGCGCGGCACGTGTATTCCGATCACGCCAGAGGAGGAAGAGATACCCGCCGGCAAAGCCGCCCAGGTGAGCAAAGTGGGCGATGTTGTCATCGGTCACTCCGAAGCCACCGAGAAGGGAGAGAGCGGTCATGCCCACCACCAGCCACCGGGCCTCGACCGGGAGGATCCCCCAGAGGAAAACCTGCTCCCGGGGCCAGTAGCGTGCGAAGGCGAGGAACACCCCGAACACCGCACCTGATGCTCCGATGATCGCGGTGAAGGGGGTCACAAAAGAAAAGAGCCCTCCGGCAATTCCGCTGATCCCATACAGGAGAAGAAAATCTCTGCCCCCGAGCTCCACCTCGAGCCTCGGTCCGAAGAAGTAGAGCCCCAGCATGTTGAAGAGGAGATGGAAGATGCCGCCGTGAAGAAACATGTAGGTTGCCAGCGTCCAGGGCCGGCTGAGGATGAGTGCCGGCACAAGCATCAGTTCTTGCTGCACTGCTGGCGCGGCCGTCGAGAGAAGGTACAGAATCACGTTGATGACGATCAGGCGCCAGACCCAGGGAGTCATGATTTTTCCCTTACCGGTGATACCGGCCGTATTCTCTTCGCGTGCCGGGATCTCTTACCCGCCCGGAGGGATGTCGTTCGCGCCTCCACCCGGGGCAGCTCAACAAAGAAGGTCGAGCCCTTTCCCTTCTCGCTCTCCACCCAGACCTTTCCCTTCATCATGCGCACGTAGTTCTTGACGATGTACAGACCGAGTCCTGTGGAGTGCTCCCCGCCCGTGGGTTGCGCGTCCAGCTTCACAAACCTGCCGAACAGTTTCCCCAGGTCCTCCACATCGATCCCCGGCCCGTGGTCCTCCACCGCCAGACGTACAGCGCCCTTCTCTACAGAAAGGCGCACCGTCACCTGCCTGCCCGCCGGGGAGTATTTGATCGCATTCGACACAAGGTTGTCGACGACCACGAGAACGGAATTGCGGTCGGCAAGAGCACGCAGGCCACCCGCAGGAGCGATCAGGCGGATGGCGATCTGTTTGGCCTGCGCCTGCTCGCGATAGAAACGAAGAACCGTCCGCGCCATAAGCGCCACGTCGATGGACTCCCGTTTGAATCTCGCACCACCGGTCTCCACACGGCGCGCTTCCAAAACGTCGATGACGATGTCCCGGATGTGGGCCGCAAGCTGCCGGAGATCCCCGATGTAGCGGCGCTCTGATGCGAGCGGCATTTTGCCCGCCTTTTCCTGGAGGAGTTCCAGGGAGAGCATGATGCTGGTCAGCGGACTCTTGATATCGTGTGCGGCGACGTACAGGAGCTCGCTGAGGCGCTCATTCGCTTTGTTCAGTTCCCTGTTCGCATTGATGATATCGTCGTTCAGCTTCCAGAGAGCCTGCTCGGCATGCACGCGTTCCGTCACATCCCGCTGAATCCCGATGTAGTACGCGACCTTCCCATCGGCATCGTTGATGGGGGACAGGTGCAGCTCATTATAAAAGAGAGAGCCGTCTTTCCGGAAGTTGCGAAGCACGACGTTGCAGCTGCTGCCGCTTTCCAAGCAGCTGCGCACATGGTGGAGGGCCGACTGGTCCGTGTCGGAGGAGTGGAGGAAACGACAGTTCCTGCCAAGAACTTCCTCCGCCGGGTACCCGGTGAGCCGCTCAAACGCCTTGTTCACGTAGATCAGGGGCATATCCGGCACAGAACAGTCCGCCACGGTGACGCCCTCATCAAGGCTCTCGAAGATGGCTTCAGCGAGACGCTTCGGGCGGGCCGCTTCCTGATCGTGTTTGCCCTCGAGTTCTGTCACGGTTGTTCCTTTTTGACGTCAAGCCAGTTCTGCCGGCGCGTCCTATCGTTGATAACACATGGCCTCAAGGCCATGGAGCCTGCGCAGAATGGCGAGCTGCCCGATGTGATACGACTCATGCTGCGCCAGAAACGCCATGCCGCCGAGCAGTGTCGGGTCATCCACGGGGAACTTCCCCGGAAGCTCCAGTTTCAATTCGCGTTCAGTCAGCTCGTCAAAGCGCCGCTCCAGGTGCGGAGCGATGACTTCCCATGCCCCGAGGATTTGCACAAGATGCGGCGGCGTACGGAGGAGATCCGCTTCGTTCTGGAACTCCTGAAACCGGTCCTTGAGAGGATCGTTCACCGCAAGGCCCAGAGACTCAGCCATGTAGAACCGCGCATCGAGAAGATGGACGGCGATGAACAGCATTGAGTTCGTCTTTGCGTCCATCTTTTTCCTTGCCAGAGCGTCGTCCACTCCTTCGAGGCAATGGTCAAAGAGCGCAGTGTTGAGCTGCAGAATTTCCCGCAGAGGGACCACCCAGGGATGCATACGTGTCAGCCTTGAGAGCCTGTGTCCGCGCCGTTTCCCGCGGGGGGGCTTCCCTCCCGCATTTCGGCAGCCTCGAGGAGCAGTTCGGCGATATCCCTCACCCGCACGTCCTCCACCCCTTTCGTTTTCAGGCCATCGCTCAGCATGGTCAGACAGAAGGGGCACTCCGTACCGATCACATCTGGCTTGAGAGAGAGCGCCTCCTCCGTGCGTTCCACGTTGATGCGCTTCCCCTCAGTCTCCTCCATCCACATCCGCCCCCCACCGGCACCGCAGCAGAAACTCTTGTCCTTCGTTCGTTTCATTTCGACCCGTTCGACACCCCTGACCGCATCAAGGATCGCGCGCGGGGCGCCGTACTCCCCTTCATACCGGCCGAGGTAGCAGGGGTCATGGAATGTCACGCGTGCGTCCATCCCGCGAGAGAGTTTCAGTCTTCCGGAAGCCACGAGTTCCCGGAGCAGCACCGAATGGTGAACAACCTCATAGGCACCTCCGAACTGCCGGTACTCCTTCCCGAGAGAGTGGAAACAGTGCGGGCAGGTTACCACAATCCGCTTGAACTGGTACTTTGCGAGCGTCGCGATGTTCTCACCGATCAGCATCTGGGCAAGGTATTCGTTCCCCATCCGTCGGGCGGCGTCGCCGTTGCACTTTTCTTCCGTGCCTAGAATCGCGAAGTCCACGCCGGCCAGCTTCAGCAGCCGCGCGAATGCCTGCGACACCTTCCGATACCGGGCATCGTACGCCCCCGCGCACCCAACCCAGAAGAGAACATCCGTCTTCCGCACCTCCGCCAGACGCGGGATGTCCAACCCTTCAGCCCAGTCCGCACGCGTTGCATGACCGAACGCCCAGGGGGTGAAGTTCCTCTCAAGATTGGAGAATGTCGCCTTCAATTCCTCGGGGAACCGCGACTCATTCAAGACCAGGCCTCTGCGCAGCTCGACGATCGTTCCGACGTGCTCAATCATGACCGGGCATTCCTGGACACACGCCATACACGATGTGCAGGCCCACAATTCCCGCTCGGTAACGAAATTGTCGAGCAGCTGGTGGGCGAGAACGGAGTCCCGGTTTCCGTTCCCCGCCGCACGGATGAGCAGCGGGGCTTTCTCCATGGTTCGCGCGCGTGTGCTGACGATGATCTCCCGGGGGCTGAGCATTTTCCCCGTGCTGTTCGCGGGGCACGCGGCGGTGCAGCGCCCGCATTCCGTGCAGGAGAATCCGTCCAGCAGCTGTTTCCACGTGAGGTCGTCCACGTCGGTCGCGCCGTATTTCGTCAGCGTTTCATCTCCCAGATTGAGAGACGCAAGCGCACCGCGCGGCCCCAGATCCGAAAAGAAGACATTCGGTACGGACGTCAGTATGTGCAGGTGCTTGGAATACGGAAGGTAGTTCATGAAGCCAAGGACGACAAGCATGTGGGCCCAGAAGAACGCGTGATACCAGGGAACGGCCCCTTCCTGGGGAGGACCCTCAAAGAGCCGTGCCAGAGCGCCGGAGACGAACCGCACACTATCACCGCCACCGTGTCCGGCGACGATCCGCGCGGTGTTCTGGCCGAACATGGTGATCATGACAGCGAGGATGAGGCCGAGGATCAGAATTGCGTCCCACTTCGCGTGGCCGGAGACCTGGAGGCGTGTCGGGGGAGCAAGCAGCCGGCGGCCTATGGAAAACAGTACCGCTCCCGCAACAAGGACGCCCGCGAGTTCCTCCGCGAACACCAGAAGGCCGTAGAGGGGTCCAAGAAACGCGAACGAAAACCCGGGGATCATCCCCTCCCCGATCGATTCCGCCACCGAGGCAAGGAGGATGACGAACCCCCAGAATATCATCAGGTGGAGAATGCCCGCGAGCGGCTCGCGCAGCAGCTTGGTCTGCCCGAACGCGATCCCGAGGACATTCTTCAGCCTTTGGCCTCTGTCGTCTGAGCGGCTCACCGGTTTTCCGATGCACAGATAGTGCACCAGCCGACGGACGTTGTAGGCGAACAGGACAAACGCCGCCAGGAGAAGGAGGGCAAAAAGGATGGATTCAAACGTCATGGAGCGATCCACTCATGGAGGGAGGAGAGAAACGTTTGTTCACGCCGTCGTCCGCATCTGTCCCTCAAGCACTGTTACGGCTCTACCTCCGATGCGCAGCGACACCACCCGTGTCCCCTGCACGGTGAGTTCGATCATCACCCGTCCTCTTCTGCCGATGACGTCTCCCTGCTCACCCGTTATGCGGATAGTTTCTCCCTCGGGCTGGAGCTCACCCCGCTCGAACAGATAGACACCCAGAGGCCCGTTCGCGGAGCCCGTCACCGGGTCCTCATTGATCCCCAGGTTCGGGGCAAAGAACCGCGAATGCACCGCAGACGTCCGCTCAATGGTTTCCGTGGTAAAGGCACAGAGGCCGAGCAGGTTCCGGTTGGTCAGAAACTGCGCCATTGCAAAATGGTTCGGCTTCATCGAGAACATCGTGTGAAGCCTCCGGATCGGTACATAGAGGTAGCGGGCAACCACGATCGGCATCCGGTTTTCAAAGTCTTCGATGCCGATATTCAGGAGACGCATGACATCAAGCTTGTGCTGGCCGGCGCGGACAAACTCGGGAACCGTCAGGGAGAACAGAACGTCGATGCCCTGTGGACCTTTGTCCACGGCCACCGGAAGAATACCCGAGAGAGTTTCCAGCCTGAACGTATACGATCCATCACGTTCCATCCCGCGCAACCCGTCTTCGGCCAGAGCATGAAAGGCGGCAACGGTTGCATGCCCGCAGAGCGGAACCTCAACCTGGGGAGTGAACCAGCGGATGCGCAGATCTGCAGCGGGATTCGTCGGCGGAAGCACGAACGCGGTTTCCGAGACAGCCATCTCCCGCGCGATCGCCAGCATCTGCTGATCGGTCATCCCTTCCCCGTCCACGACCACGCCCGCCGGGTTGCCCGTCTGCGGCGTCTCCGTGAAGGCGTCGACCTGCTTGATCTGGATCGACCGCTGGCGGGACGGCAAGGAATCTTGCTGTGCAAGGCTCACGTTGGTAGCTTCCGTTGTTCTTTGTCCCTATGGCGCTGTCAGCCGTACAGCCGTCAGCGTGCGACGCTCTCGGACATAGCAGACGAGGTTCTCCAGCATGAAGAAGGGCGGTAACACAGGGAGCGGTGCCCGCTGGAGCAGAACGTCGCGGTACAGGAGCCTATCGTCGGCCACATCCACGATATTCAGCACGGTGGAGCCGACCTTCAGTGACGGGTCACCCCCCCTCTCCCAGTAGCTGAACACCAGCGCATTGCCTGCCCGGAGGTATTCGATCCTCTCGACGGCAGCCTCCGGAGGGGAGTTTCGGTACAGGAGGGAGCGGGTGTGTTCATCCCCGGATTCCTCCAGCCGTTCCGGCGCCACGACATGCACCGTTCCCCCTCCCCGTTCAGTCGTCCCCTCATCCTCCCCGGACTCCGACGGCATCCCTGTCACCGCATCAAGGTGGACGAGAGCCGCTCCCCCCACATCTTCCCTCGTTGCGCTCACCACCCCTTCCCGGACCCGGAGAAACTCCAGATCGCTCGAGCTCCAGAGCATCCTGCCCGTCTCGAGGTCAGCGGCGATGATGCCCTTCTTGTGGGGCATGTCCGGGCTCGCGTACCCGTGGAGGAACAGGACCCCTCCGACTGCCGCCTGAAGTCCCAGCCACCACGGTTCCCCGAAGCTTCGCCTCTCCCACAGGACATTGCCGCTGGCGGTCTCAAGACAGAAAAAGAGGAGATTCTTCCGCCCGATATCACGCTCCTCCCCGACGATCCTGCCTGCATCGTCGGCCATCACCTGCCATATGACACCCTCGGTCGTGTGGCTCCACGAGGGGGGGAATGTCTTCTGTTGTCGGCGGCGGAACAACCCCATCAGCAGTCGGTGGTGAGTGTCACAACGGGCACCCGATGAGGGGCGTTTCCACCGCTCATGGGCCTCTTTGCCCCAGATAAAATAGCAATCAGCGGACGGATATTCAACTTGCGCAGGAAACGCGTCAGCGGCCTTTCACGGGTAGCAATATGCCGGAGAGAATCTCTTTCATATCGTTGATCGCGCGGGCACGGTGGCTGATCGAATTCTTCAGCGCAGCGTCCATTTCGGCAAATGTCAGCGCGCAGTGCTCTGGCAGGAAGACGGGATCATACCCGAAACCGTTTATCCCCCTGGGCTCTTCGATGATGACGCCACGGCAGACGCCCTCGGCGAATTCCTCCCGCCCATCAGGCAGGACGAGCGCCAGAACGCACCGGAAGCGTGCCCCACGCCGCCGCGGAGGGACACCCCGGAGGTTGTTAAGCAGTTTCCGGACGTTGTCAGCATAGGTTGCTCCCGGCCCCGCATACCGTGACGAGAGGACACCGGGCTCATCATGAAGATAGCTGACTTCCAATCCGGTGTCATCACCCATAGAGGGGACCCCCGTGAGGCGGCAGACCTCGCGTGCCTTCGCGAGCGCATTCCCCCGCAGCGTGTCCGCATCTTCGGCGATCTCGCCTACCTGCGGGAACATATCGAGGGTCTCTATCCCGATCCCGAGGCCCTTCAGAAGATCCTGGAATTCACCGGCCTTGTGCCGGTTGTGTGTCGCCAGGAGGATGCGGGTCAGGGTGGAATTCATATGAGGGTCAGAGGTTGGCGCGCGCCAGCAGTGCCTCGAGCTCCACACCTGCGTTCTGGCGCACCCGATGTTCATCGATCGTCAGTGCCACGCCGTCCCGGTAGAGCCAGATTCCGTCCACCATGACCGAGTGCACGTTCTCGGGCGTGCCGGAA
>Ga0153916_10000548_pt1 | contig 25452 bp, 23 predicted proteins | sample Opewatmetagenome_FD_109642 | JGI IMG/M metagenome (GOLD analysis project Ga0153916, IMG submission 109642) | Freshwater wetland microbial communities from Ohio, USA - Open water 3 Core 3 Depth 4 metaG | ecosystem: Environmental > Aquatic > Freshwater > Wetlands | place: USA: Ohio, Lake Erie...
TCAAAACCCTCCCCGATGATGAGTTGGTCACATTTGCCTGGAAAGACCGCCCATCTTGGGCAATTGTGCCTTTTGAAAAACTGGAGCCTCATTGGAAAGTGTTGGAAATTGATGGGCTCTCTCCCCTGCGCAAGGATTTTGATCCTGCCAGCTATGCTCTCTCTATTCCCATCTCTTTGCTCGGGCAAGCCGCCTCTGCCAGCCTGCAAAATGATCTGGCAGCGCACTTCCCCGTCTCCAATCGCGATCCTGGCAAGCTCACCACGCTGATCCTGACCGGGGTAACCGCCCTGGTGCGCGGTACCGCCCTGACCATGGAACAAAGAGGGGTTACCTATCCAGCCCAAGATATCAGAGGTTGGCTGCGTGATGCCGATATTCTACATATCAGCAATGAGATACCCTTCTACGATCAGTGCCCATTTCCCGAGTTATATCCCCCGGAGCTGCGTTTTTGCAGCAATCCCCGTTATATTGCCCTCCTCGAAGACATCGGCACCGATATTGTGGAGCTTTCAGGCGATCATTTTGGAGATTATGGCCCTGAAGCAATGCAGCAAACACTTGCGCTGTATAAAGAAAGAGGTTGGCCTTATTATGGCGGTGGCGCGAATCTCGCTGAAGGTCGCCAGCCCCTGCTCCTGGAGCACAATGGAAATCGCCTGGCATTCCTGGGATGTAACGCAAAAGGGATCTCCTTTTATGCGCCTGCCGGCGAAAATACACCCGGTGCTGCCGCTTGTGATTTTGATCTCCTGCGCCAGGATATCACCCTGCTCAAAGCCCAGGGTTACCTGGTGATTGTCACCTTCCAGGATGAGGAATATTATTCATACAAAGCCCAGCCAAAACTGATCGCTGATTTTCATGCCGTCGCCGAAGCCGGTGCGGATATTGTCAGCGGGAGCCAGGCTCACCAATCTCATGGCATGGAATTCTATCAGAACGCATTTATTCATTACGGCTTAGGGAACCTGTTCTTTGATCAATTCCGCTACTTTCCCGGACCAGAATTAGACCGCGCCTTTATCGACCGGCATGTCTTTTATGACGGCAGGTATATCAGCACAGAGTTGCTGCCCATCCGTTTTGTTGACCTGGCGCGTTCCAGACCTATGACACCTGAAGAGCAGGCTGATTTCTTAAAAACCATCTTTTCTGCCAGCGGTTGGTAGGATTTTTATTAAGGAGGACTTTATGGGTTTAAAACCAGATCATTGGATCCGCAAGATGGCACAGCAGTACAAAATGATCGAACCTTTCGCGGATAGCCAGGTTCGCAATGGTGTCATTTCTTATGGCGTTTCATCATATGGCTACGATATCCGTGTAGCAGACGAGTTTAAGATTTTCACCAATGTATTCTCCGCCATCGTCGATCCAAAACACTTCGATCCCCATTCGATGGTGGATTATAAGGGAGACGTTTGCGTTATTCCCCCCAACTCCTTCGCCCTGGCGCGCACAATCGAGTACTTCCGCATACCACGCAGTGTGTTGACCATCTGTTTGGGAAAATCCACTTATGCGCGTTGTGGAATCATTGTCAATGTCACTCCTTTCGAGCCTGAATGGGAAGGGTATGTCACTCTAGAAATTTCCAATACCACCCCCTTGCCAGCCAAAATCTATGCCAATGAGGGGATTGCTCAGGTTCTATTCTTCGAAGCGGATGAAATTTGCGACATATCCTACGCCGACAAAAAAGGCAAATACCAGAAACAACAGGATATCGTCCTGCCTAAGCTGTAACCCGCTCTATTAATAAGCTATTTGTCCTACAGCAATGAAATCAGCAGCCCTGCTGGATCACTATCTCCATGAACGGACCCTCCTTCTAAAAACCATTTCTGAATTTTTAGCGAGATATCCAAGAGTAAAGGCTGCATGGCTGTTTGGTTCAATGGGAAGGGGAGATGAAGACGCTTTGAGCGACATCGACCTTTGGGTTATTGTGGATTCTGAAATTGATCGATTTGATATTAGAAGACAACCAACAGTAAGCAGCCGGGCTTATGGTCCTCCGACCGTGATCAAATCCTTGATTGATTCGAAAGTCTTGGGTCCAATTCCCGGTACATTTTCAATTTCTTCAATCGATTTGAAAGCCCCATTCTGTTCACGGTAAGTAATGATATCCGATGCAGTGACTGGACCGATCTCCGGTAAACTTTCCAATTCGGCTTGGGAAGCAATGTTGATATCGATTGGGTATTGATTGAGGGGTAATGATTCTTCAGGCGAACGAGAATCCCCTTGAAGGGGTATTTCGGTGATTGCAGCGACGAACACCCGCTCTCCATCTTGAAGCAAGGCCGCCAGGTTAATCGATTCCAGGTTAGCTTCAGGCAAAGGCCCACCTGCCATATCGATCACGTCTTGAACGCGGCTCCCCGGGGACAATGAATAAACGCCAGGCCGCTTGACTGCACCTGTGATATAAACTTTAATTAAAGCAGCCGTCGGAGCCGGAAGCAACCGGATCGGTTGGCCTTGAGGTGCGCGGGTTACGAGAAACAAAATACCACCGCCCAGCAACCCACATACCACGCAGATTACAACCGTCCACCAGGTGTTTTTCAACGCACCCTCCAGTTGCTTGCTGAATCGAATAGGGGTCAGGTCTTGCCCGGATAGGATTTAGCTGTTCTATGTGATTGGTCTAGAGTATTTCTACAATCCGATCAAGCAAAATCGACCAATCCCTTTAGCAATTCGCTTAAAGTGCCATAACTAACCAGAGATAAAAACCAGCGAATTACTCAGAAGACTGAGGTTTTCTCTACATCGAGAGATAACCCCAACCTTTGTTTCGTAGGATCGATGTGTAAAATCCTCGCCTGGACAGTTTGACCTTCCTGCAAAAATTCAGCCGGCGTTTGCCCCTCTTCCAGCCCCATTTCTGTAATATGGATCAACCCATCCAGCCCTTCTTCGAGCCGTGCAAACGCCCCATAAGGCACCACGCTTGTGACCACTGCTTGCACCAGTTGCCCTGGGTAATAGCGCGTCTCAGCTGTCTCCCAAGGATTGTTACACAATCTCTTTAGGCTCAGGGCAATTCGAGAGCGATCCTTGTCCACCTGCAAAATATAGGCATTTACTTCCTGCCCCACGTGCACCACATCATTCGGATGGTTCACGCGCCCCCAGGATATTTCGGAGACATGGATCAAGCCCTCAACACCCCCCAAATCCACAAACACCCCAAAGTCCGTAATATTTGTAACTACTCCGTGGACACAGGTATCTACTTTGAGCTCATCCAGAAGTTGGTTGCGGCGCCCTGCCTGCGCCAGGGCAGCCCGCTCTGAAAAAACGATCCTGCCTCGCGCTTCGTCGCACTCGATGACCTTCAAAGATAACGAACGCCCGACATAGCTTGCTAGAATACCCTCACGTTCTGTATCACTCAATTCGCAAGGAACTTCCACCAGATGCGAGATCGGCACAAATCCATGCAGTTGTTCCCCATCCACGAGCAGTCCACCCCGGTTAAAATTGGTTACGATAAGCTCGATCGTCTCATCATCATCGTATAGCTGTTGTACGCATCCCCAATTTACTTCGGATTGCTTTGCAGCAGAATGGGAATCCACAATCGAATCGACAATCGGATCATGCTTGATCCGTTGATTTGCGGGAGGGGAATATTTTTCTTCCTCAGCCAGTAAAGCCTCCCACCAGGCTTCGTCGTTCGGCTGCTTCATCTCCTCCTCATTTTGAGAATATCGATTTGCCACCATTAACACCCTGCCTCTTTTTAGTCCTTGAATTCGATATTGTATGATCAAAGAGCATCATGCTCTTCGTTTCTATAAAAGCTTTGCTTTACGAAAAACCACCCAATTGATTTATTTTAAAAAAGAAATCCCCGCGCCTGATCGCTATACCTCCTCTCTTGCCCTCCGTTCCATATCGATGATCGCATTCGCTACGTATTCGATCGCCACTCTCTGTTTTCGATAAAGGTCAGCTTCAGAGAGCGCCAGCCGCATTGCAATCTCACGAACCTTACGCCCTTCCATAAATTTCATCTCAAGTATATTATACAAGATCCATTCACCCGTAAAACGCCGCTCTCCCATTGGTCGCACCTGGTCTATTCCCTGTCGTAATATCGCCCTTAATGCATTCGCTGGGTTTTCCTCATGTTCTTTCAGTAGGTCCTGGACAACCTGCAACTTCATCAAAGGGCTGGTAGTTAATTTTGGACCTCCCCAATAATGAGTCAAAGCTTCTTTCACCCATTTCGACAGATCTTGACCATCCAGGATTTCATCCGGAGATGTCAGCACACGTGTACCATTATAACGCGCCGCAGCCCTTAAACGCTGGATCATATCCACTTGTGGATTTAATGCTTCCAGTGAGGTGAACACCTGCTGTTGTTTGGCCCGGTCTTCCAAAGCAAGTGCTGCCCGGCGGGAAAGTCGTTCTAATGCTTCTTGTTGTTCCTGGTCAAACTCCTGTCCTTCTGCTCGCAGGACGCCCAATATTCCCAGCAGTTGCGGCTCATCCGCATCAGTTTCGTTTAAAGGCAGAATCCAATACGCTCCCCATGAGAAAAAACCTTTCCCATTGCCATTTTGGATCGCCTGCTGCATCAAATCCTCAGTCACTTTCTCCTTAAAAGAATAAACATCCCCGACAGGTATGACCATATCCACTTCCCCATGGTTCAATGCTGCTATAAACGCTTGTGATACCTGCATTCGGTCACAAACTGCCGCCAGGACCGACTCCAGAAACTGCCGCAAATCACCAGAGGTCAACAAACGTTCTTCCAAAGTTTGCAGTAATGCAATTTTACCGCGTTCACCTCCAAAGAAAAGCCACCTCTCCCAAACAGGAGCTGCGAGTGTAATCATATACTCAAACAGCAAAAGACTTCCCACCATCACAATCGGCACTGCCCCGGTATAGGGCTCTCCAAAACGTTCTCCAAAACGGCGCACGAGGGTAGTGATAGCCAGCACCGAAGAAGCAGTCACTGGGCCGCGCATCAGCCACTTGAATAGCCGTCTCTTAACGATCCGGTCAGGCCATGAGACCCCAAAAAATGCTACGGAATAAGCCATGATAATCAACAGTACCGACACGAACAAATTACTGAGCAGGGCTGTCACCCAGAATATGAGAGGATGAACGGATGCCAGGGCTGACCCAAAGAGCAAATAAGGAAACGATCCCAGAGCCGGTGCAATTCCCCCAATCAACAAGTAACGCATCCTTCTCTGGCTGGCACTGGTCACAGTTCGTTGGCTTGCACGATAGAAATTGACGAAGGAAAAACCGATGCTCAGGATGTAGTACACGATGAAAACCCAGGTCAGCGGTGTGCGTTCCAGGTGCGGAGCAGGCGAACCGTACTCCACCAACGGTCCCACCAGGAGTGATAACGGCAGCGCAATAAAGAATGCAAAAGAAATAAGATAAGTAAAATGGATGATCAATCGCCGTCGACCGCGCGACGGCTTTCCGGTTGTAGCCAGGAGAGCATCAGAAAAATGCAGATAAGCGGTTGGCAAAAAAATGATGCCCACCCATTGGATACGCAGCCACAATTCAATGTCACTTGCTGTACTTACTGCACTGCTGATGGCATCAGTTACAAATACGATAACAACGCACATCAATACAATTGCAAACGTGCGCGCGACCCGGTCCCTTAAATTAAAGGTCAGCGCATACAGCAAAAGCGAAAAGGCTGTAATGGCAATTCCTGCTGTTAAGAGCTGGTTGATAGTTTCTAGAACAGAAAGTAATAAGTAATACATACCTCAATGCAAATCTTTAGAAAAAAACAGAGCAATGTCATGGTTTGGATAATAACGATCATTGTAGCCACAAAATTCAAAACCGAGCTTTTTGGCCATACAAATCGCTGGATAATTCTTGGGCTGCATTTCTAATACCACGCGATAACTTTCATGTTGTAACCCCCATGCCATGCTCGCCAGAACCAGTGCACTCCCGATCCCCTTTCGTCGCATAGGTCGTGAGATCACCAGGTCAGTCACCCACGTGGTTAACGGAGCGATTTCGAGCATTAAACCCAGGTAACCACACACGGCTCCGGCATGGACTGCAACCAGGATGCCAGAGAGCTTCGTCCATTCCTCGGTCAATACTTGCACCGGGCGCGGGTATTCGACTTTCACAGAGCGTGGTAGCCGTACCTGGCGAAACCGAACGCCTATCTGACCTTCTTCAGCCTGTTGCATCTCCATTTGCCAGACATAATCACTGGTGTAATCGTGTTCCAGGTGGATCAGATTCGGGATATCTTCAGCAACAGCGGGACGAATTTCAATTTCTGGCATAACTTTTTCACCTGTTATTTTTGCGACTCAGCCACCCTTACCTGAATGATGCAGGCAGGTAAGGTTTGACCACTATTATCAGTAACCACTAATCTCAGCATATAATCGCCTGCAGGCAGCATATCGGTGATCCATTCTCCTAAAACGCCTTCTTTCACAGGGGCTTCACCCGCGTTCAGCGATAACCAGATCGTCTCGCCTGGGCGAGCGATCTCATACTTATAAAATCCAAAATTTGCAATATCCGCCGTCCCTGTAACTTCCACCACCCCGCTGACCGTATCCCCATCCTTCGGCGAGCTGATTTCCACCGATCCTGGCACGCACCCTTGGCTGGATGTCTGACCAGTGGCTGGATTAAAGGTAGGCGTCGCGGCAGCCTCTGGATTGAGTGTTTCCATTGGAACGGCTGCGGTTGCGGTCGCCAGCAAATTTAAGGTAGGAGATGGGATTGGGATTGCGCCCGGTACCGACGGTGCCACGATATAAACGAGCATAAATTCAGACACAGACATCAATAATAACAGCAAAAGCATGGTTGCTGCCTGGTTCAAACGGTTCTGTGAAGCTTCCCTCTCTAAACCAAAAGCTGCACCACGCACTTCTTCCCATGCTATCGTGAATTTCCGGATCTGCCAAAGAGCTAAGACCCCCAAGATAATATAAATCCAGATTTCATATGACCTGAAAAATCGGAGAACCTCTGCCATCTGTAAGTTGGATTTTCCGGTATCTCATGAGTAGATACCTCAAATGCCTTCAAATTCTCAACCGCTTTAGAACCTCTTGTATTAACATTGTCAACTTCGGTACAATTTTCTTGCCAGCTTCCAGCACTTCTGTATGTGTTGTCAACGTATTCCCATCCAGGTTAGCCTTGTTGCTGATCCCCGAAATCCCCAAAACCCGCATCCCGGCATGCCTGGCTACCGTCACTTCCGGTACCGTGGACATACCCACCGCGTCAGCTCCTGCCATGCGCAGGAAACGCAAATCAGCTGGAGTTTCGAAAGATGGGCCTGATAAGCAAACATAAACACCTTCTTGGAGCACAATTCCTTTCTCTTTGGCGCTCTCGCGTGCTAATGTGCATAACTGCCGGTCATATGCCTGGCTCATATCGGGAAAACGTGGACCAAACTCCTCCAGGTTCGCACCTCGTAAAGGATTCAATCCTGCCATCCCGATCAAGTTTAAATGATCCTTGATCAACATCAAATTTCCAGGCTCAAAATCCGGATTTACCGCCCCCGCCGCATTCGTCACCACCAGGGTCTCTACTCCAAGCCGCCTGAAGACTCGCACAGGTAGGGTAACCTGCGCCATACTGTAACCTTCGTAATAATGTACCCTGCCCTGCATGACCACCACTTCCTGGCCTTCCATTTTTCCGATGACCAGGCTGCCTTTGTGACCGATTACCGTAGCTACCGGCCAATCCGGTAAGGTTTCATAGGGGATAACAACCGCTCCTTCTACGGCTCTTGCCAATTCCCCCAACCCAGAACCCAAGATCACCGCTACGCGCAGCTTGTATTCGATCCGCGCCCGGATAAACCTCGCAATTTCATCGATTTGCGCCATCGTATAAGTTTCGCTCATGCTCGCCGCTGCCTCTCAAACCATATTACCACCAAAATTTCCCCTATCAACGGTATTATAACATGCGCAGTTAACCGCCCCTTGCCAATACCTCCGCAAATGCACTCACGGTCGTTTCAACCGACGCATCGTCGATCCAATAGTGTGCCACCATCCGGAAGCGTCTGGCACTCACATCCCCCACCAGTACCCCGCGTTGCTGGAGCGCCTCCGCTACCTGGGAAGCATTCAGAGGCACCTCCTCGTTCAATCCGCAAAAGACCATATTCGTATAGGGTGTCCCCGGATCCATCAGCAAGCCCTGGATAGTTCCTAATCCCTTTGCCAGTCGCCTGGCTCTAAGGTGATCCTCCTTCAATCTTTCGACCATCGTCTCCAAAGCCACAATTCCAGCCGCGGCCAGGATCCCCGCCTGGCGCATTCCTCCTCCCAATATCTTGCGAGCCCGTAAGGCACGCTGGATAAATTCTTTTGACCCGCATAAAACAGATCCCACCGGTGCACACAAAGCCTTGCTCAGGCAGAATGTGACTGAATCAACCTTTGCCACCAGCTCTTTTGCTGGCACCCCTTGAGCAGCCGCTGCGTTAAAGATTCTCGCCCCATCCACATGTACGTTCAATCCATGCTCATGCGCCAGGTCTGCTACGGCACGGGTATATTCCCCGCTAAGTGCCACGCCCCCGCAGCGGTTTTGGGTATTTTCCAAAGCTACCAAACGGGTGATTGGATCGTGCGGGTTATCCGGGCGGATCGCCTCCCGGATATCTTCCAATGCCAGCGTGCCATCCGGCAAGTTCGGGAGCTGGCAGGAATGCACCCCGCCCAAAGCCGAAATGCCTCCCGCTTCGAACAAAAAGGTATGCGCCTTGTTCCCCAGGATCACCTCATCCCCTCTCTGGCAGTGTGCCAGGATCGCCGCCAGGTTACCCATCGTGCCTGAAGGAACAAATAAGCCTGCTTCCTTTCCCATCTTTTCCGCTGCCATCTCTTGTAGCCGGTTGATCGTGGGATCCTCACCATAAACATCATCTCCTACCTCGGCTCTTGCCATTGCCTCGCGCATCGCCGGAGTCGGTTGCGTCACGGTGTCTGAACGTAGATCGATGAAATTCACATTGCCTCCTTAGTTCTTAGTTCCACTAAAACCTGTTTCAATTCTTCGGGCAGCGCCGCTTCGAAAGTACGCTTCTCTTTTTCATCCGGAAGCCGGATTGTCAGGCTCGCCGCATGCAGAAAATGTCTCTCCAATGCCAGGCTGGTTTTCTTCCGTCCATAAATCCTATCGCCAGCCACAGGGCAGCCCAGGTATTGAAGGTGTACCCGGATCTGGTGCGTCCGACCGGTTTCTGGGTGGATTTCCAAGAGCGCATGCTGGCGGAATAATTCCAGGGTTTTGTATTCCGTGATCGATTCGCGCCCTTTGTATGCCGGTACCGCTGCCATCAGGTTGCGATCCTTCGAGCTTCTCCCAATCGCAATCTCGACTCGACCTGCTGGCGTTGGCGGGTGCCCGTCCACCAGGGCCAGGTAAACCTTCTGAACTTGTCGCAAGCGAAACTGATCTTGTAGCCAGTGATGCGCCTTGTCGTTCTTCGCCAGGATGATCAATCCGCTGGTATCCTTATCCAGGCGATGCACAACACCCGGTCTTTCTTCTCCCCCCACACCCTCGATATTCGGAGCATGTGCCAGCGCGGCGTGTACGAGGGTACCTGTTGCATGCCCAGCCGCAGGATGAACCACCATGCCGGCTGGCTTATTGACTATCATCAGATCAGCATTCTCATAAACGATTTCCAGAGGGATCGCCTCCGGTACCAGGTTCGTCGGCGTTGGAGCAGGGATATGCACCTCAACCTCCGCTTCAGCTTCCAATATCTGCCCCGTTTTGTGGGCAGGAATTCCATTGACACAAACGTAGCCTTCTTTGATGAAGCTTTGGATTCGGGAACGGCTGAAATCTGGCAATACGCTGACCAGGAACTTGTCAAGTCGTAAGGGTTTCTGTTTCTTTTCATCGAAGTGAAAAGTCACCCAATTTTCATTCACTTCTGATCCTCCGAAACTTTCTCGGAGTCTCCAGTCGTCTCGCTTGCAACAGGCTTTTGAGTTTTCTTATTCTTCATGTCCATATACAAGGCCCCCACCATCAGCACAGCCACGCCGATTGAGATACTGGAATCTGCCACGTTAAAAACGGGAAAAGTCCCCAAGGAAACAAAATCAGTCACGAATCCCTGCCGGATCCGATCAATCAAATTCCCCACTGCACCGCCGAGCTGCAATGCCATGGCGAAACGCAAGAATCCTTCATCATGAGATACCCTTGGAAAATAGTATAGGATGCCGATCGAAACCAGGGTCGAAATGATAATGAAAATCGTGTTCCCATTCTGGAACATTCCAAATGCAATCCCTGTATTATGCCAGTTGACGATTCGGGCATAAGGCATCAGCCAATTCCAGGGTGCCCACACCTCCTCAGGGGCCAGGTTTTGGCGCACCAACCACTTTGTGATCTGGTCAAACAGGATAATAAAACCTGCAATGGATAGCAGGTAAGTATAATTTGAAATTTTTTTACTCAAGGATCCTCCACCAGGTACAATTTAGTCAATCAACCAACCCCCATTTTACCCTATGAAAGGATCACTTGTAGGGATAGATCTCCGCTTCCCGGGTAATGGAAAAAAGCTGGGTGATGGTTGAAATCACGACCATCACTCAGCTTTCTAATCCTCAAAAATACCGATTTTTATCCAGGCGGATACGCAATTTTCTTCTTTGCCGCCCTCCATCCACCAGCCACCAGCAAGATCCCAAATGGCAGCAGTCCCACCCCACAAATTTCCACCTTCGGCGAGGTGGATTTGGTCGTCGGTGAAGTAGCTTCGCCTGATGTTTCGGTCGGCGCTGTGGGTGTCTCCGCCCGACTCACCGCAATCGGTGTAGGTACGGGTTTATCCTGTGTCGAAGCCGGCTCCGGTGTTGGTGGCAGAGTCACCGGTGGTACTTGTTCATCCGCACTGACCACCTCATAAGCCACGCCTCCCGAAAGAGCGATTACTTTCTCACCCAAGGCAAAGGCGGCGCCCAGGTCCGGTTGTGCCTGTGCCAGAGCGAAGTAATCTTTAGATAAGAAGGATACTTTGACCGTTTGCATGCTTGCCGGGTCATATGCTGTATCCGTCCAGGTATCGTTCGAAAGCACATAAGTGTGCGAGCCTGCCACTCGCACTACATTAGCTGCTTCCGCCGGTGGAGACTGCACACTTTCTGCGCCCGCCATGGCTCCTTCATCAGCCGCCTGGCGCACGGCATCCTGTCCAGAGACTTCTGCCGGCGCGGCTTTCATCTGGTTATAAGTCTCCTTGGCGATTTCTTCTTGCGCTGCCGCCCCGATTGCCATATCCTCTGTCACCAGGTAGGATGTGTAAGGTGTGACAATCCCATATCGAATGCTCAAGCGCACGATTTGGTCGATGGTTTCCTGGTTTGCTCCTTCCAGGCGCACCTGATTGAGCAAAAAGCCGATCTTACGCGTCGCCCACAGGCGCGGCAGCGCCTTCAAGGTTTCGCTGCTTTCTCGGCTGTCTTCCTCAAAGACCAGCTCCGGGAAGCGGAAGCTTTGGGACTGATTATTCACTTCGCCCGTCAGGGTAATATTTCCAATCCCCCCTTGCCGGTAGCGCCCAACTGCTACGATCTGCGATCCCAAGAATAAGTCGGGCAATGGCGAAGGATAGATATCATAAACCGAGATATCGTCAAATGTCAGCTCCAGGTTAGTGAGTACCGGCGTGCTGATCTTAGCATAGAAAGCCGAGAGGTTCTCATCCAGTCTCTCTTCAGGTAAGACGTAGCTGCTGGCTCCATGGTGTTCCTGAGCCAGGGAATCCAGCAGTACCGTGTCCACATCATATCCTACCCCAAAGGAAAACAGGCGCAGGTTATCCGGAGCGGCCTCTCGGAAATTATCCAGGATCTTTTGGCTTTCGGTTTCCCCTTCCGTGGGTAAACCGTCGGTCAGAAAGATCACATACGTGGGTCGATCACGGTCCACCATACTAGCTGCTTCGAGTAAAGCCCGGTTGATATCCGTGCTTCCCATGGCGCTCAGCCGGTCCACCCAGGGCAGCGCCGATTGGACTTCAGAAGCAGGGCGTAAATTTCGGGCATAAGTTTCCAGCCCCGTGCTGAAGGTGATGATATTGAACTTGTCTTCTTTGTTCAAATGTTTCAGGATATAGCGCAGAGCCTCCTGCGCCTGTCCGAATTTCTCTCCCTCCATACTCCCTGATCGGTCCAAAACTAGCAGCACATCCTTGGGCAGGACTTCAGTCCCCGCATCCGGTCGCGGCGCTAGCAGCACCAGGAAAAATCCGCCTGGGTCAGCAGCATCCGTAGGATCTCGATAGGTCAACAAATGGAAGGCTTCGCTTTCCCCTACCGAATAATACAGCACAAAATCCGACTGAGGCAGAACATCGTTTTCCTCATAGCCTGCTGTAACGTGTTGGTCATTCTCCCGCACAGTGGCAATATTGTGTGACGGCGAATACACCGCTCGGATGGGTTCCTGCGAGAGGATGTCAATATTGACGGAGACGCTCTCGAGTGGTTTGAGTGAAAATTTCTCAGTATTCAGCGGATAAACATAACGCACCAGCCCATTTTCAGCCCTAAGCACCTGGGAGTATTCCAGCTCGATCCGGCGCTCCCCGCCTGGGTCAATTGGAAAAATGCGCGCCTGCACTGCCCCACGATCGACGTATTCCAAAAGGGCTGGGTCCCGCAATTTCTGCACGATCTCCTCATACATGCTGCGTGCCTGCTCAGCATCCAACACCTTTCCCTCCACAGCTTTACCATCGATCCAAAGCGTAAAGGCAGTCACAACCGCATCGCTTGGGATAGGGAAAATATAGGTGCCTTCGATTGGGTAGGCATTGGGGTTATAAAATACCTGGTCTACGTGGGTTACCGCCACCTGGTCCTGGATTCTGACTGTGACGTGGTGGTAGCGGATTTCGAGTTGTTCGATTGGGATCGGTCCCGGTGGGCAGGGACCCGGGTCACAGATGATTGGATCGGGAATGATGATCCCATCCGCCTTTGCTCGGGACGGATAAGCCAAAACTAGAACGATTAAAGTCAAGATAAAGACCGGAATTATTCGCTGTTTCATTTTTCTCCTCCATTAGAACCTTCCACTATCCCTTATCCCCCTTCTCCTGCAAGAGGGAACAAGGGATAGGGGCGTGCTGCTGCTACTATTCTCAAGACGTCGAGGAAGTAGTAAAAGTTCCAGTGGTATAATCAACCCTTGCCCAAAAAGATCGGGTAAAATAAAAAAGAAACTTGTCATGTCTACGGAATATGCAAATCGATTTGAACAAAAAAGGTTGCTATGTTAGAAAAGCTTGCTGGAATTGAACAGCGCTACCGCGAAGTCAACAAACTATTGGAGGAAGCCGGGGACGATTACCAGCGCGCCGCTGAGTTGAACAAAGAGCGAATTGACCTGGAACCGTTGTATACGAAATCCGCCGCATACCGCCAGGCTTTGCAGCGCCTGGAAGAAGCTCAGCTCCTAAAAGACGGTGATGACCAGGACCTGCGTATCCTGGCTGAAGCCGAGATTCTGGAGTTGGAGCCAGAAATTTCCCGTCTGGAATCAGAGTTAAAGAACATGCTGCTTCCCAAAGACAAGCGAGATGAGCGCAACGTCATCATGGAAATCCGCGCCGGCACCGGGGGCGATGAAGCTGCCTTATTTGCTGCGGATTTGTTCCGTATGTACAGTCGTTACGCCGAAAACCGTCGCTGGTCGATCGATGTCCTCTCCTCGAGCGAGATCGGCATCGGTGGTTACAAGGAAATCATCTTCATGGTCAAAGGTCGCGGTGCCTATTCGCGTTTGAAGTATGAGTCAGGTGTACACCGCGTCCAGCGTGTCCCGGTCACCGAATCTTCCGGTCGCATTCATACCTCCACTGCCACAGTCGCTGTGTTGGCAGAAGTGGACGAAGTCGAAATCAATATACCCGAAAACGATATCAGCATCGATGTCTATCGCTCATCCGGCGCAGGCGGGCAGAACGTCCAAAAGAACGCTACCGCAGTGCGCATCACCCATATCCCTACCGGTATCGTAGTTTCATGCCAGGATGAACGCTCGCAGTTGCAGAACCGCATGCGCGCCATGAGCATCTTGCGTGCTCGCCTCTATGCGATCGAGGAAGAAAAAAGACGCGCATCGATCGAGGAAACCCGCCGTTCCCAGGTGGGCACCGGCGAGCGTTCTGAGAAAATTCGCACCTACAATTATCCTCAATCGCGTGTCACTGATCATCGCATTAACCTGTCCACCTACAACATCTCCGGTTTCATGGCAGGTAACCTGGACGAATTTATCGAAGAGCTTTCCACTCGTGACGAATCTGAGCGCTTATCTGCAGTGGGCATCGAAGAAGAGGCATGATCGGTGACTTCCTATTTTCACTCAGCCAGAGCTTAGAGCCTCACAGCGAAACTGCCAGCCTGGATGCCCAGGTTTTAATCGCCCACATCCTCAAGAAACCGCGCTCCTGGGTGCTCGCTCATCCAGAAGCTATGCTTTCATCGGAACAAGCGCACGCTTTGGACCTGGCTCTGGGGCGTCTGCAGAACGGCGAACCGCTTCCCTATGTGCTTGGAGAATGGGAATTCTTCGGGCTCTCCTTCATAGTAACCCCGGCTGTGCTTATCCCTCGCCCCGAGACCGAATTATTAGTTGAGCAGGCCCTTCATTGGTTGGAAGCCCGTCCGCATCTTTTTTTTACTGCTGCTAAAGATCTGGTCATCGCCGATGTTGGCACCGGATCTGGATGCATTGCCATTTCATTGGCATTTCACCTTCCAGGCATTCATATTGTCGCCATCGATGTCTCCGGCGAAGCTTTGCAGGTTACCTGTGCCAATGCCACGCGCCATCAGCTTGTCCAACGTCTGCACTTCTTGCAAGCCGATCTGCTCTCCTCTTTCCCAAAACAACCCTTCTTTCACCTGATCTGTGCCAATCTGCCTTATATTCCCCAGGAGATCCTCCCGGGTCTGCCCGTTTTCAGCCGTGAGCCATCCCTCGCTCTCGATGGAGGTCCTGGGGGTCTTAAAATGATTGAGCGCCTGCTGTGTGAAGCGCGACCCCGCCTCTCGCCTGGTGGGCTGCTTCTGCTGGAGATCGAGTCCTCACAAGGTCAAATGATCTCTGCCCTTGCACAGCAGACATACCCGCCAGCCTCCGTTCAGATCCTGCGCGACCTGGCAGGACGAGATCGCCTGGTCAGAATTCAACTCCCTGAATAGAGATTCCCAAAAGATAATATGTATATTTTTCTCTCTAAATTCCTCCCGCCTTTTGTATATCCCCTCGGGATCGCCATCTTGCTGATCCTGGTCTCCATCTTTCTTTACAAGCGCATCCACTGGCAGCGATTCAGCCTGCTCCTGGCGCTGGTGATCTTGCTCATTTTCAGCAACCGCTGGACTGCTGCCTGGCTCACGCGCTCATTGGAATGGCGCTATCTGCCCCCGCCCGAGCTGACTGCAGCCAGCTTGCAGGCGAATTCTGCTCCTGTCGCCGATGTGATCGTAGTCTTGGGTGGCGGCACGGAATCGCTTCAGTTCCCGCGACCCTCTGTTGAAGTCAACGGCGCTGGAGACCGGGTACTCTATGCAGCCTACCTTTATAAACACGGCGCTGCTCCACATCTTTTACTGAGCGGAGGCCGCATTGATTGGCTGGAAGCAGGAGATTCTCCCGCCCAGGATATGGCTGCCTTGCTGACCCTCATGGATGTCCCTGAAGAGGCGCTTTGGCTGGAGCCCAATTCCCTTAACACCGCCGAGAATGCTGTCGAAGCTCAAAAATTCCTGGCTCCAAAAGGCATTCAGCGCATCATCTTGGTCACCTCCGCGGCTCACATGCCCCGCGCCGTGGGTTTGTTCGAGCAGCAAGGATTCACAGTCATCCCTGCCCCCACAGATTACAACATGACTCAAGCTGAGTGGCAGAGTCTTACCCAGGCGAACTTCTCCACACAGGTTATCAATCTCATCCCAAGCGCCTCGAGCCTATCTTCCGTCACCAGCTCTCTAAAGGAATATCTGGGAATGCTGGTCAACTCGCTCAGGTGAGGAGCATACAGATGACCCAGATCCAATTTGGCTTCACTCTTCCCCAGGTTCCGCCAGATCAAGCCCAGCGGAACACGTTCGTCGAAGATGTAAATCAGGCGCTGAAGCTGGTCAGCGGGCACTTTGAATCGGCGCGCATCATTGACCATTTGGGAAACAACATTGGCGATATAGAAAGTTTCACCACCCTCGCCTATTTTGCTGCTCTCCACCCGCGGCTCAAATTCGGTCACACAGTGATCTGTCAATCCTTCCGCAACCCAGCGCTGGTTGCCAAGATGGGTGCAGATTTGCAGTTCCTTACTGGCGGGCGCTTTCTACTCGGCATCGGCGCAGGTTGGGACGGAGAGGAGTACAGGGCATTTGGATACGATTTTCCACCTGCCCGCGTGCGGGTTGAGCAGCTGGAAGAGGCGCTTCAGATCATAAAAGCCATGTGGACTGAGAACAAGCCTACATTTTTAGGTAAGTATTACCGGGTAGTCGAAGTCAACTGCGAGCCAAAACCGGACCCGCTCCCTCCCATTATGGTCGGCGCTTTCAAGCCCAAGATGTTGAGCATCACAGCGAAATATGCGGACGAATGGAACGTATCATCCACCGGAATTAACCGCTACCGCCATTTGGTAGAGACCTTTGATCAAGCATGTGCTGGTGTGGGGCGCGATCCGGCTACAGTGCGGCGCTCATGGGGAGGAGGGTGTATTTGTATGCCCACGCAAGCTGAGGCGGAACGCATCGCCGGTGAGCGCTATAGTACTGATCCGGAGGAAGACTTTGACTTCGTGGGAACACCCCGGCAGATCATCGAGCAGATGGGACCCTTCATCGACCTGGGCGTCACTTCTTTCATGTTCGACTGCGGCGGGTTTCCCAACCTGACCACGCTCGAGTTGATGATCAACGAGGTACTTCCTGCACTTTAGGCTAGTTCCAGTTCTTAATCTCTCCCCACACATCCTGCAATGGCTCTTTGGGGTTACGGCAGATGTAAATTGGCGTATTTTCATACGCCATTGCATAGGGATGGTAAGTTTGACCTGCATAGATCACATCTTTGTAGTATCGGTGCAGCACTTCCGAATTCATCCCAATCGCAATTACCACATCGCCCGAATATCCTCGTAACCCCCAATAAAAATAATTTTGATGCCCGCTGATCGCTCTGGGTAGCCCCAGCTTTGGGCCATAGAAATCCACTGCCCCTGCCTGCCCATAATTTCCTGCGAGGATCACTGCTTTTCCCTGTTCTTCAGGAGGGATGGATTGGAAAACTTTCTGAAGAACTTGAGCCATTTCGGGCCAGCCAAACCGGTCTGCAAAGAGTTGGGGCAGCGCCGACTCACGGAAAGTTTCGATCTTGGGCTGGCGCAGATGCAATCGTTCGGTATAACCAATATAAGATTCTGGAGATAGGAGCGGTAGGAAAAGCGGGGTTGTGATAGCCCCTCCCACAATCAGGATAAAAAGGTATGCAGGTTTGAGCCAAGCCATTTTAGAAGAGAGCGCCCCCTCCATCCAGACTGCACCCGCTGCAAGCAGCATGGGGAATGCTGGGGCAAGGTAATAAGTACGTCCCTGGGTGATCAGTAAAATTCCCAGGACGATTATGAAAGTCCAACCCAAAAAGCGAAACTTTTTTCCTTGCGGGTGGAAGAAGTACCAAGCTAACCCACCCAACCAGACAGGAAGTGTTAAGGGCTGCAGAAATAAGACTTCATCCCCCAGGAATTGTAATAGATTGAGCTGCACATTCCGCCCGCTAGTGCGGATATTTGCCAATAACTCGAACATAGGGAATTGATGCTGGATCATCCAGATCAGGTTCGGTATAAAGATGAGCAGTGCGATGATCCCACCCACCACGAACCAGCGGTTGAATAACCATTTCCTTGCCGGTGTCAGAAGTAGGCCGATTACGATGCTGGCTCCAAACATCAGCATTGTGTTCTTGTTCATCAATCCGAGCCCAGCCAGGGCGCCGAACCAAATCCACAGCTTGTTTTGCTCTGTCCTTACCAGGCGCACCAGCACGGCTGCACATCCCAGCCAAATCAAGGGTTCAACAGCATTCATGGACAGGTAACTGTGGACCGTCAGGAACACTCCTGCTACAATCACGCACACCCCAGCCAACAACTGCGCGAAAACCTTCCCACCGAGTTCTTTGACCAGCCAGCCCACTTCCAGCATCAGGCCTGCTCCTGTCAGGGCAGGGATCACATGGATTCCCGCCACAGAATCTGCAAACACCAGCCGGGCAAGCCTCGCTAAAGCTGCAGTGAGGGGAGGCATATCCACATAACCCCAGGCCAGATGCTGACCACATGCCAGGAAGTACAGCTCATCTACAAACAGCCCATAATTTCCGGCTGTGAGCAGGTGCAGCAGCAGTTTAATGCCTGCCAGGATAAGAACAACAGCGCCTGCTGTCTTGAGGCGCTTGGGGATGCTAATATTCGCATTCATATCGCGGATATGTTACCCGGGAAGGATCACGTTCACAAAAATCCCGATCCCGGCCAGGATCAGCAAAACGGGTCCCAGGAGCGCCCAATTCAGGTTGAATAAGAAAACAGCCGCCACCATGGTCAGGATAAATCCGCCCAGCAGCGAGCTGCGTGCCGCACCCGTCAAGTGTCCGTCTGCCTGCTGGTACGTTCGCCATGCATTCGCAAACGCCCCAAGCGCCGGGATCAAGATAAACAGCGCCCACCAGTTTTGTAACGCCATTTTCCCAAAATTCTGCAATAGCAAGACCAACCCAATTAAAATCAGTACCGCACCACCGATCCAGGAATTCCCGCCCCTTCTTGCCCTGCGTTCCTCTCGGCGTTGTTGTCTCCAAGATTGCCGGTCCGTATTTTCCGCGTTCCCCTCTGGTTTTGGCTGGTTCTGATCAGGTAAATTATCGCTCATGTTCTTATCCTTTCACTTCGAAGTTGGCTAATATAGGTCCTATTAAGGCAGCGTCATACCTGTCATAACCCCACTTATACGCTCAGCGACACTTAATATTAACCCTTATACAGGTTTTACGCTACATACTTTTTGCTGTCATCTTTTTCAAAAATAAAGGGTAAAGACTCTCCGCCCAACTCCGAATAGCATTCCAGTCTCGATGATCGCCTTCCTGCCAGGCACCAAAGAGAACGCTCAGGCGGAATTTTAGCCGGTCGCTGAAGGATGGAATTTTCTGGATATCCAGCACTCCAGCAAATAAACCCTCGCTGACCGGATTCACCAACGCTCGCACTGGTTCCAGCCAGGTAGCCACATGGCTGCGGTACTGCTCACCGTTCTTCATGCCCAACGTCATGCACACCAGGAATGTGGCGGTGGGCTTTTGCCTTAATTCAGCCTGGTGTTTTTTAATGAACTGCATGGCATCCGGCAGCCAGGCTCCGCCATTGATAGCGCTGCCTGCCACCACCCCATCGTAAGGGGTAAGGTCGATCACTTCCTTGATCGGAAGCACTTCCACCTGCGCGCCGCATTCGGTCAAGCTTTTGCCGATCGCTTCCGCCACCCCTGCAGTGGCGCCAAAACGGCTGGCATAAGTCACCAGAATTTTATTTGTCATCCTTTATTCTCCTTTTTGAATATACCATTGCGAAGCAATGTATTTTATCGCAAGCATGCCTTGCGGCCGAAGCGATGCACCCGATGTACTCATCGGCCTTATCGCAGCAATCTCATCTTTTTGCTTAACCCACTACTTGAGTCACCCACACAGTATGAGTAGCTTATCGGCCTAACTTACATAATGACAGACTATTATAATGGTAATTTTATCTTGACTGGTATAAGCTGCTCAAACGGCATGGACCACGCAAAAGGATTGCCTGTCATTGAGATGAGCGCAGCGAAGAAGCAATCTGGTTTTCGATTGCCGCAATCCTCGATTTTCGATCAAAGAAGTGGAGTTTAGTCACAAGTTCGGGCTTTCACATTTTTTACTTTCGTCTATACCTCAGCAAAATCCTTGACATTTCAGAACATTTGTGCTATTAATCATTCCCAGATCTTTACCATTCTACAAATCCACATAGCTCCCTTTAACCCCTTCCCGCTGACTTGCCTTCTTGACCCCTCCGCCTGCGATAGATTTGTTTTCTTTTGTTTTTAATTTTTTACTCAAAATTCCCCTTTCTGAACTGGCGTATAATACAAGGTGATGAATACTCCTTTCACTGGCAAACACATCCTTCTCGGCATCACCGGTTCGATTGCTGCTTACAAAGCCGCCGACCTGGCTTCCCGTTTGACGCAGCAAGGCGCCCTGGTTTCTGTCATCCTCACCGAGTCTGCTCGCCAGTTCGTCACTCCCCTCACCTTTCAATCTGTCACCGGGCAGCGTGCTTACACCGATGCTGATCTGTGGGGCAGTGAAGGTCATGTGCAGCACATCGGTCTGGGGCGCGGAGCTGATCTTTTGGTGATTGCCCCTGCTTCAGCCAACACATTAGCGAAGCTTGCCCACGGCATCGCCGACAATTTGCTGTCGGTAACTTCCCTGGCTGCCCGCTGCCCCATCCTGGTGGCACCCGCCATGGATGGCGGCATGTACAACCACCCTGCCACCCAGGCTAACCTGGATATCTTGCGCCAGCGCGGGGTGTCGATTATCGGTCCCGAGGAAGGTCACCTGGCTTCCGGCATGACCGGTATCGGGCGCATGACTGAGCCTGCTGAACTCCTCGGTCACATTCGCTTGGCTTTTGCTCGCCAGGGTCCTTTAGCAGGTCGAAAAGTGATTGTCACTGCCGGAGGTACCCAGGAACCCATCGACCCGGTGCGTTCCATCACCAACCGCTCCTCCGGTAAGCAGGGTTTTGCCATGGCTCAGGCTGCCTTAGATCTGGGTGCGCAGGTCATGCTGATTGCCGGTCCCGTGTCCCTTGTGGCGCCAATTGGCGCTGTCCGCTTTGATGTGCAAACTGCCCAGGAAATGCTTGAGGCCGTTCTTGCACAAATCTCTGGTTCCTCAGCCCTGGTTATGGCTGCCGCGGTCGCCGACTTCCGCCCGGTATCCCCAGCCCGTCAGAAGATCAAGAAAGAAAGTGGTCCTCCTGAGATTACAGTCGAGCCAACTCCCGATATCCTCAGCCAGGTCGCCCTCCAGAAAGCCGAAACGGGTTATCCTGATGTGCTGGTCGGTTTTGCCGCCGAAAGCCAGTCGCTGCTGGAAAATGCCAGCCACAAGCTCCAGGTGAAACACCTGGATATGATCGTCGCCAATGACATCTCCGCACCCGATGCCGGCTTTGCAGTGGATACCAACCGCGTCACACTTCTGCAAGCTAATGGAACTCAGGAAGCCTTTCCCCTCCTTAGCAAAGAGGAAGTCGCCCAGGCTATTATGGTCCGCGTGGTGCATCTGCTTCAAGGTCAGCGCATCCTTCATGTCACCAGGCGGTCTGCCTGGCAAAAAGCTCAGGAGATGGGCGAATATCGAGCCGACTCGCTCGAGACGGAGGGTTTTATTCACTCTTCTCGCCCCGATCAGATCCTGCGGGTGGCGAATTTGTATTTTCCCAACGGTGCTGACCTTATGCTATTAGCCATTGATTCCACCCGCCTGAAGTCTCCTCTCCGTTGGGATCCTTCCGAAGGGCAGCTTTTCCCTCACATCTATGGACCGCTCAATCTGGATGCTGTGATTGGAAGAAAGGGTTTCGCCCCAGACCCGGATGGAATTTTCCGTTCCGTGCCTGGCTTTGACTAAGGAAAGCACATGTCATACCCAGGTCAGAAAACGACCTCTCACGCTCCGGTTCATATATTTACCCACCGGATGCTAATCGTTGCCTTCCTTTTTTTGTGGGCAGTCTCCTTTACATGGGTCAATCCTGCCCGTGCCGATGGCGGAGGTCCCCTGCCTACCAATACCACTCTCCCTGGCGCTCAGATTGCCCCTACCAATAATCCTAATCTTTCCCCCACCCAAACCTCTTTACCAGGAGCTCAGTCTGCCCCCTCCCTCCTAATGGGCACACCCGAAGTGAAGTCCTTCGATATCATCATCGACTCCAACCAGAACGCCACCGTACAGCCCGTCACGCCTGCTAACCAGGCGCTCCTAGCTCAAGCCCAGACGACCTCCACCTCACAGCCCGAAGAATTTGCCTCACCTTTGTGGGTTTTCGGCTTCTTTGCGATTGTGATTATCATCCTGGTGCTCAATTCGGTTGGTAGGAGCTTTCGCAGCAGAACCTAAAAACACCCTCCCTGCCATTTTCCTCTCAGAAAATGTCATGAGCAGATTAATCGACCAGACAGAAGACATGCACTTCCCTGGGTCCGTGCACGCCCAGGGTTAGTGTCATCTCGATATCCGCCGTCCGAGAGGGACCACTGATCAACACAGTTGCAGGGGATTGGCGCACTTCGGTTAGCTTTAATGCCGAAACCATATCTGGAAGAATATCCTCTGCTCTCAGAACTGCAATGTGCACCGCTGGTAAGAGTGAAGCTGTCAGCGGGCGTCCCGATCCCCCCGGCAGTACCAACGTACCTGTTTCGGCCACGCCAGCCAGAGCGCCTGTTAGCCCGGCCTCAGCTAGAGGGTCAGGTTCATGGACTACCTTGAACCCTTTTTCCTTCAAACAAGCCACCAATCCGACCGGCAGATTCCCGGCATTCCACGCCAAAATTTTGGTGACCTTAAGTTCATTGAGAAGTATCCATATTTTTTCCGCCAGCTCCAAACGCTTGCAGCAGGTGAATTTCCCATCCAATGCCGAAATCTCAGCCTCAAAACGTGTAACTCGCTCGACTATAGAATCCAACGGCCTGGTAGCTGCTGGAGGCAAGTCCTGATCAGGCTCCGAGTGCTCTCGAACACGGGCTGCTTCCTGCTTCTCCTGATTCTTAGCGAATGCCCACCGCTCACGGAAGGACCGCAATGCCGGACGTGGAAAATCCTTCGAATAGCCCCATCCGGTCACTGCTGGCAGTTTGATCCATGCCGAAGAAGGTGCTATCACTCTGCACAAAATCCCCATCATTTTTTGGGCAGTGTTATAACGCCACGGAGACTTAGCTACCCAGGTGTACAGGCGCAGTCCCAGGTTAAGGGTTCCTGGGACCTGTGCAGGTGTGCGCTGAGTTTCGATCTTCATTCCGCCAGCGCGCACCCGCAACAGCAGCTTTGGAAGGTCAATATCCACCGGACAGGCTTCTTTACATGCCCCGCATAGGCTGGAAGCACGCGCCAGTTGCCCGAATTCAGCTTGCCCAAACAAGGCTGGCGAAAGGATACTTCCCATCGGTCCCGTATATGTGGCACCGATCCCTTTCTCATCCACATAAGCATGTCCGCCAATCTCACGGAAAATGGGACAGGCGTTCAAGCAAGCTCCACACCGGATGCAGTACAGGATCTCCGATAAAGGTGAAGAACGCAGCTTACTACGCCCATTATCCACCAAAACCAGGTGTCGTTGTCTTGGTCCATCGCTATCATCAGCTTGGCGAGGGCTGTTAAGCAGGCTGGCATATACCGTCATCTTTTGCCCTGTGGCTGAGCGCGGTAGAAGCGACATCATCAACGCCAGGTCATCTAAAGTTGGGACCAGGCGCTCCATGCCCATCAAGGCAATATGTACCGGTGGAATTGTGGTGACCATGCGTCCATTGCCCTCATTCGTCATCACGCATACGGTTCCAGTCTCAACCACCCCGAAATTCACTCCCGAAAGTCCGATATCTGCGGACAAGAAAACTTCCCGCAACGTTTTTCGCGCCACAGCGGTCATCTCGGGAATGCTGTCGGTCAAAGGTACTCCCAGCTTCTCGTGGAATGTCTGCCCCACCTGACCGCGGCGCAGGTGTACAGCAGGGGTAATGATGTGCGAAGGTTTCTCACCCCGGATCTGAACGATGAATTCCCCCAGGTCAGTCTCGACCACGCGCAGCCCTGCTGCCTCGAGAAGATGATTCAGGTTGATCTCTTCGCTGACCATCGTCTTCGACTTCGCCATCAGCCTGGCCTGGTTTTGCTCGATGATCTCCAAAATAATCTGGACCGCCTGGGCGCCATCCACAGCCCAGTGAACGATAAAGCCGTTTTCCTCTACGTGCTGGATGAACTGCTCCAGGTATCTGTCCAGGTTCGCGACCACATCCGCTCGCACAGCATGCGCCTGCTGCCGTCGCTCCTGGTAATCTAGAACAGATGCAAAAGCCTGTCTGCGTCCAGCAATGCGCTTTTCGGCATTTCCATCCAATGCCACCTGCAGGTCTGCGTCTGCTAAAGATAGGTCGATACGGGAGCGAAACACATTTGCCATAAGTTCGATCCTTTCTCTATCGACTCGCCAGAACCTCAGCAATATGCACCACCTTCGGCTTCTTCCCTCGCCTGTGAAGCCCGCCGTTGATATGCATCAGGCAACCCGCGTCGCATACCACCACACTGGAAGCCCCCGTTGACTCGATATTGGCAATCTTGCGTTCCAGCATCGCAGCCGAAACATGTGGATATTCAACTGAAAACACGCCCCCAAAGCCACAGCACTCATCTGCATGGGGTAAAGGGTTATTTTGGATGAGAACCGAAGGTTGAGATTCGGCGATGTTGGCTTCTAGCACTTTTCCCAACAGAGCCTTTGGCTGGTGATCAACGCCTAATTCCCTCAGCAAGTGACAGGATGAATGGTATGTAAGCGGACCTGGATAGCGTGCTCCCAGGTCGGTTACCCCGAGGGTATCCACCAGGTATTCCGTCAATTCATAAGTGCGTGCCGCCAGGGCTTTGGCGCGTGGTAGCCAGGTCTCGTCTTCCGCAAAGAGTTCTAAGTAGCCATGGCGGAGCATGGCCGCGCAAGAGCCTGAAGGGACCACTACTGCCCCCGCATTTGCCTCGAAAGTCCCGATCGTCTGGATCGCCATCTGGCGCGCTTGGGATCGCATGCCAGCATTGAAAGCCGGCTGACCGCAGCAGGTCTGGTCTTTGGGAACAATCACCTGAACCCCCGCACGCTCCAGAACACTGAGTACCGCTTCCCCTATCTCGGGATAAAAAGTGTCAATGATGCAGGTGATAAAAAGTTGGACAATTTCCGCCATGTAGGACTCCTGTTGAGGAACACCATAGTTTCTGAAGTAAACCCAACTAAGATTCTAAAAAAACCAGCTTCTCAAAAAGAATGTATGTAAACAGCGGTTTGCTAAAGGGTTTCGCCGCCTCAAGTAATCTTTTCGTTAAATACATTTTGCGAAACACCACGGAATCTATTTTAAAGGTGATAGTGAAAAAGGGATAGGGGAATCCGGGAATCTGTTGAAAGGGATTAGACTTTCCCTTATGGGCGTGGTAAGATATTAATCCTGAATAAGA
>Ga0153916_10000549_pt1 | contig 25448 bp, 14 predicted proteins | sample Opewatmetagenome_FD_109642 | JGI IMG/M metagenome (GOLD analysis project Ga0153916, IMG submission 109642) | Freshwater wetland microbial communities from Ohio, USA - Open water 3 Core 3 Depth 4 metaG | ecosystem: Environmental > Aquatic > Freshwater > Wetlands | place: USA: Ohio, Lake Erie...
ATAAGTGATCTTATTCGACTGCACGTCAACCCTCGGGGGCGCCGCAGTCACCACTATTTCTTCCGCTACGGGGCTAGCCTCGGTTTGCAGATTAACTGTATACGTCTGGCCGGCCTCGACGATAATACCGGGCTGCTTAACGGTTTTAAACCCTGTTAGAGTTGCGGTGACCGTATAGGTGCCCGGAGGAAGATTGATGAGCCTGTAGAAGCCGGTGGTATCTGTGATGGACGTGGCCGAACCCATCATGGCCGGGCTTTCAGCAGTTATCGTCGCGCCGGGCACGGCTGCACCAGTGTTGTCGGTGATGACACCCCTGATCACGCCGACCTGGCGGGTGACCTGCGCGCCAAGAGCACTTGCCAAAGCAAAAGAGAACAAAATCATGACGGTAGAACGTTTAAAACTCATTTTCCCTCCTTTGCTAAGCCCATAAACTTTACCCATTGCCATAAGCCTAAAAAATAAAGTCTTCGCCGGTCATTCACATCTCCTCTGGCAGGAAACTTGAGGGACAAATGCCTTTTTACCCCTTGCGTGCCCCTAACTGAGCTTATTACGTTAACGTACACGCTAAATATCAGGCAAAAAACCTAATTTGTCAAGAATTTTTTTTATTTTGCAGGGGAACGCCATGTTTTTCTTGACATTAGCCTGGTCATTTTTATAATTGTAATGTTTACGTTAACGATTAATCGAGGTTGAATCATTACTAATATTAAAAAAATCGCCGAAAGGGCAGGGGTTTCCATCGGCACGGTCGATCGAGTCATCCACAAAAGAGGAGGGGTATCAAGAAAAACAGAAGCTAAGATCAAGCGAATCATTGAAGAGCTTGATTACAGACCCAATATCTTTGCCAAGCATCTCAAGCTTTCGAGAAGCTTCACTTTTGGGATTCTCATGCCTGAGCCTTCCCAAGACAGCAAATACTGGAGCCTGCCGATCAAAGGAATTAACAAAGCGCAGGAGGAATTGGCTCCCCGGAAGATCAAGGTCCGATATTTCTTCTATGATAAGTATTCTGAATCATCCTTCAATAAAGTTGGCAATGATGTGGTCGCTTCCAACTTAGACGGACTCCTCATTGCCCCCGTCCTCTCCAGAATCTTTGACCAGTTCGTTAAGGAGATTCCCGAGAGTTTGCCATACGTCTTTTTTGATTCATTTGTCCCCACGGCCAATTATATTTCTTATATCGGCCAAGATTCTTTCCAGAGTGGCATCCTCTCCGCAAGGCTGATGCAAATGTTGGTCAAGGATAAAGGAAATATTGCCGTGATTCGGGTTCTTCCGGAGGACTATCATATCGATGACCGGGTTAACGGATTCCTTTCTTACTGCAAGAAGTGCCCCGAGGTCATGAGTCGGGTCTACGAAGTCGACGGGAACAAGAGCAACGATGTGCGCAATGAGATTTTTCAAACGATCATCTCTAAAAATGACTCGTTAAACGGAATTTTTGTGACCAATGCGAGCACGCACCAAATTGCGGAGTTTATCAAGTCCCGGTCGCTCGGAAGAAAAATTCATATCATCGGCTACGACCTGATCGAAGAGAATGTTCGCTACCTGAGAGAAGGCGTGATTGATTTTTTGATCAGCCAGCAGTCTGAAAAACAAGGGTATGAAGGCATTTACTGCCTTTACCGGCACGTTGTGCTTAAAGAGGCCGTGGAAAAGAAAATCATGATGCAACTGGATATCGTCACCAGCGAAAACATTGCCTACTATAAAAGTTGATAGAAGGGAAAACTCATAAAAAGCCTCTGGAGCTGGCGGCTTGTAGCCTAAGGAGCTATGCGGCCTGAAACGATTGTCTTCCTTCCGCCAGTGTATCCAGCACTTCGCGATTGAGCAGCTCATCCCGCATCTTCGCGATAAAGGACTCGACATAGCCGTTGTCCGAACGAATATGTTCCGGGATTCCCCGCGCCAGGAACAGTTCATAGAGTTGCTCTAAAACGTCCTCGGACCTGATCCTCTGTGAAACAGACATCGACAGGCATTCCCGAGTATATTCGTCTTGAGGGGGGCAGGTCGCACTTGACAATCGGCAGCCAGTGCCCAATACTTCTAGGCAAGGGCGAGAAGGGGAAACAGAAGTCCCGAGCTGCGAGCAATCCAACCAGTGTGCTTTCTCCCTTTCTGATTCTCAAGAAAGGAGGGTTCGATGATTTACAGACCATCGAAATTGGCCTCGACCCGGAGAGATTTCCTCTTGAATGTCTTGCCGTCTGGCACTCTGTTTTGCCTCGGGTGCGGCAATTTGTCAGCCTGGACAGCGGGTCAGGAGGGGCAAAAGGCCCTCGAGAAGAAGCATAAGTTTCAAGAAGATTCGGGGATGACCGTTGAAGGACTTCTTAAGTACGCTAATGAAACCTACGTACCCATCCTCCAAACCCTAGCCAATGAAGTCGGACGAGAGAAATTCCTTGATATATTAAGGAAGGCTTCGGTCGAGAATATCACACAGCTGGTTTCAGCTATGACGAAGGACTTTCCTAAGAGAGACCTGGCAAGCTTTGCTGATATGATAACGAGCGTGCTTAATTCATTCCCCAACAATAAGATGTTGACATATGAAGTTGTTAAAAAGACGGAGAAGGTATTCGAGGTAAGAGTGACAGAATGCCTTTCCGCCAAGCTCTTTCGCGAGATGAAGGCCGAAGACATCGGCATATCGGTTTTCTGCTATCCGTGGTGTGATAATCCCGTCTCCCATGCCTTCAACCCTAAAATCAAAGGGAGTCTCCCCAAGAATCTGATGAAAGGGGATGACGTGTGTATCGCACGTTTTGTTTGGGAAGGATAGTCTACGCGCCGTTCCCGCGGATCGCGGGCATTCACGTGGGCGGGGGTCCGCCCCTTCAGGGATAAGCTCAAGAAAGGGGGTCAGCATGTCTCACGAGAATCCTGTTGAGGGCCGCAGACGCTTCCTCACCGAGGCGCTGCCGGCGGGGGCGCTGTTCTGCCTGGGATGCAAAAGCCTGGCAGCGGGCCAGAAGCCCAAGTACTTGGAGGACTCCGGGATGACGGTAGAGGAGGTCTTCAAGTTCGCCTATGGGAGTCTGGTGCCGGTCATGGAGTCGATCGCAAAAGACATCGGCAGGGAAAAGCTTCTGAAGCTCTTGGAAAAGGCAGGGGCCGAAAACTACAGCCGGATGGTTACGGCTATGGCCAAGGATTACCCGAACCGCGACATGAAATCGTTCGTGAAGATGATGGACGGGATGATGGCCAGCACGCCGATCTATCAAAAGTCCTTAGCCTACGAGGTCACAGAGTTCACGGACAAGGTGTATGAGGCCAAGTACACGCTGTGCCTCCCGGCCAAGATCCTTCGGGAGATGAACGCGGCGGATATCGGCTATGCCCTCGAATGCTCCTCCTCAGACGCCATGGTCAAAGCCTTTAATCCCAAAATGAAGTCAACCTTCGTCAAAAACATGATGAAGGGCGATACCGTCTGCATTGAACGCATCGTCCTCGCCGTGTGATCGCGGCCGGCCGAGCTGACGGGCAACCGAACGCCGACTCAGGACGGCATCGGTCCTTCCTGGGGCCTTTGGGCTCTATTCAAGTGGTTTCAGCCGGCTTCATCTTGAGGATCCTCATGGGCTGGGGCTTTAGGTAGGTCAAGGACCGCCACAGCCATTCAACTGGGCCGAACTGGAATCGCCCAAGCCACCAACGGCTCAAGGGGATCTGCGCGGCAAAAACGGCCATGGTCAGCACGAGCCCAGGCAGGTAACCGATGCGATTCATCAACCCCAAGCCGTAATGATAATAAACCAGCGTTCCGATCACGGACTGCATGAGATAATTCGTCAGGGGCATGCGTCCGACCCAGCGGAAAAATCCCAGCCGCTTGGGCCAGCGCTCGCTCTTGAGGAGCAAGAGGAGAATGCCGGACATATAGAATAGCGAGCCTGCCGGCCCGGCAAAGATGTAGATCAATCCACTGCCCCAATCCGGCATCTTCTGATAGAGACTCCCGAAGACCTGCGCACCGATTGCATAGTACAGGTTGAGAACAAGAGCTAATGGCAACGCCGTCCACATCACCCTTCGCAGAAGCTTACGGTGGCCGGCGAGATCGTGGAAAATGCCGCGCCTCCCGGCGTAGAGACCCAAAAGGAACATCATGAAGGCCTCGGGCCAGAAATACGAGAATAGGAAAGCGCTTCGCATTCTATAGAATTGAAACCGGGCTTTGACGGCTTGAAAAAAAGTCCCGGAGTGGACGGCCCATTGAAGGTTCTGGCTGGCTTCCTGCACTTTGACATAGTCGAGGGCACGCTCCAACTCCCTTTGTTGTTGAAGTTCCGGGTTGTGCCTGGCGGGTATATATCCCTCGAGCCTTGCCGGCGGGTAGCTCGGCAGATAATTCCAGAGGGCGAAGGCGGCGGTCAGAAGCACGAAAATCAGCAGGACCTTGCCCGGCAGGTTGCGAAAGAGAATCAACAATAAGCCCATGACGGCATAGTACAGAAGGACGTCCCCTGTCCAGATGACGATGGCGTGAAACAATCCGATGAGGTACAACACGGCCATCCTGCGGATGTAGACCGGGACGATACGGCTGTTCCTCAGCCGGGCCCTCAGGAGTTGAAGCGCGAAGCCGAGGCCGAAAAGAAAGGAAAATGTCGTATAGAATTTCGAGCTGACGAGGAAATCGATGAGGCGCCGAACGGTGTCGTCGAAGGATCCGAGCCGGGCGACCTCCGACCCGGAAAAGTTGATGGTGATGATGCCCAGGAGAGCGAAGCCCCTGAGGATATCGATGGCCAGGATTCTCTCATGGGCCTGCGTTGGTTCTTGAAGTGTCGTTGCTTTGACCATGTTATTGATCGCCTCCCCCTGGATTTTCAACGTGCAGATGGAGGATGGTGGAATTCCATCCGACGACATAGACCCTCCCGTTGGCGCAGGCGAGATCGAAGAGGTGATTGAGCGTATGGCTGTTCACGGATTTCCATGTCCGTCCGCCGTCGTCCGTTCTGAGGACCGTCCCCAATTGGCCGACGGCAAAACCGGTCGAAGGATTGACGAAGCCGACCGCGAACAATCTGCGCTTCGTGCCGCTTTCCCGCTCAGTCCAGCTGCCGCCATCAACAGACTGGAGGATCAGGCCGCCGTCGCCTACGGCTGTGGCCGTCCGAGGGCCGTTCCAGGCGACGCCGAGCAGGACTTTTTTAGTCCCTGTCGGCTGCCGCTTCCAGGTCCGGCCACCGTCTTCGCTCGCCACGATCAATCCCTGACCACCGACCGCAAGCCAATGGATCCGGTCGCTGCTTGCGGCATTCACCAACCAACAATCCCCTGCGTTGGCGGGCAGGGGGCGCCTGGTCCAGGTTTTCCCGCCGTCCTCCGTGGCGAGGATGGCGGCATAGCCAAAAGCGAGACCGCGGCTCTCGTCCATGAACTTCACCCGGCTGAATCCGTAGTCCACGCCCGTTTGAATCTGCTCCCACGTGGCCCCCGCGTCCGAGGTGCGGAAGACGACCCCTCCCATTCCCAGGGCGACAGCCGTTTGGGGATTCAGGAGGCAAGCGCTCTGCACATAAAAGCCCGGGATGGTTTTTGAGTCGGTCCAGGTCCTGCCGCCGTCGTTTGTCCAGAGAACGAGTCTCTCCCCTCCGGCAGCCAATCCGTATCCGGAGCCGCTGAGACTGATGGAGTCCAGTGACTTCTGCTTGTCCGGCAACGGAGAGGTCCAGGTTCTCCCGCCGTCAACGGTGCGGAGGATGGTGCCGTAACTCCCGACGGCCACACCGTTATCGCCGGAGATCGCCAGTGAGGATAGAACGTGTTTGGTGGGGCTTTTGAGCGGCGTCCAGTCGCGGTCGCTGTCGCCGCGGCCGACGAGCGCCCCCTTCTGCCCGCAAGCCAGAGGACCGTCTTGGCCGGCCAAGGACAGGCCGTAGATAACCGACCCCCACTTTTTCACTTCCGGCTGCCAGCTTTCTCCTCCGTCCGTCGTCCGGACGACGAACCGCCTGTTCTTGATGTAACCGAGATTCCCTCCCGCGGCGTATCCATTGTTTTCATCTGTGAATTGAACGGCATAGAGGTCCATACCCGCTTTCTTTTGGACCCACGATTTTCCAGAGTCTCCGGTCTTGAGGATGAGACCGCGCTTGCCCACGGCAACGGCCTTCGTAGCCGAGAGAAAAGCAACGGCCCGGAGATCTGACTTGACTCCGCTTTCCCTTGGAGTCCAGGAAAGCCCGCCATCCTCGGACCAGAGCACGGTTCCGGCCGAACCGACGGCTGCACCGATCTCTGCGGTGGCGAAGGCGACGCCGAACAGGTCGGCCCGGCTATCCGTCCCTCGGCGACTCCACGTCAGGCCGTCGTCCTCGCTGGCGATCATGAGACCCTCCCTTCCGACAGCGTGCCAGCGGCCCTTCCCCAAGTGGCACACCGCCTGGATGTGCTGGGCGAAGGGGTTGGGAACAAAACTCCAGGTCAGGCCCTCGTCCGTGGTGCGGGCGATGGTGCCATGGTCGCCGACAGCGATCCATGCCTCCGGTGAAGTACATACCGCCCGGAGGGTATTCCCCCCGGCGCTTGGGTATTGCCAGGTCCATCCCTTTTCATCGGATCCGGCCCAGCCAGGGCGGAAGAAAAGAGCACAAAGAAGGATACCAAGGAGCGATTTCTTAAACATAGACCCTCCTCCGAATCTCCGGGGCATGCCGCTGTTCTTGAAACGCAGCCCATGGATACACAAGGATGATTCCCGAACCCCCTAGCCTAGTACTAAGTCTTTAAGTATCGGTTTTGTATGGCCGTTTGTCAAGATATCAGTTCCGAACGGCACGCCAGCGACTTTATTTGCGTTCTTGACACCGGCCGTGGGCCGGGAATATCTTTCTAGGGCGAACCATAGCGTCGGCCCCGGGGGTCGAGGAGAACGGTCATCCCTTCACAGGAATGCTGCCAGGACCGGCGTGAAACATCTCTCTCAATGACAATTTATGGAGGTCACATGCGGCGAACAATGACGATCGTGCTGGCCGTGGTCTGTGGTTTTGCGGGCATGAGCCGAGCGGCGCAAGAGGCGCCGCTTCTGGCCAAGGCGCCGACCCTGAGCCGAACGGCCATCGTATTCGAGTACGGCGAGTATTTGTGGAGCGTTCCCCGCGAGGGGGGCGCGGCTCGGCAGCTTACGACCGGCGGCCACGAGGGAGCGCCATTCTTCTCGCCCGATGGGAAGTGGATCGCGTTCTCGGGGATGTACGACGGCAACCTGGACATTTATGTTATGCCCGCCGAGGGCGGCACGCCGAGGCGGCTGACCTGGCATCCTTCTCCCGACGTCGCGGCCGGGTGGACGCCCGACGGCAAGAAAGTGCTCTTCCGTTCTCCGCGTGAGGCCTATGCGGACTTCGACCGGCTCTACACCGTGCCGCTCGAAGCGGGGGCGGTCGAGGCGCTGCCCATGTGGCGCGGCGAAGAGGCCTCGTTCTCGCCGGACGGAACGCGCCTGGCCTACGTGCCGAACTTTAGGTGGCAGACCTCCTGGAAGCGCTACCGCGGCGGGCAGACGACGCCCGTCTATCTCATCAAGCTCGGCGACCTCGCCCTGGAAAAACTGCCCCGGGAGAATTCGAACGATTCGAATCCGGTGTGGTTCGGCAACACGGTCTATTTTCTTTCAGACAGGAACGGCCCCGTAACGGTTTTCGCCTACGACACGAAAACGAAGGCCGTGCGGCAGGCCCTCGCGAACAACGGACTGGACCTGAAGTGGCTGTCCGCCGGACCTGACGCGCTCGTCTACGAGCAGTTCGGCGGGATCCGTGTTTTCGACCCGGCGTCCGGAGCATCCCGCAGGGTGCGGATCGAGATCGCCGGGGACCTGCCGGCGACACGGCCGCATTTCGAGAAGGTGGCGAGCAAGATCCAGAACGCGGGCCTCTCGCCGACGGGAGCCCGGGCCGTGTTCGAGGCGCGCGGCGAAATCCTCACGGTCCCGGCCGAAAAGGGGGACGTCCGCAACCTGACGCGCACGACGACGGTGGCCGAGCGCGACCCGGCCTGGTCGCCCGACGGGAAGTCCATCGCCTTCTTCTCGGACGAGTCGGGCGAGTACGCGCTCCATATCGCCGACCAATCAGGGCTTGGCGCGGCCAAATCCATAAACCTGGGGAATCCGCCTTCGTTCTTTTATGGCCCGCTGTGGTCCTTGGACAGCAAAAAGATCGCCTTCATGGACAAGCGGCTAAACTTATGGTACGTGGACGTGGAAAAGGGGACGCCCGTGAAGGTGGCCACGGACCGGTTTGACGACCCGTCGTCGGCCATGAACCCGGGATGGTCCCCGGACAGCCAGTGGCTGACCTACACCAAAGAGCTCGCGAATCACCTCCACGCCGTGTTCGTCTATTCGCTGGCGAGCGGCAAGGAAGCGCAAATCACCGACGGCATCAGCGACGCCCGCTTCCCCGTCTTCGACAAGGGCGGGAAGTACCTGGTCTTTGCCGTGAGCACGGACGTGGGGCTCTCCTCCGGCTGGCTCGACCTCTCGAGTTATCAGCACCCCGTGCTGCGCAGCATCTACGCGGCCGTCCTAAAGAAGGGAGACGCGTCCCCGGTGCCGCCGGAGAGCGACGAAGAGAAAGTGGAGGCCGCAAAGAAAGAGGATAAGGGCAAGGACAAGCCGAAAGATGCCGGCCAGGAGAAGGAAGCGGCGGCGAAGGACAAGGCCGAAGCCACAAAGGGAGAAGAAAAGGTCACGATCGACCTCGACGGCATCGGCCAGCGGATCGTGGCCCTGCCCATCAAGCCGGCGAACTACGTGGGCCTCGACCGGGGAAAAGCCGGGACGCTGTTTCTCGCCGAGATCCCGGACGTGCCGCGGATCGATGCGCCGACCTTGGTTTCCGTCTCGAAGTTTGACTTGGCGACCCGGAAAACGGAGCCGTTCGTGAGCGGCGTGAGCGCCTTCATGGTTTCCGCGAACGGAGAGAAGGCTCTCTACCGGCAGGGACCATCCTGGGCCATCACGGGAACGGGCGGGCCGGCCAAGCCCGGCGAGGGCGCGCTCAAGACGGACCAGCTCGAGGTGTATGTCGACCCGCGCGCGGAATGGAACCAGATCTACCATGAGGTCTGGCGGATCGAGCGGGACTTCCTCTATGACCCGAACTTTCATGGGCTGGATCTAAAGGCGGCCGAGGAAAAATACGCGCCATACCTCAAAGGTCTCGGCGGCCGCGGCGACCTGAACTACCTGTTCGACGAGATGCTCGGGGAGCTCACGCTAGGCCACGTGTTCATGGGAGGCGGAGATATTCCGGAAGCGAAGCAGGTCAGCGGCGGACTGCTGGGAGCGGACTACAAGATCGAGAACGGCCGGTTCCGCTTCGCCAGGATCTATAACGGCGAGAACTGGAATCCCGACCTGCAGGCGCCCCTGACGCAGCCGGGCGTGGACGTAAAGGCGGGCGAGTACCTGCTCGAAGTGAACGGCCGGGACGCGCGCCCGCCGGTCGAGGTTTACAGCTATTTCGAGAACACGGCAGGGAAACAGGTCAAGATCAAGGTCGGGTTGTCTCCGGACGGTAAGGACGCGCGCGAACTGACCGTGGTTCCGGTCGGCAGCGAATTCGCGCTGCGGAACCGGGCGTGGGAGGAGGGCAACCGCCGGAAGGTCGACGAGCTGAGCGGCGGGAAACTGGCGTACGTCCATGTGCCGGACACGGCCTCCGGCGGCTTCGTGAATTTCAACCGTTACTACTTCGCCCAAGTGGGCAAGCAGGGCGCCATCATCGACGAGCGCTACAACCACGGCGGACAGGTCGCCGACTACATTATCGACATGCTAAAGCGGCCGCTACGAAACGCCGCCGTCACGCGCGAAGGGGAAAAGTTCAGCTCGCCCGCGGCCCAGATCTACGGGCCGAAGACGATGATCATCAACGAGATGTCCGGGTCGGGTGGCGACGCCCTGCCCTGGATGTTCCGGCAGGACAAGGTCGGACCCCTTGTGGGCACGCGGACCTGGGGCGGGCTCGTCGGCATCTGGAATTATCCGTCGCTCCTCGACGGTGGGGGCGTGACGGCGCCGCGCGGGGCGATTTACGGATTAAACGGCGACTGGGAAGTCGAGAACCGCGGCATCCCTCCCGACATCGAGGTCGAGAACGACCCCGCCTCGGTCGCGGCCGGGCACGACCGTCAGCTCGAGAAGGCCGTGGAAGTCACCATGGAGGCGCTGAAAAAGAATCCGGTGGTCATTCCGGACCATCCGCCGTATCCGAACTATCACAAGAAGTGAAGAAGACTGATCGCGTCCCGGTTTATTAGCCGCGACCCGGTTGATTGACGGCTGACGTCGGCGGCGATCATCGCCTTGCGACGTGCGGCGTCGGCGCGGGGGCCTAAACGAACATATCTTTATCGTATCCGATCTTGACGAGATCGATCTCCTCCGGGTCCGCGGTGCCGAGGTGGCAGATCTTAAAGGCCCCTTCATTTCTTCCGCGCCTCTCACTATACTGGAGCCATGGATATCGCCCCGGCCATCCGCCTGCGCGACCTGAAAAAGACGTATGTCGTCAGTGAGCGCGAGTCCGGCCTCCGCGCCGCCCTGGCGAGCCTCATCCATCGCCGCAAGACGGAGGTCCGCGCCGTGGACGGGATCACCTTCGACCTGGCCCCCGGCGAAATCGTCGGCTTCCTCGGTCCCAACGGCGCGGGCAAGACGACAACTCTGAAGATGCTCTCGGGGCTCCTTCACCCGACGTCCGGGGAGGTTTCAGTTCTTTCCTACGTTCCGTGGAAGAGAGACCGGGCGTTCCTGAGGCAGATCACGCTTGTCATGGGGCAGCGCAACCAGCTCGTCTGGGATATTCCCGCCGCGGATTCCTTCGAGCTCAACCGGGCGATCTACCGCATTCCCCCTGCCGACTACCGGAGCACTCTCGACGAACTCATCGCTCTCCTCGAACTCGAACCGCTCTTGGCCAAGCCCGTGCGCAACCTCTCGCTCGGGGAGCGGATGAAGTGCGAGATCGCGGCCGCCCTTCTCCACCGGCCCGGGGTCGTCTTTCTCGACGAGCCGACGATCGGGCTCGACGTAACGATGCAGCGCCGTATCCGGACGTTCATCGCCGAATACAACCGCCGCACCGGGGCGACGGTCTTGCTGACGAGCCATTACATGGCGGACGTCGAGGCGCTGTGCAAGCGCGTCATCGTCATCCACCATGGAAAACTCCTCTTCGACGGCGAACTCGCCGACCTGGTTCAGCGGTTCACCGCCCACAAGACGATCGTGGTCCAGCTCAAGGATTGCGCCGCGGACCTCCGCGCTTATGGCGAGGTCGTCTCGTGCGAGGACGGCCGCCTGACGCTGCGCGTGCCGAAAGCGGAGACGGCCCGCGTCACCGAGCAGATTCTGGCGGAACTGCCGGTCATCGACCTGACGGTGGAGGATCCTCCGATCGAAGAAGTCATCGAACATGTTTTCGCCCGGGGGGCGGCGTGAGAGGCCTGGCCGACCTCTACCTCCAGCAGCTCAAGACGGGCGTCGCCTCGATGCTCCAATACCGTGCGACGCTGCTCATCTGGCTCATCGGCAACATCCTGGAGCCGCTCATCTATCTCGTCGTGTGGTCCACCGTCTCGCGCTCAATCGGCGGAAGCGTGGGGGGGTACGGCGCGCGGGACTTCGCCGCCTATTACATTGTGCTCATGCTCGTCAACCAGGTGAGCTTCACCTGGGTGATGTACGAATTTGATTACCGGATCCGCGAAGGCGCGTTCTCGGCGGTCCTTCTTCACCCCGTTCACCCCATCCACGCGGACATCGCGGAAAACCTTTCTTCCAAAGTCGTGAGCCTGCCGTTCATCGTCGCCGCGGCGGCCGGACTAACCGCCGTTTTTCACCCGGCGTTCAAGCTCACGTTGGGGATGGTCGCGGCCTTCGTTCCGGCGCTTGCCCTGGCGTTCCTCGTGCGCTTCCTGGTGGACTGGACGGTCGCCCTGGCGGCCTTCTGGACGACGCGGGTGACCGCCATCAACCAGATCCATTTCATGGCCGTGCTGTTTTTCTCCGGGCAGATCGCCCCGTTGACGGTTCTTCCCCGCCCCCTTCAGGTCGTGGCCACGGTCCTGCCGTTCCGCTGGACCGTCGGCTTTCCCGTGGAGCTCGTCCTCGGCCGCCTGACTCGAGCCCAAGTTCTTACGGGATTCGCGGCCCAGGGGGCGTGGCTGCTGGCCGCCGCGCTGCTGTTGAAATTCGCCTGGCGGGTCAGCGTGAAAAAATATTCGGCGGTGGGCGCATGAGATTGCTGCGGCTTCTGTGGGTGTTCCTGCGGGTCGGCGTCATGGGGGAGGCGGCCTATCCGGCGAACTTCCTGGCGCACCTTCTTGACTCGGCGCTGGAGCTGGGGACGGCGCTCGCGGGGCTGGCCCTCATCTTCGCGCATACCGCGACCCTCGGCGGATGGCGGTCGGACGAGCTGGTGGCGCTCGTCGGGGTCTATTTCCTTGTCGGGGGGGTCATCGGCCTGGTCATCCAGCCCGGCATGGAGCAGTTGACGGAGTCGGTGCGCGACGGAACGCTCGACTTCACGCTCACCAAGCCCGAGGACGCGCAGCTCCTGGTCAGCGTCTGGAGGGTCGAGATCTGGAAGATGATCGATGTCGGGCTGGGATTCGTCGTGCTGGCCATTTCCCTGACGCGGCTGGGCGAGCGGGTGGGAATCCCTCAGGCGGCCGCGTTCGCCGCAGCCCTTATCGCCGGCGGCGTCATCGTCTACAGCTTCTGGCTGATCCTGGCGACGACCGCGTTCTGGCTGGTGCGGGTGGAAAACATACTCGTCATTTTCCAGAGCGTCTACGAAGCCGGCCGCTGGCCGGTGAGCATCTATCCGGGCTGGCTGCGGTTCGCTCTCACCTTCCTGGTCCCGGTTGCGTTTGCGATTACGGTCCCGGCCCAGGCGCTTGCGGGGCGGCTGACGTGGGGGGTCCTGCTGGGAGCGGCGGGGTTCGCCGCGGTGCTTTTCGTGGCTGCGCGGGTTTTCTGGCGGACCGGAATCCGGCACTACTCCAGCGCCTCGTCCTGAACCGTCTCGCTCTCCTGCCGATCGTGATCGGTTGGCCCTCAGCGTGTCAGCGGCCGGACAGCCTCGACTTGCATTCCTGGATCAGCGAGTCCAGCGCTCTGAGTTGGGCCGGCGTCAGGGGGGTCGAGAATTTCTCCTTGAACCTGGTGAGGTTGTCCAGCGCTCTCTCATGGTCGCCGGTGTGGAAATAGGCCAGGCCCAGGTTATAGACGGCCGTGCCGTAGTCCGGGAAAAGCTCCAGGGCCTTTTTCAGAGGGGGAATCGCTTCGGCCGGCCGGCCTCCCTGCAAATAAGTGAAACCCAGTCCATTGCGGCTCGACGGATCTCTAGGGTTGAGTTCAATGGCCTTTTGGTAACACTCGAGCGATTTTTGGTAGGCGCCCGGGTCTTTGCTTCGGGCGAAGATCGCAAACTCGACGTCTCCCAGGTTCCGGTGGATGAGGTAATATCCTTCGTCCAGGGCTAGGGCGTTTCCCAAGGCGGCACGGGCTTTCTCCAGCTCCCCTGTGTTGAGATAGGCGACGCCCAGGACATTCCAGCTGTCGGAGACTTTTTCGAAGGGATACTTGCCGTCCCCCGTGATCACGCGGATGACCTCGCCGAATCGCCCGGTTTCATTGAGAATGTGGATGTAGGGCGAGGCAATCAGGAAGTTCGTCGGCAAGACTTCAAGGCCCCTCTTCAGGACGGCGAGGGCGTCGGCGACCCGGCCCATCCTCGCATAAATCATGCCCAGCGTGGAATAGGCCCCGTCGAAATCCTCTTTCTCCGTAAGGACGCTCTTGAGGAGCTCGATGGCCTCCGCTCTGCGGCCGCCTTCGAAAAGCTTCTGGGCTTCCATGCATTTGTTGTGGAAGGGAAGCAGGGTCTTGACATCGTCCCCCGGACCGTACTTCGCTTTCTTAACGGGCTGAGGGCTGGAGACATAGCCAAGGCTTCTCAGCTTTTCCAGGGAGTCGTGATCGAGCTTGCTTTCCTTGCCCGCCTGGACCGTGGGCGAGAGCCCCCCGGTGACCTGGGCGAGCCTGACGCTGAACTTTCTCGGGTCTTGCCCAGGCATCAGGTTCTTGAGCTCGCCGAAGTCTTTCTCAAGATCGTAAAGCTCGGGGATCGGCGATTCGATGAATTTCTCCGATTCCCGGAGAAAGCCGTAGATAGGCGCCCATCCCCGGCTGTAGTAGGGAAACATGGATTCGAAGTAGATGGCCCGCTTGGGCAACTTCTTGCCCTTGACCGCGGGCAGGAGCGAAAGGCCTTGGAGGCGGGGGGGCACCTCGAGTCCGAGAAGATCACAGACCGTGGGAAAAATGTCCGTGTGTACGACCATCTGATTCACGCTTCCCGGCTTCAGCCCCGGGGCGCAGAGGATGAGGGGAATCCAGAGAGTCGTATTGTAGGCGAAAAAGCCATGAGTATCTTCCCCGTGCTGGCCCAGGGATTCCCCGTGGTCGCCGGTCAGGACCATGACCGTGTTGCCGCTCCATCCCTTGCCTTCGATGAAGTCGATGAGCTTTTTTAGGGCGGTGTCGACGTAGGCGACTTCGCCGTCGTAAAGCCGGCCCTTGTATTGGGAGAGGAAAGGCTCGGGAGGCTCGTAGGGATCGTGCGGGTCGTAACAATGGACCCAGGCGAACCAAGGAGCAGCCCGGCCGTCGAGCCACCGGAGGCAGCTGCTCACGACGGCCTCGGCCCTCCTCTCCCGGTAGAACTGCTCGCTCGTGCCTCGGTTTTCAAGCGCTTCGTCGTAAACATCAAAGCCCCGGTTGAGGCCGAATCTGGAATCCAGCGGGAAACCGCCGATGAAAGCGGCCGTGGCGTAGCCGGCCGCCTTGAGGTGCTCCGCCAGGGTCAGGAACTCTTTGCCGACGACGAAATTGCTGTTGTCGTGGACGCCGTGCCGGAGCGGATCCAGGCCGAGGAGGATGTTCGTGTGCGAGGGGAGCGTTGTCGTGGTCTGGGCGAAAGCCCGCCGGAACACAATCCCCTGTTCGGCCAGCCGGTCGATATTTGGGGTCTTGAGCTGCTCGCTGCCATAGCAGCTCACCCGGTCGGCGCGCAGGGTGTCGATGGTGATGAGAAGGAAGTTGGGCGGCTCTTTTGCGCCGGGGTCCGGACGGGGGGCCGGGAAGGCGGTTAGAACTCCTGTCCAAAAAATGCCAATGAAAAAACAAGGAAGGAAGCGATGTCCTCGCGGGAAGGTGTTCTTTGTCACGTCGCTCACTTCGTCATCGATTCCGGACCCGTGGCCGCCGTTCTACCCCTTGCACTTCTGGATGAGCGAATTGATCTCCCGCCGCTCTTCCAGGGTGATGTTCTTGCCTCTGACCACGAGATACTTCTGGCAGTACTCGAGGGCTTTGGTCTTATCCCCCTTCTCTAGATAGGCCACGGCCAGGTTGAAGATGGCCAAATCGAAGTTCGGGTCGAGCTCGACGGCTTTTTCCCAATTGACGATGGCCTCGTCCCTCCTGTCCAGGATACGCATGGCGCCGGCCAGGCCGTTGTACACGGAGGCCAGGGTCGGGTCGGCGGCGATGGCCTTTTCGAAGAAGGCGATGGACTGCCGGGCCGATTCCGGGTTCTTCATTTTCACAGCCATCGTTACGTAAAGCGTGCCGACATTATCATTGAAAATCGCGTCCTCCGGCGCCAGGGCCAAGGCCCTCCCGAAATCCTCGCGGGCCTTCTCGAAATCGCCCGTCTTCCCGTAGGCCACGCCGAGGCAGTTCCAGACTTCCGCGTCCTGGTCATAAAGGCTGAGGGATTTTTCCAGGATCTCGGCGCCCTTCTGGTATCTCCCGTTCTTGACCAGGGCGATTCCGTATTCCGAGATGAAGTTGTAGCTGCCGGGACTGGCGGCAAGCGCTCTTTCTAAAACCTGGAGGGCGTCGTCGATCAAGCCCTGCGAACGATAGATCTCGTAGAGCTGGTCATAGGCCTTGTCGAAGTCCTTCCTTTCCTTGAGGATGTCCTCGAGGAGCCGGACGCTCTCCGCGAGCCGGCCCTGCTTTCTGAGCCGGGTGGCGAGGCCGACCTTCTGTTCAAGAGGGAGGAGCGTCTTGAGGTCGTCTTCGGGACCGTAAGAGGATTTGAGCTGGGTCATACGTGACGCGGCGTAGCCGAGGCTGCGCAGCCGCTCCAGCGTTTCCCTGTCGGTCGTCCGCCGGGCGGCCTGCACCGCGAGGGGCGAGGCGCCGAGCTTCATGATATCCTGAAGCCTCTTCTGGTAGGCTGGGAGGCCGGAGGCCGAAGCCAGATTTTTCGCCTCGCCGGAATCGTTCTCCAGGTCGTAGAGCTCGGGAATAGGCGAATCGATGTATTTTTTCCCGTTCTCGATGACGCCGCGGATGGGCGCCCAGCCCCGGTTCAAATAGGCATCCAGCGCTTCGAAGTAGATCGGCCGGGGCTTCCTTGTTTTGGCGCGAAGAAGCGGCAGCAGGGAATCGCCCTGGAGGGACGCGGGTTTCTCCAGCCCGAGCAGGTCGCAGACCGTCGGGAAAATGTCCACATGGCTGACATAATCCTTCACTCGGGCGGGCTTGACCCCCGGGGCGGAGATGATCAGGGGCACCAAGAGCGTCGCATTGTAGGCGAAATAGCCATGGTACGTCTCACCGTGGTCACCCAGGGACTCGCCGTGATCGCCGGTCAGGATGATCAGCGTCTTCTCCATGAGTTGCCGCTTCTCAAGCTCGCCGAAGAGAACGCCGAGCTGGGAATCGACATAAGCCACCTCTCCCGAGTAAGGGTCATCCCGATATTGAGTCAAGAAGGGCTCGGGCGGCGCGTAGGGATCATGCGGGTCCCAGAGGTGGACCCAGCAGAACCACTTGCCCTTCTGGGCTGCGAGCCACTGCCGGGCGGCGTCAATGGTTTTCTCGGCACGCCGTTCAGAAAAAAGCAAACCGGGCTGCGCCTTGGCCGGATAGTGATCATCGTAGACATCGAAACCCTGATTCAGTCCGAACCGGGAATCCAACGGAAAAGCGCTGACAAAAGCGCCCGTGGCGTAGCCGCGGTCCTTGAGGTGCTCGGTCAGGGTCAGGAATTCCGGAGCCACGATGGACTTGCTGTTCTCGCTGACGCCATGGGCCAGGGACGTCATTCCCAGGAGGATGTTCGTGTGTGAAGGGAGGGTCTCGGGATCATGGGCGAAGGCCCGCTCGAACAGGACGCCCTTCGCGGCCAGGCCGTCGATTCCGGGAGTTTGGAGGAACTTGGGACTGTAACAGCTCAGACGGTCCGGCCGCAGAGTGTCGATCGTCACCAGGAGGAAGTTGAGATCCGCAGCGCGGGCTCCAGCGGCAAATGCCAGCAGTCCCAGAAAAGAGGCGAGAGCCAGGCCCGCGGCCCGAAAGGATTTTTTCATCGCCCGTCTCCAGTTTTTTGTACAACCGGGCGAGTTTCCACTGTGCTTACCTGCATTTTGCGATCAGGTCCAGGATCCGGCTCTTCTCGTCCGCTGTCAGCTTGTCTTTCTTGAGGTCGAGGTAGGCCTCGAACGAGCGGAGGGCCCGGGCCTTATCTCCCTTCTTGAAATAAGCCAGGCCGAGGTTGTACGTGGAAAAGTCGTCCTTGGGATTGGCGGCGACGGCCTTTTCCCAGGCCGCGATGGCCTCGTCGACATTCCCCATGGCCATCGAGGCCGCCCCCAATCCGCGCAGGGCCGGGTTCAACGCCGGGTCAAGAGAAACGGCTTGGCGGAGATTCTTGATGGCCAAAGCCAGGTCGTCCGGATTTCGGCCCCGGTTAAAGTAGAGGGCCAGGCGGAGCGTCCCGATGTTCAAATAGGCCAAGGCAAAATGGGCGTCCAGAGAAACGGCCCGGTCGAAACACTCCAGGGCCCGTTCATGATCTCCCTTCCGCATCCGGACCCCGTCCAGGTTGTTCCAGACATCGGGGTCGAAGTCGATGACCGTCAGGGCTTTCTCGAGGACCGCTTCGGCCCGGTCGTCCATCCGGTTCATGACGAGAAGCGTGCCTAAGGTGGAAAGAAGGGCATAGTTTCCAGGATTGTCGCGAACGCCCTCGTCGAGCGTCCGGACCGCCTCTTCGGCCCGCCCCTGGGTCATGAGCGTTTGGGAGAGGTACACATAGGCGGGGGTGAAGTCCTTTTTATCACGGACCAGGGCCGCGAGCTCCCGGATGCTGTCTTCGGCTCGCCCGTTGTCGGCGAGGAGGATGGCCCGCTCGAGTCGTTGCTGGAACGGGAGAATGCTCTTGACATCGTCGGCCGGCCCGTAGGACGCCTTCGGCTGGGACAAGGGCGAAGCCGCGTAACCCAGGCTCCGCAGCCGCTCCAGCGTCTGGGCGTCGGCCACCCGACCGCCGCGTTCGGCCAGCGGCGAGGCGAGCGCCTTCTCCATCCCGTCGAGTTCTTTCCGGAGCGGGGCCAGGTCGCTTTTCGGAGCGAGATTTTTCGATTCCCCGAAGTCGGTCCCCAGGTCGTAGACCTCGGGAATGGGAGAGTCCATGAACTTCAGCCGGCCCCGGATAAAGCCCCGGAGCGGGGCGCAGCCCTTGTTGAGGTAGGGCTCGAGAGACTCGAAATAAAGGGCCCGGTCCTTTGCTCGGCCGGTTTTCATGAGGGCAGCGAGGGACCGGCCTTGGAGAGTCGGCCGCGGCTTGATGCCGAGGAGCTCGCAAACCGTCGGAAGGATGTCGATATGGCCCACGTTGGCCGCCACCCGCCGCGGCGCTACGCCGGGACCGGCGATGATCAAGGGGACATGGAGAGTGCTGTTATAAGCGAAGTAGCTGTGCGTCATCTCGCCGTGCTCGCCGAGCGATTCGCCGTGGTCGGCGGTGAAGATGACAAGCGTCTTCGCCGTGAGCTCGCGCGCTTCGAGCTCGCCGAACAGAACGGCGAGCTCGGCGTCGACATAAGCCACCTCGCCCGAATAGGGATCGTCCCGATACTGAGCGAGGAAAGGCTCGGGAGGCGCATAGGGCGCGTGGGGGTCCCAAAGGTGGATCCAGCAGAACCATTTTCCCGGCTGGCGGGCGAGCCAGGCCTCGGCGGCCTCAACGACCTCGGACGCCCGGCGTTCCCTCAAAGATCCCCCAGGACCCGGATGAGAAGGGAATGTGTCGTCGTAGACATCGAAGCCACGGTCGAGGCCGAAGCGGGAGTCCAGGGGGAAAGCTCCGATGAACGCGCCGGTGGCATATCCCCGAGCCTTGAGGTCGCCGGCCATCGTCGGGCATTCCGGGGGGAATTTTGACTTGGAATTCTCGCTGACGCCATGAAAGAGCGGCGTCATGCCCGAGAGGATATTGGCGTGGGAGGGCAGGGTCGTCGGATTGTGGGCGAAGGCCCGCTCGAAGAGGACGCCCCTCTTGGCCAGGGCGTCGATCGCGGGCGTCGGGCCGTGGCCCGCCGCATAGCAGCTCAGCCTATCTGCGCGCAGTGTGTCGATCGTGACGAGAAGAACGTTGACATCCGAGGCCCCGGCGGCCTCCGAAACGAGGAGGAGCCCGGCCGCGAGAAAGGCCTTTTTCCCGAGAGGCATGGCGACATTATACAATAAAAAAGCCCCTTCCACCCTGAGGCGGAAGGGGCTTTGTGCTTCTGCTTGAGTTAGGGTCCTCGACTAGAACTGGAATCTCATGCCGAGCCGGACCAGGAACGGATTCATCAACTCGTTGTTTGTGCCGCTCGTTTCATTCGGCTCGGCATAATCAGTGGGATTGTAATAGAACGTGCCGTAGTGGATGTCGTGCTTGCGCATGACCACATGGCTGTTGACGACGTTGAAAATGTCCGCGGCGAAGTACATCTTGCCCAGGTTGCCGATGTTGAACATCTTTTCGAGCTTGAGGTTGACGACCCAGACGTCCGGCAGTTGGGGCCGGTCGTTGTATTTCGTCGTGGGCATGTCAGTGGAGAACGAGTTGGGATTCGGAAGCGCATCGTCTTCAAGGGTGAAGTATGTCTCGTAGAACGTGCCTTGGTGGCCCGAAACGGTGCCGGAGATATTGATGTCATACGGAAGCTGGTAGAGGCCCATCACCTTGAACATCCAGCGGGTGAAATACGGACGGCCGATCTTGCCGCTGCCGCCGCCCAGGTCGAAGGTATAGATTTGCCCTTCCTGAGCCCAGAGGTTGGTAGGATCGAGATAGCCGTTTCCGCCGAAGTAGTTGCGCTGGTCCTGGTACGTAAACGAGCCGTTGAGCATCCACTTGTTGGAGAGGCGCTTGGTGAAGACGAAGTCGATGCCCCAGTAGGTGTTGTGCCGCTTGGGGTCCATCATCACCGTTTTTGTGTAATCGGTGTACAGCCCCCTAGGAGCGTCAGTCAGGACGTACCAAGGCCTGTTCGCGGCCTCGCCGGTGTCAAAGGTCTGCCCGCCACCCGTCAGAGTCTGGGGCACGGTGCCGGCGGGGACGTAGTCATCCTTGCTCCGGAGGTGGTCCAATGTCGGATTGGCTGGATCATAACCCACAGGATAATAAGCCGGAGACCAAGAGAACCGGCCCATCCTCTTCCAGTTGAAGCTCAGGCTCACGCCGAAGTTCTGCATGATTTCTCGCTCGACTGAGATATTCACCTCGTGGGTCAGATCGACTTTCCAGTTAGGGAGGTCGATCAGCTGACGGGACGCTTCGAGCGCGGTGGAACCCAAGGTGGTTCCGACGTACATGTAGCCGTTTTCGCGGACCGTGTCGCCGACGAAAACGCCGTTGACATCGAACGCGTGGTAGGGGGATCTGACTGAGTCATAAGAGGCCCAGTAGAGCTCGTCCCAGGTTGCGATGCCGTCGATGTTATCGCCGTTGACGTTCGTGCCGTACCCGTAGCCGTCGGCCCACCAGAAATTGGTATAGACAGGAGTATTAATGTCGCCCATGCCGCGGGGACGGTTATAATCCCTCCCTGGGCCGTAGCCGGGATAGAGAGTGTAGGCGGCCTTGAGGACTGTCTTGCCGTCGCCGAAGAGGTCGTAGGTCATGCCGAGGCGGGGCGAGAAGAACCAGTACATCTTGGGGGGGCCGACGTAGGGCTGTTGCACGTCGGGCAGCAGCGCTGAGAGCTTTTCCACGGTACCGCCATGGACGGGATCGCTGTTGCCGAAGAACGTTTGGGTGAGGTCCGCAAAGTTCGCCATGCGCGCATCGGGGACCGCTTGCCCTGGGAGCCAGAGTGAACGATACAATGCGGGATCATAGTAATCCTTGGCGCGGTCGGCGCGGAGGCCGATATTGAAATTGAAGCGTTTGTACGTGATGGTATCGCTGAAATAGAAGGCCAGACGCTTCGTTCCGACGAGGGTGGCGGAGTCATAGCGACGGATGTTGATTCGCGCGATGTCGATCCCGTCGACGGCCAGAACGTTCTCTCTCGAGCCGTCCCCGTTCCAGTCTATGGTTCTCGTGTTGAAATTGTGGGTCACATAGAAGTTTCCGTTACCGGTATAGGTGCCGCTGTAGGTGGCGGTGTTGTTGTTGACCTCGAACCCGAACTTCATCTCGTGGGCCATGCCGAGGAGGTTGTCGTTGAAGTACTGGGTCTGAAAAACGCCGTAGGGATGCGGACGGTCTGAGTAGAACCACCAGTACGAATTGTAGTTGAGGCCCGCCGCGTAATCGTAGTAGGCGACCTTCTCGAGGTTCAGATCATTCTCCGGCCTCATCCCGAACCCGCCGTTCGACGTCCCCCCCCGAACGGAAAAGAAGAGGTTGTTGCCCAACATCTGCTCGTCCTGGATCTTCAGGATAGGGGCCCCGAAATAGCCCTTGCTGCCCTGCCTAAACCCGGGTGGGAACCATTCCGAGGAATCGCGGCCGTCCTTGACCTTGTCATTGAGATCGTAAAGGACCTCGAGCCGGTTCGACGGGATGATCTGGAGGTTGAGCTTTCCGCCGTAGTTGTTGAGGTAGGTGTCGTCGGCTACGTTGAGTTGGTTGAACGTTTTGACCTGCTGGATGCCGTAGCTTAACCACCACCAGGCCTTGTCCTTGACGATGGGACCGCCGGCGTTGAAGCCGAAGTCCTTAATGTCGTTGGCCCTGTTATAGGCTTCGAGACCGAGGTTGGCCAGCGTGGCCTGGGAGACCGACTTCTGCCACTTACTGTTGGTCCAGTAGAACCTGCCGCCCAGGCTGATCTTGTTCCCGCCGCGGCGGGTGACCATGTTGATGACGATGCCCGGGTCCCGGTGCTCGACGTCGAGCGTCCCCGTGGAGATGTTCATCTCCTCGAAGGAGTCGAAGTCGTAGTAGGTCGGCGACCCCCCGGAGCTTCGGTCCGTGATCTGCATGCCGTCCATGGTCCATTCGTTGGCCGTGCTGCCGCGAGCGACGAAGTCCGACTGCTGGCCGGACTCGACGCCGCCGATGTTCTCGCGGTCCAACTGGATCGCGGGCTGCATCTGCAGGATTACCCAGGGGTCTCTCGCGGAGGGCAGCTCCTGGAGCATTTCATAGTTGACGGTATGCGTAATTTGCGTTTTCTTGGTGTCGACGATGGGCGTCTTGGCGACGACCGTCACCTGCTCGGCGAGGGCGCCTTGCTCCAGGACAACGGTGATGTCCGCGTTCTTCGCGACGTTGACGATGACGCCGGTTTCGGTCCGGGTCTTGAATCCCTGGAGTTCGGCCTTGAGGGCATAATCGCTGCCTGGAAAGAGCGATAGAAAGCGGAACTTACCTTGTTCGCTGGTCGTTGTTGACATCGGAGCGATGGTTGAGCCCGTCAGGGTCACCGTGACCCCGGGAAGCGGGTTGCGCTCGGCATCGACAACCGTGCCGTAAATATTGCCGGTTCTTTGCTGCGATATGGCGGCGATTGGAACGAGCAGGCAGCAAAGAACGACAAATAATCGTTTCATTTCCCCTCCTCTTGGAACATATCTTCGTCTTCCCCTTTCCTGGGGGCGAGTCGGCCGCCCCAACCATTCCCCCGTTTCATTAATTATTCGTGCCTGATAGATCATCCCCCTTTCATTTTTTTGGTAACTTTACTAGCAAAAAATGTGCCACATTAAACCAAATTTATGTTGTTCTTCTTGAATACATTAGGCGAATCGTACTTGACTTAAACATCCAAAAAATTGGACGCCGCCCATTTTTTTGGATAAATGCTTTGTCGTTGATCTCTTTCTCGAACCGGAGATCCGTCCTTTTTTGAATTCGTGATAAGCACGTAATTCGCCTCAGGGCTCCGCCCGCCTGCTATCCTCGGCCGTGAAACCTGTGGAAATCTTTGAGGATTTCCGGTATATATGAAAAATGAGAGGATTTCCCGTGAGATTGAAACATACGGGCGATATGGCCCCGAGGCCCGGCCGGACTCCTGCCGCGCTTCTGACGCTGATCCTATTCGTCATGTCCGGGTCACTCCTCTGGGCGGGCCAAGCCAAGGTCAATCCTAAAGATCTGGCCCCACAATACCAGGATTGGCTCAAACTCGTATCTTATATCATCATGGACAAGGAAAAGGATGTTTTCCTGCACCTGACGACGGACCGGGACCGCGATCTTTTCATCCGGGCCTTCTGGCGGCTTCGCGACCCCACTCCGGGGACCCCCGAAAACGAGTTCCAGACTGAACACACGAAGCGTTTCCAGGAGGCAAACCGCAAGTTCAGGTTCGGCTCGGCCCGCGAGGGATGGATGACTGACCGCGGCCGCTTTTACATCCTTCTCGGCCCGCCGGTCAGCACGGAATTTATCGCCGGTGACAGGGATGTCTATCCGGCCGAGATCTGGTCTTATTACGGGGACACGTCAAAGGGCCTGCCGACCCATTTCCAGCTCGTCTTTTACCAATATAAAAACGCCGGGGAGTTCAAGCTGTATGACCCCGTTTCCGACGGTCCGGCACGCTTGCTCGTCAACGGGATGACGGATTTCGCCCCCTCTGATTATGAAGGGATGTATAAAGAGCTCTTCAAGGTCCAGCCCGACCTGGCCTTGGTGGCCTTTTCCATAATCCCGGGGGAAAGCGAGTACGGGTTACAGCCCTCGCTCCAAACCCCGATTTACATGGCGGCCATCATGAACTCGCCGAAGAAAGGGCTGGATGAAAGCTACGCCACCCATTTCCTGAATTTCAAGGGCGTCGTCAGCACGGAATACCTGACCAATTACATGAAGAGCGACGGCCGAGTCGCCATCGTCTTCGACCCGTTGACGGGCTTGACCTTCTGCGACTTCGCTATAGCTCCGGAGCGTCTCTCCCTGGACTACTACGAACCGAAAGACGAGTATTTCTGCGCCTTCCAGATCGACGTCAGCCTTCGGTCCGGTGATAAGACGGTTTTCCAGTACGGCAAGGAATATCCGATCACCATTCCCGAGAGCGAGTTAAAAGACACTGAGGGAATGGGCTACTCGATCGCCGATTCCTTCCCCATCATCGAAGGGAAATATCACCTGACAGTCCTCCTCAGAAACACGGCCGGACGGGAGTTCGCCGTCTTCGAGCACGACGTGGACGTCCCGCCCGCCGACGGCCCGCCGCGGATCGTGGGGCCCGTCATCGGGGTGAAGCTGGTCGACGTCAAGGCCGGCGTGCGGCTGCCCTTCCAGGTCGAACGCAAGAAGCTCAACCCGGATCCCAGGAACCCGTTCTCCGCCTCGGACGAGATTGTGTACCAGTTCAGCGTCATCGGCCTCACGGAAGAGGTTTTGAAGGGCGGCAGGGTGGAGGCGGTCGTCAAGGGGACGAAGGGCGCCAGCACGCATCAGAAATCCTTTGTCATTCCCCTCGAGAGCCGGGGCTCACGCCGTGCCCTGAGTTTCACCAGTTCGATGCCCGCGGCCGATTTCCCCCCTGACTACTATGACCTGTCGCTCGTCCTCAAGGATTCCCAGGGCAACGCTCTCGACGAGCGGAAGGCCAATTTCATCGTCTCGCCGGCAAAGACGCTGTCCCATCCCATCATCGCCGCCAAGGCATTCTCGCTCGCCAACGGATTCATGCTTCGCTACATGCTGGCTCACCAATATGATCAGATGGACCGGAAGGCCGAGGCGGAGGCAGCCTACAGATCTGCCTACGCGAGCAACCCCACCTATCTGCAGAAGATCCCGGATTACGCCGCCTTTCTCTTGAAGGATCAGAAACCTGAGGAAGCCCTGACCGTGATCGAAGCGGTCAAGGACGACGCCAACCTCAAGTTTCAGTACTTTCTCCTCAGGGGCCGGGCGCTCCTGGAGCTCAAACGCTATGACGAGGCGGTTCAGAGCCTGTCGAGCGGGAACAGAATCTACAATAGCGACGCGGAGCTTTTGGCCTTCCTCGGCACGGGCTATTACAGGCTGGGACAAAAGGAGAACGCCCTCGCGGCTCTCCGGGCCTCGCTCAAGTTGAACCCGAATCAGCCGGAGGTCGAGACACTCCTCCGGGAGATCGAA
>Ga0153916_10000550_pt1 | contig 25446 bp, 17 predicted proteins | sample Opewatmetagenome_FD_109642 | JGI IMG/M metagenome (GOLD analysis project Ga0153916, IMG submission 109642) | Freshwater wetland microbial communities from Ohio, USA - Open water 3 Core 3 Depth 4 metaG | ecosystem: Environmental > Aquatic > Freshwater > Wetlands | place: USA: Ohio, Lake Erie...
GAGACCTTCCGTTGACCAGACGACGACTCGCCCTTCACGGTCTCCCGTGGCCAGGAGCTTGCCGGACCTGCTGAAGACGATCAGCGTGACGCGGCCGGGCTGGGGGCGGTCCGCCAACAGTCGTCCGTCCGGGTGGCTCCACGCCTGCACTCCCGGGCGTTGGCCGAAACGGTCGAAGCTGGCGGTAACGATGGTTTTGCCGCCGGGCGAAAAGAGGAGGTCCGTGAACAGCCGGTCGCTTCTCCCGATCATCTCGGGCTTGGCCTCCGCGGGCGGCGCACCCTCCGGGGACGGCTCCGCCGCGGCGGAACGGGGCTGCTCGGCGGGCTCTGCGGCGGGCGGCGGCGCCGGTTTGCCGGGGCCGCCGGCGGGCTGGGCCGCGTCCGCAGTCTGCGGCTGGAGGTCCCACCAGCGCAACCCGCCTCCGCTGCTTGTCGTCGTGGCGAGTCTCTTTCCGTCCGCGGAGAACACGGCCCTGTCGGGCACGTACGAATAGTCGCCAATGGGGATCTCCCGGCCCGTGGCGACTTCGTGAAGGTGCACCGGCGAAACCCGGTTGACCATGTGGCCGTCGCGGAACACGCCCTCGTCGCGGCGGAGAACCACGTAGCGGCCGTCGGGCGACACGGCGACGGGCTCGCCGGGCGTCTCCTCCCAAATCCGCCGCAAGGCGTGGGTCTGCGGGTCCCAGGCCACCAGGCTCAGCGTCCCGTCGTCCGCCGTGCCGAGGACCGCTCCGTCGGGCAGGAGGCCCGCGAATGAGCGCAACGCTTCCAGCCGCAGCGGCGGCGAGCGGCTCTCGACGTCCCAAACCAAGACCTCGCTGTGGTCCCCCGTGAGCAGCCGTTTGCCGTCGGGCAAAAACAGGATCTGCTCGACCCGTGTGGGCATCCCCGCCGTGTTTAGTATCTCCTCTCGCGTCTCGGTATTCCAAACGTGCAGAATGCCATCCCAGCCGCAGGCCGCAAGCCACCGGCCGTCACGGGAAAAGGCGACGTGCGCAAGCTGTCCCTCGTGGCCGGCAAGGATGCGCACCGGCTTCAGCTCCGCGGCCGACCAGAGGACGACGTCGCCGCGGGTCGTCGCCGTGGCGAAAAAGCGGCCGTCCCCGCTGAACGCGACCGGGCCCATCTGGGGCGAAGAACCGACCAGGTTGCCCAGCAGCCGGCCGTCTTCCCCGCTCCACGCCTGGACTTGGGCCGCGCTGCCCGTGGTGATGACCAGCTTGCCGTTCGGGGAGCAGGCCATCGGGGTGCCAACGTTCAAGTCGCGCCACAGCCGCCGGCTCTCGTCCGGCTTGGGGCCGGGCCGCAGCGACTCGAGCGACAAGGAAGGGCGGCGGGCGGGGGGCGCGGATGTGCCCGCCGCCGGGCCGCCGCGGACGACGTGGCCGGGCGGGGCGTCGAAAACGACCTGCGCCAACTCATAGCTGTACGGCGGCCCCTTCCGGTACGCGGCAATGATCCCGTAGTGATTGCTGGCGGCGACCTTGGTCACCGTGTAGTCCGCCCGGGAGGCCTTCGAACTCTCGGTCCAGGGCACGTCGCCGGCGCAGTCCAGCCGCTTCTGGGCGAGGCTCCCCCGCCACCACTGCTTCCCCACCACGTGCAGGGCGTTCTTGTGGATCACGACGTGGCCGTGGGGAACGTTGTCCAGAACGACCGTCGGCTTGAGGTCGGGCAGGGCGCACCGCAAGAGGGCGGTCGTGGTCCGCTGCGGACCGGGGCCGGTGTAGTATAGCGCGCCCTGGTACAGGCACGCGCCCTCCCACGCGGAAAACGATTCCTCCATTCTCTCCACGGCCGGCTTCTCCGGATCGATCACCAGGGCCCCGATCCGCGGCTGGTCACGCTGGATGAGTACCCGCTGCTGCACGGCTCCGTCCGCGGCCGCGGCAAAGAAGGTGAACATCGACCGTGGAAAGAAGGCGACGCTGGGGCCTCTTCGCGTGCTGTAGTCGCGGGGGTCGGGGACGTCGCGGGCCTCGTGGAAGACCTTGACCTGGTGCTTTCCGGCAGGGTCGATGCGGACGTCGGCCACCCAGCTCCGCCCGAACCCGCCGGCCAGGATCGCCCGTCCCGGCGCGACCGGCGACGCCATGACCATTTGCCCCAGGCGAGCGTGCTCTGGCGGCTGCAGCGGCAGGCCATGTTCGGCCGTGATCTGCCAGCTCTTGTCGGTGGCGGGTTCGAACACCCAGACCTGCGGCGTCTGCCCGTACGTCCCCACCACCATCCACAGGTAGCGGCCGTCGTCCGCCAGCGACGTGAGCCGCGTGTTGGTAAGCGGCGTCCTCCAGAGCCGCCTGGCGCGGCCCTTCTCGTGGATCGCGAAGAGCGAACTCCCCGCCGTGAAGACGTCGATTCCGCTGTCCAGGGCCAGCCAGAATCCCTGCGGGTCGCGGAGCTCCGCCTTGCCGGTGCTGCCGTCGGCGAACGGGCAGGTGATCTCGATGGGGAGGAACGACAGGCCGGAAGCCCCTTTCGGAGGAGTCGGGCTGACTTTGGCCGGCGCCCCCGCAAACCGCTTCGCCGCGCCCTTCTTGCACTCCGCCTGGATCTCCTCCACCGCCTTGCGGACCGCGGCATTAAGCTGCGGCGACGCAAGAAGGTCCGCGAGGAATTGCTGCCCCTCGAAGCTGTCAAGATGCTGCGCTGCCCCCGGGAGAGCGACGAAGGCCTGGACCACCTCGTGTGGGTAGCGCGCATTCTGGTGTTGCAGGACCATTCTTGCCCGCTCCGCATAGCGTTCCCGCGGAGACCGGTCCTCGAGGGCCGCGCGGAGCCAGTCGGCACTGGCCCGCCACTGTTCTTGCTCGGCCAGGCGGTGGAACAACCGCATTGCCAGCGAGTGTTCGACCTCGCGGAGTTCCCGGAACGGCTTGCGGAATTCGGCCGGGATGTAGAAAAACGGCTCCGCTCCGATGGGACCCCGCTTGAGGAAATCCGCTGACCGGAGGAGCTTTTCCAGGTCCGTCTCGCTTGCGAAGATCGATTCCAGGAGTTGGACCGCCCGCTGGCGCCGGCCGAGGATTTCCCGCCACGCCTCGGCGTCCTCGATTTCCAGCGGATTGCGAGGCCCCAGCAGGAGCTCGTAAACGTGAAGAAGCTCCTGGCGGCGTTCCAGCGGACCGGGGTCCACAAGCACGCTGGACTCAAGCAGCCGGAGGGCTTCGTGCCAGTTGCCCCGCCGCAAGACGGCGCGGGCCTGTTCGGCCAGTTGCCGGGCCTCGGCCGCGGGGTCCGTCTTCGGCGGCTGGGCCCCGGCGCCCTGGATCAGCCGCGCCGCCGCCCGCTTGAGGAACGCCGGCGCCTCGGCGGGGCGGAGGGTCTCTCGCGCCTCGAGGATCTGCTGCTCGCCGCGCTTCGCCCGCAGCGCGATCGTCACCCGAAGCTCTTCGCCGCGGCCCTCGTGGCGGTACTCGCCCAGCACGTACACCGGCAGGCGGCGGCGCGGCTTGTCGCCCGCTGCCGCAAGGCCGTATTCCCTGGCCAGGGCTTCCGCCTCCGCCAGTTCCACCGCCAGGGCGCCCGGCTGCTCCAGCAGCGTCTGCTCGATGAGCTTCGCGTAGGCAGCGCGGAGATGCTCGTGCTCGTAGGTCAGGTCCTGGCTCGCCAGCGGGGGAATCGCGTACACTTCCTCGATCTTCTGGCCGTACTTCTTCAAGGCCTCGTGGATCGTTTCCACGATAGCGGCCGCGTCGGCATCCGTGCGGCCGGAGAGGAAGACCGATTGGGCCGCCAGCCGCAATCCCCCGGCCGTCTCCGCCACCACGAGTTCTACCCGCGGCGGCTTCTCTTGTTCTTGCGTGCGCAGGATTGCCAGGACGTCGGCCTTCAGCAGCCGACCGAGCCTGATCCGCTCCTGGCCGGCTTCGGCCGCGAAGGCCGCTTGCAGCTTCTGTTCCGCGAGGATCTTGTCGATCTCGCTTCGTTCCAGCCACTTGGCCTTGCCTTCCAGCAGCTTGGACTCCACCAGCGCCGCCAGCGGCGATCTGCCGACATCGAGCAGGGCGCCGGTCGGCTGGTCCTTGCTCGCAATCTCCGTCTGGCTGACCGGTGCGGACGCCGCCACCGTACCGCCCGGCTGGGTATCGGAAGAAACCGAATCGACCGAGGCACTGCAGCCCAGGGCCAGCAATGCCCCCAGACACATCGGATGGGCAAGTGGTCTCATGCGGCTCTCCAGCTTGTCCGGGTCTTCTCGCCTACCTACGGCTCACGACGCCGCCTATCTTTTAGACGCGGCAGGAAGGGAATTCTTGGGCGTCAGCCGTTCTTCTGTAAGATCCCGCCGAGAAACGACTTGCATCGCAATCGCAGACCCGGAGGTTCACAGCACTCTCTTCACGCGACAATTCGGGTCGCCATGATGCTCGGCGTCAAGCGGCATCCCGACGATGCCTGCCTTATCAACGATTCCTTTGATCGAACCGTTCTGTCAGACGCTCAGTATACGAGACGCAAGCCGTCAACCACAGCAGCAGGCGGTCGCCAGAGGGTGGTTCGCGCGGCCCCTCCGCAGACATCAGTCGACCTCCCTGTTGACGCCGCCTTGGGCATCGAGAATCGGTCGAGTTCGTAGGATAGCGGCACGGAATTGACCCCGATGGTTCGATCGATGGCCGGAGGCTCCTGTCTTGCGCGGCGGAGATTCCTTGTGTGCTGAGGATCAGTTGAATGCTGCGAGCGGATTTCCCTCAAGGACAGGCAGAGACCCAGCCGGGTATCAGCCGTTGCCCTAACGCTGGTCTAGTGTGAGGCTTACAAACTGGGCTGACTTGACCTGAGGCAAGCCGCCGGGCAACCCGCAACGCACGCCGAATTCGATGAACTCTCGCCGGGTGTGTCAAGAATTGTTCCTTGTCTTGCGTCAGTCGGCCGGTCGTCGGCAGAATGATGCAACCCCCTGGAGTGGGCGTTCGACCTTGCCTTCTCACAATTCAGAATGCCGAGGACCCGTGCGGGCGCCGATTTGTCGGACGCCCTTTAGCTCCCTCCTTCCGTGGGAGGCCACGTTCACGGTCCTCACCTCATCCGGGATTAAGCGTCCATCCCGAGGCGCTACCACCGATCGCACACATTGGCTCCCGTCTTCACCTATTGTCCATGGCCCTTCGTTTGGTACCCATCGTATAGCTCAGTTTCCTTGCTCCCGCAATGCGTTCAGCGCGGCCGTATCAATCTCGGCGGCGAGCCGTGTAAACGCTCTGTCTTGTCGGCGCGCATCCCGGAAGGCGATGCACTCTGCCGACAGCGGGCCGCCGCTCTTCCGCAGCAGCGCTTTGTAGTGCTCGACGGGCGGCGTCTCGGGCCGGGTCTCGATGAGGTACCGGCCAGCGGGGATGTAGCCGTCCGCCCACAGCACGGTGAGGACCGAGGGCACGTCGCGGGTCCGCCGGCCGGACCGGATGGCATCGGCGCGGCGTTGGGCGTCTTCGGACGGCGGCAGGCTCGGGCTGACCGAACCAGGCCGGGAACGGCACCGGACGCGAGCATGAAGGCCAAGCCTTTCATGCGGTAGACCTTCGCCAGGCACTCTTCCAGCCGGCGGTAGTGAACCCGGAAGATCGGCAATTGCACCATCTCCGCTGTCACGATCACCTCGACCTCAGTCGCGGACCAGTAGCGGTGCAGGCCGCGATTGGGGACCGAAGGCTTCGATACAGTTGGTTGGTCTGACGACGATTTCACCCTACCATGGTCTGTCGGAGGCAGGCTATTATCGCACCCTGTTCTGTCCCTGTTTTGTCCTGGATAAACCCCACAAAACCGGATAATAGCCTACCGCTGGGACGCGGCACGACAGCCGTTGACGCGTCAAAAGCGACCGAGAAATAAGGACTTAGGGCGAGTTTCGCCGCGTCGAAACACCCTAAACGATGTGACTCGCTGGGCTATTGTCACACGTCCCTCCGGGACGAAGGAAACTGGAACCGTTGGGCACGCTTCGGTAACGACGTCACGGCGATCTGCCGCGACGCCCGCGAGAACCAAGGAAAGGAGGGACGGAAAACCGTCTCTCTTCCCGCGAGACGCCTGCCCGTCCCCGCTCCGGAAAAGTGAACGACGCTCGCAGCCTCGGCGGGCGCCGTGCTTGAGTAGTCGGCGGTCCGCGATCCCCGGCGACCCCTGGGTCTATTTCCCCTTCGCGTCGCCCGGGGCTTTAGCGGCCTTTTCCGCCTGTTTCAGCAGTTCGACGGCCTGCGTGTCCTTGGGGACCTTGGCCACGATCTCCACCAGGAGGTCCTTGGCCTCCTTGGCGTGGCCGAGCATCAGGTCGTGATAGGCCAAGAGGAAGCGGGCGTCGAGCGACGCGGGGTTCTTGCGGACGTACTCGCCGAGGGCCCCCAACTGCTTCTCGTAAGTGGGCAGGTCGTTGTAGTAACGGAACAAAGTGGGCCAGTCGCTCACCGGGCCCAGCGCCACCGCGGCGTGCGATTCCATGGCCGCACCGCGGTACTCCCCGGCGGCAAACAGGGCCAGCGCGAGGACCTCGTGGACCTTGGCGTCCCGCGGCCGCTCGATCACGGCGTGATTGGCCAGCCGGGCGGCCTCGCGATAGTCGCCGCGCTGGAAGGAGGAAAGCGCGTCGGCGTAGAACTGCCGGCCCGCCTCTGCCTCGACAGACTCGGCCTCAGACTCGGGCGGAATGGCGGTCTGAACATCGGGTGGGGGCGGGGGGACGGCCGGCTCGCCCCCGGCGTACGCCGCCGAGCGCTCCGCCGGAGGATCCGGAAGGCCGGAGTAAACGTCTCCGTAGCCGTAGTAGTCCAGAAACGAGTAGCCATCGTAGCCAGGGTACCCGTAGTAGGAATAACAGCCCGGGTAGTAGGAATACCAGGGCGAGAACCAGAGCGGCAGAGCGATGATCGGCGCGTAGTAGCCGTAATAATGGCGCCACCAGTCGTCGCCGTGATGGTACCCGCCATGGCCGGGGTACCAACCCACGCCGCCATGGTAACGCGGATCGCCCGGCCTGGAGCCGGACCTCGTGTGCGTGGGAGACCCCGGCGTGAAAGGAGGTCGGGAGCCCCGGCCGGACAGCCCGGCGGCGGCCCCCCCCGATCCGCCAAAGGACGCCTTCGATCCGCCAGAGGATGCCTTCGATCCGCCAGAGGATCCCTTCGATCCGCCAAAGGATCCCTTCGATCCGCCGGTCGGCACGTTTGCCCCGCCGATAGAACCGCGCGATCCTCCCGGTGCGATGGCCGACCCGGACCCGGCACCGAACGAGCGGCCTGCGCTAGAAGACCGCGTGGGCCCGGCGGAGAAGCCGCCGCCAAAGGAGCGGCCGGAGCCGAACGAGCGTCCAGCGGAGCCGGAGCCGAACGAGCGTCCAGCGGAGCCGGAGCCGAACGAGCGTCCAGCGGAGCCGGAGCCCGCGCCGGGGCCTCCGGAGCCACGGCCGGGACTTCCCGCGGAGAAGCCGCGATCGGCCCAAGCCAAGGTGAGGGATCCGCCGAGAAGCAAGGTGACCGTCAGTCGGAGAGTCGTGCGCATGGCTGAGTCCTCCCTTTCTCCCAAGGCCGGACGCAGGCGCCCTCTGCCGCAATCCGGTCCCGGGAGTATACCAGAGCCCCTATTCTTATTCTATCGCTCGGCGAATTGCACCGCCAACGACATTTCCCTGGGCCTCTGCTTCCGCCCTGCGCAAAGAAAAAGGGCGCCGGACCCGCAGATCCGGCGCCGCCGAACAAATTCACTTGTTTGCCAAGAATTACCGGCCGGCGGCTACAGCCTCTTGCCCACCAGCCGGAGCAGGTCGACGGTGCGGCACGAGTAGCCCCACTCGTTGTCGTACCAGCTCACCAGCTTGAAGAACCGGCTATTGAGTTCGATCCCGCTGCCGGCGTCGAAGATGCTGGAGTGGGGGTCGTGGATGAAGTCGGTCGAGACGACCTCGTCGTCGCAGTAGGCCAGGATGCCCTTGAGGTAGGTCTCGGCGGCCCTCTTCATCGCCGCGCAAATCTCCTTGTAGCTGGTCTCCTTGACGGTGCGGACGGTCAGGTCGACCACGCTCACCGTCGGCGTCGGCACGCGGAAGGCCATGCCGGTGAGCTTGCCCTTGACCTCGGGGATCGCCAGGCCCACGGCCTTCGCGGCGCCGGTGGTGGAGGGGATGATGTTGACCGCCGCGGTGCGGCCCCCCTTCCAGTCCTTCTTGGAGGGGCCGTCCACGGTCTTCTGGGTCGCGGTGTAGCTGTGGATGGTGGTCATCAGGCCCTCCTCCACGCCGAAGCCTTCCTTCAGCAGGACGTGGACCACCGGGGCGAGGCAGTTGGTCGTGCAGCTCGCGTTGGAAATGATGTGGTGCTTGGCGGGGTCATACTTCCCCTCGTTCACCCCGAGGACGATGGTAACGTCCTCGTTCTTGGCGGGCGCGGTGATGACGACCTTCTTGGCCCCGGCCTCCAGGTGGCCCTTGGCCTTGGTGGCGTCGGTAAAGAGGCCCGTCGCCTCGACCACCACGTCCACGCCCAGGGCCTTCCACGGCAGGGCGGCCGGGCCTTCCTTGACGGCCAGGCACTTGATCTTCTGGCCGTTGACGACCAGGGTGTCATCCTCGGCCGCCTGGGGGGTGGATTTCTCGCTCGTGACGGTGCCGGGGAACCTCCCCTGCGACGAGTCATACTTGAGCAGGTAGGCGAGATTGTCGGCCGGCACGATGTCGTTGACGGCGACCACGTCGATCTCCTTGCCCAACAACCCCTGGTCGCACAGGGCGCGGAACACCAACCGGCCGATCCGGCCGAAGCCATTGATCCCAACACGAATTGCCACAGTAGCTCTCCTTTGCTCAACGAGTCGTCCCCCGCCTGGCGGGGGTCAAACGCCGACGATACGGTCGAACGCCGACCTTGTAGGCACGTTTTGAATCCGGAATTATAGTGAGGGCCGTGACGCTCAGCAACCACCGGGAGCGACGGCTTTGTCCGAACCCCGCCGAGCAGAGTGGCAGCTCCCCCGCGGAGTTCCCCGGGGCGCGTGGGAATATGCCCGGGCCGAGCACATCGCCGCCGAATACGACGAGTATTTCGGCGTCAGTCCCCTCTTCGAGTTTGACGAACAGGTGCTGGCGCGGCATTTTGTACAGCCCGGGCTGGTAATCGACTTGGGCTGCGGGACGGGCCGCTCCCTGGTGCCGCTGGCGCGGCGAGGCTTTCGCGGCCTCGGCGTTGATCTGTCGTTGCCCATGCTCCGCGTCCTGGGCCAAAAAGCGGCCCTGGAGCAGCTCCCGATCTGGCGGCTGTGCGGAAACCTGGTGGAACTGGACTGCCTGAGCGATGCTTGCGCGGACTATGCGGTCTGCCTGTTCAGTACCCTGGGGATGATCCGCGGCCGCGACAACCGCGGTCGCGTCCTGCTCCATGCCCACCGCATCCTCAAGCCCGGCGGCCTCTTCGTGCTCCACGTCCACAACTTCTGGTACAACCTCTTCTGTTGGGCCGGTCGGGCATGGCTGATCCGCCATTTCTGGGAGTGCCTCACCCACCGCGACGTGCACCGGGGCGACAAGTTCTTCGACTACCGCGGCATTCCCAAGATGTACCTCCACACGTTTACCGAGCGGGAGCTGCGGCGTGTGGTCCGGCAGGCGGGATTCCGCCTCCACGAGCTGATCCGGCTCGACGTGGACCGGCAGCGCCAGTTGCGCTTCCCGCGGTGTCTCGGCCCGCTACGCGCGAACGGCTGGATTGCCGTCTGCCGGAGATAACCGGAGACAGGTGCCGCCCGGGCCTACTTTTCGGCTTCCTTGGCGGCCGGCTCGGCGGGTTTCTCGACCGGTTCTCGGGCTTCCTGCTTCGCAGGGCGGCGCAGGCCTTTCTTCGGGGGGGACTTCTCTTCGTCCTTGCCGGACTCAAGGCCCGCGGCCGGCGGCGCGTCGCCGCGGCGCGAGGACCGTCCCGCCCGCTCCCCCTTGGCCACGGGCTTCTTCTTGGCCTGCCCGGCGCCGAGCGGCTCCACGACGGTGACTTCGATCTCGGCGGCCAGGGCCTTCTCTCCCAGTTGTTGTCCGCGGACGGAGACCTTGTCTCCCTTCTGGGCCAGGCCGAGCCGATCCAGTCCGACCAGCTCGAGGTCGATGTCGGGCTCGTCGGCCAGCTCGACCTTGAGCGAGGGCTTGAAGTACTCGGTGGGGACGCGGAGCGTCATTCTGCCGTTCTTGATGGCGGTGATCTGCCCGCGGACTTCGAAGGACTGGGTGGCGCTTGTCAGGGTCTTTCCCCCTATAGCACCCGCGGCGGCTTTTCGCCCGCCCCCCCGGCCGCCACCGGACCCGGGCTCCGGGCCGAATCCGCCCGGCCCGCGCTCGGCCCCCCCGCCAAACGGCCCCTTGGCCGCATCGCGCTGCTTCCCCTCGCCCCCGAAGCCGGGGCCCGAAGGCATCCCGAAACCTTGATCCGGGTAAGCGCCCGGCTGTTTCTTCGCGGTCGGGGTGAAGATCGTCAGCCGGCTCACCTTCTCGACGACCATGCCCCGCCGCTTGTCCACTTCGGCCACGAAAGAAATCCATTGGCCGGTGCCGAGAAACTCGGCGGTGGCCTTGCCCGACACCTGGACCCGGGTGTTCGGCGTGAACTGGACGAGCCGGAGCTGGTCGCCGTCGGACTTCATCACCAGCCAACCCAGCCCGAGGTCTTCGATCGTTCCACTGTCCTGGAACTCCGCCGGCTTGGCCTGCGGCAGGGGCATTCCCCGTGGAAACCGCGCCTGGCCCCGCGCGAACGGCTCGGAGCCGACAACGAACAAGGCGAGCACGACGGCAACGCCAATCAACGTACGTCGAAGCGCCATGGCGGGGACCTCGCAACAAACGTGGGCGGGTTGGGCGGCGGTTACATCGGGGGGAACGCTCCCGGGGAACGTCAACGCTACCCCTATCTTAACATAGTCACGGTGAGCAGTGCCAGTCAGGTCGGGTGGCGATCAACCATAGAGGCCCGACACCACCCGCGTTGAGGGGTTCACCGAACCGGCTTCGCCGCTGGCCGCCGCATCCCTGCCATACAGCGGAGCCGCAGAGTGTCCACCGCTTCCGGGGCGCGAGAAGTCCGTCAGTAGGACAGGCGGCCCGCCTGTCCACTTAGGCGTCCCGCCTGTCCACATAGGCGGCCCGCCTGTCCACACGCTTTGTCCGGATTCTCCAGACCGGCGAGACGCCGGTCCTACTGACCAGACCGGCGAGACGCCGGTCCTACTGACCAGACCGGCGAGACGCCGGTCCTACTGACCAAACCGGCGAGACGCCGGTCCTACTGACCAAACCGGCGAGACGCCGGTCCTACCCGAATTGTCGGACGATCTCGGCCAGCGGCGAACCTTTTCACGGCGGGAGAGGCCGGCCGGCATTCCCCGCCTCGCGGCCCCCCCTAGAATTCAGCGTGGGGGGGCGGTTCTCGCCCTCTCCCACGGGTCGAGGGGAACTGCAATGCCGAATCGATTGGCCGATCAAACCAGTCCCTACTTGCTGCAACATGCCGCGAACCCCGTCGACTGGCACCCGTGGGGCCCCGAGGCCCTGCAATCCGCCCAAGCCCAGCAGAAGCCGATCTTCCTCTCGATCGGCTACTCGGCCTGCCACTGGTGCCACGTGATGGAAAAGGAGAGCTTTGAAGACCCGGAGATTGCCGCGCTGTTGAACCGGTCCTACGTGGCCATCAAGGTCGACCGGGAGGAACGCCCGGAGATCGATCAGCTCTACATGGAAGCGGTGCAGATGCTGCTGGGCCACGGGGGCTGGCCGCTCTCGGTCTTCCTCACGCCGGACCGGGAGCCGTTCTTTGGAGGAACCTATTGGCCGCCGCGTCCCCGCGGGCCGATGCCCGGCTTCGCGCAAGTCCTCCGTGCGGTCGCCGATGCCTGGCAGCACCGAAGGGACGAAGTGCTCGACCAGGCTCGGCAGATGACCGCGCTGTTGCGCGAATCAGTCGGCTCCGGAGTCAAGGGCAGCGCCGATCGGCTGGGCGAGCACCTGTTGGAAGGGGCGTACGCCGCCTTGACCCGCGCGCTGGACCGCCACCACGGAGGTTTCGGCGCCGCTCCCAAGTTTCCCCAACCGATGGCGTTGCGGCTCTTGTTGCGCCGCTGGCGCCGGACGGGACACGAGCCGGTCCTGGAGATGGTGTGCCTGAGCCTCGACAAGATGGCCTCGGGCGGGATCTGCGACCAGGTGGGCGGCGGCTTCCACCGCTACAGCACCGACGCCCACTGGCTCGTGCCGCACTTCGAGAAAATGCTCTACGACAACGCCCTTCTGGCCGGCTGCTACCTCGAGGCGTACCAGGCGACCGGCCGGCCCGACTACGCCCGCGTCGTCCGTGAGACCCTCGACTACGTGCTTCGCGACATGACCGATCCGGCAGGCGGATTCTACAGCTCCGAGGACGCCGACAGCGAAGGGGAGGAAGGCCGCTATTACCTTTGGACCCCGGAGGAGGTCCGCGCGGTCCTCGGGCCGAGGGCCGCCGAGGCGCTGGCCTACGCGTACGACGTGACCGGGCCCGGCAACTTTGAGGGGCGGAACATCCTCAACCGCGCCAAGACGATCGAGCAATGTGCGGCGATCCTCGGACGCGGCGTCGAGCCGCTCCGGGCCGAGCTGGCCGAAAGCCTCCGCAAGCTGCTGGCGGCCCGCTCGAAGCGCGTCCGGCCCGCCCGCGACGACAAGGTCCTGGTCGGCTGGAACGGCCTTTTGATCGAGGCGATGGCATTGGCGGGCGCCGCGCTCGGCGAGCCGCGCTACGCGGAGGCCGCCGCCCGGGCCGCCCACTTCCTCCTGGAGAACCTCCGCGACGCCGACGGGCGTTTGTTGCACTGCTGGCGTCAGGGCCGCGCCGGCGTCTACGCCTTCCTGGACGACTACGCCAGCCTGGCGGGTGCGCTGGTCACGCTCTACGAGGCTGGATTCGAGGAGCGCTGGATCGACGAGGCGGTGCGGCTGGCCGACGAGCTTCTCGCGCGGTTCGCCGACCCGGCCGAAGGCGGCTTCTACCTCGCCGCGGCCGACGACCCGTCGCTCATCGTCCGCAAGAAAGACACCGCCGACAGCTCGACGCCCAGCGGGGGCGGGCTGGCCGCGATGCTCCTCCTGCGACTGGGCAAGCTCTGCGGCCGGGGCGACTACCTGGCGGCAGCCGAATCGGCCCTGCGGGCAGCCTCGCCGCTGATGGAGGAATTCCCCCTCAGCGCCGCGCAGATGCTCCTCGCGCTGGATACCTACCTCGGACCGGTGCCGGAGCTGGTCATCCTCGGCTCCGACGACCGCGCCGCGACGGCGGAAGTCCTCCGGGCAGTCCACCGGCACTACCTGCCGAACAAGGTCGTCGCGTTTCGCCCGTCGCCCGGCCCCAACGGCCGCCGCTCCCGGGCCCTCGAGAGCCTCTTCGAGGGCAAGCAGTCCGTCCCTCCCGGGCCGACCCTCTACGTCTGCGAGCACTTCACGTGCCGGGCCCCCATCTCCGGCAAGGATGCCGCCCTGGCAGCCGTGGCGTCGCTGGCCCAACCGACCGCCTGAGGAATGCCTTGCAGCCTCCTTGATCTTGTCGTAGAATGCGCGCGGAACCTCGAAGCGAGGAGACCAAACATGCCTTACCGCCAGGACTTCACGGTGTTCAACTCAGCCGGTGAGCTCACCCTCGTGGTCGAGGTGAAAGCTCGGCCTGGAGCGTCCCCGGCTTGGGCCGCCCAACTTCGACGCAATTTGCTCGCTCATGGTTTCGTTGCCAAGGCCAAGTACTTCTTGCTCGCTTTGCCGGACCGATTCTTTCTGTGGAAAGAAGTGGGGCCTGAAGTGGCCGAGATGCCGCCGACGCACCAGATCGACGCGGCCCTTCTCCTCGGTCCCTATTTCGAACGTGCCGGTGTGGCCTTGGAGACGGCGAGTGGGGATACGCTGGAGCTGGCGGTGGCGGCTTGGCTTCGCGATCTGCTCGACGAAGAAGGATTGTCCCCCGATCTTCGCCAGGCCCATCCGTGGCTCGCGGAGTTGTCTGACGAGTTGAGAGGCGGGCGAGTGGCTTGCGAGGCAGTTGCGTGATCGCGTACGTCGAGACGAATTTCGTCCTGGAGGTTGCGTTGCTCCAGGATGAGCATCAAGACTGCCTCGAGATCCTTGCACTGGCCAAGAAGGATTCGCTACGGCTTGTCGTTCCCGCGGTCTCGCTGGTGGAACCTTATGCGACGCTCACGCGTCGCCGTAAAGAGCGCGGCCAACTGTGCGAGGTGCTGTCACGCGAGCTCAAGCATCTCATACGCAGTGAATCTTACCGGCGTCATAAGTCGGCCATGGACGACATAGTCTCTCTTCTCATGCGAAGCGGACAAGAAGAGAAAGACCGGTTGAATTCTGCGATTCGGGAGTTGCTCAGCGTCGCGGAAGTCATTCCGCTGACTGCGGATGTTGTTGCGTCTGCTCTGGCCTTTCAGACCCAACCCGGCCTAAGTCCACCAGACGCGCTCGTGTACGCTTCGGTACGATCGCACCTCGACCTTGCAGCCAGGGGCAAGAGTTGTTTCCTGAACAAGAATGCCAAGGATTTCGACGTTCCCGACATCCAGGCAGCCCTTGCCCAGCGCGGATGCAAGATCTTGTTCAGCTTCCGAGACGGTTTTGGCTACATCAAGAGCCAGTTGGAAAAGCCGTAGTCCCCGCCGGAGATCGCGGCGACGATCGTTTGCGTGGCCCGGCGGGATGAGGAACGAACCGATGAACTGTGCGAATTGCGGGGCCCCGATGAAGCTGGTGGAGGGGCGGGGCTACTTCCGCTGCGATTTCTGCGCGACGCTGAGCTTTCCCGAGCCGCGCGCGGCCTCGCCCGACGGCGTGGTCCCGCTCGGCGAGCGAACCGACACGGACTGTCCCGTCTGCAAGACCCGGCTTTCCCAGGGGAGGCTCGAAGGCTTCTCGGTCCTTTACTGCGAGAGCTGCCGTGGGGTGCTCGCCGACGGGGAGGAGTTCGCGGCCATCGTGCGGGTCTGCCGGGCCAAGCGAAGGGAGCCGCCCGACCAGCCCGTGCCGCTCAACCCGGAAGAGCTGAAACGCCAGGTCCCCTGCCCCCTCTGCCAAGGCGAAATGGACGTTCACCCCTACGGCGGTCCCGGCAACGTGGTGATCGATTCCTGTGCCCGCTGCCGGATCGTCTGGCTGGACCACGGCGAGATCGGCGTGATCCAACGGGCCCCGGGCCGCCGGTGAGCGCCGAGAGCCGCGGGAAGGCAGAAGCTCTCAGCTTTCAGCTTTCAGCTATCAGGTTTCGGCATTCATCCTTCATCCTTCAGCCTTCATCCTTCATCCCCTCGTACCCGCCGCTCTCCCGCCAAGAGTCGATCATCGCCATGAAGTTCTCCGGCTTCACCGACGAGTGGATGCTGTTGGAGCTGGAGAGGATGTAGCCGCCGCCGGGCTTGGCCTTGGCGATCGTTTCCCGGGTCACGCGGCGGACCTCTTCCACCGGGGCCTGGCTCAAGAGGTAGCCGCAGTCGATGTTGCCCACCAGGGCAATCCGCCTGCCGTACCGCTCCTTGACGAGTCCGATGTCCATGCCCGCCTGCGGCTCGATCGGGTTCAGGGCGTCAATCCCCGTCTCGACGATCATGTCGAGGATCCCCATAATGTTGCCGTCGGTGTGCTTGATCACGTATGCCCCCGCCTCGTGCGCCGCGTCGACGCACCGCTTGAGCCCCGGCAGGACGAACTCCTTGAAGTGCCGCGGCGACATCAGCGTCGCATTCTTGTCGGCGTAGTCGTCGCCGAACACCACCACGTCGACCCCCGCCTCGACCATCCGCTGCATCGCCCGGATGTCGTGGCTCAAGGTCAGCTCCACCAGCTCGTGGACCAGCCGGGGGTGGTCGATCATGTCCATGAGGAACCGGGTCGTGCCCCGCAGGAACGCCGGGTTGAAAAAGGCGTCGCGGCAGATCGCGGTGATCGCCTTCTTCCCCTTGTAGCGGGCGACGATCGCCGGGATGCTCCCCAGCACGTCGTCGGCCTCGGGATCGGGGGGCGTGTAGGTTTTGAGGTCCTCGGGCCGCTTGATGGGGCCCTCGACGGGGGCGGGCGTGCTTTCCGGCCCGAAGGCCCGGATCACCCCCCACTTGTCCCGAAACAAGCCCCGCGCCTCGTCCACGAACTCGACGTTCTCGCGGCTCCACGAGCTGCGGTTCTGGCCGACGTTGTCCATGCCCAGCCAGTCGTTGAACTGGAAGTAGTCGCAGCCGGGCAGGAGGGCCTGCTGGACGCGCTCGTCAATCACGCACTCGAAATACGGCACCCGGTCCGGCACCCGCCGCTCCAGCGCCGCCACCACGCGCTCCAAGGAATTCATCCCGCTGTCTCCTGGTCTGCCCTTCCAGTCCGGCGGGGATTATAATCGATATTGGACCTCACGGCCATCATTGGCCGAGAGGAAAGGCCCGTCTTTGTCGCCGGTCTGGTGAAACGAACGTGATGCGTAGCCGGTCGCACCTGCCATTCTCAATTCTGTTGCTGATCGCCTTGGTCGCCGCGGGACTGTGGTGGTTCGGCGTGCTCGGCGGAGGTCACGGGACCGGAAGGCCACAAGGCCGGATCACGATCTCCAAGGAGACCACCTTTATCACCGAGCCGCTCCGGGAAGATGGCTACGTCGATTACCTGGCGGCGATCAACCAAAGTGCCGCAGACGGCGTCAGTGCGGAGGACAACGCCGCGGTGGCGTTGCTCGAGGTCGTGGGTCCGGCGGACGTCAACCCGAAGGTCCGCGACCGCTTCTACGCATTGCTCGGCACCGTGCCGCTGCCGGAGAAAGGCGAATACTTCGTCCCGTTTGGCAGCAGATTTCCGCCGGCCGTGGAGAAGATCGGAGATGACACCGACGACGGCGAAAGGCAGCGCAGATTCTACGAGCAGCCCGATCGCGGCATGGAGCGGCCCTGGTCGAAAGAAGAGTTCCCCGCGTTGGCCGAGTGGTTGGCGGAGAACGACAAGCCCCTGGATCGTGCGGTTCGGGCAACCCGGCGGCCCCGATGCTACTTGCCGCTGGTGTGCGTGGACAGTTCGCAGCCCTTGGTCTTCGCGCACCAACCATGCTTGTACCAGTGGTCCGACTTGTCGAGGGCGCTGGTGGTCCGGGCGATGTTCCGCCTCCAGGCCGGAAGAACGGAGGAAGCGCGGTCCGATCTCATGGCCTGCCACCGAATGGCCAGGCTGATCGGCCAGGCGCCAACGGCGATCAGCGCCCTGACGGCTCTTAACATCGATGCAAGAGCCTGCTGCGGCCACGCGGTCCTGGCGCACCACGGGCGGCTGACGGCGCAACAAGCGACGAGGTGGGCCGACGAGATCTCGAGCCTGCCCTGTCCGGTGCAATGGACCGAGGTGTGGGACCGTACCGGGCGTTTTGAGCCGCTCGAGTCGATCGCCTGGATGTCCCGCACCAATCCCGACCAGTGGTCGGGCCGAGAGGACCCGGGGACCCGCGGTGCGTTGGACGCACTGGCCGCCGCATTGGCCGGCAAGCTCGTCGATTGGGATGAAGCGCTCCGGATCGTCAACGCCTGGCAGGATCGTCTCGTCCAAGCCGCCTCCAATCCGGAGGATGCCGAGCGTGCCGCTGCTCTGCAGCAAGTCGAAGTAGAGCTTCGCGCCATGGCGAAGACCTTGCCGCGCGATTTTCCGAATTTCGCCGGTTCCTTTGCGTCAGGAAGCTCACCCCGTAGGGTCTTGGGGGAGTTGCTCGGCCAGGGTCTCGCGTTCCTGACACTGGACTTGGAGCTCGAACAACTCAGACGGGCAAAACGCTGGGAAGTGTCGCCGAAGCTGGCTTGCATCGCTCTGACCCTCGCCGCTTATCGCGCCGATCACGGCGACTATCCGGTGACACTCGATGATCTCCGGCCCACGTACATGGCCGCGGTCCCGCTCGACCCGTTCTCCGGCAAGCCGCTTCAATTCCGCTGCGACGGGAAGGACTACACACTCTACAGCGTCGGGCCCGACGGCCGGGACGACGGCGGGCGGAGCGGCTCCTATCCCGATCCCAATCGCATCTTTCCTGACGCCGTCGTCGAGTACGACGACATCGCCATCCGCACTTCACCTGCGGTCGAATCGGAAAGGAAGCAGCCGTAGGAAGGCGGTTTGGGAGAGAGTGTGCCCGCCGAGTCACGCCTGGGCCCGTGCCTGGTGCTCGACCGGCTCGGTTTGGGCGGCCGGGGCGTCGTGCTCGTCGCCGGTGAAGACCTTGATGTCGCGCGGGGAGACGTAGACCTGGCTGCCCGGCGTGATGCCCTGGGCACGGTAGCGCTCCAGGGGCAGCTCGACCGAGAGCTGCTCGCCCGACTCGGCCAGCAGCTCCAGCCGGGCGTTGGGGCCGGCGGAGTGGACGCGGCACACGGTGGCCTTGAAGCTGGGGGCGCCGTTGCGGTGGGTGTCGACCTCGAAATCGTGCGGCCGGACGAACACCCGGACCGGCTGGGAGGGCAGCCCGGCGTGCTCGGGCGATTCCCAGGCGAGCGTGGCAAAATAGAGCTTGCCCCGCTCGACGCGGCCGTGGAAGAAGTTGACCTGGCCGAGGAACGTGGTGACGAACTCGGTGGCGGGGGAGTGGAAGACCTCGTCCGGCGTGCCGATCTGCTCGACCCGCCCCTGGTCCATCACCACCACCCGGTCGGCCAGCTCCAGGGCCTCGTCCTGGTCGTGAGTCACGAAGACGCTGGTGACGTGGATCTCGTCGTGCAGCCGCCGCAGCCACTGGCGGAGCTCCTTGCGGACCTTGGCGTCCAGGGCCCCGAACGGCTCGTCCAGGAGGAGCACCTTGGGCTCGATCGCCAGGGCCCGGGCCAGCGCCACGCGCTGCCGCTGCCCGCCGGATAGCTGGTTCGGATAGCGATGGGCAAACGTTTCCAACTGGACCAGTTGCAGCAGCCGCTGGACCCGGTCGCGGATCAGGGACTTGGGCGGGCGCTGCCGCCGCGGCCGCACCCGCAGTCCGAACGCCACGTTCTCCAGCACGGTCATGTGGCGGAACAGGGCGTAATGCTGGAAGACGAAGCCCACCTGCCGGGCACCGACGCCCCGCCGGGCGACGTCCTCGTCCTGGAAGAGGATCGGGCCGCTGCCGGGGTCGGGCTGCTCCAGGCCGGCGATGATCCGCAAGAGCGTCGTCTTTCCCGAGCCCGACGGGCCCAAAAGCGCCACCAGCTCCCCGGTGTGCACCGTGAGGCTCACGTCTTTGAGGGCCGTGAACCGGCCGAAGGTCTTGCTGATCTTGCGGACTTCGATACTCATGGCTTTCTTCCTCCGGCCGGACCGTCGGCGGCCAGGGCCAACTGCCGGGCGACCTTCCACTGCAGCACCGACTTGAGCACCAGCGTGACCAGGGCCAGCATGGCCAAGAGCGAGGCGACCGCGAACGCCGCCACGAGGTTGTATTCGTTGTAAAGGATTTCCACGTGCAGGGGCATCGTGTTGGTCTGCCCGCGGATGTGCCCGGAGACCACCGAAACCGCCCCGAATTCCCCCATCGCGCGGCCGTTGCAGAGGATGACGCCGTAGAGCAGGCCCCACTTGACGTTCGGCAGCGTCACCCGCCGGAACGTCTGCCAGCCGCCGGCGCCGAGCGCGCGGGCGGCTTCTTCTTCCTCGGCTCCCTGGGCCTGCATCAGGGGAATCAGCTCGCGGGCCACGAACGGGAAGGTGACGAAAAGCGTCGCCAGCACGATCCCCGGCACGGCAAAAAGGACCTTCAGGTCGCGGGCCTCCAGCCACGGCCCCAGCCAGCCGTCGCGGCCGAAGAGGAGCACGAACACCAGCCCGGCGATCACCGGCGAGATGCTGAACGGCAAATCCACCAGCGTGGTCAGGACCTGTTTGCCGGTGAACTCGAACTTGGCGATGGCCCAGGCCGCCGCCACGCCGAACACCGTGTTCAGCGGCACGACCACCAGCGCGGTCAGGAGCGTCAGCCGGACGGCGGCCAGCGCATCGCGGTCCACCAGCGACTTGAGGTAAAGCCCCACCCCCTTCTCCAATGCCTGAACGAAGACCGCGACCAGCGGCAACACGAGGAACAGGCCCAGGAAGAGCATCGCCACGGCCACGAGCGCCCAGCGAACCACTGCCGGCTCGGAGATCGCCGCGTCGGATCGCGGCCGGGCCATCGGGGTCGTAGGAATCAGGACGGCTTCGGACACTTCGCTTCCATCCTTTCTACACGTGGCGACGGCTCCACCACTGGAGCACGTTGATCACCAGCAGCAAGACAAACGATGCGGCCAGCATCACCACCGCAATCGCACAGGCCCCCACGTAGTCGTATTGCTCGAGCTTCGTCACGATCAGCAGCGGGGCGATCTCGGTCTTCCCCGGCATGTTGCCGGAGATGAAGACCACCGAGCCGTACTCGCCCAGCCCGCGGGCAAACGCCAGCGCAAACCCCGTCAGCAAGGCCGGCAGGATCGTCGGCAGGATCACGCGGAGGAACGTCTGCAAGCGGCTCGCGCCCAGGCTCGCGGCGGCCTCCTCGGTCTCGCGGTCCAGGTCCTCGATGGCCGGCTGCAAGGTCCGCACCACGAACGGAAGCCCGATGAAGCAGAGCGCCACGGTGATCCCCAGCGGGGTGTACGCCACCGGGATGCCCAGGGGCTCCAGCCACCGCCCGATCCAACCGTTGGCGCCATAGAGGCCGGTCAGCGCGATCCCCGAAACCGCCGTCGGCAGGGCAAAGGGAAGATCGACGATGGCGTCGACCAGGTTCTTGCCGGGAAACGAGTATCGCACCAGGACCCAGGCCACGACCAATCCGAAGGCCGCGTTGATCGCCGCGCCCGCCAGCGAGGCCCCGAAGCTGAGCCGGTAGGAGGCCAACACCCGCGGATCGGTCGCCGCCGCCCAAAAACGATCCCAGCCCACCCCGGCCGACTTGAGCAATAGCGCCGCCAGCGGGATCAGCACGATCAGGCTCAAGTACAAGAGCGTAAAGCCCATCGTCAGGCCGAAGCCCGGCACGACGCTGTGTTGCCTAAGCGCGATCCTCACCGCCCATCCTCCTCACTTGGGCCGGTAGAGCTGGTCGAACACCCCGCCGTCGTCGAAGTGCTCGGCCTGGGCCTTTTTCCAGCCCCCGAAGACGTCGTCCACCGTGAACAGCTCGACCTGGCGAAACCGGGTGCGATACTCCTCGGCAGTCGCGTCCCAGGTTCTCGGGCGGTAGTAGTGCTTGGCGGCCAAGGTCTGCCCGGTTGGAGAATACAGGTATTCCAGGTACGCCTCGGCGACCTTCCGGGTCCCGTGCTTGTCGACGCTCTTGTCCACCAGCGCCACCGGCGGCTCGGCGAGAATGCTGACCGTGGGGACGACGATCTCGAACTTGTCCGGCCCCATCTCGTGGACCGCCAGGAACGCCTCGTTCTCCCAGGCCAGCAAGGCATCGCCGATGCCGCGCTGCACGAAAGTGATCGTCGCCCCGCGAGCGCCCGAGTCGAGCACGCGAACGTGACTAAACAGCTCGGCGACGAAGTCCCTTGCCTTCGCCTGAGCGTTCTTGACGGCTTCGGCAGAGCGGGGGTCGCGCAAGCGGGCCAGGTCGCCCAGCTCCCGCTTCAGCACGTAGCCCCAGGCCGCCAGGTAGTTCCACCTCGCCCCGCCCGACGTCTTGGGATTCGGTGTAATCACCTCGACCCCGGTCCGCACCAGGTCTCCCCAGTCTTGGATGCCCTTCGGGTTTCCTTTGCGGACCAGGAACACGATCGTTGAGGTATAAGGAGCGCTCCGGTGGGGCAGCCGCTGCTGCCAATCCTCCGGCAGCAGATCGCCTTTCTCCGCGATCACGTCGATGTCGTACGCCAGGGCCAGCGTGACCACGTCAGCGTCCAGACCGCCGATCACCGACCGTGCCTGCGTCCCGGAGCCGCCGTGGGACATGCGGATGACGGCTTCTTGTCCGGTCTGGCCGGTCCAGTGCTCGGCGAACCGCCGGTTGAAGTCGACGTACAACTCTCGGGTGGGGTCATAGGACACATTCAGGATCTCGACTCCGCCCGACGAGGCTCCGGGTTCGGTTCTCGATCCGCAACCCGCCAGCATCGCCGCGGCGATCGTCGCCACCCCCACGACCGCGATTGTCTGGGGCTTGGGCACCATCGTTCTGCTCCGCCTCATTGCTGGGTCAGAAAGCGCGCGGTCAGCTTCCTCCGACCGATGTCGTCTCGATGATAGGGCAATCGGTATGCCAACACCGCCCCCGGCCATCCATAGGACGTAAACCTTTCATCCAAAGCAACTTATATCGTTAGCCTTAATCGCAGGGCGCGTACTCCGTGAAATCTGGTGGATCTGGGCCGTGAAATATGATAGGATTCCCGTGAAAAGTTCTGGCGTCGCGAGACGCTCTGTCGAGGCTCTTATGGAGCAGTTCAAGTCCTTGCTGCTGGAGGTGTGGCGCGAGGCCTGCCGGCACATCGAGATCGGCCAGTCCACCGAGACGATCGCGGCCATGCTCGCCCGGCATATTCCCATCCGGCAACTGCTGGTGCGACGCATCGATTGGGATCGCTCGACCTTGGAGACGGTCGGGATCGTGCTGACTTCCTCCGAGCAACCCTTGGCGGAGGCCCGAACCGAACTTGCTCCTGACCAGCGCGCGGTGCTTGAGCAGTGGTGCCGAAAGGGAACGATCGGTGGTCGAGGCTTCGACCAAGAAGCCGACCCGGCGCTGGCGATTTTGATCCCCGGCGGGGTCCAGGGGGAAGTGCTTGCGGGGCCGCTTGGCGAGGCCGGCCGGCCGGTGGGGGTTCTCTTGCTGGTGGCCGCCGCCGGAAAGACGTTCGAGGCTCGACACGCCGAGTTGCTCAAGCTCTTGCTGGAGCCGTTCTCGATCGCCCTGGACAACGACCTCCGCCTGCGGGAGATGGCTGCCTTGCAGGAAGCGGCCGAGGCGGACAAGCGCTCCCTGCTGACGCGGCTGGGCCGGAAAGCGCTGGCCGATACGGTTGTCGGCGCCGAGACCGGGCTGCGCGCGGTGATGGACCGCGTGGAGTTGGTCGCGCGGTCCGACCTCCCGGTGTTGATCGTCGGCGAGACTGGCACCGGCAAAGAGCTCGTGGCGCGGTTGATCCACAACGGCTCGCCCCGGCGCAGCGGGCCCTTCATTCGGGTCAACTGCGGGGCGATTCCTTCGGACTTGATCGATTCCCAACTGTTCGGCCACGAGAAGGGGGCCTTCACCGGCGCGATCGAGACCCGGCACGGCTGGTTCGAGCGCGCCGACGGCGGGACCCTGCTCCTGGACGAGATCGGCGAGCTGCCGCTGGCCGCCCAGGTCCGGCTGCTCCGCATTCTCCAGGACGGCTGGCTGGAGCGGGTCGGGGGCCACAGCCCGATCCACGTCGACGTGCGGATCGTCGCTTCCACCCACCGCGACCTGGCCGCGATGGTCGCCGAGGGACGATTCCGCGAGGACCTCTGGTATCGGATCGCGGTCTTCCCGATCATCCTGCCCCCGCTTCGGGAGCGTCGCGAGGACGTCGCGCCCCTGGCCGCCCATTTCGCCGAGCGCGCCGCCACGCGATTCGGACTCCCCGCGGTCATGCCGACTCCGGAAGACGTCGCCTTGCTGGCATCCTACTCCTGGCCCGGGAATATCCGGGAGCTGGCCGCGGTGATCGATCGGGCGGCGATCCTCGGGAACGGCTCGCGGCTGGAAGTGTCGAAGGCCCTCGGCGTCGCGACCATGCCGCCTGTCGCACCAGACGACAGCGACAAGCGTAAAGAGGCCCCCGCCTTGCCCACTGGGGCGGCCGGCATCGCGACGCTGGAAGCCGTAGTGAAGCGTCACGTCGAAACGGCGCTCGAGGCAACGCGGGGGCGGATCGAAGGGCCCTTTGGCGCGGCACGACTCCTGGACATCAACCCCCACACGCTCCGGGCGAGGATGCGGAAGCTGGGCATCGACTGGGCGCGCTTTCGTCCGCGCAAGGAGTGACCGCAGACAATCAGCCGCCCGGAATCGATCTGCGGGAAGCCACTGGGGCTGCCGCGAGGGAGTCACGCGGTGGAAAGGCGTGCCGGGATGAGATCCGCCTGTCCCCCTCTCTCGCACCAGGTGCCAATCCGGTTACGCCAACCTCTCGATCCCCCCACTTAGGTATATTAAAGGACACGGGGACGGTCTTGGGAATACCGCCGAAGTGGGGATCAACTTACTTCTTGTCCATTTTTCCCAAAACTCCCTTTTTGCCTGTCAGGGATCGCACTTTGGCGGCCTATAGGTCTAAGGGGGGAGGGTTTTTTCCGCCCTGATGTCCAGGTTCTGTGCCCAAGCAGATAATGGCATGAGATTTCGCTCGTTCGGATTCGGACTGCTGGTGGTGTTCGTCGCGACGGCCCGCGTGGCGCTCGCAGCGGTGCACACCGAGTTCCCAGATGCCGGCCAGGTGCTCCAGACGGCGCAAGTGCCACTCGGAGATTCCGGCACGCCCCTGGACAAGATCCTGGGAACCGACGGTTTCCCCGGCGACGTGGACCTGTACAAGGTCTTCATCTTCGACCCGGCGGGCTTCTCGGCCGAGGTGACTTACTTCGGCGGCAGCGTGGGGGACTCGCAACTGTTCCTCTTTGACTGCCAGGGGGTAGGTGTCCTCAGCAATGATGACCAGGAGTGCAGCCTTTGGTCGAGGATTCCAGTCGGCGAGTTGAACGGCCCGCCAGGCGTCTATTACCTGGCGTTTTCCGACTACAACAACGACCCGCTCGGCGGTGTGGGGATCGGGCTGGCCGGGTGGAACGATGACTATCGCGAGCCGGACGCCGGCCCCTACGAGATCCGGCTTACCGGGGTGACTTTCGCGGCGACTCCCGAGCCGTCGAGCATTCTCTTGTGGGCCATCCTCGGCGCCGCGGCCATCGCGGCGTGGTGGTGGCGGCGCGACTCTTGAACGGGGTCGGGTGCATCGAGGTTGCTGGCCAACTGGTAATCGCCGACCTGGCGCTCGCCGGAATCCCCGTCCAGCACGGCAGTCCCAGCGGCCATTGGCCTTCGCGCCCTTGACATCCCGGCAGTGGGTCTTGACAATCCCGGTTGCGCGCCATGCAGAAGGAGTGCTCCCATGCCGCCCGTGAGGCACCCGCCGCCATGCAGACCTCGCCCCGCTGGCACGAGAGGAGTCTGGCCGTCGAGGAGGAGATTCGCCGGACGTTCGCGCTGGCCAACGAGACGGCCCCGTACATCGTCTACGACGTGGGCTACTGGCTTTTTGGCCAGCTTCCGGAGGACATCCCGCCGGACTACTGCGACGCGGACCCGGCGGCGATGATCGCCTTCCAGACCCGCAAGATCGAGCGGCACATGGCCCGCTACGACGACGCATACATCCCCTTCCTCATGCCCTGGTACGGCACGGGGGTGCTGGCCTCGGGGTTCGGCGTGCCGGTGAAGTTCCAGGAGCGGATGGACCCGGCGGTCGA
>Ga0153916_10000551_pt1 | contig 25439 bp, 30 predicted proteins | sample Opewatmetagenome_FD_109642 | JGI IMG/M metagenome (GOLD analysis project Ga0153916, IMG submission 109642) | Freshwater wetland microbial communities from Ohio, USA - Open water 3 Core 3 Depth 4 metaG | ecosystem: Environmental > Aquatic > Freshwater > Wetlands | place: USA: Ohio, Lake Erie...
CCGGTCTGGACGCCTTTGAACTTCCGGTCCTTGGTAATGCCGCCGCCGATGTCGAAGACGATCTCGCGCAGCGTTATGCCCATAGGCACTTCGACCAGGCCCGTATTTTTCACGTTGCCGACCAGCGAGAAGACCTTGGTCCCCTTGCTGCCCTCGGTCCCGATGGAGGCGAACCAATCCGCGCCGCGGTTCAATATTATGGGGACGTTGGCCCAGGTCTCGACGTTGTTCAGGACCGTCGGCTTGCCCCACAGCCCCACCTCCACCGTGTGGATATACTTGGACCGGGGGTCGCCGCGCTTGCCCTCGAGGGAGGCCATGAGGGCGGTGGACTCGCCGCATACGAACGCCCCGCCCCCCCGGTTGATCTTGAGGTCGAAGTTCAGCTCGGAGCCCAAAATTTTCTCGCCCAGCAGGCCGCGGCCGCGGAGGGTCTCCACGGCCATCCCCAGGAGCCGGACGGCGCCCGGATATTCCTGGCGGACGTAGATGTAACCCGTGTCCACGTTGCCGACGGCGTAGGCGCCGATGAGCATACCCTCGAGGACGATGTAGGGGTTGCCCTCCAGGATGGACCGGTCCATATAGGCGCCGGGGTCGCCCTCGTCCGCGTTGCAGACGACGTATTTTACGTCGCCCTTGACCTTGCGGGCGGAGGCCCATTTGCGGCCGGTCGGGAAGCCGCCGCCGCCCCGGCCGCGGAGGCCGGATTTTTTTATCTCGTCGACGACCTCCTCCGGCGTCATCTCGAAGAGGGCTTTGGCCAGGGCCGCGAAGCCGCCGAAGGCCAGGTAATCTTCGAGGGAGGCCGGGTCGAGGAGGCCGTTGCCGCCGAGGACGACGCGCTGCTGGTGGGCGTAGAACGGGATCTCTTCCTCGGACTGGGCCCGCTTCTTCGTCGCCGGGTCGCGGTAGAGGAGTTTATCTATGAACTCGCCGCCCACGACGGTCGTTTCGATTATTTCGGGGACGTTCTTCGGCTTGACGCGCTGGTAGAAGACGTTGTCGGGCCTTATGAGGACGAGGGGCCCTTTCTCGCACAGGCCGTGACAGCCGGTGGTCACGAGTTCCACCTTAGCCGTCAGGCCGGTTTTTTCGAGCTCGGTCGCGATGGCGTCTGCTACCGCCGAACAACCGTACGCGCGGCAACCCGTGCCGGCGCACACGCTCACTATTTTTCGCGCCGGGTCGCGGCCGGCGATTATCGCCCGGCGGAAATTTTCCAAGTCTTTCGGCGTGCTTATTTTGTTGGTCATTTACGCCGCCGTTTCCGCTCCCCGGGTCCTCACTTCCGCCACGGCCTCTTTGACCTTGGCCGTGTTCATGCCGCCGAAGTATTCGCCGTCCGCGACGACGACCGGCCCGAGCGCGCAGGCGCCGACGCAGTTTACGACTTCGAGCGTAAACAATTTGTCGTCGGTGGTGCCCGGGCTTTTTAAGCCGAGCTCCCGCAAAAATCCCTCCAGGATGTCCGCGGCGCCGCGAACGACGCACGCCGTTCCCTGGCATACTTTGATATTGTGTTTGCCCCGCGGCTGGAGGGAGAAGGCTTTATAGAACGTCGCGAGGCCGTAAAGTTGTTCCAGCGGGATGCCGAGCTCGCGCGTCACCAACGCCATCGCTTCGGCGGGAACGTAATTGTAGACCGCCTGCAGGTCTTGGAGGAGCATGATGGGCGACGTCGGCTTAGCTTTGTAATCCTCGATGATGGCCGCCGCTCGTCCCGATTCGTTAACCTGCGTGGCCGTTGCCAAAGCCGTTCTCCTTCTTAGGCGCCGGTTTTTACCAGTCGTCGCCGCCCAGGGGCTTGACCCGAACGGTGACGTCGCCGACCTCGATAACCGTCTTGTCGGGGTATATCAGCCGCGGGCAGGCGGCCATGCAATCGCCGCACGAGTTGCAGGCCGCGAGGTCCACGTGCCGCGCTTTTTTGCGCAGCGTTACCTTGAAGTTGCCGGCCTCGCCCTCGACCTTCTCCACCTCCGCCAGCGTGACGATTTCGATGTTCTCGTGGCGGCCGGCCTCGACCAACTTCGGCGCCAGGATGCACATCGAGCAGTCGTTGGTGGGGAAGGTCTTGTCGAGCTGGGCCATCATGCCGCCGATGGCCGGGCTTTTCTCGACGAGGTAAACCTTGAAGCCGGCGTTGGCGAGGTCGAGCGCGGCCTGGACGCCGGCCACGCCGCCGCCCACCACCATCACCGCTCCCACGACTTCCCGAGAGGATTTGGATGATTCGTTACTCATTATTCCTCGCCGCGGATGCGGATTAGCGATTCCTCGACTACCCAGATTTCGCCCGCGGGCGGTTCTTTATCTAATCGCGGTATCAGCCGTCGAACGTTTTCCATAACGTAATCCCTGTCTTGTTTAGCATAACGCAAGATTATTATGCCGGCGTGGGTTCCGGGCGCGTATTTCCGTATATCCCCAAAAGACAAATCGAGCGTGACTAAAACCAAGCCCTCGGTTCGGCAAAACGAAAAAACCTCTTCGTCGGACCTTCCTCCCAACCCTTGTCCGACTACCGTTTCGGCGGCGTGCCCGGCGCCGATGAATAACGCCGCTAACTCCACCGGTAGGTTTTCGTCCAACTTCAAACGGGTCAACTTTTAACTCCCTATCGGGACGGACCGTTCCTTCGCGAGTTCGGCGGCGTAAGCGATGGCCGCCTGAATATCCTCTTTCGTGAGGGACGGATAGCTTTTTATTGTCTCTTCGGCCGTCAAACCCGCGGCAAGGTTATCGAGGATAACCGAAACCATAATCCGCGTCCCTTTGATGCACGCCTTTCCGTGGCATACGTCGGGGTCCACCGATATGCGCTCAAGCGCGTCCATATTTTTACCTCCTCGCGTTTACAGCGTTCCTAAGCCACCGGATCGGCCACGCCGCCGCCCACTACCATCACCGCGCCGTCGGGGCCGTAGGGTTTATTACCGGAGGAAGTATTTGGCATAGTTAATACGGGTGCGTTTTTGACGGCCTTACCGCAAGTACGTCGTCAGGTTCGCCCGCGCGGACCTCGACTACCGAAAGCGTTACGACGGCGAGCGTTTCGCCCGAAGCTTTTACGAATTCGACTTCTACGGCGCGGTCGTCGTAAATTTCGACGACGGTCCCCAGGTCTCCGGTTTTAAGGCCGAACTCGGGTTTATTCTTAATTAAAACCACCGGCTCGAGTAATTTAAAAGTCATGCAACCCCCTTTGCGGGTATATCGTAACGAACGTCGGTATCTTTTCGCCGCGTTTTACGAACCATATTGAGACGACGTTCACCGCGGCGCCGGAAGGGCCTTTCAACGTTCCCTTCACTTCGTATTTTTTACCGAACGTTGTTGACTCCTCTCCTTCGGCGTCGAGTAGGAGTAGTTGTTCGCGTATATCTTTATCTAACGCTTTCCAATTTTCGCGGTTATAACCCGATTTCTTGAATACTGCTGCTTTGTACCTCCCTATCGGGTGTTCTTCAGATAATACGTAGTCGCGCAACTTAGCGGGTTCGATAACGGCGTTTTCGAAACCGGGTATCGGCATTTAGCCCTCCGCGAACGCCGCGATCAGCTTCTCACATTTATTCTTCGCGAGTTTGAGCTCCATATCTTTGGCGGAAAAGCCGAGCGCCAGGCCCAACACCTGCGGCAGGAACAGCACCGGGACGTTCAGCTCGGCCTCGAGCTGAGCCGCGACTTTGCCCTGGTTGTCGTCGTACATGACGGCGCAGAACGGGCACACCAGGACGACGGCGTCCGGCGCCGCGGCCTTGACCCGCGTCAGCTTTTCCCCCGCGATCTTGAGCGACAGCTCTTCGTCGATGCCGAGGAGCGCGCCGCCGCAGCACTTCTTATATTCGGCGTATTCGACGACGTCGGCGCCGGTCGCCCGGAGGAGCTCGCCGAGCGAGTGGGGCGCTTCCGCGTCCTCGGCGTCGTGGAAGGCCCGGGTGGGTTTGAGGTAGTGGCAGCCGTAGTGGACGGCGAAGCGGAAGTCGTCGAGGGGCGCGACGACCTTTTCTTTTATGCCCTCCGGCCCTACCTCTTCGTAAAGCCAGCGGGCGAAGTGGCGAACGCGCGGCGGCCTCTCGACCTTGCGGTTGACCTTCGCGAGCTTCTCGTTGACGTTGGCGCGGAGGGCGTCGTCCTCGGCCAGCTCGGCCGCGGCCTCGGCCAGGACCGAGGCGCAGCTCGAGCACAGCGCCAGGACCTCCAGGCCGGCCTCCTCCGCGACGGCCAGGTTGCGCGCGGCCAGTAGGAGCGTCCCGTCGCGAGTGGCGGACTTGATGGGGAAGCCGCAGCAGGCGAAATCCTGGAGCGGCTCGAGCTCGGCGCCGAAGAGGCGCGCGACCTCCACGGCCGATTTTTCGTATTGGCGGCCGCGGAGCGGAATGGTGCAGCCCAGGAAGAGGGCATATTTGTTTTCCATAAATTAGGGCGTTACGATTCTTCCAGCAGCTTGCCTACTTCGTCGCAAGTGGTCTTGAGCTCGGCCAGGCCCATTTTGGTACGCTTCTTGTTGTCGAACTCCTCCAGCTCGTAAAGGCGGCCGAATTTTTTGAGGAGCTCGAGCTGGGTCGCGTATGCCGGGTGCAGCTTGCCCTCCCGGGCGGCGATATTTTTCACCGCGGTGATTATCTCGGCGAAGGAGACCCCCTGGGGGCAGCGCTCCTCGCACGAGTAGCAGGTGGAGCAGAGCCAAATAAAGTCGCTCGCGAGGACGCGCTCGCGCAACCCCAGCAGGATCATGCGGATTATCTTGCGCGGGTTGTAACGTTCGTCAATAGCGCGGACGGGGCAGGCCGCGGTGCAGGTGCCGCACGCGAAGCAGTACGTGACGGCCTCGCCCCCCGGCTCCGCGGCGACCTCGTATTTGAAGTTGGGGTCCGTTTTGGTAATGGTCATCGTAAGCGACTTTCGCCCGGCGGGACAAAAAAGCCCACGCCCCGGCAAGGGGTATGGGCCTAAGCGAGCGGCGGTACGCTCGGGCAAGGAGCAAGTGGAAAGGGCGGGCGCGAACTTTAGGCCGTCGCGTCGGCCGGCGCTCCGCCTCGCGGGCGGCAACGCCCATAAAATATATTATATCGGGGTCGAGGTGTCAAGTGAAATCCTACACAAAGTACGCGGTTTTATTAGACGCCGTTTACTTTTTCGGCCGGCCCGAGACATGTCCAGATTTCGGTTGACCGCCGCCGGGGATAGTATTATAAAGGGTGGCGAGGACCGGCGCGGAGGCAGCCGTAAAAGCGCTCCGGAGGGACATTATTATGGATATAGGCGTTCCCAAAGAACAGATAGCGGCCGAGACGCGCGTGGTCGTCACGCCGATGGGGGCCTACTCGTTGGCGCGGGAAGGCCACCGCGTTTTCGTGGAGCATGGCGCCGGCGGCAACGCCGGCTTCACGGACGGCGATTACGAGAAGGTCGGCGCGACGGTGGTCTTCTCGCGGCCGGAGGTATACGGCCGCGCCGCCATCGTCGCGAAGGTCCAGCCGCCGACGCTGGAGGAGATTGGCCTTTTAAACGAGGGCGCCATCGTCTTCAGCGCGCTGCAGCTCGGCGCCCAGGTGGACGAGGCGCTGCGGGCGATGCGGGATAAAAAGCTGGCCGCCATCGGCTACGAGATCGTCGAGGACGCGGGCGGCGAGTTCCCGGTGATGAAGGCGATCTCGGAGCTCGTGGGCCACATGCTGCCGAGTATCGCCGGCCGGTATCTGTCCTACTTCGAGGGGGGGCGCGGCGTCGCCCTCGCCAATCTCCCGGGAATCCCGCCGGCGTCGGCGGCGATCGTGGGCGCCGGCAACGTCGGGACGACGGCGGCGAGGGCCTTCACCGCCCTCGGCGTCCAGACCCACCTCTTCGACATTTCGGTCGCGAATTTAAGGCGGGCGGAGGCCGTCGCGCCCGCGGTCATCACCTATATGGCGGAGCGGCTCAACCTTGAGCGCGCGTGCACTTATGCCGACGTCCTCATAACCGCGGCCTACGTCCACGGCGACAGGCCGCCGATGCTCATAACCGAAGACATGGTGCGCACGATGAAGCCGCGCACCGTCGTCATGGACATCGCCATCGACCAGGGGGGCTGCGTCGAAACCAGCCGGCCCACCACCAACGTCGACCCGGTGTTCGAGAAATACGGCGTCATCCACTACTGCGTCCCCAACATCGCCTCCGCCGTCCCGCGCACGTGCTCGTACGCGTTCAACAGCAACCTGAAGCCCTATTTGGCGGAGGTGGCGGCTGTGGGGGTGGCCAAGGCCGCGGCGCGCAACGCCGGCCTCCGTAAGGGTATTTACTTCCTCGGCGGCGCCTGCACCCACGTCCGGATTTGCGACCTCTTCAACCTCGAGTATACGCCGGTGGAGGACCTTATCGAAGCTTAGCCCGACGCCCCGGCGCGGGATAAGGAAAGGCCATGGACTGGGTCCACGATTATAAATCGAAGCGGACGACCGCGGCGGAGGCGGTCAAAGTCATAAAGTCGGCCGACAACGTTCACATCCACCCCGGCTGCGCCGAACCTATTTCGTTGGTGGAGGCGATGACGGCCCGGGCGCCCGAGCTGGAAGACGTCAAGGTCTGGCACCTCTTGACTTTCGGGCCCGCGCCGTATATGGCCCCGGAGATGGCGCCCCACTTCCGCCACATCGCCTACTTCACCGGGCCCAACGCCCGGGAGGCGGTGAACGAGGGCCGCGCCGAGTACATACCCATCTACCTCTACGAAATAGGCAACCTTATACTGGAAGGTTTCTACGACGTGGACGTCGTCCTGTGCAACCTCTCGCCGCCCGACGAGCACGGCTTCTGCTCCTTCGGCGTGGGCGTCGACGTGACCAAGCCCGCCGCGGAGAAGGCCCGCTACGTGGTCGCGCAGATCAATCCCCAAATGCCGCGGGCGCTGGGGGACTCCTTCATCCACGTCCGCAAGCTAAGCCATATCGTCGAGGTCGACGAGCCCCTCAAGGAGCTGCCCGGCGCCGGAGAGGTCTCCGAGACGGGGATGAAAATAGGAGGCTATGTCGCCGGCCTTATCGAGGACGGCTCTACCATGCAGATGGGCATCGGCGAAATTCCGGACGCGGTCCTGGCGTCGCTCGGCGGCCACAAAGACCTCGGCATCCACACCGAGATGTTCTCCGACGGCGTCATCGACCTCATCGAGAACGGCATCGTCACCAACGCGCAGAAGACGCTGCACCGCGGCAAGGTCATCGCCGGCTTCGCCCTCGGCACCCACCGCCTCAACGACTACATCGACAACAACCCGGTCTTCGAGTTCCACCCCCAGAACTACGTCAACGACCCGTTCGTGATTGCCCAGAACGAGAAACAGGTCGCGCTCAACTCCGCCATCGAGGTCGACATCACGGGCCAGGTGTGCGCGGACTCCATCGGGACCCGCATCTACTCCGGTTTCGGCGGCCAGGTGGACTTTATCAGGGGGGCGGCGTATTCCAAAGGGGGCAAGCCCATTATTGCGCTGCCCTCCACCGCCAAGGGCGGCGAGGTATCCCGCATCGTCGACAAGCTGAAACCCGGCGCCGGCGTCGTGACCAGCCGCGCCGACGTGCACTACGTCGTGACGGAGTTCGGCGTGGCGTCGCTGCACGGCAAGTCGCTGCAAGGCCGCGCCCGGGAGCTGGTCAACGTCGCCCACCCGGCCTTCCGCGAGGAGCTCGAGCGCGCGGCCCGGGAGCGGAAGTTGTTGTAAAACGGTTCGAACGTTTAAAAACAAAACGGACCGAAAGGAGTTTTTAAAGGTGATGTTTTTAATTAACTTTAAAAAAATACTTGACAAAAAAGGGGGGTGGTGTTAAATATGAAATGCTAAGATAAACGGCGAAATGCAGAGGATACTTTTTATATTGTGCATAATTTTGTTTTTGGGTTGCGGCGACGAGGAACCCGAGGCCGACGGTGTAATTCCGGTTTTGCTCGAAGTAAGCGGCGAGCCTTCGTGGAGTTCCAAGGACGTTATAGCCGTTGGTTTTGGCAATAGTATATATTATTGCGACCCGGGCGGGACTAACGTGAAAAAAATTACGCCGAAACCGGAGCTGGAAGTTTTTGACCTCGATTGGTCGCCGGACGGCGAAACGATAGTATTCGAGGGCGTCGATTTGGGCGGCTCGGGATCTGAGCTATACAAGCTCGAATTCCCCGAACCGGAGGCGACACTATTCGTCGACGAAGAAGCCAACGACCCGGCGTGGTCGCCGGACGGTAAATACATCGCGTACTCCAGAGTTACGGGGTATAACTCGAGTATTTGGATAGTCCCGGCCGCGGGAGGGGTACCGAAGGAGTTGACGGCGCCCGGATGCGATGTTTCCCCGGAGTGGGCGCCTAATAGCGAAGATGTAGTTTACGCGGAATATTTACCCGGCGACGCGTTTGCGGTCTCGACGGTCAATATCAAGACCCGGCGCAAGAATTTCATCACGGAAGGGCTCGACCCGGCATGGCACCCTTTCGGGAAGTGGCTGGCCGTCGTCCGGAAACAGGGCGAAGATTTCAATATATATTTAATTGACCCTGTTAGGGGCGGGGCGATAAGGGTAGTCGAAACGCCCCCCGGCCTACCATACTCCATAGCGCGAACGCCTACGTGGAGCCCCAAAGGTGATTGGTTCGCATTTAACGGGTCGCGAGGAACTTACGGAATTTATAAAAAACAAGTTTCTCTACAATAATCGCAGTTTCGGGGGAAAAAAACATGTAAGATGACGGCAATCGGGCCCCGGCCTCGCGGCCGGTTTTTTTATTTCCCCGTACCCCGAACGAAAAATAACCTTGACGGCGCCTCGCGCGGCCGTTTATTATAGGGCTATTAATAAGGAGGTCCCGGCGATGGGCCGCATATATATAGCTGTGGCGACGGCCGCGGCGGCGGTTTTGACCGCGGCTACGGCGGCGGCGGACTCCTGGGCCGAGCCGCAGGAGGAAAATTATTATTCGGCCAACGACGCGTATTACCTGCACGTCGTCCCCGGCGACGGCTTGACGCCGGCCCGCGGGGCTTACACTAATACTGACTAATTAAAATAGTAAATATTTAGGAGGTTTTAATGCCGTGAGACGCGAGACGAGAATTCTATTAGAAAAAGCTACGGACTCGATTTTATTAGCTGTCGAGCATTATAACCGGCCATATCATAAGGGGCGGCCGGAGTTGGTTTTAATAATGATAGACCGGGCTTTCGAGTTGTTATTAAAATCGGTTATATTGCAAAAAGGAGGGAAAATACGAGAAAAGCGCGCGAAAGAGACAATAGGGTTCGATACCGCAGTACGTAAATGTATTAGTGATACGAAACTTAAGACCCTGACGGAAGAAGAGAGCTTAACGATACAGATTATTAATAGCTTAAGGGACGCCGCGCAACATTATTTTATCGATATACAGGAAGAACAGTTATATCTACATTTACGGTCCGGGTTAACGCTATTCGATAAAATATTAAAAGCGGTATTTAAGCATAGACTATCGAAATGGTTTCCCGAATGCCCCGTTCCTATTTCGAGTGTCCGGCCTATAGATTTCAACACTATTATGGATATAGAATTCAAAGAAATCAGGAAATTTATTAAACCAGGGAGTAGGAAAGCCATTAAAGCACGAGCTAGGCTAAGGCCTTTAGCCATTATGGAAGCTTCTCTCGGCGGAAGTCGCTTACAACCCTCGGAATTCGAAATTACGAAGATAATAAATGAAATTAAGAAAAGGAAACCTTGGACTAAAATCTTCCCCGCGCTCGCGAGAATTAATTTTAGTGCTGAAGGAGAAGCTTACAGCCTATCTTTGAGGATAAGTAAAAGCGAAGGGGACCCTATAACTATCGTGCCCGAAGGAACTCCGGGTTCTACCGTAATAGCTATAAGGAGAGTGGAGGAATTAGGGTTCTATTCCCTATGTTTGACAGAATTGGCCTCAAAAGTCGGCTTATCCGTACCTAAATCGTTAGCAGTAATAAAAGAACTAAAAATACAGGGCTCGCCCGATTATTTTAAAGAATTCGTTATAGGGACGGCGCATTTCAAACGATATAGCCCAAGAGCATTAGACTTCTTAAAAAGTGAAGTACCCAAATTGGATTTAACGGAGATATGGAACAAACATAAACCGACGGGCAGGAAGAAGAAAGCTTAAGTCTCTTATTGTTATAAGCAAAGATTTAAACCCCCCGCCCCCGCGGCCGGCTTTTTTATTTCCCCGTACCCCGAACGAAAAATAACCTTGACGGCGCCTCGCGCGGCCGTTTATTATAGTGCTATTAATAAGGAGGTCCCGGCGATGGGCCGCACATATATAGCGTTGGCGGCGGCCACGGCGGCGGTTTTGAGCGCGGCCACGGCCTTAGCCGACTCTTGGCTTCCGCCTACGGAGCAGGATTACTTTTCGGCGAACCAGGAATATTATTTGCACGTCGTCCCCGGCGACGGCTTGACGCCGGCCCGCGGCGCTCTGTATCGCGCTCTTCCCGGCCGCGACGCCGAGGCGCTATGGGCCCGCGACCTCGCCAATCCAAACGCGCCAAATAAGGTCCTCGTCGCGGCCTCGGGCGAGTACGTCGTCACCTTCGACGAGTGGGGCCAGGTTGGCTACGGCCCGAACGTCGTCGTCATCTACGGCCCGGGCGGCGAGCTGGTCCGGAAGTTCGCGCTGGAGGACTTCTTAGCCGAAGAGGAGGTCGCCGCGGTCCCCGCTACCGTCAGCTCGCGGTGGTGGGGCGGCGAGCACTACCTCGACGAGGAGACGGCCGTCGTCGTCTTGATGGTGGCGACGGGCCGCGTGGGGGCGGACGGAACGGCTGAGTTCCGCGAGGTCCGCATCCGGCTGGCGGACGGCGAGGTGCTCCCGTAGGCGCCGCCGGGGAATGCGCCGTGCGAAAGGCTCGCCCGGGCGACGCGGAAGCCGTCGCGTCGCTGTTGGGCGCGTTGGGGTATCCTAATACGGCGGCGTTCGCCCGGGACAAGATTCGGGAGTTGGCGGCGAGCGAGGCCGACGCGGTATTCGTCGCGGAGGAGGCCGGCGCGGTCGTGGCCGTAGGGCACGTCCACGCGGCGACGATGTTCCACGCGCCGGGGAAGTTAGGCCGCGTCATGGCGCTCGTCGTGTCCGAAGAACATCGGCGGCGGGGTTCGGCGTCGGCCCTTATGGAGGCGCTTGAGCGGTGGGCCCGCGGTGCCGGTTGCGCCAAGATGGAAATTACGAGCGGCGGCCGCCGCCCGGGCGCCCATGAGTTCTACGAGAGGTTGGGTTACGAAGAAAAGCCGCGGCGGTTCGTCAAGGATATGAGCGGAAAGGCCGATGGATAAGCGGTCGCTCGAGCGCGCCCTAGGGGCGGAATTCTGGCGCGAGAGCTCGGCGCGGCTCCCCTCGGCGGAGGCGGCGGAGGTCCTGCGCGAGCTTGTCGGGCACGTCGTCGCGGGGTGGGCGCGGCGCGTCGACGGCGTGAAGACGGTCGGCGGCGAGGGCGTCATCTTTCTCTCGCGGGGCCGGCCCTTCTTGACTATCAACGTATGCCGCAGAAACATGCGCGTATACGTGCACCCGGAGGCCGGGGCGCTCGTCGCGCCGGAGGCGACCTTCGACGTCGAGAAGTTCCGATTCTGGGAGGGGTCCTACCGCAAGACGTCGGCTAAGTATAACGCCTTGAGCTTCTGGGTTTCGAAGCGGGAATACCTAGCCGGTGCCCGGCAGATATTGGCCCACATTCCGAAAACGCCGCGGGGCGCGGAGCGTTGAAGCGCGGCCGGGCTCGAGCGGCGCTCTGCTTCCTCGTCGGGGCGGTGGTTTTGGGGTTCTCGGCCTGCTCCGAGGCCGGGCCGGCGGCCCGCGTTCCGGTCTTTACGTACGAGGTCGTGAACGTCTACCCCCACGACGGGGAGGCCTGGACGCAGGGCCTCGCCTTCGCGGGCGGCTACCTCTACGAGAGTACGGGCCTTTACGGCCGCTCGTCGATACGCCGGGTCCGCCTCGAGACGGGCGAAGTCCTCAAGCGCCGCGCCCTGCCCGCCGAATACTTCGGCGAAGGCCTCGCCGTCCGGGGCGACCGGCTAGTCCAGCTGACGTGGCTCGAGCGCCGCGGCTTCGTCTACGACCGCGATAACTTCGAGCCGCGCCGCGAGTTTACTTATACGTCCCAGGGATGGGGCCTAACGCACGACGGCCAACGCTTCATCATGAGCGACGGCTCGGCGACGCTGCGCTTCCTGGACGACGAGACGTACGAGGAGGTCGGGAGGGTGGACGTCTTCGACGACGACGGCCCGGTCAAGGACCTCAACGAGTTGGAGTATATCGGCGGTTACGTATACGCCAACGTCTACCCTACGGACCGCGTCGCCGTCATATCGCCCGAGACCGGCCGGGTAGCCCGGTGGCTCGAGCTGGCCGGCCTGCCGAAGCGCGGGGGCTTCCGCCCGGGCGAAGGAGAGTGCTTGAACGGCATCGCGTACGACGCCGCCGGCGGCCGGCTGTTCGTCACCGGGAAATTCTGGCCGCGGCTGTTCGAGATCCGCCTCGTCCCGCCGGATTAGAGGAACGGCGAAATGGCTGACCCGAACGACGTTTGGGAACGCGAAGTCCTGGCGCGCCACCGGTGGGGACGACATGGCGACGTCGCGGAAGAGGAGCTCGCGCGGCTGCGTAAGCTGCGCGAGGCGGCCGGGCCGCTGGACGGCAAATGCGAAGCCGTAATCGAGCAGATCGTCGCGTTGGAGATTTGCAATTGGAATCTGGAGGAGAGCGTCCTGGCGCTCTGCGGCGCCATCGGCGCCAAGGAGCCGGCCGAGCTCGGCATGGGCCACCTGGCGTCGGTGACCGACGAGCGCTGGAAGAAGGTCTGGGCGTATTATTTGGCGCTCCGGAACTGGCTGCCGGCGGAGGGCAAGAGCGGATACGGCGCGCTGTTGCGCGCGTGCGACCCGGGCGGGGAGATAGAAGGACACATCAGAAGCTTGTTGGGACCGAGGGACGAGCTGAAGGAGCTTTACGTCGAACGCCTGTGCCTGTGTCTCGAGTTCTGGCTCGGCGGCTTTTTTCCGGCCGAGTCCGGCCAGATGACGGCGCTCGGCGCCGCGGTCGCCGCGCTCGAGGCGAAGATAAAAGAGCGGGACGCGGGCGGCGAGATACTGGACGCCTTCGCGTTGGGCGGCGACGGCAAGCTTCAACCGTGTCACCACAAGATGTTCCGCCGCTACGACATAATTATATCCAGCGTCGGCGCCGGCAAGTGGCGCGCGGCTATGCCGCGGCGCGGGACCGGCGGCTTCGAGCGGGCGGCGCTCTTGGAAGAATATCTCGGGCCGATAGAGCGCTGGGTCGACGGCGCCGCGGCGGAGGGGGCGGCCGGCGGCGACGTCGCCGAAAGAATTCAAAACTCGCTGGCCGAAAGGGACGACGTTAAAATTTTCCTCGCGGCGCTGCTCGCGTCGCTGTTGCGCGCGCAGCAGCTGTTCGCGACTAAATTGGCGCAAAGCAGGGTCAAGGAGGCATGACGATGGGAAAAATGCTCGAGGGTCTAAAGTGGACGCCGCGGTGGGTCTCGCACCTCGGCTGCGTCAAAGGGTGCCTGGATTATTTGAACGTCGACGTCTCCGACGGGTGGCTCTTCGGCGCGACGGGGCACGCGTTCATAATTAATATGCACGACGTCGTCTGCCCCAGCGGCCCCACGGCCTGGAATACCGAAATGCTGCGGAAGCTGGGCCGCAACGTCGGCTACGCGAGCCCCGGCCTGAGCGCGACGCGGAACGATGCCGATTTCGACGAGAAGCGCAAATTGATCTGGGAGAGCACGACGCTGGCGCTTGACAACGGCCTGCCGACGTACGGCTGGGAGCTCGACGTCCCGGAGTATTACGTCGTCCACGGCTACGACGACGTGGGTTATTATTACTCCGGCCCGACGTGCTGCGACGGCGCCGGCCCCAAGCCGTGGCGGGAATTGGGCGAGACCGACATCGGCATCCTCGAAATGTATTCGGTGACCAGGGGCGAGGCGGCCGACGACCGGAAGGCGGTCCGGGAGGCGCTGGCGTTCGCGCTCGCGTTCGCCCAAAGCCCTGCCAAGTGGGTTTACCCCAAATATAAAGCGGGCCTGGCCGGATTCGATAGATGGGTAAAAGCCCTCGAGGGGAACGTGGCGCACGGTTTCGGGACGGCCTATAACGCCGCCGTCTGGCACGAGTGCCGCGGTTTCGCCGTCGATTTTCTGAAAGAGGCCAAAGAGCGCCTCGGCGGCCCTCCGGGCCCGTTCGACGAGGCGATAGCCAGTTACGAAGTCGTGGCCGCGAACTTGCAGAAGGTCGCCGAGCTCTTCCCGTTCCGCGAACGCCGGCCGGAGCATATCGAGGACGAGGGCCGCCGGGCCGAAGCGGCCGAGGCGCTCCGCGCGGCGCGGGAGGCCGAGGCGGCGGGCCTCGCGGCGCTGGCCAAAATCCGCGACGAGTTATAACGCTCAGTTTAGGAGGACCGATGTTAGTTCGCGATTATAAAAAAGTCCGCCAGGACGACGTGGACGTCGAGGGGGCCGCTGGCGTCAAGATCCGTTGGCTAGTAACGAAGGACGACGGCGCGCCCAACTTCGCGCTGCGCGAGTTCGAGCTGGCGCCCGGAGGCCACACGCCGTACCACGCCCACGGCTGGGAACACGAGGTTTTCGTGTTGGCGGGCGAGGGCGCCGTCGCCGGCGAGAAGGGGGAGTTTTCCCTCCAGCCGGGCGCGGTCGTCTTCGTGCCGCCGAACGAAAAACACAGCTTCACAAATACCGGCAAGTCATCTCTCCGGTTCCTCTGCATCGTACCGCACGGCGCGAAGTAACCTCGGAACCGCCGAGAAGCTCCACCGGATGGGCCTCGCCCGCTTCGTCGAATATCTTCCCCGCAACCTCGGCGTGCTCGCCGCGCGCAAAGCGGCTGAGGGCGACTGAGGAAGCGCGCCGGACCGAGGAGCCGATTTATGGGTATGAACGCGGACGACATCCAAGGGCTCGCCCGCGCCTTCTTCCGCAGCCGCATCCTGTTGACGGCGTATGAGCTGGGGGTCTTCACGGCGCTCGGGGACGAGCGGAAGACCTCGGCCGAGGTTGCATCGGCGCTCGGGACGGACCCCCGGGCCACGGACCGCCTGATGAACGCGTTGGCGGTCATCGGCCTTTTGGAAAAAGAAGGCGACAAGTTCGCGAACGCGCCGGCCGCGGGCCGCTACCTCGTCGCGGGGGAACCGGAGTTTTTGGCCGGCCTGATGCACACCGTAAATTTGTGGGATACGTGGAGCACGCTCACCGAGGCCGTGCGTGCCGGGACCTCGGTTTACGAGCGGCCCGGGGGCGAGGCGGGCGAGCGGCGGACCGAGGCCTTCATCGCCGCCATGCACTACGGCGCTTCCCAGCGCGCGGAGCGCCTGGTGGCCATGCTCGACCTGGCCGGCGTCTCCTGGGTGTTGGACGTAGGCGGCGGCTCCGGCGCCTACGCTATGGCCTTCGTCCGCGCGCGCGAGGGCATCACGGCCACGGTCTTCGACCTCCCGCACGTCGCGCCGCTCACGCGGCGGTACGTCGAGGCCGCGGGGCTGGCCGGCGAAATAGACGTCGTCGCCGGGGACGCCGTCTCCGACGAGCTGCCGCGCGGCTACGACCTCGTCTTCATGTCGCAACTATTGCACAGCAACTCGCCCGCCCAGAACGAGGCGCTCATCGCGAACGGCGCGGCGTCGCTCAACGCCGGCGGCCGCCTCGTCATCCAGGACTTCGTCGTCGACGAGGGGCGCGCGGGGCCGCCGCAGCCGGTCATTTTTGCGCTTAACATGCTCGTCGCGACCGAGGCCGGCGACACGTATTCCGAGTCGGAAATTCGCGGGTGGATGGAGGCCGCGGGCCTCGCGGACGTCGAGCGCGTCGACACCGATTTCGAGACGACGTTGATGATAGGCCGAAAGCCGTGACGGCCCCGGCGATACTGGTCCGCGAGATACGCGCCAAGTCGATACTGACGAAGAGCAACATACCCGGCGCGGACTTCTGCGTCAATCCGTACGTCGGCTGCGCGCACGGTTGCCGCTACTGCTACGCGCGCTTCATGAAGCGGTTCACGGGCCACGACGAGCCGTGGGGCGAGTTCGTCGACGTCCGGGTCAACGCCGTGGAGCTGCTCCATAAGCGGCTGGTGTCGATGCGGGACCAGGGGGGCCTCGTCCTCGTGGGCACCGTTACGGACGCCTACCAACCGCTCGAGCGTAAGTACGAGCTCACGCGCGGGATCCTGCGCGAGCTCGCGGCCTCGTCCTTCGACGTCACGGTCCTCACGAAGTCGGACGTGGTAGTGCGCGACGTCGACGTCCTCGCCGACTTCGAGCGGTGCGAGGTGGAGTTCTCCATAACCGGCGTCGACGAACGGGTGGCGGCGGCGCTGGAGCCGGGAGCGGCCTCGCCGGCCCGGCGCCTCGCGGCGCTGCGGAAGCTGCACGAGGCCGGCGTCGCGACGCGCGTCTTCGTCTCGCCGATACTGCCGGGCCTGACGGACTTGCGGGCCGTGTTCGAGGCCGTCCGCGGCTTAGCCGAGGGCATAAGCGCCGAGACGTTGAACGTCGTCGCCGCGGATTGGGGTCGGCTGGCGGCGGCGTTAGAAAAACTGCCCGGCGGCGCGGACTTGTTCCGGGAGTTTTGGAAGAGCGCCCGCTCGCCGGCGTATTGGGACGACGTCGAGCGCGAGTTCGCGGCGCTGGCGCGCGAGTTCGGCATCCCGCTCGGCGGCTTCCACCGGCATTGAGGAAGGCCCGGCGGCAACGCATGGCGGAGGACTCGCCCCGCAGACGGTTCAGATGGTTGCTCGTCGCCGCGGGGTTCCTCTTCGCACGCCCCGGCGCCGCGGGATATTCCCGCCGCTCTTCCTGACGACGCCGTTCCTCTCGTTGGCCGCGGCGGTTTTCCGTCCGGCCGTTTTAAACTGCGGGAGCGATGTTATAGCGCGAGAAAAAAGCGATAGCCGAACGGCCAGATTGATCCTCCTCGGCACCGGCACGCCGAACGCGGAGCCTGACCGCTCGGGGCCCGCGGTCGCGGTCGTCGTGGGCGAGCAGCCGTATATCGTCGACTTCGGCCCGGGCGTCGTCCGCCGCGCCATCGCCGCCGGCCTCGACCCCAAAAAGCTCACGCACGCTTTCCTGACGCACCTCCACTCGGACCACGCGGCCGGCTACCCGGACTTGATATTGACGCCCTGGACGCTCGAGCGCGAGGAGCCGCTGGAAGTATACGGCCCTCCTGGCTTGGCGGCTATGACGGCGCACGTTCTCGCGGCCTACGGGGCGGATATACGAGAACGGCTCGAGGGCCTCGAGCCGGCTAACGAGGCCGGCTGCCGGGTGGAGGCGCACGATGTCGGCGCCGGCGTTATATATGAAGATGAGAACGTCGCGGTGGAGGCCTTCGCCGTCGAACACGGCTCCTGGGACGCGTACGGCTACAAGTTCCGGACGGCCGGCCGCGCCGTCGTCATCTCCGGCGACACGGCGCCGACCGAGATTATTGCCGAGAAGAGCCGCGGGTGTGATATCCTCGTCCACGAAGTTTACTCGGTAGCCGGTTTCGAGACGCTGCCGGCGGAATGGCAAGCGTATCACGCCGCTTTTCACACGTCCTCCCGCGAGCTGGCCGCGCTCGCGGCTCGAGCCGAGCCGAAATTATTGGTGCTATACCACCAACTCCGCTGGGACGTTTCGGAAGAAGAACTGGTGGCTGAGGTCAAGGAATCCTACCGCGGCGAGGTCGTCTCGGGCCGCGACCTCGACGTCTTTTAATAAAAATGGAGCGCGAACCTTTGAAATACGACGCCGTAATCTTCGACCTCTTCGGAACGCTGGTCGATATATTCTCCCTCGACGAATACCGCGAATTTCTAGGCGAGATGTGCGCGGTGTTGGGCGTGGCGCCGGCCGATTTTACGAATCTATGGGATGAGAGGGCCGATGACCGGGCGCTGGGCCAAGTCCCGGTCGCGGAGCAGCTGGCATACGTTTGCCGCACCCTCGGTGCCGCGGTCACGTCGGCGCAAATCGAAAAGGCGGTCACGATGCGCGCGGCCTTCGTGCGGGGGGCCCTCGTGCCCCGTGACGACGCCGCGTCCACGCTCGCGGCGCTGCGGGAGCGGGGCGTGAAGGTCGGCGTCATCAGCGATTGCTCGGAGGAAGTGGTCGCGGCGTGGCCGGGGACGCCGCTCGCGCCGTTGGTGGACGAGGCGGTGTTGTCGGCCGCGGTGGGGATGAAGAAGCCGGACCCCCGCGTCTACCGCCTCGCGTGCGAACGGTTGGGCGTCGCGCCCGAGAAGTGCATGTTCGTGGGGGACGGCGGCAGCCGCGAGCTTTCCGGCGCGTCGGCGGTCGGTATGGAGGCCGTGCTCATCCGCGCCCCGGGCGACGCCGGCGACGACGCCTTCCGCCGCGACGCCGAGGAGTGGGGGGGCGGGCGTATTTTATCGTTGGCCGAGGTATTGACGTTGGTGGCGTGAGGAAGGCGTCCCCGCGGCGAGGGCGTTTACGGCGCCGTAACCGGGCGTTGCGCGCGGGATGCGAAGGCGGGAACGAACAAACTTATCGAGTGAGGATGCCCCGATGCTCAAGGGCTTACATTTCTTACTAACGTACGCGTGCAACTCCGAGTGCGACCACTGCTTCCTCTACTGCGGCCCGCACGCCGAGGGGACGTTTACGCTCGCGCAGCTCCGCGCCGCCCTCGACGAGGCCGCGAAGCTCGGCTCCGTCGAGTGGATATACTACGAGGGCGGCGAACCGTTCCTCTACTACCCGCTGATGGTGGAGGGACTCAAGATGGCGCGGGCGCGCGGCTTCAAGGCCGGCATCGTGACCAACTGCTACTGGGCCACGGCGCGCGAGGACGCGGCGCTCTGGCTCGGCCCCGTCAAGGAGGCCGGCGTCGACGACCTCTCGCTAAGCGACGACGCCTACCACCACGGCGACGTGGAGGAGACTCCCGCCAAGGTGGCCGCGGCCGCGGCGACGGGCCTGGGCGTGACGTCCGGCTCCATCTGCATCGACGCGCCGACGGTCGAGTTCGGCGTCGAGAAGGGCGAGCCGGTAATAAAGGGCGGCGCCGTGCTTCGCGGCCGCGCGGCCGAGAAGCTGGTGGAGGGGTTACCGACGAGGCCGTGGGAGGCGTTCGTCGAGTGCCCCCACGAGGATTTGCGAAACCCCGGCCGCGTCCACCTCGACGCCTTTGGCCACGTCCACCTGTGCCAGGGCCTGAGCATGGGCAACATGTGGGAGACGCCGCTCGCGCAATTGGTCAGAGAATATAACCCCGACGCGCACCCCATATGCGGGCCGCTGCTGCGGGGCGGCCCGGCCGAGCTCGCCCGCTCCTACGACCTCGACCTCCGCGGCGAGTACGTCGACGAGTGCCACCTCTGCTTCCTGGCGCGCAAGGCCCTCATCGATAAGTTCCCGGAGTACCTCGCGCCGCGCCAGGTTTACGGGTTAAATGACTAAGGCGGCGCGGCCTAAGCGGGCCGCGCCTTAGAAGGGAGGCCGAAGTGGCCGGGACGGACCGCGAGAAGATAGTCGCGATTATGAAGGATAACTGCCGCCACGCGTACCTCGCGACGTGCGAGGGCGACGAGCCGCGCCTTAGGCCCGTCTCGCCCATCGTCGAGGACGACATGACGATATGGGTGACGACGTTCGCGACGTCGCGGAAGGTGAAACAGATTAAGGCCAACGCGAACGTGTGCCTGGCGTTCGTCGAGCAACCGGCGGGCGACAACGCGGCGACGGCGTTCGGCCGCGCCGAGATCGTGGAAGACGCGGGGGCAAAGAAGAGGGTATGGGGGCTAGCCTATTTCGACCTGGCGGAATATTTCGCCGCGGGGCCGGCCGACGACGAGTTCTGCCTATTGAAAATCGCGCCGCGAAGGGTCGAGTGGCGTGACAGCTGGGAAGGCTGCACGAACATCTACGAGCCGTGACGGCGTTGCGCACGCGGTAGGGGCGCACAGCTGTGCGCCCCTATATATAGAACCCCGGCCTCGCGCCCCGGGTATTCCTTAAACTACACTACGCCAAAGGTTATGTGGAATATTAAATGAATGGCCTTGAAGATGAGGAGGTACAACGATGGTCTATTATAACAGGTTACGGAGCGTTGAGCCGAAAGAAAGTCCGCGCGTCGCAGCTAAGCTAATCCGGTTGAGAGAGGAACTAAGAAACCAAAAAATTCCTCCCCGCACGGTTAACGACACGCTCTTGTTGGCGACGTGGAACATTCGGGAATTCGGCGCCCCCAAGCCCAAATACGGCGGCCGTATTCCGGAATCTTTTTACTATATCGCAGAGATCCTTTCGGCATTCGATCTCGTGGCGGTGCAAGAAGTAAACGGGGACCTGAAGGACTTGAGGACGTTAATGGGTATCCTGGGCGGGAATTGGGATTACATCGCGACGGACGTGACGGAGGGCAGGTCCGGCAACAGCGAGCGAATGGCCTTCCTGTACGACTCCCATAAAGTGAGCTTTCAAAGCATAGCCGGCGAGATCGTGCTCCCGGAGACGAAGCTGATCGCCGGTACAAAGCAATTCTCGCGGACGCCGTTCGCGGTGGCGTTTCAATCCGGTTGGTTTAAATTCATGTTGTGTACGGTGCATATCTATTACGGTGCGGCGTCGGGCACCAAGTTCGAGCGCCGCGTTAAGGAAATAAAGAGCATCGGCACATTTCTCGCCAAGAGGGCCAAGGAGGAGGATTACAACTATATTTTATTGGGCGATTTCAACGTCGTCACGCCGACGTGCGAGACGATGTACGCGTTGGAGGGGAGCGGCTTCGAGATTCCCGCGGAACTGAAAAGGCCCACGAACGTAGAAGAGGATAAGTTCTACGACCAAATTTCGTTCAAGACCAGGGCCGGCGAATTGCGGCTGGGCGATAGTCCCGTCAACGCCGGAATCTTCAATTATTATAAAGCGGTATTCAAGGACGACGAGTTCGACGCGTACAAGGAGTACGTAAAGGCGACCGAGGCCGGATACTCGCGGTACGGCATCGAAAAGAGGAAGGAGTACTACGAGACGTGGCGCACGTTCCAGATGTCGGACCATTATCCGTTGTGGGTGGAGCTGAAGATCGACTTCAGCAAAGATTATTTGGCGGGATTGGCGCGGTAAGGTTACGCCGAAGGTAGGGTATAATTCGAAGCGCAGCCTAGTTTGGTGATATGTGGTAGTAGTAGGGGCGACCGGTCGGTCGCCCCTACTACGTCGGTCGCCCCTACATCGTTCTATTCGTACTCGTAAAAACCCTTCTTGGTCTTGCGGCCCAGGTAGCCCGCCAGGACCATCTTGCGCAAGAGCGGGCAAGGCCGATACTTGGAGTCGGCGAAGCCCTCGTAGAGGACCTCCATGATGTCCAGGCAGACGTCTAAGCCGATGAGGTCCGCCAGCTCTAAAGGCCCCATGGGGTGGTTCATGCCGAGTTTCATGACGGTGTCGATGGCCTCTTTGGTCGCGACGCCCTCGTACAAAGCGAAGCACGCCTCGTTGATCATCGGCAAAAGGACGCGGTTGGAGATGAAGCCGGGGTAGTCGTTGACCTCGACCGGCGTCTTGCCCACGGCCTTGGCCGCCTCGTCCGCTAATTTATAGGTGTTGTCCGAAGTCGCGATGCCGCGGATGAGCTCGACGAGCTTCATCATCGGCACCGGGTTCATGAAGTGCATGCCGATGACTTTGTCCGGGCGCTTCGTGACGCCCGCTATTTCGGTGATGGGGATGGAGCTCGTGTTAGACGCCAGGACGGCCTCCGTTTTACACTTCTCGTCCAGCTTTTTAAAAATTTTCTTCTTGAGGTCGCGGTCTTCGAAGACCGCTTCGACGACGAGGTCGGCGTCCTTGGCGTCATCCAGGTCCGTTGACTTCTTGATGCGGGCGAGCGCGGCGTCGGCGTCCTCCTGGGTGATCTTCTCCTTCTTGACCATGCGCTCGAGGTTTTTCTTGATGGTCCCGAACGCCTTCTCGAGGAAATCGGCCGACTGCTCGATGAGCGTCACGTCGAAGCCGGCCTGCGCGAAGACGTGCGCGATGCCGTTGCCCATCGTCCCGCCGCCCACGACGGCGACTTTCTTTATCGCCACGGTGAAACCTCCCTTGCGTTGGAGTAGTTATTATTAAACCGTTATGCTCATCGCGACCGCGCCGCCGCCGCCGAGGCAAGCGGTGGCCAGGCCGCGCTTCAAACCGCGGTCTTTGAGGGCGTATACCAACGTCGCCAGGATGCGCGCGCCCGAGGCGCCGATGGGGTGGCCCAGCGCCACCGCGCCGCCGTTCACGTTGACGCGGTCCCAGTCCCAGCCGAGCTTTTTGCCGTCCGCCAGGACCTGCGCGCTGAAGGCCTCGTTGATCTCGATGAGGTCGTAGTCGCCGATGGACTCGCCCGTCTTGGCCATCAACCTCTTGACGGCGTCCACCGGCGCGTAGAACAGCATCTTGGGCTCGACGTGGGCCGAGGCGTAGCCGACGATGGTCGCGTCCGGCGTGACGCCCAGCTCTTTGGCCTTGGCCGCGGTCATGACGACCATCGCGGCGCCGCCGTCGTTGAGGCCCGGCGCGTTGCCCGCGGTGACGGTGCCCTCTTTAGTGAAGGCCGCCTTGAGCTTACCCAGCTTCTCGACCGTGGTTTCTCGCGGCCCCTCGTCGGTGTCGAAGACGATGGCGTCGCCTTTCCCTTGCGGAATCTGGACCGGGACGATCTCGGCCTTGAACTTACCCCCGTCGATCGCGGCCAGCGCCTTGGCCTGACTCTTCGCGGCCCACTCGTCCTGCTCCTCGCGGCTGATGCCCGAGTTCTGCGCGGTGAAGTCGCCCAACTCGCCCATGTGAACGTTCTCGAAGGCGCACCACAGGCCGTCATGGATCATGCCGTCGACGAGCTCCATGTTGCCGAACTTCTGGCCGAAGCGCCCTTTAAAGAAGTAGAACGGGACGTTGGACATCGACTCGAAGCCGCCGGCGACGACGACCTCCTCGTCGCCCGCCTTGATGGCCTGCGCCGCCATCGAGACCGCCTTCGCGCCCGAGCCGCATACCTTGTTAATCGTTACGCAATTTACGGATGGGGGCAAACCCGCGGCGATGGCCGCCTGCCGCGCCGGCGCCTGCCCCATGCCGGCCGAGACGACGTTGCCCATTATCACCTCGTCCACTCGTTCCGGCTTTACGCCCGAGCGCGCGAGGGCGCCTTTGATCGCGACGCCGCCGAGCTGCCACGCCTTGACCGGCGCGAGGGTTCCGAGGAATCTGCCTATCGCCGTGCGGCAGACGCCCGCGATTACGATGTCTTGCGCCATTACGACCTCCTTTATAATTTAAAACCGTTTCGCCCGGTTACCATTTCGGCGGGCGTTTTTCCAGAAACGCCTTCATGCCTTCGTTGCCCTCGCCGCCCTCGAAGCACCTGCCGAAGAGCGCCGCCTCCAGCTTGCACCCTTCCGCGACGCTGAGGGTCAATCCTTCGTGGACGGCTTTCTTGACCATCGCGAGCGACATGGGGCCCTTCTTGGCAAGGGCCGCGGCGAGCTCCTTCACCTTCGGCAAAAGGTCCTCCGGCTCGAAGACGCCGTTGACTAAGCCGAGCTCGAGCGCCCGGGCGCCGTCGATCTGCTCGCCCGTCGTCAATAAGTACATCGCCTTGCCCGGGCCGACAAGCTTCGGCAGCCGCTGCGTCCCGCCGAAGCCGGGAGTGACGCCCAGGCCGACCTCCGGTTGGCCCATCTTGGCCTTGGCGGAGGCGAAGCGCACGTCGCACGCCAGCGCGAGCTCCATGCCGCCGCCCAACGCGAAGCCGTTGACCGCGGCGACGGTGACGAAGTGCGCGCCCTCGAGCTTGAGGAATACGCGTTGGCCGTTCTCGGCGAATGCCTTGGCCTGCGCGGCGTTCATATCCGCCATCGCGGCGATGTCGGCGCCGGCGACGAACGCTTTCCCCTCGCCGGTTACGACGACGACGAGGACCCCCTTGTCGGCGTCGAGCTCGGCGATGGTTTTCTCCAGCTCGGCCAAAACTTCCGCGTTGAGGGCGTTCAACGCCTCCGGGCGGTTTATCGTCAGCGTCGCGACCGCGCCCTCTTTCGTTACGTTGACTAGTGCCATAACTTCTCCCTTTGCGCTTGCGGTTAATGGGCCGGGATATTTAACCTTCTTGTAACAATTCTATTAACACGCCGAACGCGGTCGACGGCTTCATAAAGATAATATGCGTGCCGTGCGCGCCGGCGTACGGTTCCTCCGTCGCGAATTCGTAGCCGCCCGCGCGGAGCGAGGCCGCGGCCTTTTTTATGTCGTCCACGCGGAAGCAAATATGGTGTACGCCTTCGCCCCGTTTCGCGACGTATTTCGATATGACGTCGTCGCCCAGGCCCTCGAGGAGTTCGATTTTGACGCCGCCGGCGTCGAAGAGGGCGACCTTAAGGCCGGCTTCGGCCAGGACCTCCTCGCCGCCGAAGGGTAGGCCGAGCGCCTCCTCGTAGAGCCGCCTGGCCGCGGCTATACTTCGGACCGCTAAGCCCACGTGCTCGAACCGCGCGCCCTCGACCCTCATGCCGCTCCCTTCGTTTTGTCGTACTCGCCCCACACGTCACGCAGCGCGTCCGCGATTTCGCCCACCGTCGCCGCCGCCTCGACGCACGCGAGCGTGGGTTCCATCAGCGGCGCTCTCTCTTTCGCCGCGGCTTCGCGAAGCGCGGCGAGCGCCTCTCGGAGGTTGACGTCGTCCCGCCGTTTGCGGTAAGCGGCTAACTCTTCGGCCCGCGCGCGCTCCAGCGCCGCGTCGACGCGGAGGGTCTCGAGGGGCGGCGTGCCCTCGGTAACGTACTCGTTTACGCCGACGACGACGCGTCTTTTTTCTTCGATATCTTTTTGATATTGGTACGCGCTCGCGGCGATCTCTTCGGCGAAGTAGCCGCTCTCCACCGCCCTGAGCGCGCCGCCCCGGGCGTCGATTTCGCGGAGATATTCGTCGACCCGGGCCTCGAGCTCGTTCGTCATCGCCTCGACGTAGTATGAGCCGCCGAGGGGGTCGGCCGTATCGGCGACGCCGCTCTCGTGGGCGATGATCTGCTGGGTGCGCAGCGCTATGAGAGCCGACTCCTCGGCGGGGAGGGCGAGGGCCTCGTCGCGGGAGTTGGTGTGGAGCGACTGCGTTCCGCCGAGGACCGCCGCCAGCGCCTGGAGCGCGACACGGATGACATTGTTCGCCGGCTCCTGGGCGGTGAGGGTGCAACCGGCGGTCTGGGTGTGGAAGCGGAGCTTCATCGACGCCGCGTCCCGGGCGCCGAAGCGTTCGGCCATAAGGCGGCACCATACCCGCCGCGCCGCGCGGAACTTCGCGACCTCCTCCAGCACGTTATTATGCGCGCCGAAGAAGAAGCTGAGC
>Ga0153916_10000552_pt1 | contig 25418 bp, 16 predicted proteins | sample Opewatmetagenome_FD_109642 | JGI IMG/M metagenome (GOLD analysis project Ga0153916, IMG submission 109642) | Freshwater wetland microbial communities from Ohio, USA - Open water 3 Core 3 Depth 4 metaG | ecosystem: Environmental > Aquatic > Freshwater > Wetlands | place: USA: Ohio, Lake Erie...
CCTCTCGATGGATCAGGCCGCGCTGAGGGGCTTCATGTCGCCCCGGAGCGCTTTCGACCGAGTACGCCCAGACGGCCGCGGCCTGCTGCTCGTGACCGGCCATCTCGGGAACTACGAGCTCGGCGGAGGGCTGCTGCGCGTGCTGTTCGGCGCGCCGGTGACGGCAGTGGTTCTGCCCGAGCACGACCCGTCGGTGAATGCGCTCCGCCACGAGATGCGCGCGACGCTCGGGATCCAGACGCTGGAAATCGGGGAGGCCGTCGACACCGTCCTGCGGATCCGGCGTGTCCTCGAGCAGAACGGGATCGTCGCGCTCGTCGCAGACTACTACCATGCCGCGGAAGGGATGCAGCGCGTCCTGGAGCGGCTGGCGGCTTCCCTGGGCTGTGAGCTTCAAGCGTACACCGACACGGCTCTTCTCCCCTGGGATTCGCTTTCGGATCACGACGGGCTGGTCATGGCCAAGGAAAACCGCGTGGCACCCGCGCAATCCCCCGCGGTCTGGGCCACGCCGAGGCACGAGGCGGCGATCGCGGAGTTCGTCGCGGCAGGCGGCGCGGTGATCGGGCTGCACAACGGCCTTGCCTCCTACGACGAGACCGGCCCCTATTTCCAGACCGTGCGGGGCGGCTTCCAGTTTCACCCGAAGGAACACCCGCGGTTCGTCGTCCGCCAGGTGCGCGCGGACCACCCCATCGTGGCCGGCTTTCGGCCGTTCGAGCTGAAGGACGAGATGTACTTCGTCCGGGTGCAGTCCGCGCGGACCACGAAGCTGCTGGAGCTCGTCCATGCCGACTACGGCACTTCCTGCGCGGCCTGGGCGCACGAGGCGGGGAAGGGCAGGGTCTTCTGCTTCACCCCGGGGCACACCGACGAGGTGCTGAACGATCCCGGCTACCTGGGAGTCCTGGAGCGCGGCCTGCGCTGGGCGCTTCGGCTGGAGCAAGTGCGGGAATCGGTGATACCGTAGCCCGGCAATGGGTAGCGCAGACAGCGAGCTGGAAGCTCTCCTCTCACGGCTGGTCTCGATCGACTCCGTCAATCCGGACCTTGTTCCCGGCGCCCGCGGCGAGGCCGAGGTCGCAGCGTACGTGGCGGACTGGCTGCGCGCCCGCGGCCTGGAAGTGAGGCTGCAGGACACCGGCCGCGCGGGCCGCGCGAACGTGATCGCGGTGGCCCGCGGAACCGGCGGAGGCCGGTCGGTGATGCTGAACGCACACATGGACACCGTGGGCGTGGCCGGCGTGCGGGCTCCTTTCCAGCCCGTCATCCGCGGCGGGAAGCTGTTCGGGCGGGGCTCCATGGACACCAAGGGGGCGCTGGCCGCGTTCATGGCCGCGGCCGCGGCCGCGCGGGGAATGAAGCTTCGGGGTGACGTGATCCTCACCGCCGTGGTGGACGAGGAGTACGCCAGCGTCGGCACCGAGGCGGTGGTGCGCGGCTGCCGGGCCGGGGAGTACCGCGCAGACGCTGCCATCGTCGGTGAGCCCTCCGGCCTTCACATCGTGACCGAGCACAAGGGATACGCCTGGTTCGAGATCGAGACCCGGGGCGTGGCGGCGCACGGCTCGCTGCCGGCGGTGGGAGTCGACGCCATCGCGGCCATGGGCAGGGTCCTCGTCGCCCTGGAGGCGGAAAGCGCCCGGCTGGCCGCGGCGCCACCGCACCGGACGCTGGGAACCGGATCGATCCACGCCTCCCTCATCTCCGGCGGCCAGGAGCTTTCCAGCTATCCCGCTTCGTGTCTCCTGCAGCTGGAGCGGCGCACGGTCCCGGGAGAGACTCCCGAGGCTGCCGAGGACGAGCTTCGCGCCATGCTCGGCCGGATCGGGGCATCCGACCCCCGGTTCTCCGCCGTGCTCCGACGCACGTTCGCTCGTCATCCCATGGAGGCGGACCGCGGCTCCCCGATCGTCGCGGCGCTGTCCGCGCAGGTGCAGAGGGTGACGGGCCGGCCCGCGACCCTGTCCGGCATGGGCGGCTGGCTGGATTCCGCCCTGCTGGACGGCGCCGGGATTCCCACGGTGGTCATCGGTCCGTCAGGGGAGGGGCTTCACGGGGTCGAGGAATGGGTGGACCTCGATTCCGTTCGCGCGTGCCGGGACACCGTGCTCGGGACCCTGGCGGACTTCTGCCGGTAGGCACCGGACGGCAGGCGTAATAGAGGAGCCTGCCGTCCCCGGAGGGGCGGCAGGCTTTCCTTCCAATGGAAGATCGTGCGCTAGTAGTGGGCGTTCACGATCGCGTTGACGACCTTTCCCGAAGAGTCGACATCGAACCACTCATCCGCCACGTTCGGCCCATCGGAGGCGGTATCGACCTGGTAGAAGTAGTAGGTTCCGCCGCGGCCGTCCGAAGACGTCACGCTGGACGGTCCCATCTCGGTCTTCAGCTGATCGACGCTGGCGCCCACGAGCTTCTGCGCGTCACTCGATATCAGCGCGGCCCCGGAGCCTTCCATCTGGGCCTTCAGCCAGCCCGGCGTGGCCGGGGCCGTGGTCGCAGTGTCGGCGAACGCCGCTGCGGACAGGGCGAGCGCGAGAACGGAAACCACCACGAAAACAAACGAGAATCGTCGCATTGACGGGTCCTCCCTGGAAAAATGTTCGTCTTCCACCAGCACGGGTGGGTGCACAGAATGTTCCCGGGAAGGATCCGCAATGCAATAACCGGAGACAAACAATCGATGAACCTGTTGTTATGCCCGGCGGCCGCGCCGGGACTGGATCGCGGAGAAGATCGCTTCGCACGTCGCGGGGCAGGCGAGGGGAACCTGCCCGCCCGGCGGCCCGAAGGCCGCCACGGCATCCCGGATGGCCTCCCGGACGGAGATTGCCAGCATCAGGGGAGGCTCTCCCACTGCCTTGCTCCCGTGGATCGCCCCGTCGCCGGGCGCCGACCTCGGGAGGAGGGTCACGTGGAACTCCCGGGGCGCATCGCTGATCGCCGGGACCTGGTAGGTGCTGGCCCCGTGCGTCAGCAGCCGCCCGTCCTTGTCCCAGAGCAGCTCCTCGCGGGTGAGCCAACCCATTCCCTGGACGAAGCCGCCCTCGATCTGCCCCCGGTCCACGCCGGGATTCAGCGAGTCCCCCACGTCGTGCACGATGTCCACCCGCAGCACCCGGTGCATGCCGGTGTACCCGTCCACCTCGACCTCGCTCACCGCGGCGCCGCAGGCGAAGTAGTGGAACGGGCGCCCTTCCTGTCTCACCCAGTCCCAGGTGATTCCCGGCGTGGCGTAGAAGCCCGTCGCGGAAAGGCTGACCCGCTGCAGGTACGCCTGCTCGCAGACCGCCGCGAAGGGCACCGAGGGTTCCTCCATGCCCCTGCGGCGCACCCGGCCGTCCATGAAGAGGAGGTCCGCCGGGGAGACGTGCCCGCCGGTCTTCTGCTCGAGCAGCTTCGCTGCCAGCGGGGAGAGCCGTTCGCGCAGCGTGGAGCAGGCGTCCGCCACGGCCGCGCCGTTGAGGTCGGCGCCCGACGAGGCGGCGGTCGGCGGGGTGTTGGGCACCTTTTCCGTGCTGGTCGGCATCATGCGGACACAGGAGGCGGGAAGGCCGAGCTCCCGCATGGTCACGCCGCGAAGCTTCGTGTACAACCCCTGGCCCATCTCCGTCCCGCCGTGGTTCACCTGCGCGGTGCCGTCGCGGTAGACCACGACGAACGCGCCGGCCTGGTTGAACGTGGAGAACGTGAAGGAGATGCCGAACTTCAGCGCGGTGACCGCCAGGCCGCGCTTCACCATCGGGTGCGTGGAGTTCCACCGCGTGATGTCCCGGTGCCGGGCCTCGAGCTCCGCGCGGGCCTGGACGGAATCCCAGATCTCCCGAACGCGCGCATCCCCGATGGACTGCCCGTACGGCGTCGTGGCGGTCTCCCCGGTGCCGTGGTAGAGGTTGACCGCGCGGACCTGCTCGGGCGGCCGCCCGAGATCCCGCGCGATGCGGTCCATGATCTCCTCAATGACGAGCATGGCCTGCGGGCCGCCGAAGCCGCGCATGGCGGTCTGCGAGGTGGTGTTCGTGCGGGCCACCCGGCCCGTGAAGTGCACGTGGGGGATGTAGTAGACGTTGTCCAGGTGGAACAGGGCCCGATCCAGGATGGGTTGCGAAAGGTCCAGCGACCACCCGCCATCCGCCACCATGCTGACCCGGGCAGCCAGGATCTTCCCCGACGGATCGTAGCCGACCGAGAACCGGGAGAGGAAGGGGTGGCGCTTGCCGGTGATCTGCATGTCCAGGTCCCGGTCCAGCTGGAGGCGCACCGCCCTGCCGGTGCGGACTGCGGCCAGCGCGACCAGCGCCCCGAAGGCGCTGCCCTGCACCTCTTTGCCGCCGAAGCCGCCTCCCATGCGGGGTGACTGCACCGTGATCCGGGCCCGGGGCATCGCCAGGACCTCCGAGACCACGGCCTGGATCTCGGACGGGTGCTGAGTGGAGGAGCTCACGAACAGCGTGCCGGCCTCGCCCGGCTCGGCCCACGCGGCCTGCGTCTCCAGGTAGAAGTGCTCCTGCCCGCCGCTTGCGAACTCGCCGTCCAGTCGTCGCGGCGCCCCCGCGAGCGCCCGCTCGCAGTCGCCGCGCGTGATGACGTGGGGCTCGGTATGCCAGCTGCCTGCCGCCTCCGCCGCCGCGACTCCGAGAATCGGCGCAAGGGGCTCGTAGTCCACCTCCACGAGCGTCGCGGCCCGGCGGCAGGTCTCGAGCGTCTCCCCGACCACGAGGGCGACGACCTGGCCGTGGTAGCGCACGTCTTCCGAGGCCAGCAGAGGCTCGTCGTGCCTCGAGGTGCCCGTGTCGTTGAGCCCGGGAATGTCCTCCGCCATGAGCACCGCGGCGATCCCGGGTACGTCCCGCGCCCTGGCGCAATCGCGACGAAGGATGCGCGCCCGGGCGTACGGCGAGCAGACCGGCCATGCCTCCAGCATGGTCCGGCGCTGGGCGGCATCGTCCACGAAGAGCGCGCCCCCCGTGACGTGCCCGCGTGCGCTCTCGTGGCGCAGCGATCGGGACGCATCTGCCTGCGGAAGCGGCTCTCCACGGTCGAAATCCAGCGCACCGTCCTGCGCCATGCTCGTCTCTCCCGAGACGAACTTCTCCCAGAGGCTGACGATCAGCCCACGCCGATAGGCCGCGCTGCCGCGCACGTCGTCGATTGGCTGGAACTCCCCGCCGAGCGCCAGCGAGACCGCTTCCCGCGCCTCGGGCAGCCGCCGGCCGACGAGCGCCGCTTCCGCCGCCCGGGCCCGCCGCGGCGTCAGGGCCACGCCGCCGTACGCGAGGCGGGCACGCACGACCTTTCCGCCGCCGTCCAGGTCAACGCGGAAGCAGGCGGCCACGACGCTGATGTCCAGCTCGCGCCGCTTGGAGACCTTGAGGAAATCCGACCGGCCCGTGAACTCATCGCCCGGCCGGGCCCGGGGAATGACGATTTCCCGGATGATCTCGCCGGGCCCGAGGGCGGTCTTTCGGTAGCCGAGAAAGAAGTCCGCGAGGTCAACCCGGCGCTCGCCTCGCGACGAAGCGAGCAGCAGGGAGGCGTCCAGCGCGAGGAGCACCGGCGCGCAGTCCCCGATGGGAGACGCGGTGGCGAGGTTGCCGGCCATGGTTGCCCGGTTTCGGATCCCGCGCGAGGCGAACACGCGCAGCATCCTGGCGAGCGCCGGGTACTCCGGCGCGACGGTTTCCTCGACGTCGGTGAGCGTGGCCGCCCCGCCGATGCGCCATTCGCCCGGGGACTGCTGGATGGCGGTGAGCTCGGGCACGCCCTCCGTGGAGACGAGCACCGGGAAGGTGGCTCCCTTCTTGGTGATTTCCACGCCGATCTCGGTGGCGCCCGCCACGAGGCGGGAGTCTGGAAACCGGGCCAGCGCATCGAAGAGGCCCTCCATGGTGGTCGGCCGCAGGAACCGCGCGCCGCGGGCCTCGTAGTCCAGCCTGGAGACCGGACCCCGGGGCGCACGAAGACGATCCTCGAAGGCGTCGCGCCCGGCGCCGCGCGGTCCTGCTCCGCTCCGCAAAGAGTCCCTCTCCTCCAGGACGGCGAGCGCCGCGTCCCGGATGGGCCGGTAGCCCGTACACCGGCAGAGGTTGCCGCTGAGCTGGGCGGCGATCTCCTCCGGGCTGGCCCGCTCCAGGCGGTAGTACGCTTCGAAGAGGGACATCACCACGCCCGGCGTGCAGTAGCCGCACTGCGACCCGTACTGGCGAACCATGTGCTCCTGCACCGGGTGCAACCGTTCGCCTTCTGCGAGCCCCTCCACCGTGACGATCTCTCGTCCGGCGAGCATGGGCAGGAGGGTCACGCAGGAGTTGATCGCCCGGAAGGTGGTCCTTCCGGCGGAGTCCTGATCCACGAGGGCCACCGTGCACGCCCCGCAGTCTCCTTCCGCGCAGCCCTGCTTGGAGCCTGTGTACCCCTTGGCCCGCAGGTATTCCAGCAACGTGGTGGAAGGCGCCAGGCCGCGTACTTCCTGCGCTCGGCCGTTGATCGTGACGGTGAAGCAGCCTCGAGAGGCGGCGGTGGACTCCGCGGTCGGGCCCTTGGACGTGCCGGTAGCGGGGAAGATCACGGGTGACTTCTTTGCGGGGGACATTCCAAGGCGGATTCTATGCCCCTCCTCAATCCGAACGCAATAGCGCTTTCGTCATCGCCCTTGGATCTTGAATAAATCAGATAAAATGATATATACCAAGTGTCTGGGCGGGCAACAACTATGACGAGGGCAACGCTATGACGAGCGGCAAGAGCAAGGGACGTATCATGATCATCCAGCTTCCTCAGGACCACATGGCGCTGAAGGGGCTGGCATCCGCGGTCCGGCTGCGGATCCTGGAGATTCTCCGCAAGGGTGAAAGAAACGTCAACGAGATCAAGGACGAAATGGGGCTTCCGCAGTCTACGATAGCGACCAACATCCTCGTGCTCGAGGACGCGAAGCTGATTGAGACCCGAAGCGTGAAGGCCGCCAAGGGGACGCAGAAGATATGCTCCGCGATGTACGACGAGTTCGTTGTTCAGTTCTCGGAACCGAGGGCCGAGGCGAGGGACGCCATTGAGGTGGAGATGCCCATCGGCCTGTTCATCGAGTACGCGGTCTCCCCGCCCTGCGGCATGTGCTCGAAGGAGAAGATCATCGGCTTCCTGGACATACCCGCCTCCTTTCTCGAGCCCGAACGAGTGAAAGCGGGGCTGCTCTGGTTCGAGAAGGGCTACGTGGTCTACCAGTTTCCAAACAATGCCCTGTACCAGCAGAAGCCGGTGCGGCGGCTGGAGGTGACCGCCGAGCTGTCCTCGGAGACTCCCGGGACCAACCCGCAGTGGCGATCGGACATCACGATGTGGGTGAACGGGGTGGAGGTCGGTACGTGGATCTCCCCGGGGGACTTCGGCGACAAGCGTGGAACCTATACGCCCGAGTGGTGGAAGCTGGAGGGTTCCCAGTACGGGCTGAACAAGGTGTGGAGCGTCACCGAGGAGGGATCGTACATCGACGGCGTTCTTGTCTCCCCGGTGACGGTTGCCGATCTGAGACTTTCCGACCACCACTCGGTGAAGGTGAAGATCGGCATCAAGGAGGATGCCGAGCACGTGGGTGGGGTGAACATCTTTGGCCGCGGGTTCGGCAACTACGACCAGGATATCGTGCTGAGGATGTACCTGTAGCCCCGGAGCTCCCCAGTACTGGCCGCGTCCAGATCAATGGCCGGCTGTGCCGACGGCGTAGCGAAGCAGATTGTAGCTCAGGGGCGCGAGCCGGGGTTCTCTCGCGATCTGCAGGCTCTTCGGCGTCACGCGGCGGGGATCCGCGGCGGTATTGGTGGCCTTGAGGTCGTCGTGCCGGAGCTCGATGTGCTCGACGAGCGCGATGTTCTCGAAGCCCACGGCCCTCAGATCCAGCTCCGTGGCCTCGCGGGAGCGGTTCACGCAGAATATCGAGAGCGTGCTCCCGTCCTCATCGCAGACCGCGGCGGCGTCCAGGTTCGGCACCTCGCCGAAGTCCCTGCTTTCGTAGCAAGGCGCATCGATCCTGACGTTCAAGGACGTTCCTCTGCCGTGCCTCGATGCGTAGCAGAATGGCCAGTAGATCGTCTGGCGCCAGGCCCTGCCTCCGTTCTCCGTCATGATCGGGGCAATGACGTTCACAAGCTGTGCGAGACACGCGATCTTGACCCGGTCTGCGTGACGAAGCAGGGAGTTGATCAGACAGCCCACCACGAGGGCGTCCTCCATCGTGTAGACGTCCTCCAGGAGATGAGGCCCAACCTGCCAGGGCACTGCCTTCCCGTCGGCCTCGTCGGAGTGGAACCAGACGTTCCATTCGTCGAAGGACAACATCATCGTCTTGCTGCTCCGCTTCTTGGCCTTTGTGAAGTCGCACGTCGCCACGACGGAGTCGATGTACCGATCCATGCCGACGGAAGCTGCGAGGAAACGGAGGAGATCGTCCTCGTGGTTCTTGTGATACTGGTGGAGCGAGAGGTAGTCCACCGATTCGTAGCAGTGCTCAAGGACCGTGGCGTCCCATTGCGGGAACGTGGGCATCCGGCCTGACGAGGATCCGCAGGCGACGAGCTGGAGCCCTGGATCGAACAGCTTCACGGCTTTCGCCGTCTCGTTGGCGATGCGTCCGTACTCGTCGGCCGTCTTCTGGCCGACCTGCCAGGGTCCGTCCATCTCGTTGCCGAGGCACCAGAGCTTGACTTCGAAGGGGTCCTTGGAGCCATGCGCCCGGCGCAGATCGCTCCAGTAGGAGCCCTGGGGGTGGTTGCAGTACTCCACCAGGTTCCGCGCGGCTTCGATGCCCCTCGTCCCAAGGTTGATGGCCATCATGACCTCTGTCTTCGCGGCCTGCGCCCAGCGGACGAACTCTCCCAGACCGAAGCTGTTCGGCTCCACGGACCTCCACGCGAGGTCGAGCCTCCGCGGCCGCTTTCCCACGGGCCCGACGGAATCCTCCCATCTGAAGCTGGAGACATAGCTGCCTCCGGGGTATCGCACCACCGGGACATTCAGCTCGCGCACGAGCTCCAGCACGTCGCCGCGGAAACCATTCGAGTCCGCCGTCGGGTGTCCGGGTTCGAAGATGCCGCCGTAGACCGCCCGCCCCAGATGTTCGATGAAGGAGCCAAACAGCCGTTTGTCCACCTGGCCGACACGATACTCTTTGTCAATGATCACCTTCGCGCGCATCGTTCCCTCCATAGAGGAAGCATCGAACCTGCCGGCCCGCCACCGTGACCGGAGGAGGAGCCTTCCTTCGGCATAGGTCCATGACGTGGGGGCAACGCGCCGCGAATTTGCAGCCCGTTGCCAGGTACTCCTCGTCCCCTTTCGCTACCGCCTCTGAGTCGGCCAGCGAGGTGCCGCCGGGCTTGGGGTCGAGGGCGGATTCGACGAGGAGCTTCGTGTATGGGTGTCTCGGAACGGTAAGGATCTGCCCCGTGTCTCCCTGCTCGACGAAGTAGCCCTTGTGGATGATGGCGATCCTGTCGGAGATATAGTACGCGGTGGCCAGGTCGTGTGTGATGTAGATGATCGATGTGCCGAGCTGGTTTTTGAGGTCCTGGAACAGGTTGACGATGCTCATCCGCAGGGAGGCATCCACCATGGAGACCGGCTCGTCCGCCACCAGGATGCTGGGGCCCGGGATGATCGCCCGCGCGATTGATGCGCGCTGGAGCTGGCCTCCCGAGAGCTCGTGAGGGTAGCGGCCGCCGACCTCCGAAAGGGAGAGGCCCACCGCGTTCAACGCCAGCTCGACCCTCTCCCGCGCCTGCTGCTTGGATTCGCCGCGGTAGTAGTTTCTTGCCGTTTCATTGAGAAACTGGTCCACACGGTCGAGTGGATTGAACGTCTCAAAGGGATTCTGGAAGATCGGCTGGACGTTGCGCATATACCGGAGAATCGCCTGCCGCCCCCTTATCGAGTGAACGTCCTTCCCATTCAGCTCGATCGTGCCCGCATCCGGCAGGAGCAGACGCAGGATCATGCGGGCGAGCGTCGTCTTGCCCGACCCCGACTCGCCGATGATGGAAAAGATATCCGGCGTGTTCCGCAGGAGGGAGAAGCTGATTTGGTTGACGGCTATGATCTCCGTGCCGGAGAGGATGCCCCCCAGCCGGAATACCTTCTTCGCGCCCCGAACGGAAAGCAGCTCGGCAGGGCCGCTCACGGAGTCCTCCCCCATCCTATTCCGCCAGGAAGCATGCGGCCTTCGTCCCGCCCGCGCATGGCTTGAGCGTGGGTACCTCCACGGCACATTGGGGGACGGCGATCGGACATCGCGGATGGAAGCGGCACCCGCTCGGGGGCGCCGCCAGGTTGGGCGGAGCGCCCTTGAGGAAGCCCCGGCGCTCTTTGTCACCGATTCGCGGCAGGGACCCGATGAGGTGCCGCGTGTAGGGATGGGCCGGCTGCTCGAAGATGTCGGTCGTCAAGCCCTCCTCGACGATGGTTCCCGCGTACATGATGGCGATCCGGTCGGCCATGTTGGCGTGCACGGCGAGGTCGTGGGTCACGAGGACGATCGTGAGGGAAAGCTCCTCCTGGATCCGTTTCATGAGGCCGAGGGTTTCGCGCTGAATTACCACGTCCAGCGCGGTGGTGGGCTCGTCCGCGATGATGATCGAAGGTTTGCAGATGGTCGCGAGGCCGATGGTCACTCGCTGCCGCATGCCTCCGGACAACTCGTGCGGAAAGGAGTTGAGGACCTCCCTGCCGAGTCGGAGTTTGCCCAGGTGATCGATCACCACCATGCGGAACTCGCGTTCGGTCATTCGGCCCATGTGGGGGTAGGCAAAATCGAGGAAGCTCTTGTAGACCTTGCGGACCGGATTGAGCACGTTCATCGAGCCCTGCATGATGTAGGAGATCTGGCGCCAACGGATACCGTAGAGCTCGTCAGGGCTCGCCTCCAGCAGGGACAGAACGTTTCCCCGTTCGCCAACGAACTCGACCGAACCCGACTGGACGAACAACGGAGGCCGGCAGAAGCCCGCCACGAGCTTCAGGAGCGTCGTCTTGCCGCAGCCGGACTCGCCGGCGATCCCGAAGACTTCGTTGCGCCGCATCGACAGGCTCACGTCCTCGACGACCCTGACCTCGCGATCCATGCCGTACAAGTGCGTCACGTAGGAGGCTCGAAGCGCGTTCGTACGAAGCACTTCCGTCGTCATGCCGCGACCGCCTTCATGCTGAGCCTCGTGCGAGGATCGATGTACTCGTTCAGGGCCACGGCGAGCAGATACAAGCCCGCAAAGACGAAGACGGTAATGCCAACCGGGGCGGCCAGCCACCACCAGGTACCCGAGATCAATGCCTGGTGCTGGTTCGCCCAGAAGATCACCACTCCGATCGAGGCGTTGTTGATGTTTGTAAGGCCAAGGATGGAGAGCGTGACCTCAAGACCGATCGACCAGAGGAAGTTGTTGATGGTGGTGGCGAAGATGATGGGCATCACGTAGGGCAAATGCTCTTTGATGATGATGCGCCCGGTTGGCATGCCGCAGAACACCGCCGTTTCCGAGAAGATGCGTTCCTTGAGGCTCAGGACCTGGGCGCGGATGAGCCGGGCATCATAGGGCCAGCCCAGCAGAGCAAGCATCGACGCCATGTAGAACCAGTTCATCTTCTCCCGGACTAGGAACTGCACAAGGAGCAGGATCGGCAGCACCGGCAGGATGATGAAGCTGTCGTTGACCGCCATCATCGCCTTGTCGATGAGACCGCCCCGGTAGCCGGCGTACATCCCGACCCATATCGCGATGACCCGCGAGAGCGCGGCGGTCACCGCGCCGAACAGCAGCGAATTGCGCAGGGCAACCGTCATCTGCCAGAACAGATCCTGCCCGCGCGAGGTGGTGCCGAACAAATGAGCGAGGGACGGCGGCAGGTTGGCAGGGACCACGAAGGACTCCATCGGCTTGTACGGTGAGAAAAACGACAGGACGAACATGAGAACGGCAAAGGAGATGGAGACGATGCCGAAGCGGAAGTAGCCGGAGGTCTTCCAGAGGCCGGAGAAGGCTTTGCGCATTGCGGTTTCCCCTATTGGAGGCGCACGCGTGGGGCGAAGAAGGGGTAGAGCAGATCCACGATGAGCACCGACACCGAGACTCCTACGATCGAGAACATGGAGATGCCCATGATCAGGCTGTAGTCGAAACTCACGATCGCCCTGTAGGAGATCAAGCCAATGCCGGGTATTCCGAAGACGTACTCGGTGATCAGGGCGCCTGAAAAGATGGTCCCCAGGCCCATCCCCAGCCCCGTGAGCTGCGGGAGGAGCGCGTTGCGCATGACGTATTTCCCGAGGATCGTGCCCTTGCGGACCCCGGCGAACTCGGCATACTGAACGTAGTCCTCGGAAACGATGTTCGACACCAGGGCGCGCATGCCCAGGAGCCAACCGCCCACGCCGGTAATAACGAGGGACAGGGCCGGAAGGAAGGTGTGATAGAGGACGCTCACCATGAACCTCAGATTGAGTCCTTCCTTCACGCCTCGGTCGTATGCATCCGAGCTCGGGAAGATCGGCACCAGAAAGCAGAAGACGATCAGCAGGACGAAGGCGAAAATATAGTAAGGGATCGGGCGGATGCAGTTCGCAGTCAGCTCGACCCATTTCGTCCAGCGCTTGTCGGAATGGTAGCCGGCGAGCCCGCCGAGCAGATTGCCGGCCAGCCAGGAGAGGATGGCGGTTGTCAGGAGCAGGCCGATTGTCCAGGGCATGGCTCGCCATATGAGATGGCTCACCGGCCGTGGATACGTGGTGAGGGAGGGACCGAGGTCGCCGCGGAAGAACCGCGCCCAGGTCGCGATATACTGCTCGCCGAGACCCCCCTTGAGGCCGTACAGGTCGTACATGGCCTGCCGGAAGGACGCGACGGCCTCCGGGTAGACCCTCATCGGACCCGTCATCATCTGGTCGATTTTCATCTCGATCGGGTTCGTCGGCGCCAGGCGCGGAAGCAGGAACGTCAGGGTGATGCCAATGAAGACGACCAGGACGCACTGTCCCACGCGTTGCGCCAGGTACTTGAAGAACGATTTGCCAAGGACGCCTCGGATCGACATCGTGCCCCCTGGATCGGATCGACAAAGAGCGCCCCCGCGGGGCGGGGGCGCTCAACGGCGGACTGCTTCTGGTAGTATACCGCTATTTCTTGGGCGGCAACATCTGCTTGAGCTGCGTGAAGATGTAGCGGCCGTTGGTCCAGTTGGTCACCGGGTTCGCATACGGCTTATCGTAGTTCGGGTAGCCTGTCCAATAGGTGTTGTCCTGCGAGACGAACACGTTGTACGCAAACAAGGGGATCTCCGGCATGTCCTTGACCATGAGCTTGAGCCACTCGATTCCGAGATTGATGTTCTTCTGCGAATCGAAGTCGGTCTTGAGGATATCATCGATGATCCTGTCCTGCTCTGCGTTCTTGTACCGGATCGGGTTGGGGCCGTTGTGCACCTCCCCTACCGGAGTGAAGAACTTGGAGTGCAACGCTTCGATAAAATAGCTCATGTCGGGGTGACCGCCCCAGGTCTCGATGTTCCAGAACACGTAGCCGTCGAAGTTGCCGAGGTTGCGGTTGGTGCCGTCGTCCTGGGAGTAGATGGCGGTGGTTTCAATGCCGAAGTTCGTCCACAGCTCCGCGATTGTCGTGGTGAGGCGCTGGAGGATCGGCCGGTCCGGGCCCTGGTTCTGCAGGATGATCTTGAATTGCTCCCCGTTGGGCTTGTACCACTTGCCGCCCTTCTGGGTGAAGCCGTTCTTCTCCAGAAGCGCAGCGGCGGCCTTGGGATCGTACTTCCACCAGCCCTGGCCGATCATACCCGCAATGCGGTTGGGGTCCTTGGGAACCTGGTCGCCGAATTGCGGCCGCGCCGCGTCTGCGATTTTCTGCGCAATGGTGGTGTCATACGGCTTGATCTTGCCGGCCTTTCCCGCGTCGATCGTAAAATTCTTGAGGAAGGTCTGCATGGGATCGAAGTAGTACTTCCTCGAAGTCCCCGTGGGCGGGTAAAGGATAGCCGAGATCTGGACCGCTCCATTGTAGCTTCCCATGGCCGCCTTCACGACGTCGGTGGCGAGCGCGAGAGCCCAGCGAACGTCGGCCTTGTCGAAGGGGTCCCGCGCGTTGTTCATCAGAATGGAGATGAGAGTCGGGTCCGGATGTCCGAAGGGGAATCCCTGGAACCAGTTGGTGTTGTTCTTGCTCTTGGCGAGCTGGACCATGCCCTCGGGGGTAACCTCGTGGACCATGTCGAGGTCATGACTGAGCTGCATGATGACCTTCTTGTCGTTGGGGAGGTCCGTGAGATACATCGCATACTTGGGCACTGGCATGCCGAAATCCGCGATCGTGGTCTTGTTCCAGTCCGCGCGCCGCTCCCAGAGGTACCACTTGCCCTGCTTGTCGTAGTCCTTGAGGACGTACGCGCCGAGGGTCACCGGAGGATTGAAATTGTAGGTGATCGCATCACCCGGCTTCTTGACCTCCTTCTCCCAGACGTGCTTTGGCATGATGAAGCAGCCCTGCCATCGCACCGTGAAGTTGCGGTGGAACCGGCTGTTGGGCGAGTTAAGGTTGAAGACGACGGTGTACTTGTCCGGCGTCTCGACGCTCTTGATCGATACCTTGAAGGATGAGCCGAAGATCATCGTGGGGTTCTGGGCCAGGGTTTCCACGGTGTACTTGACGTCAGCCGAGGTGAACTCCACGCCGTCGCTCCACAGGATGCCCTTCCTCAGCTTCGCGGTCATCTGCGTATAGTCCTTGTTGTAGATAGGCTTTGCGGCCGCGAGGCTGTTGTGCCAGACCTGGTCCTTCGCGCTCACTCCAGGACGGGGAATGCCTGCATCCGGATCGATGAACCAAAGGGTGTCCAGCCCAAGCTGCTGGATTCCGTAGGACCAGCCACCTCCGCCTCCTGCCCAGCAGGACCACCGGTTAAAGCTGTCGGGGTTGGAAAAAGCTGCGCCGGGGGTTGGGTCCTCGATGATGATCGTATCGCCGCGCTTGACGCCGGGTACGACCTCCTTGTTCGGGTCGATATCGGCGAACAGGCTGACCGCGCCGAATGCGACCAATACGCAAATCGCCAACCACAGTCTCTTCATACTCCCTCCTACCTGTCGTTGGGATGAGAACCCTCATCCCCTGCGGTCTTGATGCCTCTTGTGGGTCGTGGGGGTGGGCGGAGCCGCCTGGAGTGCGCTTCTGTGCGCTCTATCTGTATCGCATTCCAACGATGTGAAGGAGGCTCTGTCGATCGGCCCCGCCCAACCTTCGACCCTCGGGAACCCTACCTCGTTCTTCGGAAATCTGTCAAGATATCTATTGATCTATATCGTAATTAATGATATATACGATGACAAATACGATTCCAGAAAATGGCGAGTTCAAGATGTGCACAACCCGCTGGCCAACATAGGAGCAACCAACAATGAACCGCATAAGGATCGACACCGACGAGGGCAGGCAGACGATCAGCCGGCACATCTACGGCCATTTCGCGGAGCACCTGGGCCGCTGCATCTACGAAGGCATCTGGGTCGGGGAGGAGTCACCGATCCCAAACACCCGGGGCATCCGAAACGACGTCGGGGCCGCCCTCTCGCGTCTTTCCGTGCCGAACCTCCGGTGGCCGGGCGGCTGCTTCGCTGATACCTACCACTGGAAGGACGGCATCGGTCCGCGCCCCCTACGGCCGGGTATGGTGAACGTCCACTGGGGGGGCGTGACGGAGAACAACCACTTCGGGACTCACGAGTTCATGGATTTCTGCTCGATGATCGGCGCCGAGCCCTATATCTGCGGCAACGTGGGGTCAGGAACCGTGCGGGAAATGTCCGAGTGGCTGGAGTACATCACGATGCCCGGCCGAAGCCCCATGGCGGATCTTCGCCGGGCCAACGGTCGGGAGGACCCATGGCCCATCACCTTCTGGGCCGTCGGGAACGAGAACTGGGGATGCGGCGGCCACATGACCGCGCTCCAGTACGCGGGGGAGTTCCGCCGCTACCAGGGCTACTGCCGGCACTTCGGCGGCCGGGCGCCGTACAAGATCGCCTGCGGCTTCACCGACGAATGGAATGAGGTCCTGATGCGCGAAGCCGGAAGTCTCATGAGTGGTCTTTCCGTCCATTACTACACCTTCGCCGACCGGTGGGAGCGCAAGGGCGCTGCCACGGGCTTTCCGGCATCGGAGTGGTACTCCACCATGAGGAACGCCCTCGGCCTTGAAGACTTCATCAACCGCACCGCGGCGATCATGGACCGCCATGATCCGGGCCGGCGCGTGGGCATGATCGTCGACGAGTGGGGAACCTGGTTCGACGTGGAGCCCGGCACGAACCCGGCCTTCCTTTACCAGGCCAACACGATTCGGGATGCGGTTGTGGCGGGGCTCTCGCTCAACATCTTCAACCGGCACGCGGATCGCGTGCACATGGCCAACATCGCGCAGACCGTCAACGTCCTCCAGGCCATGGTCCTCACGAAGGGCGCGCAGATGGTCGTCACGCCGAGCTACCACGTCTTCGAGATGTACAAGGTCCACCAGGACGCTACCCTGTTACCTCTGACGCTCGAGGGGGAGAAGATCCAGCGGCACGGCCCCACCATGCCTGCGCTGAGCGCCTCGGCTTCCCGCGACGCCGGCGGAGCGGTGCACGTCAGCCTGTGCAATCTCGACGTGGAGGCCGGGGTAGACGTCGAGATCGAGCTGCGTGGAGCCCCGCCCGTGGATCGAGTCCGAGGGCGTATCCTCACGGCGCCGCACATGGACAGCCGCAACGACTTCGACACGCCCGAGGAGGTCGTGCCCGCGGCGTTCGCCGGAGCGTCCCTGCGCGAAGGAAGAGTCGCGGCGACGCTCCCTCCCATGTCGGTGGTGGTCCTGGAGTTGTCGATGCAGGCGCCGCTCGCCCCGGAGGTCCCGACATGATCGACCATCAGCGCCGCGCTCGAGACCTCGTGCGCAGGATGACGATCCGGGAGAAGGTGGTGCAGCTCTGCTCCGTATGGCTGAACATCGAGGAGGACGGCAGCTTCTCGTTCCGCGAAGCGCACGACGGGTTCATCCGGGAGAGCGCCGGAAATCCCGAGACGATCCTGAAGGACGGCATCGGCCAGATCACGCGCCCGCTGGGCACGCGGCCCATCGGTGCCGCTGCCGGCGTGAGGGGGCTCAACCGTGTCCAGAAGTACCTCGTGGAGCGCACGAGGCTGAAGATACCCGCCCTCGCCCACGAGGAGTGCCTCCCCGGGCTGATGGCGCAGGGGGCGACGCTTTTTCCCACGTCCCTCAACTACGGCTCGCTATGGGACGAGGAGCTGGTGCGGAAGATCGGATCGGCGATCGGCAGCGAGTTGTACAGTGCGGGGTCGCGGCAGGGGCTCGCCCCCGTGCTGGACGTGAGCCGCGATGTGCGCTGGGGCCGCACGGAGGAGACCTTCTCCGAGGACCCGTACCTCGCCGGATGCCTGGCGGTCGCCTACGTGAAGGGACTCCAGGGGGAGGACCGCCGCGTGCTGGCCACGCTGAAGCACTTCGCCGGCCACTCCTTCAGCGAGGGAGGGCGCAACCATGCGCCGGTGCGTATCGGGGAACGGGAACTCGCCGACACGTTCCTCCTGCCGTTCGAGATGGCAGTGAAGCTGGCCCGCGCCGGATCCGTCATGCCGGCGTACCACGACATCGACGGCGAGCCGCTGAGCTCCTCCCGGCGGCTCCTCTCGGGACTGCTGCGGGAGACGTGGGGCTTCGACGGAATCATCGTGTCGGACTACGAGGCGATCCGGCTGCTGTTCGCCCATCACGGGGTGGCGCGTGACGAGGCGGAAGCTTCGGCACAGGCTCTCCAGGCAGGCATGGACGTGGAGCTTCCCGGGTTCACCTGTTTCGGCGCAGGAGTGCAAGAGGCGCTCGAGCGCGGCATCCTGTCCATGAGAACGATCGATACCGCGGTAACGCGCGTCCTGGTGGAGAAGTCACGGCTTGGGCTTTTCGAGAAGCCGTACGCGGACGAAGGTGCCATCACGCTTGGGGCACCCGAGCACCGGCAGGTCGCCGCGGAGGCCGCGGCCCGATCCATCGTGCTTCTGAAGAACGACGGGCTGCTTCCCCTGCGGGACGGCGGTACGACAGCTCTCGTGGGACCTCTGGCGGACGATCCTCTTGCGGTGTTCTGCGGCTATTCCTTCCCGGTCCACCTCATCCGCGCGCGGCGGCAGATGCAGACCCACGATGCCCGCACCCTGCGGCAGGCCATCACGGCGCGTGCGAAGCAAGGCACCGTGGTCTTCGCGAAGGGATGCGACGTCTTCACCGAACGGCTGCTCGATGCCCCTGTATTCCCCGGCGACATCGGCGCGGAGAAAGGGCAGAACACAAGCACGATCAGCTTCGACCGCAGCGGCATCCCGGCGGCGGTGCAGGCAGCGTCCAGCGCGGACCGAATCATCGTCGCCATCGGCGATCTCTCGGGTCTCTTCCTCACCGGCACGGTCGGGGAAGGTTCCGACGCCTCTTCCCTCGCGCTCCCCGGCGTCCAGCAGGAGCTCGTGGACGCGCTGCTCGCGTTGGACAAGCCCACGGTGATCGTGCTCCTGAACGGCCGACCGTACAACCTCGGAGGGGCCTACTCCCGGGCCAGCGCGGTGATCGAGGCGTGGCTGCCCGGGCAGGAAGGAGCGGACGCCATCGCCGGGATTCTCTATGGTGACGTCAATCCCGGCGGAAGGCTCCCGGTCTCCATCCCGAAATCGGCCGGTGCCATGCCCTATTTCTACAACCACAAGCTGAAATCGGCCGGAGCGCCGATCCAGACGGAGTTCGGTGCGGTGTATCCCTTCGGCCACGGGCTCGGCTACACCACGTTTGGCTACTCGGATTTCCAGGTGGAAAGGACGACAGTGCCCATCGACGGAGCGGTGGACGTCTCCTTCGTCGTGCAGAACACCGGCACCCGCCCGGGGGACGAGGTCCCCCAGCTCTACGTCCGTGACCTTCTCGCAAGCCTCGTACGTCCGGTGAAGGAGCTCAAGGGCTTTACGAGGATCACTCTGACGCCCGGTGAGCGCAAGAACGTCATGTTCACCATGCCGGTCGACATGCTGGGTCTTGCCGTCTCCTTGACGCGCCGGGTCGTCGAACCGGGTGAGTTCGAGATCATGGTGGGACGATCGTCGCAGGATATAGTGTTTCGCGGGAAGGTCACCGTGAGCGGCGCGGCTCGCGAGCTCCCGCGCAACTGGAGGATGAAGACGGAGGTCCACGTCTCAGCGGACCTCGGCCGTGCCGTCTCACCCCCCCCAGGGACCTGAACGCTGCCGCAGTACATCAGAAAGGAAGATAGTCGCTGATGTGCAATAAACGCCCACCGGCTCGTCCGTCTGACTGGGAGTGGTGCAAAACCGGGACTTTCCGGTGTTTCATGCATATTGACAGAACGCTCGGGGGGCAGGTAGCATCAGCGGTCTTCGAGAGAACGTGAGACCGCAGCCGCGCAAACCCCACCACCAGTCAAGGAGTTCGTGCAATGAACGTGATTGAACTAAAGGGCGTCAAGAAGGATTACCCGCTGGGTGCCACCACCGTGCACGGGGTTCGGGGCGTGGATCTTGCCATTGAAGAGGGTGACTTCATTTCCATCATCGGGCCCTCGGGCAGCGGCAAGACGACGCTTCTGAACATCATCGGGTGCATCGACCACGCCACCGAGGGATCGGTGAAGATCCACGGCAAGGAAGTCACCACGCACTCCGATCGCGAGCTGACCGACCTGCGCCTTCACACCATCGGGTTCATCTTCCAGACCTTCAACCTGATCCCCGTGCTCTCCACCCGGGAGAACGTGGAGTTCCCGCTGCTCCTCATGAAGAAGGAGCACCTGAGCCGCCGGGAGATACGGTCCCGCGCGGAGAAGCTGATCGAGGAAGTGGGCCTGAAGGATCAGATCAACCAGAAGCCCTTCGAGCTGTCCGGCGGCCAGCGGCAGCGCGTGGCCATCGCCCGGGCGCTGGTGACCCGGCCGGCCATCGTGCTGGCGGACGAGCCCACGGCCAACCTGGACTCGGAGACCGGTGACAAGATCCTGCGGCTGATGAAGGAGCTGAACGAGATCGAGAAGACCACCTTCATCTTCTCCACGCACGACCCCGACATCCTGAAATACGCGCACGGTGTCGTGAAAATCAAAGACGGCCTGATGGCGAGCTGAGGAACACGGCCATGTTGTACATGAAAATTGCCTGGAGGAGCCTCCTGCGCCACCGGGCGAAGAGCATCATCATCGGGACGATCCTTTTCCTCGCCTCCCTCATCATGATCATCGGGGACGCGACCGCCATCGGCATGCGCCGCGGCATGGAGAAGAACCTCGTGGAGAGCTTCACGGGGCACATCATCCTGGTCTCGAACGAGGAGACCAAGGACAACGTGCTGTTCACCCCCATGGCCAAGCCGCTGAAGATCCTCAAGGACTGGGAGAAGATCAAGGGGGTGCTCTCCAAGCAGGACTTCATCAAGGATTTCCTGCCCATGACCCGGGGCGGCGTGGCCATCCTGGGCGGGCAGGGCATGAATTTCATGCTCACCTTCGGTTGCAACTTCGAGGACTTCCAGCGCGTTTTCGGAAATCCGATCAACGTCGTGGAGGGAAAGTTCCTGAACGGCACGGAGCACGGGATGCTGGTCAACGTGGACGGTCGGAAGAACCAGTACAAGAACCAGGGCTACTGGCTGGTCCCCACCGGCACGCAGCTGAACAAGGCCAATCTCTCGGACGAAGCCAAGAAGGACCTGCCGAACCTCATCACGCGCGACTCCCTGGCCCTGGAGGGGTTCGGCGAGGTCAACTCGACGAACAAGGACGTGCCGGTCACGGGCGTGGTGAGGTTCCGCTCGCTGAACAGCTCCCTGCAGGAGATCACCTTCCTGGACATCGAAACCTACCGGGAGATCTTCGGCTACTACACCGCCCGGGACATCGTGCAAACCCTGCCGGCCAGTGAGCAGAAGCTGATGACCGCCAGCGAAGACGACCTCTTCGGCGGCGGCATCTATTCCAGCGGCGCCCCGGCGGGCTCGATCGGAGACCTGGAAAAGACGATCAAGACCGAGACCAAGGTGACGCGCACCATAGACTTCGACACCGCCGCCTGGAACTACGTCTCCATCCTGCTTCGCCCGGGGGAGAACCTGAATGCCGCGGTCGCGAAGATGAAGCAGGTAGCCAAGGACAACGACCTGCCCGTGAAGGTGCTGAGCTGGAAGACGGCCTCGGGCCAGGTGGCTTCCACCGCGGACGTGCTGCAGAGCGTCGTCGTGGTATTCGTGGTGCTGCTGTTCTTCGTTGCGATCATCATCATCATGAACACGTTGAGCATGAACGCCCTGGAGCGTACGGAGGAGTTCGGCATGATGAGGGCCGTGGGAGCCCGCAAGGGATTCATCACCCGGATGTTCCTCGCCGAGACCTTCTCCCTGGCCGTCGTCTTCGGCGGCGGGGGGATTCTCCTGGGCGAAATCGTCGCCGTCATACTGAGAAACGTGCACATCGGCTCCGGTGGGAACCAGATCATGGAGCTGATATTCGGCGGGGACACATTCCGGCCCATCCTCGGGTTTTCGGGGATGATGATCGGGGTCGTGGGCCTTGCGGTCGTCACCGTGCTCGCCGTGATCTATCCCGTGCTCGTGGCGCGGAAGATCCGGCCGCTGGACGCCATCAACCGGCACTAGATCGGGGACACAGAAATGATCAAGGGTATTCGTCGTTTCTTCAGGGTCGTCATGGCCATCGCCTCGCGGAACCTGGTGCGCCAGTTCCGCCGCAATCTCCTGCTGGGAATCACCATCGCCGTGGGAATGGCCATTCTCGTGGTCACCGCTTCTTTCACGAGTGGTCTCACCGACATCCTGTTCAACAAGGTGATGGTGTACATGACCGGCCACATCCGGGTGGTGCGGGACGAGTACACCACGCGGCGCAGCGACGTCATCCGGGACAAGCCGCGGTTCATCCAGGCCATCCGGGACAATGTGCCGGGGATCGTGCGGATCGACGAGGACGTGAGCACCTTTGGCCGCAGCGTCGGCAACGGCAAGACCGGCATGGTGGCGCTCGTGGGCATCCAGAAGGACTCGGACTTCTACAATGAAACGCAGCTGGAGAGCGGCAATCCCCGGGACATCTTCAAGCCCGACGTCTTCCCCGGGATCATCATGTACAAGAACGCGGCCAAGGACATCAACGTCAATCTGAACGACACCGTCACCATCCGCTTCCAGTCCATCTACGGCCAGGCGCAGGCGCCGAAGTTCCGCGTGGTGGGGCTGATCCCCTCCCAGAATATGTTCATGGACGTGGCCGCGTTCGTGGACGTGGACGTGCTGCGGGGCATGCTGAACCTCAAGCCCGAAGAGGTGCTTGGGCTGAATGTCGTCACCTCCTATCCGGCCGACTCGCAGAAGCTGATCCAGGTGGCGAACAAGCTCTACGCGGCCCTCACGCCGAACCTGGCCGGCGTGAAGGCGGAGCTGAGCCTTGGCAGCGCCCGGGCGCCGGCGAACGTCTACGCGCTGAAGCTGGACAGCGCCCCCCAGACGGCGACGGTCGCCGCGGGGTCGCTGCATTTCCTGTCGGGCAGCCTCGGGGCGCTGGCCGGCTCAAAGGACGGGATCGTCCTCAACGAGGCCATGGCCCGTTCCCTGGGCGCCGTCGTCGGCTCGCACGTCCTGTACCGCTATATGCCGAAGTTCTCCGCGGATCCCGTGCAGAAAGAGCTCGTGGTCAAGGGGATCGTGAAGGCAGCTGCCTCGCTGCCCCAGGAGGCCGCATTCGCCGACGAGGAGCTGTTCTACCAGACGTATTTCTGGAACATCCCCCGGGAGCCCGCGCCCGCCCTGGCCGATGCGCAGCTTTCCAAGGCGCTCCTCCTCGAGTGGGACCTCCTGGAGCGCAGCAAGAACACCGACGCGCAGATGAAGAAGGAGCTGCGCCTGGGCCGTGAGAACTGGCACGGCGCCAAGGTGGACGTGCAGACCATGTACGAGACGGCCAGCCTGATCATTGACTTTCAGCGCGGCCTCAACCTGGTTTCCATCATCGCGGTGCTCGTGCTGTTCTTCGTGATCCTGATCGGCGTGGTCAACACCATGCGCATGAGCATCCGTGAGCGCACGCGGGAGATCGGCACCAACCGGGCCATCGGCATGCAGCGCGGGGACGTGCGGCAGGTGTTCGTCATGGAGGTCGTGATCCTCGCCTTCGCGGCCTGCGCCGCCGGCATCCTCCTGGCCTACGGCCTCATGGCCCTGCTGTCCTCCATAACCATCGACCTGCGGGACAACCCCTTCAGCATGTTCTTCGTGAACAAGCACCTGTACTTCTTTCCCACGGCCGCCTCGATCATCGGCAACTACGTGGTGATCGTGATCGCGGCGTTCCTGATCTCGTTTCTCACCGCGAGGCGGGCGGCGAAGCTCCAGGTCGCCGACGCCCTGCGCCACTACGAATAGGAGATGGACATGTACCACCTGCGACGCACCTCCGCGGCGAAGACCGCGGGCCTCGTCTTCGTGCTGCTGCTCGCCGCGGGCGGCCTCTGGGCATCCCCGTCGGTGCAGCAGATCATCGACTTCATCGACAGCACCTACGAGCTTCGAAGCGACATGACGGCGCGCGCGAAGATCATCACGAAGGATCCCGAGCAGGGCACCAAGGTGATCGAGAGCGTCCTGTACCGCCGGGACAAGGACGACGCGTTTCTCATCGTCCTGGCGTCTCCCGAGACCGAGCGGGGGAACGGCTACCTGAGGGTCGGCGACAACATGTGGCTGTACAAGCGCGCCACCCGGACGTTCACGCACATCGGTCGTGACGAGAAGATCGGCGGATCGAATGCCACCGCGGGGGACATGGAGAGCCGCAAGTTCCGCGAGCTGTACAAGCCGTCCACGGACGCGTCCGGCAAAGAGCTTATCTCCGAGGCGACCCTCGGCGGGGCGAAGATCCCCGTGTACCGCTTCGAGGTGGTCGCGCAGGTCAACGACGTGAAGTACCCCAAGCTCGTGATGTGGGTCACCCGGGACAAGTTCCTGGAGCTGAAGCGGGAATCCTACAGCCTCTCCGGTACGCTCATGGAGACCGACCTGTTCGGGGACTACAAGGAGATCGAGGGCCGCTTCGTGCCGCTGCAGCAGTGGTTCACCGACGAGGTGGAGAAGGGGAAGATCTCGAAACTGCAGATCACGGGCATCTCCTTCAGCAAAGTGGACGACTACAAGTTCGACAAGTCCTACCTCGAGAGCCTGAGCAAGTAGGGGGCTGAGCGATGAGAACAAGCCCGGTCGTGATTGCGCTGGTGGTCTGCCTTGCCGCCCCCTGGTCATGGGCCCAGGCATCGGGCGATAACCTCGAGGGGCCCGGCCTGGCGGCGGACACGGGCGCCGCTGCCGATGCAGGGACCGCCCCGGCGGGCTCCTCCTCGGAGGACGATTTCTTCGGCTCCGCGCAGGTGGAGGCCCCGAAGGGCACCGCCGAGCAGGCGGACGTGGCCGACGTCGTGGAGAAGGAGCACGTAGGGCTTTCCGGCCAGCTCCAGGCCATGAGCAACTACACCGTGTCCCGCAGCTTCGCGAGCGGAAGCGGGAACCTCTCCGACAACGCCTTGTCCAATCTCGTGGGCGGGGACTTCCTGGTGGACATCCGCCTCCAGAAGGGGTTCAAGGCCTTCCTGGACCTGAACGTGGGGTACGTGCCGGGCGGAACGACGACGCACACGTTCTATCCCGGCCCCCTGGTCCTCACCGAGGCCCAGGAAACCGCCCTTCTCATCAAGGAAGTCTTCGTCGACTTCAACGTGGCCAATACCGTGTACTTCCGGGCGGGCAAGCAGGTCCTGAAGTGGGGGACCGGCTACTTCTGGAATCCCACGGACCTCATCAACATCGAGCACCGCAGCTTCACCAACCTCGATGCCCTTCGGCAGGGGGTTTTCGGGCTTCGCTCGGACGTCGTGTTCGCGCCGTGGTGGCACCTGTACACGTTCCTCAACCTCAACAGCGTGGCGAGCACCAACATATGGGACGCGGCGTTCGCCGCCCGGTCGGAGTTCCTCGTGGGCGGAACCGAGTTTGCGCTTTCCTCGTGGCTGAAGTCCGGCAAGATCCCGGTCTTCGGCGCCGACCTGTCCACGCCGCTGTTCTGGAGCCTGAACCTCACCGCCGAGGGCACGCTGTCCTGGGGAGACAACCAGGACAAGCTGGACACCAACGGGAATCCCTACTCGGTGCGCAACCAGCTCGTGCCCCGGATCGACGTGGGGCTCTCCCGGACCTTCGATGCGTTCGACGTGCAGGACCGCATCAACGTGGCCGTCGAGTTCTTCTACAACGGGGACGGGTACGAC
>Ga0153916_10000553_pt1 | contig 25397 bp, 23 predicted proteins | sample Opewatmetagenome_FD_109642 | JGI IMG/M metagenome (GOLD analysis project Ga0153916, IMG submission 109642) | Freshwater wetland microbial communities from Ohio, USA - Open water 3 Core 3 Depth 4 metaG | ecosystem: Environmental > Aquatic > Freshwater > Wetlands | place: USA: Ohio, Lake Erie...
GCACGCCAGGGCCGGCGGCTTGGGGCCGAGAAAGGCCTCGGCCCGGGCGGTCCACTCGTTGTAGTCCTCGGCGACGATCGCCAGGGGGTCGGGCTCGGGCCGCGGCACCACCCGGCTCACCATCGAGTCCGGAAAACCGACCAGCCGCTCGCACCACGCCCGATCCTCCGGCCCCAGCCACGCGCGGACGTGACGGCCCAGCGTCGAAGAGCTGTCCATCATGTTCTCGCAGGCGATGCAGTTGAGCGGCTCTCTGCGGCCGGCTCGGGCGCAGGCCGAGACCCCCAGGGCAATGGTCTTCGCCACGTCGGGGAGATTCTCGTCGAAGACCGCGGTCAGCACCAGCGCCGCGTCGCGGATCTCGCCGGCGATCGCTTGGCGATCTTCGGAGTGGTAGACGCCATAGCCCGAGACGACGATCTGCTGCGGGCGCTCGCCGTAGAGCGTGACGGCGTAGCTGCCCCGGAGGCGAAGGACGTCGACCAGGTCCGCCCTCTTGTCGACGAAGATGGGCCGGAAGCCCGCCTGAAAGGCAAGCAGGCCGACGTGGCCGCGGCCGGTTGCCCCGGCGCCGAAAATGACGATGGTTGGATCCACGGTGCTCAGCTCTCAGCACTCAGCTCTCAGCTCTCAGTACTGAGAGCTGACGGCTGAAAGCTGATGGCTGACGGCTGAAAGCTGACGGCTGAAAGCTGACCGCTCATCTCCGATGGTAGTCGTCCTCCACGCGGACCACATCGTCGAGTTCCGGGGTGCTGACCTCCAGGAGGCGGACGTCTTCGACGGCGATCGCGCGGTGCTTCCGGCCCGGGGCGTTCTCAATCACCTCGCCGGGTCGGAGGATCCTGGTCTCCATCTGCCCTGCGTCGTTTTCCCATTCCATCTGGAGGACGCCGGCGTCGACGTAAATGTGCTCGTGTTTGCGGACGTGGTATTGGAGGCTGGAGCGGGTGCCCTTGCGGATTTCGATGATCTTGAAGGCGTACTTGTCGGTGTGGGCAACCCAGATTTCCCGGCCCCACGGCTTTTCCACGATCTTCATGGCGTTTTCCTTCGCTGGCGCCCCGCAACCGCCCTCAAGCTATCGAGCGGCAGGGGTATTGACAAGGGACGCCCGGTCTGGCACCGTGGATGTCGGGAATAGCGAATACGGAATACGGAATGAAGAATGGACATTGCCGGCCTCCGAAGCGGGACTGTGATGACTTGGTGTGGTAGAGGGACGCTCCGAGCCTTCATTCTCACTTCCGTATTCCTCATTCAGTATTCCGTATTCGTTCTTCCCAGCGCGAGAGTGCCATGACGCCCACGTTCGACGTGCTCGGTCTGGGGTGCGTGGCGATCGACGAGATCCTCTACGTGCCTTTCTACCCGCCGCCGGACACGAAGATGCAGGTCCGGCGTCGCGAGCGGCAGTGCGGCGGGCTGACGGCGACGGCGCTGGTGGCGGCCGCGCGGCTGGGCTCGCGGTGCGCGTTCGCAGGCGTGCTGGGCGAGAACGAGCTGTCGCGGCTGGTGCTGAGCCGCTTCGGCGAGGAAGGCATCGACACGCGGAACGTCCGCCGCCGGGCCGAAGCCCGGCCGATCCACTCGATCATCCTGGTGGACGAGGCCCGGCAGACGCGGACGATCATCTTCGACCCGGAGGGAGCCTTCGGCGCCGAGCCCGACTGGCCGCAAGAGGAAGTGATCCGCGCGGCCCGGGTCTTGTTCGTGGATCATTACGGCATCGACGGGATGATCCGCGCGGCCCGGGTGGCCCGCGGGTCCGACATCCCCGTGGTTGCCGACCTGGAGAGCGACCAGCACGCGCGGTTTGCGGAGCTGATGGCTTTGGTCGATCACTTGATCCTTTCGCAGGACTTCGCGGCGAAGCGGAGCGGGCAGGTCGACCCGGCGGCCGCCGCGAGGCGGCTGTGGTCCCCGGGGCGGCAGGCGGTGGCCGTCACCTGCGGCGCGGAGGGGTGCTGGTACGTGGGGCGCGAGGACCCGGCTAGCCCCCGCCATCAGCCGGCGTTTCCCGTCGAGGTGGTCGATACCACCGGCTGCGGCGACGTGTTTCACGGGGCCTATGCGTCGGCGCTGGCCCGGGGGTTGGACTTGGCCCAGCGGGTCCGGTTTGCCACCGCGGCCGCGGCGTTGAAGGCCACCCGCCGCGGCGGCCAGGCGGGAATCCCCACCGGGGAGCAGGTCCAGGACTTCCTCCGCGATCGCCAATCCGCCTCGTGAGGAAGGCCGATGACGAACCCAGAAAAGCCCCTTGCGGAGGATCTGGAACGGGCGCTGGCTGACACCCCGATGCTCGACGTCCACACGCACCTGGTGGGAGGGAGGCTGGGGGCCCGCGGACTGCACGACATCCTGCTCTATCACATGGTCGTCAGCGACCTCTACGCGGCCGGGTGCCCGAGCGGGTCCCGGCTCACCCAATACCCCGGCTGGCCAAGCGAGCAAGTGGCCCACCCTACCAGTCCCGCCGGTTCGATGAACTCTCCGAGGCAATCTCTCGTACTGAATCGCGACGCCCACATTGAGGGGACTTTCATGCCCTGCTTGAGCCACGGCCTGCGCCACGCTGGCCGGGCATGGTATGATGCGGTATACCAGGTCGGGCCGCTCTGCGACGAACCCAAGGAATCAGGACCTTGCTGATCGGACCGGTTTTTACGCGAGAGGTAACCATTGCCCCCCGTAGGGTGAGGACGTATGCGTCCCGCGTGCTCTACGGGGGGGCATTGCTGATCCTGATGATCACGGCGTGGCTGGTGCTGGCCGGGACGCAGCTCGTGCGGGACGTGGGGGATTTCGCCCGTTTCGGGATGAGCCTGTTCCAGGTTCTCGCCCCGCTGCAACTGGCCGTCGCCGTCTTCTTCGCAGCGCTCCTGACGGCCAGTGCGGTGGCCCAGGAGAAGGATCGGCGGACGCTCGACCTGCTGCTCTTGACGAAGCTCTCCAACAGCGAGCTGGTGCTGGGGAAGCTGCTGGCCAGCCTGCTGAACGTGCTCATGCTCCTGGCGACGGCGTTGCCGGTGTTCATGGTGTGCGCGCTGTTCGGGGGCGTTTCGTTTGCCCAGATCGGCCGGGTGTTCGCGGTGACGCTGGCCAGCGTGCTGGCGTGCGGCAGCCTGGGCTCGACGCTGGCCTTGTGGCGGGAAAAGACGTTTCAGGCGCTGGCCATGACGATGCTCGTGCTGGTGCTGTGGCTGGCCGGCTGGTGGATGGTGGCGTCCGGGGCCCTCGGGGCCGCCTGGTGGGGGATCTCGACGGAGACCTGGAGCGCCGCGTTCAGCCCGTGGCAAGCCATCCTCGAGGCGAGCCGCCCCTACGTCCCAGCCGATCCCGCCTTGGGCGCCTGGGGAACGCCGGTCAACCTGTTCCTGCTGGTGGCAGTGCTGCTGGCGGTAGGGCTCAACGGGGTGGCGGTGGTGATGGTGCGGGTGTGGAATCCGTCCCGCGAGGCACGGGTTTTTCACCGTGAGGATGAGACGTGGCAGCGGGCGAGCATCTGGGGTGCGGAATACGACGCGGCCCGGCAGTCCCCCGGGTCGCCTGCCGCGGCACCCCCCGCCGCGCCCCGGGCCCCCGTCCGCAGCCGCCCGGTCTGGGACAACCCCATCCTTTGGCGCGAGATCGCTACCTGGGCCTATGGGCGGAAGACCCTCATCGTTCGACTGGCCTACCTGGTCCTGTTCGGCCTGGCCGCGGCGAGCCTCTGGGGGATCGTGGCCGGCGGGCAGCCGATCGCTCCGTCGGCCGCGACGACCGTGATGGTGATCCTCGGACTGTTGTTCCTCTTGAGCCTCGCGCTCGTGAATGCCCAAGCGGTCACCGCGCTCACCAGCGAGCGCGACACCAAGGCCCTGGACCTGTTGTTGGTCAGCGACTTGACTCCCAAGGAGATCGTCTTTGGAAAGCTCGGCGGCGTGTTCTACAACACCAAGGAGATGATCCTCCTGCCGATGCTGCTTTGCGGCTGTCTCTGGTATGCGGGGGCGTTGGGCCGGGGGCACCGGGGCGTGGAGAACCTGGTCTATTTGCTGGCCGGGCTGGCGGTGCTGTTCGCCTTCGTAGCGACGCTGGGGATTCACGCCGGGATGATCTACGCCAATAGCCGCGCGGCCATCGCCACCAGCCTGGGAACGGTCTTCTTCCTGTTCCTCGGCGTGGCAACCTGCATGTGGATGATGGTGGCCTTCAGCGGCTCGTTCGGCGTGCAGTTGCAGCCTTTTCTGGCCTTCATGCTCGGCGGCGGCGTGGGGCTCTACGTGGCCCTGGGAGCGAGAAACCCCTCCACCGCCATCGGCGTCGCTTCGTTCCTCTGTCCCTTCGCCACCTTCTACGCCATCACCAGCCTGTTTCTCCAGCAGACCTTGGGCGTGGTCCTGGTCATCGGCGGGGCCTACGGCTTCACGACCGCGGCCATGCTGATCCCGGCGATCTACGAGTTCGACGTGGCCACCGGCAGGACCACGATCGGGGAATAGGGCGAGCGGGGGCCTACTTGTGGTAGCCCAGCGACCGGACCACGGAGAGCATCTCTTCGTAGGTGATGAACCGCCGCCGGTGGCGCATCTTGTAGCTGTCGATCGCCACCGCCAATTCCCGAGCGTCCGGCGAGAGGCCTTCGTGACTGTTGGTGAATTGCCGGCGCTCGACGCAAGGCGGCGCCACGGTAAAGTCGTAGCTGCGGCGATCCACAAACGATTCGCTCGGCGTCTCCAGTCCTTGCGACATCGAAACACCCCACCCAAAAGGTTCAACGACCGCGAGAACACACTCCGAAGTAACTCTAACCTGCAATTGCGCCGGTGGCGTCGCGGAAGTTCCGGGGGCCGCGGGAATCCCGGGTCCGGCAAGGTAGCGGGACCGGCGGGGCCGGTGGTGACGGGGATGCCGGGAAAACCGTGCCTCGCGGTGGTAGGCAAGCTGCCGCCAACGGCGAACCTGCCGAAGTTCCGCTCACCTTTGGAGCACGGCGCCGGGCCGCTCGGCCAGTTCCACCCGATCGAGCAGTTCCCGGCTCGGCTGGTGCTTGGGGTCCAGCGCAAGGGCCTCCCGGGCCGTGGCAGCCGCGGCGGCCCGATCGCCCAGCGCGATCTGGGCCTCCGCCAGCCGGACGAGGATCTCGGGCGTGGCGGGCTCCCGCTTGGCCGCCGCACCCAGGCTCTCCAGGGCATCCTCGTAGCGATGCAGGGCCAGGTAGGAGAGCCCCTGCAAGTACAGGACTCCTTGCGGCTCGTCCCCCGGGGCATAGTGCTCGCCCAGCCGCTGGAGGGTTGCCAGGGCCCGTTCGGGCTGCCCGGTTTGTTGGTACACCTCGGCGATCTCCAGCGGCAGCTCGCGGTCGGAGGGGGAGCCGCCCAGGGCGCGGTGGTAGTTGGCCAGGGCCTCCTGCGGCTGTCCCTTGGCGCGCATGATCCGGGCACGGACCGCCCAGGCCGCGCCCAACTTCGGGTCGAGGTCTGCGCTCCTCTCCGCCGAAGCCAGCGCGGCTTCCACTTCCCCGATCGCCAGCCGGAGTTCCGCCAGCCGGGCGTGGAGCGCGGCGTTCTCGGGATCCCGGCGGATCGCCTCGGCCAGTTGGGCAACGGCCTCTTGCCGGGCACCGCGGTGCCACAGGATGTCGGCGTAGTTCCGCCGGGCATCGGGGTTGCTCGGGCAGGTTCGGACTGCCTGGGAGAGAAGCAGCTCCGCCCGGTCCCATTGATCCCGCTCCATCGCCGTAACCCCCTCCTGGGAGAACTGGCGGCTGGTGGCCAAGGATCGCCAGCCGAGACCTTCCATCCGCGCCAGGCGGCAGCCCGACGGCAGGAGGACCAGCGGCACGACCAGGCTCGCCCAAAGGGCGCTACGCATGGCGAACTTCACCCGTGCTTAAGGAGGGCTGATCGTAGCACAGGCGGCCGGGAGTGGCTATCCCGGTTTGGGCCAGGACAGTACCACGGCCTTCCTCCCGCCGATAAGATGACAGGCAGGAAGCCGGGAATCTGTCGATCGCCATGCCCGCAGAATTCAGGAAACTTGGGATTGCGTTTCAGTATCCGGAGAACTGGACGCTCGACGTCGAGGACGCCCTGGCGGGGCAACGATCGGTGACGGTGTACAGCCCGGGTGGGGGCTTCTGGTCGGCGAGCATCCACCCCCGCTCAGCAAGTCCCGAAAGCCTGGCAAAATCAGCCGTCAAGGCAATGCAGGAAGAGTACGGGGATCTGGAGAGCTGCGAAGCCCGCCAACTCGTCTCCGGCCACGAAATGGTCGGCTACGACCTGAACTTCTTCTACCTCGACCTGACCAACACCGCTCTGATCCGGTGCATCCGCACCGAGCGGGCGACCTATGCCGTATTCTGCCAGGCGGAAGACCGCGAGTTCGACCGGGTCCACGCCGTGTTTGACGCGATGACGGCAAGTCTTCTGAGCAACCTCAGGCCGCTCGGGCCGTCGGTCTGACAGGCGCTTTTCGCCAAGGTAAGACGGATTGCCAATGCGCTTTCTCCGAGGGAAAGCACAGTTGGTGACGCCTTGGCCCAGAATGAAGAGGTCGGCACCCGCGACGCCGCACGCCAAAGCGGCTAACTGCACACGAAGTGGCCCGCCGAATAGGGGGTGGCTGGAAAGCCGAGTTGAACGGGCCGCAACGGCCTGTTATAGTATACGTCAGTTCACATAAAGGCGGCCTGGCGCGGCGTTCCAACCAAGACAGGAACAGCCTGATGTTCGCAGGCGATGAGGCCCTGGAAGACGATCTGCCACGGCTGGCGCCGCTGTTTCGGCCCTCCGGGACCGTGCTGGCGAAGGTCTAACACCATCGTGTGTATCGATCACTGTTTTCCCACCGCGTGGGGTTGAGCACCATGACTCAGGTGATCTCTGTAGAGCGAAAATCGGCGGTGCTCACGCCCTCCAGTCTGGCCTGCCTGGCACATATTCCGACGGTGAACCTGACGGCCGGCTGCGCCCACGAATGCCGCTACTGTTACGCCCGCGGCTACCTGACGCACCCAGGCGAAGGGAAGGTCAGATTCTACACGAATACGCTTGCCAAGCTGCGGGAGGAGTTGCGACGCAAGCGCAAGAAGCCCGCCACGGTGTATTTCAGTCCGTCGAGCGATCCCTTCCAGCCGGTTCCCGAGGTCCTGAACATGGCTTATGACGTGTTCAAGTTTCTCTTGGAGTCGGAGATTGGCGTGGCCTTTGTCACCAAGGGGCGGATTCCCGAGCGGCACCGCAACCTGTTGGCCGCCCATGCACCACTGGTCCAGGGGCGGATCGGGCTGATTACTCTTGATCCAGCAATCGCTGCCGCGTTTGAACCCGGCGCGGCCACGCCGGAGGTCCGGCGCGCGCAAGCGGCCGAGCTGATCGGCGCATACGTCCCGGTCGAGGCCAGGCTCGACCCGATTTTGCCCGGAGTGACCGACGGTGCGGACTGCCTGGAGCCGCTATGCGCGGCATTGGCGGGCATCGGCGTGCGCAGAATTGCCGCCAGCGTCCTCTTTCTCCGGCCGGCAGTGATCGGATCGCTGCGGCGGCACGTGGAGGACAAGGGGATGCTCAATAGGATGTTGGACCACTTCGCCAGCGCCGAACCTCTGGCGATCCATGCGGACAACAGCCGCGTGCGAGCGCTTCCGACCGGGGCGCGTGTCGAGATCATGGAGCGTCTCAAATCCATCGCACACTGTCACGGTCTGGAGGTCCTTATCTGCGCGTGCAAAAACCCGGACATCTCCAGTGGCTCCTGCCGCATTTCGGGCCGCTGGCCGCCTGCGGCCCGCGGGAGCTGCCAATTGGGACTGTTCCCCTCGGGCCAGCCAAGTCGAATGATGGGTGGCTTCGATTCAGTCGTTCCACACGTGAGGAAGTCTAACCATACTTGATTGAGTGTATTCGGCGGGAGCGACCGGATCTGGAAATCGGCCTGTGCCTGGAAGTTGGATCGATGTTCGCGTCGCTCGACTTGCAGGAGAGCGTCGGGCGCTGCAACTGCGTGCTCTGACAGAATCCCTTTGGATTCCAACGGCAAGTCGTTATAATACGAAAGGTTGTATCTGTCGTCTACGAAAAGGGATGCCTGTCATGCCAACGCTCACGATGGAACTGCCCGAGGAGGTTTTCTCGGCTCTGCGGCGGTCGCCGGAGGAATTCGCCCGGGAAATGCGGCTGGCCGCAGCGATGCTCTGGTACAGCCGCGCGATGATCTCCCAGCAGAAGGCAGCGGAGGTCGCCGGTGTGAACCGAGCCGAGTTTCTCAAGGCGCTGGCGCGCCATGAAATGGACGTTTTCGCAGTGGACTTCGACGATCTCGGGCGGGAGGTAGATCGTGGCTGAGCCCGCCGTAGTGAACGCCTCACCCCTGATTTTCCTCGCGGGGGCGGGGCTGTGCGAACTGACGCAGTTGGCGGGCACGCCGGTGTTCATTCCCAGGGTCGTGCTGGAAGAAATCGAGAGGTTCGGGCCAACAGACCGTACCGCCATGGCCGTCAAGCAGTTGCACTGGCTTGTGGCGGTCGATTCGGGGCCGGCGCCCGCGATCATTGAGCGATGGGACCTTGGTTCGGGCGAGACCTCCGTCTTGACCTGGGCTTATGCTCATCCGGGAACCACCACAATTCTGGACGACTTGGCCGCACGACGGTGCGCCAATTCACTTGGGATCCCGGTCCGCGGCACGTTGGGCCTGATTCTGACCGCCAAACGGCGGCGCATGATCCCGCAAGCGAGACCCGTTTTCGAGCAATTGCGGGCAGCCGGGATGTATTTGTCGGACTCCGTGATGAATCGCGCTTTGAAAACGGTTGGAGAATAGGGACTTCACCATGCCGATGCAGGCATTCGGTGCGATATGCGGAACATCTTTGACCAGTACGAGCAGCCCGAGAACAGGCTCACACACGCTTTGTTTTGCACACTGGGCAATGACCACCGGTTGATTCGCCCGTTCTTGAAGTGGCTCAAGATTGGCTCCGTTCCACCGGCGAGGGGATTGCGGCTGGTGGAACAGCAGATTCCCGGCGTCAGCGTTTCGGGAGAGGAGATCGAGGCGAAAGGACTCCCAGACGGGTGCATTTTTGACCGCGACGGCTGGGCTTTGCTCTTTGAGTCCAAGGTCCAGGCAGGTATCAGTCAGAATCAGCTTGAGCGACACCTGAGAACTGCCGCTCACCACGGCTACGAGAACGCGCACGTCGTCGTAATGGCCGTGAACCACGGGCACGGTGCCTTGCCAGAGCGCGTCCATCCAATCGAATGGCGCGAGGTCTACAGGTGGTTCCGAAAGAGGGCGAAAGTCTCGCCCTCGGCACACGTATTCGCTGAGTACATGGAAGTGCTTGAATCCCGAATCATTGCGAAGAAGGGATACTTGAAACAAGGGACGCTGACAATGTTCGACGGCCTCTCGTTTGACGAAGACAATCCGTATACCAACCGCGAAGGAAAGCGCCTGATCCGGTTGCTGCGCGACGAACTGCAAGCACGGAAAGACCTCCAAAGACTGGGCGTCCATCCCACTGCCCCGGGCCGTCCTGCAATTACGGGACACGGGTTCGACCCCGTTTGGGATTTTCTGCGGTTGAATCAGGCCGAAAGAGCCGCGCACACGGCGTTTCCGCATTTGACCCTGGCATTGAGTGCCGAGAACGCCCGAGCGGCAATCACGGTCCCCAACGGAGTCAAAGGTGGGTTCCGAACCAGATTGAAGCAGAAAGAACTCAAGGGGTTCCGGTCATTGGTCGCAGAATTGGAGAGCGCGTTGCGCCACACGAAGAGCGTAAGCGAGGCCAAAGGCGCGAAGCCCACGCTTTATGTGCGTCAGCGGCATTTTCCGAGTCAGAAGTCGAGCGGAATCACCGACGGGCTGATTGAAGTTGATGTACGAGCGTTGGCTGGAGATCCCGACGCACGCATCGGCCGTCAACCTGAGTGGATTGACGCCATCTACAACCTGCTCACCAACAAACGTTCTAACATCCAATTCGGCGTCGAGGTTCGTTTCAAGTACGACTGTCCCATCGTGCGATCGCGAGAGGTCGTGGACCTGTTTGCTGATACGTGGACTGCCCTCAAGCCGCTGTTGGACTTCGTTGTGTAGGTGGAGAATAGGCACCTCCTCACAATGGCACACGAGACCTCACTTAAACGGTCAGCGGTAATGGGATCTCGACAAGGCTGCTTCTACGATGGCGGGAAGCGTAGCGAACCGGTCTTGGTCAGCGCGTGCCTGCTCGGCATCCCCTGCCGTTGGCACGGGCGCAGGCCGAAGAAGCGAGAGGAACTCATCAAGCGACTCGCGCAGCGATACGTTCTCGTGCCATTCTGCCCCGAACAACTCGGCGGGATGCCGACGCCCAGAACGAGCGAGACGCTCCGCGGCACCGGCGCGCAGGTTCTCGACGAGGGGTTGCGGATCATTGCCCCGGAAACGGGAGAAGACGTGACACAATTCCACGTGAACGGCGCGCAATACGCGTTGGAAATCGCGGAGATTGTCGGTGCCAGGCGGGCCTATCTTAAGGGCGGGAGCCCCTCGTGCGACCGCCAAGGGGTAACAGGCGAAGTCCTCACGCGCGGCGGCATCAAGGTAATCCGCGTCGCCTAGGCGTGAACCTGGCTTTGCTGGGTGTGCTCTCGAAAGTGGCCGGCGGCGATTCGCATGGGTGCGCAACGGGCGCCGCGGACGCCGGTTCAGCACGGACGAGGGGGCTTTTCGGGGCTCCCCGGAGAGCGTGGCAAGAGACCATAGCTCCATCCGAGCGGCAAGTCTGTTGCCTTTTCCCGCCACTGACGCCCGTGCTGATGCCTCTAAGGCGGTAATTCGGCGCTGCAGCAGGCGCCGCGGAACACTTTCCAGCAGGGACTCACAAGCGGCAAAGGCGTCCGCAACTGCATTCCTAAATTGTTTTCAAGGAGTGCTTTACAACAAGGACATTCGCGTGGGTGTTCGCTTGCCCTGTCTCGACGGAGTACCGCTTTGGAATGCCCCTGAGCTAGCGTTCTGAGCCATTCTCGGTCCCTCCTGCGAGGCACCCTCGTACCATTGCACGACCTATCAAGGGACACGCGCAGGCCTGTTTCTCGTGGTTTGTAACTCTTACACGAGCCGGGCGGCGGAAAGGGGTGCGAGGAAGAAGAACAACGAAGCGTACTAAGTCTGTTTCAGCAAATAACTTATTGCGCGTTTTTTGTGAATTGGTCCGAGAAGAGGACGGCTTTGGCACGGGGGATGCAATTCCACAATGCCTCATTGAGCTGTCTCCGACCCAAGCGGCCCCGGGGCTCCCGCACCCGGGGGCCGAACCCATCGGAAGGTGCGTCGGAAACCGTGAATCTTAGGTAATCGATCGCCCCCATACGGCGACCCAGACCCCAACACGGGAAGCACCAGTTTTTCACGGTAAAGGGCTCGGCTGGCCATCCCCCCCAACAGGCCAACCGAGCCCTTTTTTGCTCGCTCCCGTGGTTTTCCATTGCTTGAGAAGTCCTCCCGCTTTCCACTATAATCCGGGTGCGTCCATGGTTCGTCGCCTCACAGTTGCGCTCAGTAGATCAGGAGACGACCGATGGCAGTCGAACCCCTCATGTCGATTGCGCTCATTGGCGAGACGGCCGGAGTGGTGTGGCAGACGCTTAACGTCCAGGGCCCGATGAGCATGGCCAAGCTGATCAAGACGGCTGGCCAGCCGCGGGACGTGGTCATGCAGGCCGTGGGCTGGCTTGCCCGCGAGGACAAAATCAGAATCGAGGAAGACGGTCGCACCCGGATCATCTCTCTCCGCTGACCGAGCGTGTTTTCCACTCACTTGGCCGGTGCAGGCTCCGGGAGTTTCTTCCCGGCGGCCGGCGCGCGGGAGGCCCGTGTGGACTTGCCGCTTGTCGGCGGGCTTTTCGCGTCCCGCTTGGCCTTCGCGGCCGCCTTGATGTCCTCGAGCTGCTTCTTCTGCTCAGGCGTAAGCACCGACTCGATCTCCTGGTCCCGCTCCCGGGTGAGTTTCTCCAGCTCCCGCCTCAGCGGGTCGATCTTGGCGGCGTATTGCCGCTGGATGGCGAGGATCTTCTCGCGCTGCGCTTCGGTGACGACTTCGCGGTAGTAGTTGGGCAAGCGTGCGGCGGGCTGCCTGGCCTGCCCCTCCTTGCCCGCGCCCTTCTTCGTCGCCGGCGCTCGGGCGGCCGGGGCGGGCGCCTCCGCCTTGGCCGCGGGCGACGCGGCGGCCGCGGGCGGCGCGGTCCCTTCCTCCGCGGCCCTCGCCGGCAGCGCTCCGGCAATCACACTAATTCCCAGAATTACCAGACCGGTCCAGACAACGATTCGATCGAGCGACGCACGATGCATACGAACCTCCCGGAACTTGCGGCCAAGCCCCCGTTAAGAAACTGCCCCGCGCCGCAATGATACTAGCTCGTCCCAAGGGCCGCAAGCACCTGGGAAAGATGGATTTTTGCGCGGCCGCTCGCCACCCGAGACGCTGCACAAATGCCTCCTGAGAGGTATGCCATATCCGTCATAGGATGGCAACGCGCTCCCCTCACAGGCCCCGACCGGGCCCTTGTCACCCCGCCCCTTTGGGCTTAGCCTAAAGCATGCGTTGGGTGGCCGCAGATTCGCGCATTGTCAAGACTTCCCGCCGCCGCTTGCATCCAGACGAATCCTGGGAGAAAGAGACATGAACGGTCGGTTGTTGGGCTGCTTGGTGGTGCTCGGGTTTGCATGGACCGTGCTGATGTCTGCCTATGTTCGCGCCGCGGCGGAGCCCATTCCCGGCGGCAGTCCGCTGAAGGCGGCCCCAATCCCGGAGATCGAGCAAGCGGCGGCGCTGTTCCGCAAAGGGGACTCGGAGGAGGCGCTCCGGCAACTGAGGGTGGCCGTGAAGAAACGCCCGGAGTTGTCTCCCCCTCAGGTCATCCTGGCGTCGTGGTTCTCCGCGGTGAACCAGGTGGCCTTGGCCCGGTCCGCGCTGGAGCAGGCGGTGATCGAAGAGCCGAACGATCCGGAGGCCTACGCCCTGTTGGGCGAGATGGCGGTGCGGGGCCGGATGATGGCCGAAGCGGAACTGCTGTACAAGAAGGCCCTGGAACTCGGGAAGGGGGCGAAGGCGCCGTCCGAGCGATTGGCGACGGTGAGGAAGCGCTCGCTGGGAGGGCTGGCGGCGACGGCCGAATCGCAGCAGGACTGGAAAGGGGCCCAACAGCACCTGGAAGCCCTGCTGGCCGAGGCCCCCAAGGACGCCGGCGCGCTGGAGCAGCTCGGCCGCGTGCTCTTTCAGCAGAAGAAGGCCGACGAAGCCCTGGAGCGGTTCCGCCAGGCGGCCAAGCTCGACGAGAGCTTGATCAGCCCGGAGGCCACGCTGGCCCAGTTGTACCAGCAGGCGGGCGACCCGAAAAACGCCGGCAAGTGGATGCTGGCCGCGATCCAAGCCAGCCCGAGGGACTTCAAAATCCGGCTCGCGGCGGCCCAGTGGGAGTTCGAGATCGGCCGCTACGACCAGGCCGAGGAGCAGGCCAAAGCGGCCCTGCAACTGGACCCCAATTCGCTCAATGCGCAGATGTTCCGCGGGGCGATCGCGATCGTCCGCAAGGACTACAAGGCGGCTCAAGAGGTCCTGGAGAAGGCCCACCTTCAGGCCCCCGGCAACGTCGTGGCGATCAACAACCTCGCCTTGGCGCTGGTCGAGCAAAACGACGAAGCGAAGAAACGGCTGGCGCTGGAATACGCGCAGATCAACGCGCGGCAGTACCCCGACCACCCGGACGCCGCGGCCATGCTCGGCTGGGTGCTCTATCGGCTGGGGAGGGTGGAAGAAGCGGAGGCCAGCTTCCGCAAGGTGCTGTCCGCTTCGGGGGGGCGGGCGACCCAAGACACCCTCTACTATCTCGCCCGCTACTTCGCCGACCGCAGCCGCAAGGACGACGCCAAGAAGCTGCTGGAGTCGGCGATGAAGTCCCCCGGGACCTTCCTCATGCGCCACGACGCCCAGACCCTGCTCGAAGCGCTGGGCAAATAGCCGCCCGCGCGCAAAAAAAGATCATGGTAAGCCGCTCCATCGTCATACCATGATCTTCATCCTGAAACGGGACGACGCGTGTCCCGTCTTCTCGGCGGGTCTACAAGGATTCATCGGCATAAACGGCCGACCGGCTGAAACCGAATTGACGGTTTCTTCGCTTCCACCGGAACGGGTGGGACGCGATGCGCCCCGCACGGAAAGGGATACCCGACGATGGTCTGACGCACCCCACTTGGGCCGCGCCCGCTACGGCCATCATGAGCCGTGGGGCGCCGGGGAGCCATCGGCGACTGGCAGGGATTGACGTCCATCCGGCAGCCCCGCCAGGATAACGACACCCTAGTTGTGCGCGCCCCGTTTAAGGGTCCATTTCTGGCACTTCTCACGATACGTATGGGTAGATGGGACTTCCTCCGCGATCGCGGTCGCCAGACGCTACGACCGTGCTCGGTGCGCGGTCGGGCTATCGCGGATCATCTGTAATGACCGGACGAAAGCCCGTACCGGCGCGAATCGTCAACGAATGTCTGATGCTGATGCGCTCGGTGACAAACGGCCCGTTCCCGCGGATTTCGATGGTGTCACCATTCCTGGAACCGTTGCACGCCGGCTGGTTCCCGCGTCACCCGCAGGAACTGCCGGCTGCCGCGGCTAATGGTCAACAGCTCCTGTCGGACCGGCTCACCATTCATAGTGGCCCGGAACTGGTACTGCCCCGGGCGCAGGCGGATTTCCTGGAGGCCGGCACCGGCGATGCTCAACTCCTCGCCGTCGAGCGACACCTGGACCGTAGGATCCTCGACTTCGATCACCAGCGTGCCTTCGCCGGTGACGATGCGGACCACCGTGGCCGACAGTTGCGTCACGCCGGTCGCTTCCGTGACACCGAGTCCGGCCGCCACGGCCAGCAGCAGGGTGGCCGCCACCAGCCACACCTTTCTACCGCTCCGGGCGCGGACTCCGGGGGGCTGCGCGCCATTGGTCAGCTCAGGCAGTCGTGCTGCGCCCGAATCCTGTACGTGGGCCAGATGCCGCCCCAGCAACTCGGCCACTTCGCCCGCTGTCTGGAAGCGCTCGGCGGGGTTCTTCGCCAACAGCCGGTCGATAATGGCAACCAGCCAGTCGGGAATGTCCGGGTTCACCTCGCGGATCGGCCGCGGAACGTCGTCGCACACCCGTCGCAGGACGGCGACCGTCGCGGGCGCCCGGAAGGGGGAGCAGCCCGTACACATGGCGTACAGCACACTTCCCAGGCTGAACAGGTCGGAGCGGGCGTCGAGGGGCTGCCCCTGCGCCTGTTCGGGAGACATGTACTGCGGCGTGCCGGCGATCTCCCCAGTTCGGGTGACGCTCGCGTCGTCGGCCGCGCGGGCCAGGCCGAAGTCCGTCACCTTGACCCGCTCGACGCCGTTCTGCAGCAGGATGTTTGTTGGCTTGACGTCGCGGTGGATCAGCCCCTGAGCGTGGGCCGCGGCGAGCCCAGCGGCGACCTGCCGGCCGATCCGGAGGATTTCCTTGATCGCCAGCTGCCCCGCCTTGGAGATCTTCTCCTGGAGCGACTGCCCGTCGACGAACTCCATCACCAGGTACGGCAGGTTGCGCTTCGCCGTCTGGTCGGGGCCCCTGGGGGATTCGTTTTCCTCCACGGCGTGAATGGTGACAACGTTGTCGTGGCTGACGGCGGCCGCGGCCCGGGCCTCGCGAAGAAACCGCCTGCAGGCGATCGGGTTGGCGGCCAGTTCCGCTGCCAGGACCTTCACCGCCACGACCCGTTGCAGCCGGGTGTCGCGGGCCTTGAAGACGACGCCCATCCCGCCGCGACCAACGAATTCGAGAATCTCGTAATGGCCCAGCCGACCGAGTTGGTCCGGCGCCGTGCTGGGCTCGAGGAAGCCAAGGTCGATTGTGGAATCGGCGGGCGGTTCCGGCTGGAGATGATCGGTGTGGGCGAAGAACCCCTCGATGGGATCGTCACCCAATACGGGGTGATCCAACAGGCTGCCGCCTTCTGCGTGGGAGCGGAGGAGCAATTCAATACGGCTACGAAGCTGGGAGTCGCCGCCGCAGGCGTGGTCCAGGTAGGCGCGGCGCTCGTCGAGCGAATCTTTTTCCAGGGCGTCAATGAAGATCTGTCGTTCGTTCATAGCAGGGGCACACCGGATGTAATGCGGGATCTGATCACTTGCTCTCTGCAAGACAGTGCGACGTTTGACAACCAATTGCGCCAAACCGGCAAGAAAATTCTCTTTCCGCCTGCGCCGCCGCTATTCGCCCAGTTGCGCGTACAACCACGCTTTCGCGTAAGCCCAAAGCCGGTCGGCAGTTCGGCGCGGGATTGCCAGGGCGGCCGCGGAATCTCCCAGAGACAGCCCGACGAAGTAGCGGAGCTTGACCAGGTCCGCCGCTTGCGAGTCATGCTGGGCGAGCGCCTCGAGCGCCTCGTCCACCCGCAGCACGTCGCCGACGCGGTCGTCGGCGACCATGTTCCGATCGGGGATTTCCCTCCGCTGGTGCTGGCCGCCGTGCCTGATCCGCTGCTTTCGCCGGGCCTTTTCCACCAGGATTCGCCGCATGGCCTCAGCCGCCGCGGCAAAGAAGTGTCCCCGGCTGTTCCAGTGCTGGGCCTTCTCCACGTCCACCAGCCGGAGATACGCCTCGTGAACCAAGGCTGTCGCCTGGAGCGTCTGCCCCGGCTTCTCCTGAGCCATCCTGTCAGCCGCTAGCCGGCGCAATTCGTCATAGACCAAAGGCAGAAGCTGCTCGGCCGCCTGTGGGTCGCCTTGCTCGATCGCAGAAAGGATTCGGGTGACATCCGTCATGGAAGAGTCTCGGGGCTGGGCGCATCCCTATGGCATTGGGATTATAGGCCGGGGGACCAAAGATTGCACTGACCCGCTGCCTAATTAATTGCCGAGGTCACTTGCGCGGCGGAAAGGAACATCAGCAGGGACCTCGCCAATCGAACGGCGCCGAGACAACGACCTGTGCAGCGAAAACCGCACCTCGAAAAAGGTTCGTTTCCTGCGTCAGTCGGCCGGCCTCCGGCGGAGTGATGCCAAACCCTGAGGCAAGCGTCCGGCATTGCCATCTCGCCAGCCAGAATGCCGAGAACCCGTGCGGAAATCGGTTTATGACCCTCCCGCGGCCGCCAAATTCGGGGGGGTATGCCTATCCTCAAACCGTTCTCGGTCCCCGACTCCCCCGGAGGTCCCCCGCGGTGAATCTGAACGTTCAAGCTTGTCTAGACAGATACACCCGATGAGCTGACAAGGGCAATCGGGCGCGGTCCAGGAACGGCGGCCGCACCGGCGGTTTCCGCAGGAGAGCCCCTTTGGGTTCTATTCCGCAGACCGTCTCAGCCCTGCGGTGGTCCCGCCTCTTGCGCGGGCGCCGGCTGCGGCTTGGGCTGCGGCGCGGGGACGGGTTGCGGCGCGGCCTGGGGTGTCTCCCGTTGCATGAGCGGCGGCGCCGGCGTTTCCCGGGCGGGCGGAGCCGGCGGCTGCGGTGCCGACGGCGGCGCCGCGGCCGGCGGTGATACTTTCAGCGGGGGTGGCGTGGGCTTCCTGGCCGTCCGCTTCTTCGGCGGCTTGGCGGGGCTCTTCTTCGCTACCCGTTTGGCGGCCGTCTTCTTGACCGGCCGCTTGGCCGCGATCTTCTTCGCTGCCGGCTTGGCCGCCTTCTTCCTTTTCTTGGCCTTGGCGGCCGCTCCTTTGCGGAGCGCCTTCTTTGCCGCCTTCTTGGTCGCCCTCTTGGTCGCCGGCTTCCTGGCCGTCTTCTTGGCAGCCTTCTTGGCTGTCTTCCTCGTCGCCGCGCGCTTGTTGGCAGCCTTCTTCTTGGCCATGGATTCCCCTTTTTGAGCAGCTCGCCATCTTCCAGTATTCGCACCCCGACTGTCCCCTACAATACTCGCACCATGCACCGCGTGTCCAGCGGCAAAGTCGGCGGAACTTGGCTTCCGTTCGGTTCAGGTCCAGGATTTGCCGGGCGTGTGTCGGCCGACGCCTTGGGATGGGGGCGAAGGGCCCTGTGCGAGCCCGGCTCCGCGCCCCGTTGCCGAATCCCGCCACCCCTCTTCCCCCCCATGCGGGGCGTTCGTGGCCACAAAGCCCGTTGACACGGCCCGGCCGGGTGGGATACACTCTGGGCCGTGAAAGGAGAAGCCGATGAGAAAGGCCGCGCTCGTGCTTCTGGTGCTGGGCTTTTTGCTCGCGGCGCTGCCGCCGGCCGGGGCAGCCGATCTGCTCCCGGAAAAAGAAATGGCGATCTTCCGCGTTCAGAAGGCCGGCGGAATGGTCCGTTTTGACTTGAAGAGTCCCGGCCAGCCGGTGATCGCCGTGCGGTTCGTCACGTTTCCCGACCGGGTGAGCGACGCGGCGCTGGTGCCCCTGAAGAGCTTCCCCGAACTCCGGACCCTCAGTCTGGCCGGCACCCAGGTCACCGATGCCGGCCTGGGCCAACTCACGGGCCTGGCGAAGCTCCAAACGCTCAGCCTCAACGGCACCAAAGTCACCGATGCCGGCCTGGTCCACCTCAGCGGGCTCACGAAGCTTCAAACGCTCACCCTCGATGGGACCAAGACGGGCGATGCCGGCCTGGCACACCTCAAGCCGCTCACCGGACTGCGAGCGCTGAACCTCCACAAGACCCAAGTGACCGACGCCGGGCTGGAGCAGCTCCAAAGGTTGACGCGACTGGAAACGTTGGACCTTGGCGGGACGAAGGTCAGCGAGGCGGGCCTGAAAACCCTCCAAACCCTGACGAAGCTCAAGCGGCTCTCCTTGATCGACACCCCGACGACCGATGCCGGGCTGAAGCATCTCCAGGCCCTGGCGCAACTGCAGGAGCTGTACCTGGCACGCACCCGCATCACGGACGCCGGGGTCAAGGAGCTTCAAAAGGCCCTGCCCAAGCTGAAGACGGTCCGATAAGGGATCTTGACCCGTTCCCCCGGCCGATCAGCAGGTGACGTGGAGCAGCGCCGCTTTGCGCTGCTTCGACTTGTTGTAGGCGTCGACGATCTCGGGGGTGGGCATCGCGCGGCACTCGATCGAGCGCTGGCTGAGGTAGCGCCCCGCCTCCTCGTTCAGCTTGACCGCCCCCGCCTCGCCCGTGCCGACAAAAAGCACCTCCGGCCCGCCCGCGCAAACCTCCTCCAGCTCCTTCGGCCCGATCGTGTGCGCGGTGTGGTACTCCTCCCGGGCGAGCTTTTTCTTGCGCTTCTTGACCTGGCCGTTGACCATGACGTAGAGGTCGCGGGCGTAAGTCTTCCGGCCCACGGTGATCTCGCCGAACCGCGCCTGGCTGATCGCGGGATACGAGGGGGAGACCGCGAAGCGTTTCTTGAAGGGGCTGCGTCCGACGAGCGTTCGGGCCAGCGCCACCGCCCCCAGCACCACGGCGTCGTCGCCCAGCGCGGAGAGGAGCACGCGCCCGCCCGGCCGGGCCCCGGGAAGCTGGTCCGAGCCGACGATGTTCTCCACGATCGGCAGAATGAAATCACTGCACGCCGTGATCACCCCGCCCCCGAGCACGATGACTTCCGGGTCCAGCAGGTGGCGGATGGTCAGGCAGGCGTAGCCGAGGACCTCCGCGGCGCGGCGGACGACCTCGGTCACGAGGGGGTCCTCCAGGTCGAGGGCCTGCCGCAGCGTGCCGGAGCGAATCACCTCGAGGTCCCCGCGGAGGAGCTCGGTCAGCACGGTTTTCCGGCCGGCGGCCACCGCGGCGCGGAGCGAGGCCTCGATCGCCGAGCGGCTGGCCATCGCCTCCAGACAGCCGGCATTGCCGCAGCCGCATCTCGGCCCGCCGATCTCCATGATCAGGTGGCCCACCTCCCCCGCCGACTCCCGGGCACCGCGCCACAGTTTCCCCTTGCGGACGAAACCGCCGCCGATCCCCGTCCCGACGAGGATCGCCATTGCGCTCTGGGCGTTGCGGGCGGAGCCGAGCCACGTCTCCCCCAACGCGCCGAGGTTGCAGTCGTTGCCCAGGGCCACCGGCACGCGGAAACGCGATTCCAGGTGCGACCCGAGGGCCACCCCCGTCAGGTGCATGTTGGGCGTGCAGACCACGCGGCCGGCCTTGGGATCGACCACCCCGGGGACGGCCACGCCCAGGGCCATCAGCTCCGTCGAGGGCAGTCCGTGCTGCTTGAGCACCTTCTCGATCAGGCGCTCGATCGCGACCACGGCCTGATCCGGGCCGGTCTCGCGTGGGGTCGGGCACCGCTCCCGCCCCAGGATCGCGCCGCTCTCGTCGACCAAGGATGCCTGGATCTTCGTCCCCCCGACGTCCACGCCGAGATAAAGCCGACTCTTCTTGCCTCGTTCGCCCGTCGTCATGGTGTCGTCCCTCAATTGCCCCAGGTCTCCGGGGAACATGCCCGCGCCGGCTGCGCCGTCGAGGGCATGCCACCCAAGTGAGTAGGACGGGCGTCTCGCCCGTCCCCGCCGCCTGCACAGATTTCCCTCCGGACCGGCGGGACGCCGGTCCTACTGGATTGCTCGACCGGCGGGACGCCGGTCCTACTGGATTGCTCGACCGGCGGGACGCCGGTCCTACTGGATTGCTCGACCGGCGGGACGCCGGTCCTGGATTCGCGGACGGCCTCAGGTCATTGTACGCAAGTTCATTGTACGCAATCCGGGGCCGGGAGAGTGCCCCCCTCAGGGCAACGCACAGGCAATTCCCCGCGCGGCGGGCCTCAAGAAGCGGGCCGGGGCGGCATCCGCGATGCCGCCCCGGCAGGAGTCTCCGGCTCGTCTGCCCCTCCGTCAGAACGTCGTGAGCAAGTCGACCGCGAAGAGGAACTGATCGCGCCGCGTGAAGTTGTCGAAGGGAAGCTGGCCGAACGGGTTCTCCGGTCCGGCGTACCAGTCCCAACGGATCTCGGGGCGGAGGACGAAGTTGGGACGCGGCCGCCAGTTCAGACCAAAGCTCAGGTCGTGGAAGCTTCCGGTGAAACCGGGCAGCCCGTTCCATCCCCGATCCGAGAGCAGCACGTTGCCGATCCCCGCGATCCGCGAGCCGTCCTGGTCGCGGACCCATTCGTACCGCAGGCCCGCCGACCACTTCGGGTTCAGCGTGTAAATGAGCACGTGCTCCATGCCGTACCAGTCGGCGTCGTCGCCGGGTTCGACGAAGGAGCCGCCCACTTCACGCCCCACGGTATACTGCGACCCGTAGAACAGTTTGTCGTTGAATTTGTGGGTCAGTAGGGTGATCGCGCTGGTCCGCTCGTGCTCTCCGGTGAAGCCGACTTCGCGCCCCGTGTCGACCATCACAGAGACGTTCGTCCGCTTGTCGTCGCTGGCCCATTTGACCCCGCCGAGGAAATGGAGGGTATCGATGGGGTCTTCAAACATCATCCAGCCGCGATTGAACCCGGCGACGGCCGTCCAGTTGTCGCCGATTTTGTAGTCGGCTTGGACGCCGGTGACCAGGAGCGGATCGAAATAGCCCGCCATCAGGTAGCTGTGCGAATAGAAGAAGTTGAGCACCGGGGGGATCACCTCGTAGCTGGTCATCGTGGCGAAATGGCCGGCCTTGACCGTGAGATTGTTGACCGCCACCTCCGCGTAGAACTGCGGCAGGATCCAGCCGTAGAAATCGTGGCTGGCGTTGATGCGATCCTCCAAACCGAAGCTCTGCCCATAGCGCCAGTCGGTGCCCCAGACCAAGTCGACCCGGCCGCCGAGGTCCCAGCCGCAGCCGTCGGTCTTCGTCGGCCGCACGAAATAGAGCCACGCCTGGTTCAACTGGTACTCGCGGTCGCGGTCGTTGGTGGTGACCGGCCCGTTGAAGCGATCCGCCGGCTTGTCGGCGTTGAAGGTAATGCCCTGCTGCACCCAGCAACCCATGGCGATCCCCAGGTTCTGCAACAGACACGGCTGGGGTAACTTCCAAGGGGCGGGAGGGGGGCACGGGTCGGCCATCTCGGGCCCCGGACCGTATTCGACCGGCGGGCCGGCCTGCTGGGGCGCGGGCTGCGCCGCACCCGCTTGGCTCGGCTCCGGAGCCACCGCCCCCCCAGCCCACGCAAGTCCACCAACGCCCGACTCCCCTTGCACCGCCTGATCGTACGGCAGACTCGCTTGCCTGACCGTCCCCGGTTGCCTCAAAACGGGCTCAAAGCTCCCTTGCGCCCAAACCATCCCCGGGAGGCACAAACCTGCCAGGGTGACCGCGATCGCCAATCTCGTGACTCTCATGATCTACGACTCCCTTTTGGACTCGATATATCCCAATCCTTCGATACCATCGGAACTTCACACAGTTACGGTTGATTCGTTAAGCCTGAGGGGTCGCAAATTGCCAGTATCCCTCAGATTACCAAGGTTTGGCGTAAACTGCGAAGACTTTGCCGGCGGAAACCACGATCGCCGGCGGTAACTCGCAAACTTGGCAGATCCCTGCACCGCCGGGGGTGCAGGGCCGCAAGCGGCCGGCTATCATGGCTCTCTTGCACCCCGTCCCCAATCCTCGCGCCCGGAGCCCCCGCCATGTCATCTAAGAAGCTCCTGCTTGCCCCGGTCCTGCTCGCGGTCGTGCTGGCCGCGGTCTCCGGCAAGGCCGCCGATCCGGCTGCCGATTTGTTTGTCTCGCCCGAGGGGAACGACCAATGGTCCGGCCGGCTCGATCGGCCCAACGCCGAGCGGACCGACGGCCCGGTGGCCACCCTCGACCGCGCCCGGCAATTGGTCTTGAAGTTGAGGGCCTACCAGCCGCCGCGGGCCAAGCCGATGGTCGTCGCGATCCGAGGCGGCACGTACCATCTTTCCAAGACGCTGGTCTTCGAGCCGGCCGACTCCGGCACCCCTGCCGCCCCGGTGATCTACCAGGCCTACGGCGACGAGCGGCCGGTGCTGAGCGGCGGCGTGCGGATCGGCGGCTGGAAACTCTCGGCCGACGGCCGGTGGCAGGTCGTCCTGGAGGAGGTCAAGAGCGGGAAATGGACCTTTGCCCAACTGTTCGTGGGCGACCAGCGCCGCTGGCGGCCCCGCCTGCCCAAGCAGGGCTACTACGCGATCGCCGCCAAGGTGCCCCGCTCGCCGCAGGCCGCCGGTCGAGGAGACGACCGCTTCGGCTTCACCGGCGACCAGATCCGCGGCGACTGGGCCAACCTCGGCGACGTCGAGGTCCTCCCCTTCCACCAGTGGTCGATGTCGCGGCTGCGGATCGCCCAGGTCGATCCCGATAAGCGGATCGTCACCTTCACCGGCAGCAGCCCGACGGCCGATTCCTGGGGCGGGCTCCAGCAAGGCCACCGCTTCCTCGTGGAAAACGTCCGCGAGGCCCTCGGAGAGCCGGGCCAGTGGTACCTGGACCGGCCCACCGGCCAGTTGACCTACGTCCCCCTGCCCGGCGAGAAGCCCGGGCAAACGGTCGTCGTCGCGCCCAGGCTGGAGCAACTGGTGGCCTTCTTCGGCGACGTGAAGGCCAAGCGTTGGGTCCACGACGTCCAGCTCAAGGGACTCACCTTCGCCCACGTCAACTGGGTCCTGCCGGCCGCCGGACAGGCCTTCGCCCAGGCGGAGATCGGCCTGAACTCCGCGATCTCGGCGATCGGGGCCCGAAACGTGCTCATCGACTCCTGCGCGGTCCGCCACGTGGGCGGGTACGCGATGGCCTTCGGCCTGGGCTGCCGCGACAACCGCGTGCAGGACTGCGAGATGGTCGACCTGGGCGGCGGCGGCGTGAAGATCGGACACGCCGGAAGCGCCCTGTGGAGCGACGCCGGGGCGGTCCCCGGCGACCCGGAGCTGGTCGTCTCCCACCAGACGGTCCGCAACTGCCTCGTGGCCCACGCCGGCCGGCTCCACCCCGCGGCCGTGGGCGTGTGGATCGGCCACTCTCCCCACAACGTGATCGAGCACAACGACGTCTTCGACCTCTACTATTCCTCCATGTCCGTGGGCTGGATCTGGGGCTATGCCCCGAGCCTGGCCCACCACAACGACATCGGCTTCAACCACATGCACACGATCGGCCAGGGGGTGCTCTCCGACATGGGGGGCGTCTACTCCCTGGGCACCTCGCCCGGCACGAGGATCCACGACAACCACATCCACGACGTCCAGTCGTTCGACTACGGTGGCTGGGGGCTTTATACCGACGAGGGCTCGACCGGGATCGTCCTGGAGAACAACCTCGTCTACCGCACCCGCACCGGCGGCTTCCACCAGCACTACGGCAAGGAGAACCGCATCCAGAACAACATCTTCGCCTTGGCCACCCAGCAGCAGCTCCAGCGCAGCCGCACCGAGCCGCACCTCTCGTTCTGGTTCGAGCGGAACATCGTCTACTGGACCAAGGGGCCCTTGTTGGGGAGCAACTGGAACGACAACAACTTCAAGCTCGACTACAACCTGTACTGGAACGCGGCCGGGCAGCCGGTCACTTTCTTCGGCGGGCTGGACCTGAAGAGCTGGCGCGAGAAGCGCAAGCAGGACGAGCACTCGCTCGTCGCCGATCCGCGGTTCGTCGATCCGGAAAAGGGCGACTTCCACCTCAAGCCCGGCTCGCCGGCCCTGACGCTCGGCTTCAAGCCTTTCGACTACGCCAAGGCCGGCCGCACCAGCCCGCCCAGGCTCACCCAAGGCCTCCCGCCCGTCCCCCGGGCGTTCGAGTCGCCCAACCGGGTCGAGTAGGCGTTAACCAGTCACCCGCCCGCGAAGATCGGGGAGGACAACTCAAATCGAACCGCAGATGAACACAGATGAACGCAGATGAACGCAAAGTAGAAGAGAAGAACGCGTAACGAAAGAGAAGGAAACAGAAAGAAGAACAACCGTTCTTTCCGCCTGTTCCCTTCTCTTATCCGTCTGCGTCCATCTGCGTTCATCTGCGGTTCCTCCTTCCCCCCCAGCACCGGCTGGCGGCAGCCAGAGGACGCCCGGGAAGCCTTGCGTGGCCCGTCGGCGGTTGCCACAATGGGGGATCCGGGGGCACGAGCGTGAACGGGTTGAGGATTCCACGCTCCGGTCCCTCGCCGGTTCCCGAGCATTCCCTCGCTGGAGGTCTTGGCTATGTCAAAGGCGGCCATGATCGTCGCATCGCTTCTGAGCATCGTCCCGGCCGTCGTCGCGCTCGCCGCAGAGGGTACAAGCGTCTCCGGGAAGTACAAGGGGCTCAAGTTCTCGCCGCCCCCGGCCGCCGGGACCTGGGCGATCCTCGACCGGGACGGCGCTAACCGGCAAGTCCCCAAGTACCTCTCGTCGCTTGGGCAGGGGGAAGCGGGGACGGGCGCGATCGCCTCGCCGACGTTTCGCGTCGAGGGGGACGCGATCACCTTCACGATCTGCGGTCACGATGGCCCGGGGGGCGGAGGAAAAAAGAACTTCGTCGCCCTGGTCGACGCCAACTCTGGCGAGACCCTCCGGCAGACCATGGCCCC
>Ga0153916_10000554_pt1 | contig 25350 bp, 26 predicted proteins | sample Opewatmetagenome_FD_109642 | JGI IMG/M metagenome (GOLD analysis project Ga0153916, IMG submission 109642) | Freshwater wetland microbial communities from Ohio, USA - Open water 3 Core 3 Depth 4 metaG | ecosystem: Environmental > Aquatic > Freshwater > Wetlands | place: USA: Ohio, Lake Erie...
AGCCTGTCCGGGACGGGGAGCTTCGGGGCCCAGCTCCAGCTCGGGATCGACGTGCAGGGGGAGAGACGGTGCGGATGTCCCACACCCTGATCAGCACCAAGCCGGCGGGGGCGCGCACGGACCCGAGGGTCCTGCGTACGGTGCGCAGCGTGCTACGGCGCGAGGGTTGGCGGGTCGATATCGAGAAGACGAAGCACGCCGGCCACGCGGCCGAGCTCGCGGCCGCGGGCGCGCGCCCCGGAGTGGACGTCGTCGCGGTGTACGGCGGGGACGGAACGGCGATGCAGGCCGTGAAGGGCATGCAGGGTCACGATCTGCCGCTCGCGCTGATCCCCGGGGGGACCGGCAACCTGCTCGCGGGCAACCTGCGGCTGCCGCGCGACCCGACCCGGGCCGCGCTCATCATCACACGGGGCACGCCCCGCGCGGTCGATCTCGGGAAACTGGAGCGGGACGATGGGACGCGCTACTTCGCCGTGGCATGCGGCGCCGGGTTCGACGCCGATCTCATGGCGACGACCACGACCGCGGCCAAGCGGCGCTGGAAGATGGGGGCGTACATCGCTCGCGCGTGGGAGACGATCGGGGCGGTGCGCAACGTCCCCTACCGCGTGACCGTGGACGGGGCGCGTCTCGAGGGCGAGGCCGCGACCGTGATGGTCGCCAACTGCAGCGAGTTCGTGCCGCCGTTTTTCCGGTTCGGGCCCGGTGTGGCGCTCGACGACGGCCTGTTCGACGTCGTCATTCTGCGGGGCGAGGGGTTCGTGCAGAGCGCGGCGGTGCTGGTTCAGTGGATCAGCGGAGCCGGTGAGGGGAGCAACAGTGTGCGCCGCGCCCGCGGATCGGTCGTGACGGTGGAGATGGAGCCGGCGCACGTGGTGCAGACGGACGGGGAGCCCGCCGGCCAGACGCCGTTCACCGCCGAGCTGCTCGCCGGGACGCTGCGCGTGATGACGACTGCCCGGCGCAGGTGACGCGCGCCCGGCGGGACGCTATGATCCCTGCGCTCGACGTCTGGTGAGGAGGCGACGTGCCCAACGAAACCGACGCGATGGTGTGCCGCGCCTGCGGCAACGAGGAGCGTGCCTCGGAAGGTTACCCGTGCGAGGTGTGCGGCACCTTCATCTGCCTGATCTGTTCGCTCAAGGGCATCATGCGCTGTAAGGCCTGCGCGGAGCAGCACGGCGGCACCGCCCCGATGGGCTCGACCCCCCGGTAGCGTCTGACCACTCCTTCCAGGCTCACGGCCGTCCCGGGAATCTCCGTCGGCCATTGGACCGACGCCGCGGCCGGGACGGGCTGCACGGTCGTGCTGGGGCCGCCCGAGGGCCTGGTGGCCGCGGGCCATATCCTCGGGCGCGCCACCGGGACGCGGGAATTCGACGCCCTCTCCCCGAGACACCTGGTGCCCCGCGTCCACGCGATCCTGCTGGCCGGCGGATCGGCCTACGGCCTCGGAGCGGCGGACGGCGTCGTTCGCTGGCTGGCGGAGCGCGGTCGCGGGTTTGCCGCGGGAGGGACGGTCGTCCCGATCGTGCCGGCGGCCGTCGTGTTCGACCTCGCGCCGATCGGGCGGGCCGATCGCTGGCCGGGCCCGCCAGAGGGGTACGCCGCCTGCGACGCGGCGGGATCGGAGGTCGTCGAGGGGTCGGTCGGGGTGGGAACCGGGGCCACGGTGGGCAAGGTGCTCGGCCCCGAGCGGGCGATGAAGGGGGGCATCGGCACCTCGGCCGTCACGCGCGGCGACATGATCGTGGGCGCGCTGGCGGTGGTCAATGCCTACGGTGACGTGGTGGACGCCGCCGGACGCATCCTGGCCGGTGCCCGCGCGGGCGACGGATTCGCGGACGCACGCGCCCACCTGATCGCCGGTGGGGAGCCCGCGCAGCGGTTCGGGCACACCACGCTCGTGGTGGTCGGCACGAACGCGGGACTCGATCGCCCGGCGCTGGCCGAGGTGGCGCGGGCGACGGCGGACGCGCTGTCGTGGCGCATCCGGCCGGTGGGGACCGTGCTGGACGGCGACGTCGTCTTTGCCGTGTCGGCCGGAGGCACGGTGGCGGCGAACCCGCTGGTCGTCGCGCTCCTGGCGCAGGACGCCGTCACCGCGGCGATCGAGCGTGGCGTGACCCAGGCCAGGGGGACGGCGACCATTCCGGGCCTCGCCGACACGCGGCGCTGACGCGCCCTCGGGCGATCGCGCCGCCGCCCGCCGCCGCGCTACCAGTGGTTTCCGCCCCGCCATATCTTCCGACGCAGATGCGCAAGCTCATCCTGTTCGACATCGACGGCACGCTGCTGCACACCCATGGGGCCGGCCGCCGCGCGATCCACGCGGCGCTCGCCGAGGAGTTCGGCGCCGCGCCGCCCGAGCACGTCGTGCGGCTCGACGGCAAGACGGATCCGCAGATCGTGCGGGAGCTGCTGCAGGTGACGAACGACCCGGGGGCGGACGACGCGGCGCGGATCGCCGCGGTGTGCCGGCGCTATGTCGACCTGCTGGCGCTCGAACTGGCGCGCGGGGACCACACGACCGCAGTGTACCCCGGTGTGCATCTGCTGCTCGACCTGCTCGAGGCCCGTGGCGACGCCGTCCTGGGGCTGCTCACCGGCAACCTCGCCGAGGGGGCGCGGCTCAAGCTCGAGTCGGGTGGCATCGCCTATGAGCGCTTCCGCGTCGGGGCGTTCGGCTCCGATCACGCCGACCGGGCGGCGCTTCCCGCGATCGCGGCGCACCGTGCGGCCGTGTTGGTCGGGCGCGTGCCGCGGGGGGCGGAGATCGTGATCCTGGGGGATACGCCGGCCGACATGACCTGCGGCGCAAGCGTCGCCGCCCGCCCGATCGGGGTCGCCACCGGCTCGTACAGCACCGACGCGCTCGCAGCGGCCGGTGCGTACGCCGTGTTCGCCGATCTGTCGGAGCCGCATCGCGTGCTCGCGGCGATCTACGCGTGACCGGTTCCAAGGTGCTGTTGCCGATCCGTGTGCCCGAGCTGGGCCCGTCGCTCGGCCGCGTGCTCACGGGAACGGGCCGCGCGGCCGCGGGGCTGCCGCTCGAGGCCAACCGCCTGCAATCGCTGTCGCGTCTGTTCGAGGCGTCCGGCGAGGCGCGGCGCCTGGCGGCGGAGGGCGACCGGGAGGGAGCCCTGCGCGCGCTCGACGCGCAGGTCTGGCTCGACGCCTGGGAAGAGGCCGTCAAGCGCGTCGCGGCAACGCTCGTCGTGCACGTGAACGCGTGCCTGGCGGCCGAAGCCGGCGCGATGCGGATGCCACGCCGTCTGCGGCGGCGGGCCCCGCTCGACGCGGCCGAGGTGCGCGGGATCAGCGGCAGGCTGGGGGCGGTGGGAGCCGGACTGGTCCCCGCGCTGGACGCGCTGCACGAGCGCAGCGAGCGGCTGCGCGGCGCAACGGCCGTCGAGCGGGCCGCGCTCGACGAGTGGCAGGAGGCGTTGCTCGTCGCGGCGCGACGCTTCGAGGCGGCATGGCTCGGGCTTGAAGATCAGGTCGCCGCCGAGCTCGAGCGGTGGGCCGAGGTGGCCGCAGGCATCGCGCGCTGGCGGCGACCGATGTGGCCGGTCGTGGCGGTGGGCGTCCCGGCGCTCGGCGCCGCGGCCCTGCTGGGACTCGTCATGGGCGGCTATCTGCCCGCGCCGCGTTGGCTCGTGGCCCTGTGGGCGTGGCTCCCGTGAGGCGGACGCTGCTCCTGGTCGGACTGCTGGCTGGTGGGACCGCGCACGCGCAACAGCTCGCCGTGACACGCGTGCGCCTCGACTCGCTTCCGGTGCTCGACGCGCTGGCGCGCGCGGGCTTCGAGGTGGCCGGCGTCGAGCGGGTCGGGGGGGTGGACTACGCGCTCGTGGTCGCGACGCCCGCCGACCGCACCGCGCTCGCCGCGGAGGGCCTGGAAGCGGTCGCGGCGCCCCCCGTGCCGGCCGCGCCCCCGGTGAGCTTCCACGACTACCCCGCGATCGCCGATGCCCTCACCGGGCTCGTTGCCCGCGGGCGGCCCGTGCTCGTGGACACGATCGGCACCACCGACGAAGGTCGCCCGATCCTCGCGGTGAAGATCGGCGCGGCGGACGACGCGCCCGGGCGCCCGAACGTGCTGTACCTCGGAGCTCATCACGCGCGGGAGTGGATCTCCGCGGAAATGGCCCTGCGGCTGATCGAGTACCTGGCGGACTCGCTGCCGGCCACCCCGGCTGGCGCGGCGCTGCTGGCCGCGCGCGACGTGTGGGTCATCCCGGTCGTCAATCCGGACGGCTATCAGTACACGTTCGACGTCGACCGCCTGTGGCGCAAGAACCGGCGGCTCAACGCGGATGGCACGCGCGGCGTGGACCTCAACCGGAACTATCCGGCGTTCTGGGGCGTGGACGACGTCGGCTCGAGCGCCGTCCCGAGCGCGGAAACCTATCGCGGCCCGGGACCGGCATCGGAACCGGAAACACGGGCCCTGATGGCGTTCCATCAGAGTCATCCGCCCGACATGGCGATCTCGTACCACAGCTACAGCGACCTGATTCTTTATCCCTACGGGTACGCCTACGGCCGCCTCGCGGCGGATGCACCGGTCTTCACCGCCCTCGCTGGCACCCCGCTCGCGCCCGCGATTCCGGATCAGCTGCCCGGGACAACGCGGCCGAAGTACCACCCCGGGCCGGCGTGGCAGCTGTACACCACGAACGGGGAGTACGCCGAGTGGGCGTACCGCACGTTCGGCACAATGGCCTTCACGGTGGAGCTGACGGCGGGCTGCTGCGTCGGGGGCGCGTCGTACGGCTTCCTGCTGCCCGACGACTCGGCGATCGTGGCGCGCGTCGTGGGCGACAATCTGCCGTTCGCGTTGGCTCGCCTGGAGGATGCGGCCGATCTGCGCCCGGGTGCCATCCCGGTCGACGCGCTGCTCGAGTCCGTGTGGCCAGAGGTATGGCTGTCCGCTGCGCCCGGCCCAGCGACACGTGTCATCGACGTGGGGCGCGGGGCCGCGCGCACGACGGTGAGCCTGCGAGCCGACTCCCTCGATCGCGGACGCCTGCGTTGGCGCTGGCGCGGCACCCTGGGCCGGGAGCCGGCCGGCCTGCAGCTGGAGGCGCCGGAGCTGGCGCTGCGCCGACAGGTGCTCGCGGCGGAGGGGGCAGAGGGCCCGAGCGGGTGGACCGGCTGGACCCGCGACTCCGTCGACGCCGTCGAGGGCACGCGTTACTGGACCGGAGCCCGCGACACCCTCACGTCGCCCGATCTCACGCTGTCCGGGTTCAGCGGGAGCCAGTTGATCTTCTGGACCCGCCACGCGGGGTCGCTCTTCCTGCCCGACCGCTTCGGGGAGGTGGATTACTCGACCGACAACGGCTCGACCTGGGCGCCGCTCGCGGTGATCGAGGGGGCGGCGCCGGCGTGGTACCCGGTGCAGGTGCCGCTCCCCGCTGTGGATCGGCTGCGCCTCCGGTTCGAGGCCCGCGACATGCCCTGGGACCTCGATGCCATCCACGTCGTCGGCAAGCCCATCATGCCCGATATCACGGTCGCACAGGGCGTGCTCGATGTCTCGGAGAATCCGGTGCGATCGGGCCGCCTGTTCTTCACGTGGAGCCCCGCGGCCGGAAGTGGTCGCCTGTCAATCTTCACGTTCACGGGGGGGCTGGTGTACCGCGCCACCGTGGCGGGCGGCGACGGCCAGGCGGCGTGGGACCTCGTGAACACGGTCGGGGCGACGGTTGGCAACGGGGGCTACGTGGCAGTGCTGGAGATCGGCAGCGTCGTGCTCCGTCGGCGCGTGTTCGTAGCGAGGGCGCCGTGAGCGTGCGCGGGATCGGCCTCGACCTGGTGGCGGTGGCGCGGATCCAGCGATTGCTGGCGCATCACGGGTCGCGGGCGCTCGAGCGACTGCTCACCGATGGCGAGCGGGACTACTGCCTCAAGATGGCCGCGCCGGCGCGGCACGTGGCAGCCCGCGTCGCCGCGAAGGAGGCCGTTTACAAGGCGCTGCAGGGTAGCGAGGACGCGCGCGGGATCGGGTGGCGGGAGATCGAAGTCGTGCGCGATCCGGACGGGCGTCCGGAGGTCCGGCTGTCCGGCGGCGCAGCCCGCCGTCTGGCGGCGCTCCAGGCCACCCAAGTACTGCTGTCCCTCACACATACCGACGACCTCGCCGCAGCGGTCGCGCTCGTCGTTTGAGTTCCCGGTTGCCGTCCCGCCCGCTCGGCTCTACGATTCGAGCCGGGACGATCTGAGAATGACTCTCAACCACCTTCGCGTTGCCGGGTTCCTGGTTGCCGTGGCGGTGTTCCGGCCACAGGCGGGGGAGGCCCACGACCCGCCGGCGGCCGCAGCCCGCCGCTTGGCGGGGACGCTGTCCATCGCGCTCGACGAGTACGCGCGGGGTGTCTCGGGCGGGCGCGTCACCAACCCGAACGAGCTCCGCGAAGCCCGGCTGCTGCTCGAGGATGCGGGGAGGGTTGCGGAGACGCTCCCGGAATCCCTCCGGACGGAGCTGGCTCCGACCCTCATGCGGCTGCGCGATGCGGCGATGGCGCTGAGGGATCCAGATGATCTCCGGTCCGGCGTGGATTCGGTGCGGGTCGCGCTGACCAGGGAGCTCGGCATCTCCCTCGACCCCCTGCCTCCGCGGGCGCCGTCGCTTGCCGAGGGCGCCCGCGTGTACGCCGCGCGGTGCGCCGCGTGCCACGGCGCCGACGGTTCGGGGCACGGACCGGAGGCTGTCGGGCTCGTTCCGTCCCCCCCCGACCTTACGGCCCGTCCCAAGCTCGTGGGGAGCAGCCCACTCGATTTCTTCAGGAAGATCAGCGCCGGCGTGGCAGGCACCGCGATGCCACCCTTTGGGGCGTCGCTCACGGCCGAGGAGCGGTGGGCGGTGGCGCTGTACGCATCGGGGCTGCGTTACACCGAAACCGAGCGGATCGCAGGCCGCCAGTGGGTCGAGCGCACCTGCCAGGAGTGCCTCACCATCCTGGCCGACGTGAAGAGTACCATCTCTGTGAGTGATGACTCGCTCAGCAGCTTCCTGTCGGCTGTATCGGGTGAGCTTCCACTCACTTCAGCGGTTGGCTTTGCCAGAACCGCCGCGGCGTCGGATCAGCTTGGCTCAGATCGTGTCCTGGTGGTGCGGCTCGGGACCCGAGTCGCGGACAGCCTCGCTCGGCTGGCGGGCGACCTCGCGCTCGAGGGCCGGTGGGATGATGCTGACAGCAGGGTCGCCGACGCCTACTTCGCGTTCGAGCGAGTCGAGCGGGACATTGGCGCGCGAAGCGGGCGGTCGGTGCATGCAGTCGAGATCGCCTTTGCGGACCTGCGCGCGGCGGTGGCATCGCGGTCGGCTGCGGCGGTGGGTCGCGCCGTCGGTCGGGTGGGCGCCGCGATCGACGTCGCGGCCACGGCCGTGAGCCGGGGCGGCTCCGTGGCACTCGCGTTCGGCCAGTCCCTGCTCATCATCCTCCGCGAGGGTATCGAGGCGATCCTCATCCTCAGCGCCCTCATCGCGTTGCTGCACAAGGCGGGTGCGCGCGCCCGGGTCCCCCAGGTCGGTGCCGGAGCGGCAGCGGCGGTGGTGGCGAGTCTCGTCACGGCCGGCCTGTTCGCAACGCTGATTCGCGTTTCGGCGGCCGGGCAGGAGGCCCTCGAGGGCATCACGCTGCTGCTGGCGTCCGTCGTCCTGTTCTCCGCCGCGTCCTGGCTGGTCGCCAAGATCGAAGCCGAGCGGTGGATGGCGTTCGTGAGCGCGCAGATGCATGGGGCCCTGCGCAGCGGCCGCACCCTCGCGCTTGCCGGCGTCGCGTTCCTCGCGGTGTACCGTGAGGGGGTGGAGACGGTGCTGTTCTACGGCGCGCTGTTCGGTACCACGGACAGCGCGGCGGGCCACCTCGCGGTGGCGGCCGGACTTGCGACGGGGGCCGGCATACTCGCGCTGGTCTACGTCGCGATTCGGCGCTACGGGCTGCGTATCCCGCTGAAGCCGTTCTTCGCCGCCACCGGCACGCTGCTCACGGTGATGGCCGTGAGCTTCGCCGGCCAGGGTGTCGCGGAGCTGCAGGCGGCGGATTGGGTGCCGGCCACGCACCTCAACCTGCCGGCGCTGCCGGCGCTCGGCGTGTTCCCGACCGTCCAGACACTGGCGGCGCAGCTCGTCGTCGCGGGGGCCTTCCTGGCGGCAGTGGGATGGATCTTCTGGCTGAGTCCGCGACCTGCGCTGCGCCGATCGGGGTCCTGACGGCGAGGCTCAGGGCGACGGGGAACGGCAAGCGTCCGCCCGCACGGGGCGGCGGCGTCAGGTGGCTCAGGTAAACCCGCCAGAGGAGCCGCACCCCGCTGCAGAGGAGCCGCCCACGCCCCGCGCCCCGGTGACCACGTGCAAGGCGTAGAAGGTCCGTTCCACGTTCGCCGAGCCGCATGCCGGGCAGGGCCGGCGCACGCCCTCGGAGTAGGCGGCCATCGAGAGGCGGATCGTGAACGCCTGGCTGCAGTCGCGGCAGCGGTAGTCGTAGCTGGGCATTGGATTGGGTCCGCGTCGTATCCCGATGCGTATCGACAGGACGAAGATAATTCTATAGCAATATATATATCTCTTTCCTGGTCCGTCCAGTCCGCGGCGATCGGGCCCGTCTTCATGGCCGAACGGCTTTGCCGACTATGTCCCGGGGGGCTTGAGGGCCCCGTCGGCGGTGACGCGGAGGCCGTCGTCCCGGCGCCAGCGCGACAGCAGCAGCGCGCCGCAGAGCACGGCGGCGACGCTGGCGGCCTGGGCGAGCGTGAATGGGCCGAGCATGCGGTCGTCCTTGGCGCGCAGGAACTCGACCAGGAAGCGCTCGATCCCGACGGCGACGAGGTAGAGGCCGAACAGCCACCCCAGCGCGTGGTGGTGCCGGCGGAGCCGCCACAGCAGCCAGAACATGAACAGCAGCGCTACGACTTCGTAGAGCTGCGTCGGGTGGACCGCGAGCACCTCGCCGGGCGGCGTCCCGGCGGGGACGGCCACGCCCCAGCGGCTGAGGTCGGCGGCGGTGGTCGGCGGCAGGCCCTGTGGAAACCGCATCCCCCACGGGAGCCTGGTGGGCATCCCGTAATCGTCCTGCACGAGAAAGCACCCCACGCGGCCCAGCGCGTGGCCGAGCGCGAGGGCCGGCGCGGTCAGCTCGAACGTGAAGCGCGCCGGGACCCGTTTCCACCAGCCCCAGCCGAGCACCGTCACCAGTCCGCCGATGAAGCCGCCGTACCACACGAGTCCGCTGCGCGAGAACAGCGCACGGGGATCGCCGGTCAGCGCCACGTACCACAGCCGTGCGCCGATGATGCCGCCGATGACGGCCGCCACGACCACGTCCGCGGCGTACTCCTCGTTGAGCTTCCTGCGGCGGAGCTCCAGCTGCATCACCCAGCCCCCGACGAGAAAGCCGAGCATCATCATGATGCCGAAGCCCGTGATCTGCAGGCCGAGGATCTTGAACGTGAGGGGATAGACAGTCATGGCGCGGGGGCGGCGACCGGCCCGCGCTCCAGCCCCGGCCAGGGGAGCGAGGGATCGGCGTCCAGGAAGTGATCGCTTTGCTCGCCGCGTCGGAGATGGAACCACCCGGCGCGGGCGATCATCGCGGCGTTGTCGAGGTTGAGCCGGGGCTGTGCCACCACGACGCGGGCGCGTCCGGACAGCGCGCGGGCCAGGCGCTCGGTGAGTGCCCGATTGCACGCGACGCCGCCGCCGACCACGAGCGCGCCGTGTCCGGTGTCCTCGACGGCCGCCGCCGCCTTCGCGGCGAGCACGTCGATCACCGCGTCCTGGAACGAGCGCGCGAGGTCCGCGCGATCGGCGTCGAGATTCGCCGAGGCGCGCACGGCGTGGAGCACGGCCGTCTTGAGGCCGCTGAACGAGAAGTCGAATCCCGCACCGAGCATCGGGCGCGGCAGGCGGAAGCGGTCTACGCCCCGCTGCGCGAGCCGCTCGATGGCGGGCCCGCCCGGGTAGCCGAGGCCGAGCAGCGTGGCGACCTTGTCGAACGCCTCCCCGGCGGCGTCGTCACGCGTTTCGCCGAGCACGCGATAGCGGCCCCACTCCGGCACGTCGAGCAGCAGGGTGTGACCGCCGGACACAAGCAGCGCAACGAATGGCGGCGCAAGGTCGGGGTCCTCGAGTGTGGGCGCGAACAGGTGCCCTTCCAGGTGGTGTACGCCGATCAGGCGCAGCCCGCACCCGGCTGCGAGCGCCTTCGCGTAGCTCACGCCCACCAGCAAAGCGCCGATCAGACCGGGGCCCGCCGTGACGGCGACGGCGTCGAGCGCGCTGAGTGGCAGGCCGGCTTCGGCGAGCGCGCGGCCGACGACCGGATCGAGTGCCCTGAGGTGCGCCCGACTCGCCAGCTCGGGGACGACGCCCCCGAACACCTGATGGACGTCCTGGGAGAGGATCACCAAGCTCGCGAGTTCCGCCCGGTCGCCGTCGCCTACCAGGATCGCGGCCGACGTCTCGTCGCACGAGGACTCGATTCCGAGAACGACGTCAGCCACGGCGGCGCTGGAGCAGGACGGAATCGGGCGTGGCGACGGCGGTGAGGCCCTCGGGCGGCACCACCTGCAGGCGCACCGTCTCCGCCTGATCCGTATCGGTCCGGGTGGCGACGACGGTCACGGAATCCCGTGTGAGGTGCACGAGCCGGCCGCTCGGCCCGCGCACCGTCACGATGACGGCGGGCGGCGTCGCGGCGGTCGTGGCAATCCGCTCCCCCTGGATGGCGACCGCCACGCCCATCAGGACGCGCTCCGCCATGAACGCGACATCCACCGATACGTCGACCTCATCGGGGGTAACCCGGATCGGGCCCAGCCCGGCGGTATCGAGCCGGACCGTGCGCCGGACCGGAGCCGTGAGCCCGTTCAGGGCGACGGACAGGGTCGGCACCTCGTCGAGCTGGCGGAGGGCCGTGTCTGGCCCGATCGCGAGCACGGAGCTTGGCACCACGGTCAGACCGTCGAGCACGGCATAGCCGGATTCGGGGACAACCGTGACGCGAGGCATGACCCGGACCGTCCGGCGGGCCACCTCGTCGAGCTGAATGAGCAGGCTGCGCGGCTGAATGTCCTCGGCGCGCACGTTGATCTGTTTGCCCGTCACCAGGTCCTGAGGAGTCAGCTGCAGCTCGAACCGGTTGCCGGTGAGCGTGTCCGGGATGACTCTCCGGATCGTCGGCGGCGACGAATACAGCTTGATCAGCTCGCGGGTGCTCCCGATGTAGACCGCCTGGACCGCGGGCACCGCGCCCCGCAGCATTCGCCCGGCGGGGGGCTCGACGACGAGATGCACCGGAATGAGCTGCCTCGTGGGCTCTTCCGCCGCCACCGCCGCCCACAGGACGCCGGACAGCACCAGCGCCGTGACTTTGACCGGCCAGTTCGTGACGATCGCCGAGCGCAGCGTGATCGTCCACGATCTAGTTGGCCGCAAGCAACCTCCGGAACAGCGCCTTCTGGGCGGGGTGATCCCACGGGATCGCCCCAATCACCTTCTTGACGATCACGCCGTGGCGATCGAGCACGAAGCTCTCGGGAGTGCCGGTCGTCTGGTAGGTCTGCTGGATCTTGCCGGAGCGGTCCTGGAGAATGGTGAACGTGAAGGCACGCTCCTCCGTCCAGCGCCGCACGGCGTCGGGGTCGAGCTGGTCGATGCTGACGGCCACGATCCTGAGCCCTTCGGGGCCGAGCTCCTGGTAGAGGCGCTCCATCGACGGCATCTCTTCGAGACACGGTGCGCACCAGGTGGCCCAGAGGTTGAGCAGGACCACCTGACCACGAAAGTCGCGGATGCCCACCGTATCGCCGGTCGCGACATTCACGACCTTGGCGTCGGGCGCCCGCGCGCCGGGCTCGATCCGCGTGATCTCGGGGCTGAGCACCAGGGCCGCCCCCAGCCCGAAGCCGAGCACGCCCAGCACCACGGCGACGGCGACCCACTGACTGCGGTTCCTCATGTCTCGACCTTCCCCGGGTCCCTAGACGTGTACCGCGCAGCGTCGCCGAAGTTCGCGGACCGCCGCGCCCGGGTCATTCGTGCCGAACACCGCCGACCCGGCCACGAACGTATCCGCGCCCGCCGTGTAGGCGGTCGCGATCGTGTCCACCGTGATCCCGCCATCCACTTCGAGCCACGCGCGGTCGCCATGCGCGGCGATCAACGCTCGCGCCCGGCGGATCTTCGCAGTGGACGCTGGAATGTAACTCTGCCCGCCGTAGCCCGGATTCACGGTCATGAGGAGCAGCAGATCGACGTCGTCGAGCACCTCTTCCGCGAGCGCGAGCGGCGTCCCGGGATTGAGGGCCAGGCCCGCGCGCATCCCGAGCTCGCGCGCGGCCGCGAGGTGGCGCTGCGGATGGCGGGTGGCTTCCGGATGGAAGGTGAAGATCGCGGCTCCCGCTTCGGCGAACGGGGCGAGGTAGCGCTCCGGCTCCACCACCATCAGGTGCACGTCGAGCGGCAGGCTCGTGACGCGCCGGGCGGCGGCGATCACGGCCGCGCCGAACGTCAAATTGGGCACGAACCGCCCGTCCATGACGTCGACGTGGATCAGGTCTGCGCCACCCTCGACGGCGCGGGCGATGTCCTCCGCGAGACGTCCCGGGTCCGCGGCGAGGATGCTGGGGGCGATCCGCACGTGGCTCATTGGCCGCTCCGGGCAATGCGCACGTTGACCGGCGTCCCGGGCGCGCTCAGGGTTCCGGCCGCCGGTTCCTGGTAGAAGATCTCTCCGGGTGCCGCGGCCTGCGTCGTCTGGGCGAAGCTCGTGCCGAGGGTGAGTCCCGCAGTCTCGAGGGCCAACCGGGCCTCTTCGACGGTGAGGCCGGTCAGTGCGGGGACCCGGATTGTGGCGGCCCCGACACTCACGACGAGCGTGACGGCCGTCCCGGGAAGCAGCGTGCTGCCGGCCGGCGGGCTCGTGTTGACGGCGATGTTCTTGGGAGTGGGCGCCTGCGTGGGGTCGATCTTGCCGACCTTGAGACCCGCCGCCTCGATCAGGAGCCGGGCATCCTGTGCCTCGTATCCGGCGACATCCGGCACGGGGATACGCTGTGGGCCGGTGCTCAGCGTCAGCGCGACCTCCGTGCCCTCGCGGGCCACCACCCCGGCGGGGGGATCCTGCCAGATGACCACCCCGGGCGCGGCCGACGGATGTGCCGCGCGCTCGACGGTGGCGACGCCGAGCCCGCCTTTCGCCAGCGCCTCGCGCGCGGCGCCCTCCTGCATGCCGATCAGGCGGGGCACGTCCTTGCTGCTGGCGAAGATCGGCGCGGGGAAGAACACCAGCGCCGCCAGCAGGTACCCGAGCAGCAGTGTGCCGCCGAACACACCGGCGGCCATGAGCGCGACGCGCCGCTCGCGCCACCAGGCCCGCGCCGGCGTTGCCCTGGTGTCGTGCCCGACCTGCGGCGTCTGCGCCATCGTCCCCGACGCGTCGGGCCAGGGGGCCGGCAGCGACGTGACCGGCGGCTGACGGCTCGGTGACGCCCGCCCGACGCGGAGCCACGCGCGCGCGCGCTCGAGCCACCGCGTGAGCAGCCCGCGCTCGGCGAACGTGCGACGCACCCTCATGCGATTCGGACCAGGCGGGCCGCATACCCGCCGTCGGTGCCGCGATCGGGCGGGAAGAGCAGCAGGTCCTCCCGCTCGCGGCGGAACGCCGGATGTCGGGTCAGGAAGCGCTCCATCTGGGCGGTGTTCTCCTCCGGCTCGAGTGAGCAGGTCATGTATGCCAGCACGCCGCCAGGCCGGACGGTGCCGGCCACGCCATCGAGCAGCGCCTGCTGCAACGCCTGCAGGTGCTGCAACCGGGCGGGCGTGATGCGCCATCGTGCGTCCGGGTGCTTCGCGAGCGTGCCCGTCGCCGTGCAGGGCGCGTCGAGCAGCACGACGTCGAATTGGTCCGCGCCGAACGGCGGGCGCGTCGCGTCGGCGCAAAGGACCCGGACCTCGGGTGCCGCTCGCTGAACCGTGTCCAGCAGCCGGGCCAGGCGCTCGCGCTGCACGTCGGAGGCGACCACCCGGCAGCGCCGGGCCAACGTCGCGGTCTTTCCACCCGGTGCCGCGCAAGCATCCCAGACGACGGCGCCGTCGGGGATCGCGGCGTGGGCAAGACCAAGCGCCTGCGCCGCATCCTGCACGACAAACCCTCCATCGCGAAAGCCCGGCAGCCGCTCGACGCGGACGCCGCGGACCGACAGGCCCGCGCCGCCGGGTGCCGGCTCGCTCGGGATGCCAGCCGCCGCGAGCTCTCGCGCAAGCCGGTCGAGGTCCCACCGGGCCGGCTGGAGGTGCACGTTAGGCCGGCGGTTGTTGCCCGCCAGCAGGGACGCGGTGCGTTCCGCGCCGAACGCGTCGACCCAGCGGGCGACCAGCCACTCGGGGTGCGAGGAGCGTCGGGCCAGCTCGGGCGCCGTCCGCTCGTCCCCACGCTCGGGCGTGCCGGCGTCCGGCGGCGCCGTGCCGGCATGCCGCTCGCGCGCGATGCGGCGCAGGACCGCGTTCACGAACCCCGCCGACCGGGCGCCGTGCTCCCGCTTGGCGAGATCCACCGCCGTCGCCACCGCCGCGTGGGCCGGCACACGGTCGAGCTCGAGCAGCTGGTACGCTCCCAGCCGCAGGAGATCGCGGACGTCTTCGCCCACGCGCCGCCAGTCGGCCGTGACGTGGCGCGCGATTGCCAGATCCAGCGTGGTGCGCGCGCGCAGCACGCCGGCGGCGAGCTCGTGCGCCAGCCGGCGATCCGCCTCGGTGAGGTCCCCCAGGGCCGACGCCAGCGCGGCGTCGAACGGGGCGCCGCCGCGCACGGCCCGCAGCACCTCGAGCGCGGCTGCGCGCGTCGCGGCGCCCCGACCGCCGGATGGAGGCGCGCGCCGCTCCTCCGCGCGGCCGCCGCTCAGCCCAGCATTCCCTTCGCGGGGCTCGACGGGACCGCGACTTCGCGGCGCGGCATCCGCCCGGCGACGTAGGCCGCGCGCCCGGCCTCGACGGCCAGGCGCATGGCGTGGGCCATCGCCACGGGGTCGCGCGCTTCGGCGATCGCCGTGTTCATCAGGATGCCGTCGACGCCCTGCTCCATGGTCACGCAGGCGTCGGACGCCGTGCCGACGCCGGCGTCCACGATCACCGGCACGGTGAGCCGGCTCTTGATCGTCCGAATCGCGAACGGGTTGAGCAGCCCCAGGCCGCTCCCGATCGGCGAGGCGAGCGGCATCACGGCCGCCGCCCCCGCGTCCTGCAGCTTGAGGGCCGTGACGAGATCCTCGTTCGTGTAGGCCAGCACCTGAAAGCCGTCGGCGACGAGCGTGCGAGTGGCCTTGAGCAGCTCCTCAACCTCCGGCAGGAGTGTCTGCTGATCGCCGATCACCTCGAGCTTGATGAACTCGTTGAAGCCCGCCTCGCGCGCGAGACGCGCATAGCGCACGGCGTCGTCCGCGGTGTAGCAGCCGGCGGTGTTGGCGAGCAGGAAGTACCGCTTGGGATCGAGATGGTAGAGAAGCCCCTCTTCCTTGGTGCGGTCCAGATCCACCCGGCGCACGGCCACCGTCACGACCTCCGCGCCCGATGCCGCATGGGCACCGACCATCGTCGCGTGGTCCCGGTATTTCCCGGTGCCCACGATGAGCCGCGACCGGAAGGTCCGCCCGCCGATCGCGAGCGCGGTGTCCTGCCACGCGGCGCTCACTTCATCCTCCCCCCACGAAGTGCACCAGCTCCACCTGGTCGCCGTCCCGGACCCGCGTGCCGGCCAGGGCGGGACGCCGCACGATCTGCCGATTCAGCTCGACCACGACCAGCCGGGGATCGAGGTCGAACCGCTCGAGCAGCTGGAGCAGCGAAGCGCCGCTCGGCACCTCGCGCGACTCCCCGTTGACGATGAGGCGGATCACCTCAGGCGGCATGCTGGAAAGATAGCAGCAGCGCGCGCGCGGCCGCAGCCGGATCAGTGGCATCCCATAGGGCCCTGATCGCGGCGACGCCGCACGCGCCGGCGGCCCGGGCCTCCGCGGCGCGCGGCGCGGTGACGCCCCCGATGGCGATGACCGGAGCGGGCAGCGCGTCCCGCAGCGCGGCAGCGCCCAGCGGCGCCCGGTCGGGGTGTGACGCGGTCGGCCAGATCGCTCCGAGGAACGCGTAGTCCGCGCCGGCGGTGACCGCCGATCTGGCCGCGTCGCCGCTGTGGGTCGATTGTCCCAGCAGGATACCCGCCCCGAGGCATCGCCGAACCTGTGCCACCGGGAGCCCGTGCCCCGGCAGATGCACACCGTCGGCGTCGCACAGCCGCGCGAGGTCGACGCGGTCGTGGACGATCAGCCGGGTGCCGGTGGCGGCCGTGATCGGCCGGAGGGCGTCGGCCAGGCGGAGCAGCTCGCGGGCCGCCAGCGTGCCCCGGAGATGGAGCGCGACTTCCGGTCCCAGCGACACGGCGCGTGCGCGGTCGAGGAAGTCGGGCAGCCGCAGCACGCGGTCGTCGGTCACCGCGTGGAGTGGCGGAGTGCGGCTCACGAGAACCGGTCGCCGACCCGGGCCCCGCGGCCGCGGAGCCAGTCCGCCGCGGCGAGCCGCGCCTTCCCCTCCGGCTGCACGTCGAGAAACTGCAGGGCCCCGTCGCCCGTGGCGACCACGAGCGCCGGATCGACCTCGAGAATCGTGCCCGCCGCGGTGCCCGCGGGCGGGCATCCCGCGTAGCGCGGTCCGAACAGCTTGATCCTGCGATCGCCGAGCGCGGTCCACGCGCCGGGACGCGGGTCGAGCGCGCGGACCAGGCGCGCCAGCGCCGGCGCGGGCGTCTCCCACCGGATCTGCGCGGTCTCCGTCGTGATCTTGGGGGCGTACGTTGCCAGACGCGGGTCTTGCGGCTGCGGGACGATGGCCTCCGCGTCGAGCAGCGTGAGCGCCTCGATCAGGGCGAGCGCGCCGAGCTCCGCGAGGCGCACCTCGAGCTCGCCCCCGGTCTCGTCGGTCGCGATCGGCGTCGGGACCCGGTGCAGCACGGGCCCCGTGTCCATCCCGGCCTCCATCTGCATGATGGTGATCCCGGTCTCCTCGAGCCCCTGCATCACGGCATGCTGGATCGGGGCGGCGCCGCGCAGGGCGGGCAGGAGCGACGCGTGCACGTTGATCATGCCGCGATGGGGCAGGGCCAGCAGCGCCGGCTTCAGGATGTGCCCGTACGCGACGACGATGCCGAGGTCGGCTGCCAGGGGTCGCAGCATCTCGAGAAACTCCGGTGCGTTCGGCTGGTCGGGCTGCAGCACCGGAAGACCTTCGGCCGCCGCCTACTGCTTCACGGGTGGTGGGTGCAGCACCGAGCGCGAGCGGCCGTGCGGCCGGTCGGGCTGCGTGACCACCGCGGCCACGTCGAACCCCTCTTCGAGCAGGGCCCGGAGCGACGGTGTCGCGAAGTCGGGCGTGCCGAAGAAGACGAGCCGCATGTCAGTCCCGGATCGCCGCCGGTGGCAGCTGCTTGAGGAATCCCGTGGCGCCCTTGCGGCTCCGCTGCCACTTGCGCAACAGCAAGCGTCGCTTGAGCGGGCTCAGGCGATCGAGGAACAGGATGCCGTCGAGGTGGTCCATCTCGTGCTGTGTCGCCCGCGCCTTGAGGTCCACCGCCGCAACCTGCGCGCGGTTGCCGTCGAGGTCCGTGGTCTCGACCACAACGCGCGTCGCCCGATCCACCTCCCCGTAGATGTCGGGAATCGACAGACAGCCTTCCTCGCCGCGCTCCTCCCCGTAGCGCTCCACGATGATCGGATCGATCAGCACGAGCGGCTCACCGTCACCCGTATCGACCACGGCGACCCGCTGCAGCACGCCGACCTGATTGGCCGCGAGGCCGATCCCTTCGGCCGCGCGCATCGTGTCGAACAGGTCCTGCACCAGGACCGCGACCCGGGGCTCCACGACGCCCACCTCCGCCGCCCGCTCGCGCAGCGCCGGGGAGCCGAGCAGATGGAGCGTGCGGACACTCACGACCCGGGCTTCTCCTCGGTGCCGCCCGGGGCGCGGACATCGGCCACCCGGTCGCGCTGCACGATCACGCGCGCCTCCCCGCTCTTCACGGTGAGGCGGTCGTCCTTGATGTGCACGACCTCGCCCACCAGCCCTCCCACCGTGACGATCTCGTCGCCCCGCTTGATCTGGGTGAGGCGCTCCCGATGGCGCTTCTCCTGCTGCACCTTCGGACGGATCAGCAGGAAGTAGATGATCGCGACGAACGCGAGCATCTGGAACAGGAACACGGCCATGCCGCGGCCACTCTGGCCGCCGGCGGGGGCGAACAGCAGGAACAGGAGATTCAGGTTCACGTGCCACTCCCTGCGCGGTAGCGGGCGAGCCAGGCGGCGCGCCATGACTGGAACGATCCGTCGCGAACGCGGCGACGGGCTTCCTCGCCCAAACGAATCAGGAACCGGACGTTGTGCAGCGAGAGGAGCCGCAGGCCCAGCAGCTCGTCCGCCGTGAACAGGTGCCGCAGGTACCCGCGACTGTACGTCCGGCAGGTTTCACAGTCGCATGTCGGGTCGAGCGGCGCCGGGTCCGTCCGGTGCGCCGCGTTCCGCACGTTGCACGGCCCGTCGGGGGTGAACGCCTGTCCGTTGCGCCCGTTGCGCGTGGGCGCCACGCAGTCGAACAGGTCCATGCCGCGCGCCACGGTCTCGAGCAGATCCTCCGGAAACCCGACGCCCATAAGATAACGGGGCATGGCGGGCGGCAGTGAAGGCGCGAGCGCCTCGAGCGTGGCGTACATCACCGCGCGTGGCTCGCCCACCGCCAGCCCGCCGATGGCGAGTCCGGTCCACGGACCGGCGTCGAGCACGCGCGCGACCGCGTGGCGCCGCAGGTCGTCGAAGGTTCCGCCCTGCACGATGGGCCACAACGCCTGGCGATCCGGCGCCGCCGCCGCGAGTGCCGTATGGCGCGCGCGGGCCCGGACGAGCCAGGCCGCGGTCCGGTCGAGCGCGTCCTCGACCGCGCGCCGCTCCGCCGTGCCCGGAACCACGTGGTCGAGCGCCATGGCGATGTCCGGGCCGAGGGCCCATTGGATGTCCACCGCGCGCTCGGGTGTGAGGCGGCGCCGGCCCCCGTCCACGTGGGACTGGAACTCGACGCCGTCGTCGTCGACCCGACGGAACCCTTCGAGCGAGAAGATCTGGAAGCCACCCGAGTCCGTGAGGATCGGGCCATCCCACGCCATGAACCGGTGCAGACCGCCCAGGGCCGCAATCACGTCCTCTCCCGGGCGCACGTGCAGGTGGTAGGTGTTGGCGAGCAGCAGCTGCGTTCCGACGGCGCGGAGGTCGTAGGGAGAAAGCGTGCGGACGGTCCCCTGCGTGCCCACCGGCATGAACGCCGGCGTGCGGACCTCGCCCCGCGGCAAGGTCAGGGTGCCGGCACGCGCCGCGCCGCAGGTCCCGTCGATCTCGAATGCGAACACGGCGGGGAATCTAGCCTCAGACGATCGCCATCGCGTCGCCGTAGCTGTACAGCCGATAGCGCTCGCACACCGCCGCGCGGTAGGCGGCCATCGTCGCCTCGTGGCCGGCGAACGCGGCCACGAGCATCAGCAGCGTGGAACGGGGCAGGTGGAAGTTGGTGAGCAGCGCGTCCACGACGCGGAACCGGAACGGTGGATAAATGAAGAGATCCGTCCAGCCGGAGGTGGGATGGAGGACGACAGGGGCAGGAGCGGCAGCGGCGGCAGAGGCGAGGGTCTCGAGGACCCGCGCCGCGGTCGTGCCGACCGCCCAGACTCGGCCGCCGCACGCCGTTGCCCGGTTGATGGCGTCGGCGGCCGCGGCGGGTACCTCGAACCACTCCGCGTGCATCACGTGGCGCGTGGGGTCATCGACCTCCACCGGCTTGAACGTGCCCGGGCCCACGTGCAGCACGACCTCCGCACGGCCACCTCCCGAGCCTTGACCTGGTCGAGCACAGCCGGGGTGAAGTGCAGGCCGGCAGTCGGTGCCGCGACGCTCCCATCCACCCGCGCGTAGACGGTCTGATAGCGCTCGCGATCCCGGGCGTCGGGGGCGCGCCGGATGTAGGGCGGGAGCGGCACGGTGCCGAAGCGCTCCATCACGCCGCGCGCGTCGAGCGGGCCGGCCAGCCGCACGCGGCGCAGCCCGCCGCCCACGACCTCGAGGACCTCGACCTCCGTCGCTTCCCCCAGGTGAACGCGCCGCCCCGCCTTCAGTTTGCCGCCGGGGTGCACCATGGCGAGCCACGTCCCGTCCGGCGCTGGATGGACCAGCAGGACCTCCGCGGGGCGCCCGTTCTCCCGCACGCCGATCAGGCGGGCCGGAATTACGCGGCTCACGTTCAGCACCAGCACGTCACCGGGGGTCAGGAGCGACGGGAAGTCGCGGAAGCGGCGGTGTGACGGCGTGCCGGTGGCGCGATCGAGTACCAGCAGTCTGCTGTCCGCCCGGTCGGGGGCGGGCTGTTGCGCGACAAGCTCCGGCGGGCAGGAGTAGTCGAAGTCGGCCGCGGTGAGCCGCGGAGCGGGAGGGGCCGGCATCGGTGAACCGCGACTATCGCGGTGGCTGCTGCGCGGCGGTCACGGTGATCTGGCGCCGCGCTTCCGCCACCTGCTGTGTCAGCTTGTCCGTCACGCGGAGCGTGATCACGTAGGTTGCGATCGGGGCGTTCTCCAGGTCCACGGTGAGGTACTCGACCTGCCGCCCTCCCGGCGCGGTCGTGACCTCGCGGTTGTAGACCAGGCTCACCTCGTCGTCCCCCTTGGCGGACAGCCCGACCGCGTCACCGATGCCGCCGAGGATGCGCGCGGCGAACCCCTTCCGCTCGATGTCCCGGACCGTGATGCGCAGCTCGACCGCATAGCGGGCCCGCCCGGTGGAGTCCGGCGCGAGGTTGTAGATCTCCCAGAGCAACGCGACCGGCGCATCAGGAGCGAACCGGCCCACGCTGGGCTCTACGAAGAAGTCCGTCCAGCGGCTGTACGCGGAGTCGTGCGGCGCGAGGCGGTTGGCCACCACGAGGTCCGACAGCATCAGGGAATCGGGGCCGTAGCGTCGCAGCGCGAGGAGGGACGTGCTGCGGGCGGCGCGTTCCACGCCTCCCAGCTCGGCTTCCACCCGCAGCAGGTACTCCGCCGGGACGAGTTCGAACCGGAAGGTGCGCCGCTCCACCTGGAGCGAGTCGCCCGTCTGGATGGTCTCCCGCCGCTGGTCGCGTCGCACGTCGCGCATGCGCCCGTCGCGGACGATGGCGGCAGTCGTGAGCGGGACCTGCTCCACGCCGGCCCCCCGCGCCATGTGGCCGATCGGCATGACGGAGAAGACCCCGAGCTCGGTGGTGGCGGCCCCGTCGCCCCGGAACTGCGCGAGCTGCACCAGAATCGTGTCCATGTCGGCGACCGCCGGGACGTTGTCGAATCGCACCGGAAAGAGATCGCGCTGCTCGTTGTACAACGCGCGAAAATCGCCGGAGAAGGTCGTGCGGGCGAAGCCCGGCGTCATCGAGAACATGAAGCGCAGCTGCACGGGGCGGTACACCCAGACGATCGTGTTGCGCTCGCTCTCGAGGCTCTCGAGCGCGTCCCGCTGGCTCTGCCGGCCGCGCCCGAACGCGGCCCAGATGTCCGGCGGCCCGTAGCGCAGATACACCGCCCCACGGTCCGTCTCATAGCCCTGCACGCTGCGGAACGGATCGGCCCAGCGGTGCATCACGTACGTGAGCCGCGCGTAGAACTCGATCTGCGCCTCGTTCACGGTCGCGAGGAGCAGCGGCTGGGACACCGCCCAGTAGAGCGAATCGAGCTGCGTCTGCTGCGCCGCCGTCATCCCCGCGAAGCGGGCCTGGTCGACCGACTTCAGCAGCAGGCCGAGGTTGCCGTACGGCGCCCGCTCGGCCGGCGTCATGCGTCGCAACGCCGTGTCGAACGCGGCCTGGCCGTCCGCCCAGCGGAGCGTGCGAACCAACGCCATGCCGAGCACCGCCCACGCGTTGCCGCTGTCGGGCACGGCGCGGACCAGCTGGCGGCCGAGCGCGACGGCCTCGTCCCACCGCTCTCCCTCTCCCAGCAGCACCGCGAGCAGGCCGGCCGCGTCGACCCGCCGCGGATCGGCGGCGAGCGCCGCGCGGAGGTACTGCTCGGCCTCGTTCCGGTCGTCGCCGCCCGGGTCACCGGGGTCGGGCTTGACCTGGCGGCGGAAGAAGTCCTCGACGTCCTTCCACTCGCCCATCATGACGCTTCCGTCGACCGCGATCGCATCCTCGATGAACAGGTAGCGGTGCGCGCGCTGCTCGTAGCGCTCCCACGCGATGCGCCCGCTGCGGTACTCGATCTCGGCCAGCTTCTCGCTGCCGAACTCGCGCGCCGCAGCGCGCGCGTTTTCCACGAGACCCGCCACACGCGCTCGCGCGAGCACGTTGTCCTCGGTGCGCAGCAGATCCGCCAGGGCCAGCCAGTACTTGCCACTGTCGGGCTGGATGCGAATCGCGGTCCGGAAGTGCTCCTCGGCCCGGCCCTTGTCGCTGCCCTGGAGCCACTGGCCGGCGCGGTAGTGGGACTCGGCGTCCTGCCTGTCGCGCTCGACCGCCGCCTCGCACGCGGCGATGGCGCCCGCCGTGTCGCCGCGGGTGGCCAAAGAGTCGCCGCACGCCGCCTGGGCGGCGAGCGGATGGGAGGCAAACGCGGCCACAACCGCGACGGCGATGGAGATCAGCGCGTGACGCATGACCGGGAAATCTAGGGTCTTTGCGCGGGACAGGGGTCGCAGCGCGTCGGGGGTGCGCGGTCAATGAGGATCACCTTCTGGCTGGCCACGGATCGGCCGGTTCGCAGATCGGTGACCTCCACCTCGACCGTGTAGCTCCCCTCGGGCGCGTCCTTCAGCTCCACGGTGAGGTGCTCGACGTTCACCCCGTCGGGCGTCGCGTCCGCCGTGCGGGTGTAGCGCAGGGCGATGCGGTCATCCCCCTTGGCCGACAGCCCCATGGCGTCGCCCAGCCCCCCGATGATCTGGGCGATGGTCGAGCGGCGAGTGATCGACGCGATCGTGAAGCGGAGGTCGACAGCGTAGGAGACCTTGCCGGTGGAGTCCGGGGCGAGGTTGTAGGCCTCCCACAGCAGGCCCACCGTGTGTCCGGGCGTGAACCAGCCACCGTTGGGCTCGATCAAATAGTCGCTCCAGCGGGCGGCGGTGGAGTCCCGCGGCGCAACGCTCCCGGCGACCAGGAGGTCGGAGAGCATGAGTTCCGAACCGTGAAAGCTGCGCACCGCGAGCGGCTGCACGCTGCGAGCCGCCCGCACGTGCGCCGGGAGGTACGCCTCCACGCGCAGCACGTACGCGCCGGGCCCCATCGCGAGCCGCCAGCTGCGATGCTGCACCGTCGGCGTCGCGGCGTCCACGCGCACCGTCTCCGCGCGGCGATCCCGCAGCAGCTCGACACCCTGCTGGTCCTGGAGCAGCGCCCCCGACACGAGCGGCAAGGTCGCGAGCGGGAGGGACTCCGTCATGCGGCGCAGCGGCACCGCGCCAAACACCACGATCGCCGCGGAGTCGCCCGGGCCGCGGAACTGCGACGCCTGCACGGCGATGGTGTCCAGCGCCCGGATGACCGGGACGTTGTCGAACCGGGCGGGGCTCAGCGTCTGGTCCACGCGGAACGCCTCGCCGCTGTTGCTGACGAAATACGGATGCGCAAACCCCGACGTCTGCTCGAACACGAAGCGGAACTGTGGCAGCCGGTACAGCCAGATCACGGTCTGCGAGGCGTCGAGCACGCGCTCCACGACCAGGGTGTCCTGTCCCCCGGTGGGGTCCGCGCCAGGCAGCACGGCCCGGGCGTCCGGCGTCTGCACGATCCAGACGTCCGGCGGGCCGTAATGGACGTAGACGGCCCCCATGTCCGTCGCGTAGCCGCGGTAGCCGCGCCATGGGTCCGTCCAGCGGTGGTCGACGTAGGTCAGCCGGGCATAGAACTCCACCTGCAGCTCGTTTGTCTCGGTGAACGCAAGCGGCTTGGCCGCCTCCCAGTACACCGAGTCGTACGGCCCGCGGGCGGCGGCGGGCATCTGCTCCCAGCGGATGCTGTCGGCCTTGCGCATGATCCGCCCGATGTCCAGATACGGCGCGCGCTCGGCAGGGGTCATGCGCTCGAGCGCGGTGCGGAAGGCCACCTGCGCGTCGTGCCAGCGATTGATCCGCGCCAGGGCGAGGCCGGAGAGCGCCCAGGCCCGCCCGCTGTCGGGCGCGAGGCGCGTGACCTTGCGCGCCAGCGCGGCCGCCTCCTGCCAGCGATCGGTCTCCCCGAACACCACGACCAGCAGGCCGAGCAGGCGGCAATCGAGCGGCTGTGCGGCCAGGCCGTGCTGCAGCGCCTCCTCCGCGGCTGCGAGGTAACGCATCCCCATGCCGGAGGCCGCGGGCCGGACCGACTGAGTGACGTACTCGTCCCAGTATTTCCACTCAGCTTCCGCCAGCGGTACGACGGTGGGTGTCCCAGGGGACGCGCTGGTGTAGCGTCGCCCGTATTGCTGCCAGTGGTCCACGGCAAGGCGCGCCGCGCGGTACGCCGCTCCGGCAATCTCGACGGGATTCCCGCTGCGCTCGGCCGCCTCCCGCGCGCGGCCCACGGCTCGCGGCACCTGCACCAGCAGCGTGATGAGGTTCTGTGACCGGAAGTAGTCGGCCAGCGCCAGCCAGTAGCGGGCACTGTCTGGCGCGAACCGGGTGGCGTAGCGCAGATGCTCCTCGGCCTTGCGGCGGTCCGCGCTCACCGCATTGTCCCGGTCGACGCGTGCCAGATAGAGGAGCCCCAACCGGTAGTGCGCCTCCGCGTTGCGCTCCTGACGGGCGATCATGGCTTCGTAGGCGGCGATGGCCCCGACCGTGTCACCGCGCGCCACCAGCCGCTCGGCGTCCTCCAGCGTCTGCCCGGAGGCGGCAGACGCCGCGATCAGCAGGGAGGACAAGACGAGGAGCGCGCGCACGGGCACACCAGGACAGGGGGGACGAGCCAACCGCCAACATGAGCTACCCCGAGGCTACTTGCCAGATCCCGAATCCCGACCGTGATACTCCCAGCGGTCACGACGTCCGAGCGCGGTGGCCATCGTGGGGGTCGGCCGCCCGCTGGGCGCGGCGCGCGAAGCTACGGGACCTGATCCGGGCACGGGCCGCAACGTATCGGCGGTGCCCGGTCGACATGGATCACCTGGCGCCGGGTGACCGATCCGCCGGTGCGGAGATCCGTCACCTCCGCCTCGATCGTGTACGTCCCTTCCGGGGCATCCTTCAGGTCCACCGTGAGGTATTCGACGTTCACGCGGCTCGGCGTCGCGTCCGCCGTGTGGGTGTAGTGCA